>Ga0065711_1005683_pt1 | contig 19828 bp, 9 predicted proteins | sample Hoacrofraction12_FD_59098 | JGI IMG/M metagenome (GOLD analysis project Ga0065711, IMG submission 59098) | Hoatzin crop microbial communities from Cojedes, Venezuela - Epithelial fraction 12 v2 (version 2) | ecosystem: Host-associated > Birds > Digestive system > Esophagus > Crop | place... | reverse complement strand
ATGGATACATGCCACTTTTCTGCAAAGAAAAAGTCTCAGGATGAAAAATTTGCATCTGTATACAATGCTTTACCTAATGACTGCACACAGACCTGTAGCATGCACATCTATTTTTAAGGTCTTTTTCTATTTGATTGTCCAGTTTATCACTGCTCTCTTTCAACCTTCTTTTTTGTCTGTTTTAATGAGTAAAATAGTTCATTTCCAAATTCCCTTTTTTCCCAGCGAAGATGCAAGTTCTCAAAACTGTAACGAATGTGCCATCAGTGGAAAAAAAAAAAGACATGACTGATTAATGAATAGCTCATTTAACTGAGAGAAAGAGGACTTGAGTAGAACTCAGTTCTGTTTCAATAGTGCTGCCTAACCTGTGGCAAATCAAGTTCTTTCTCTGCACCTCTCCCTTTCTATCCCTTCTCTTGTGTTTTAACATGCGTTTTCAAGGCTCCTGCTACTGCCTGTCTGAAGAGAACAGGGGACTATAGCACCCGCACCATCTTACAGAAGGACTCAGCCGCAAAGCACTAATACAAAGCTACTGCTTTCACCTCAGCTGTATGTTTGGTTTTGGCAATATTGTCCACAAAGTCAAGGGAAGCAAATGGAAAAGCTCCCTTCCCAGTCCACTAGGTTTTGGTTCAGATGAAATTCAGAGTACAAAAATCAGATTGCATTGTTGTATTGTTCTAAACCACACTAGTGATGAGAGCTGAGAGCCTTCTTTTAATGCAGCTAGAGCTAAGACTCTAAAAATTTTACAGTAAATCTTCGCTTGATCACACTAGTTGCAGGCTTGCTTAATGGCTTTAGCACTTTCCCCGGCTACAAATGCGTTGTCGTCAGTGATTCAGAGGTTGTGTTTCCCCTGCTCACATGCTCTAGATACAGAGGCTTCTGCTCTGGAATGACAACAACTGTTGGGGTCAGCCCCACTCAGCGTCGCTGCAGCTAAGGTTCCCTTAGCAGTCCTGGTGGGTCAGTGCTGAAAGGAGTGAACGAAACAAAACGAAAACGTGCCTAAACTGAGAAAAGTGCCACTACAGTGGTTCTGTATGGCATCTCCGAGTAGTGAGGTGCCATCTGACGCAGATGCTCTTCTGTGTGCTACTGTTATACCTGAGGGTATAAAACCTAACCTAAACAGAATTCTAAATTTAATAGACACCAGAAAAGACAATCTGGTTTCTACTAGTGCTGATTCTCTATGAGGAAAAACTCAAAACTATGAAAAAATCCACACCTAGGGTGATGTAATAGTCAATGTTCTCATTTTCAATGAAAGTCATATTTTTATTTCTCTTTATAATGGCAATAACTACTTCCAGACCAGACAATCCCTATCATTTAATGACGAGCCAGGTTAAGTACCTCAGGCAATGCCAAGAGCGTCGACGACTCTAGCCAGTCAGTAACTGCCAGGAAATACCCGTCCCTGAAAGTCATTATCCTTAAATAGAAAACATTACACACAACTGTAGACAGATTGGTGTTACACTTGCTTACAGAACTCCAGCTTTGAGTTTCTGACCTTTTTAAATTAGTGTTACACACTCTATATGGGCATATATATCATAAACCCACTCCTTAGCTAGAGGTAGCAGAGAATGTAGCATCATTTTTTATTAGGGAATTGCTCCTTGGGTGTGACTTTTGGTTAAGGCAAAACTAAAGGCCCTGTCTTTAAAATGAGGCTGCTGTCAAAAGCACATTATATTGGTGATTTTGACCTGCTTCTCAGATTTTGTGGGTACAGAAGATATGGTGCTGGTTTTAAGCTAAGAAATGGCCCTTTTCTTTCAAATACTGTAGTTCTGATCCACAGAAGCAATTGATCTGGATGCTCTTTTAATTATACGAGCAAGGTGGGAGGATAACATTCTCCTGAAAGGTATTTGATTCGGACCTGTTCCATCCTTGCTTCTGAGTTGCATGAAATAACCTAGTTGTATTGACATTTAGAATGTACTATAATGTCCACGACATTCTTCCTCTCTGCCCTTGCCCAGCTGTTCAGGAAGATGCGCTTTGAAGTGATCACTGGTGGGAGAATAATATCTAAGCCTCAGCTGTGTGTGAACAGCGTAGCTATAGACTTTCATTTTTATTATAAACTAGTGGCTTTTAAGGTCTCCAAGTATTGAACACTTACAGTAATTACATAAAGTCCAAAGAAACTATTTTATTTAGCATAGACTACGATGTTGCATTAACAGAATACTTTTGTACATAATTAAATACAGGCGTTTGCTTCCAGTTTAACAACATGAAGTCTCAATATATTTTAGCATTATTCAAAAACCACTACTTATCCAAAGAATGAAAATACTTAATTGAGATATTTACAGTAACTTCCCACAGAAGCACAGCTGCTAAGTAGCATCTGATTACCTATATTCACAGCTAGAAAGCAGATGCAGCAGCAGTTTCTGTGGCACTATTATTATACGAAAATGAAAACAACTGCTATTTTTGTGGTTCATCATAGGATGCAACACCAGCTATCATAAAAGGGTCCTGAATGGATCCTCGTTGGCTCTGCAGCATTCCAAAGGGGTGGCCTAATCTGTAGACACGCCAAAGCACAGCTGAATTTGCAGTCCAGGACTCTGCACCACCATCTGTTCAGCATTCTGAACTGCCAGGCTCATCATCTTCCAGCCCAAAAATACCTTTTTTTATGGCACAAACTTATTTTTCTATGAGCAATTAAGGCAGCTCCAGGAGATGGATTATTATAAGATGTACTTAAGTCACTGAAATGTTAATTGGATCTTCTGGCCCAGCCACAAGAAAACAAGTCCATTTTCCAACGTTTAACTGATTTAGAAGGCCTGGTGAAAGCAGTGCAACCTCCTGTCCTCAATAAAACACATCAAATCCTGCTCTCCTAGTTCCACAAGTGTGCACTTTATCACAGCGCTATCTGAATATGCATACAGATTATAGAGTTACTGTTGTGTGGTAGTATAAGTAGCAGAAAATCTTTGTATTCCTATGAATATAATGTCACAGTTCCCACTGTGTATAATATGATGGTATTTAATAAACATATATACCATAGTGGAAATGATCCAGCACAACCAAGTTTTGCACTGGCGCAGCCCCTGTTGTGCTAGGCATTGCCATACTGTTTCTCTTGTCCCAAATCACAGACCAGCATCTGTTTCACCATGAGCAGCTTTTTTCAGTGTATGTTTTGTTGACTAGCTGACTGATATGTCAAGCCTTCACTTTTGTTTACTGTCTCTCTATGAATCAGAATGGTGCCTATGCAATGCAAGTGGACTCTTCCTATGTTGTGTATCATCAGCTTGGGTGGGGGGCAATGTCCAAGTACAGCACCAGGGCAAATGAAGAGAAAATTCTACCTTCTATAAGCACAAATACTGTAGTCGCTCTTCCCTTGAGTACCACCTCTCTGGTACTAAATCCCAGCAGCCCACTGTCTTATAATTTTATTCTAAGGAATTTGTGATGATGAAGATCTTAAGCCCCCAGGCAAGTTTCCACACTTCTGCACTGTGTCAATGAACAGGGGAACAGACTGTTGGTGTAGGATTGCCCAACGTGACTCCAAAGCCCAGGTGAAGAATGCCGGTAGTTTCCAACACAGAGCCAGGGGCACACCTCACTGTGTCATACCAAGACCAGGTACCTCAGAAGTCCATTCTACAGTCAACAGCTCTTAATTGTGACATTCATTCTCAATGCTCAATTATAGCTGCAATTCCATTTAGCCTGGTCTCCTTCCCTGATATGACAAACAAAATCCCTGTTTTCTTTGGCTGTATTATCTGGAGCTTCAGTCTTTTCTTCTCTGTATTCACATAAACCCCATAAAATCATAGGAATGGGAAAGACTTCCAGTAATTCTAGGGCTGAATAACTCCAGCTCACACACTATTAGAATTGTGTAGTTAATTATTTGGTAAAGGACAGCAGCAACAGAAAAGAACATCATCCACAGGTAGTCCACTACAACATGTTCCTTCTCTGTACTTTTTGCTGCACCACATGTCTAGCGCCGTCCTCCCCGCAGGGCTTCCCTGCAAGCAGAACATCCGCAGCCTCTCGTGAGAGGGTCCAGCAGGCTCCCCAGGCACTGAGGACCAGCAGCATTGCATGCCAGCTGCCCAGAAGCTAGGAGCCGCTGGCTCTGTGGCTGTTCACACGGCAAGATGCGACTGCAACCGCAGCTCGTAGAAACTCAGGCTCCTGAGCAAACTCCCAGCCAATGTGGTAGAAAATTAACATGATTTCCAGTGGAAATCTGTCAGCCACTTGAAAAAGATTCACCATACTGTACTTCCAAAGAATAGACAAGCATTTTCCAGTCAGATCATCCTTCTGAAGAAGATTACCAGCTGTGGCTTTTCATCCCCTGGCCCTTGCTTTCCCCGGAGTCTTACTGGGCAGGTCATTTCCCTTTGGTTCCATAAAGAAAATTCCATATTTTTTTTTTATGCCCAACATGCAGATAACACCTCTTGTAAGCTGTGATACTAAGCACAGTTCACAATTTTGATTTGGGAACCAAGCCTCTATTTCCCCATATCTTTTTTGACTGCGCTAACACAACGCATAAATCCACTCCACTCCTCCCCGCTGCCTTCCTCATGGATGCTGGACTTGGGATCCAGACCATCAGAGCTTGCAGGCAATTGCAGAAGTGATCTTTGATTAAGCAGTTTTTCTAAAAGTATATAATGTTGTACAATTGCCATTTTTGTATATCATGTTGGAAATCCAGCCTGGAGCAAACTGGGTGATAATTGGCTCCCAATTTTTTTTTTTTATTTGGAAGTCAAAAGTAATACATCACCACTCCTCCTGCCCTTGAGTAATACCCATTTCACTTCTTTGAATATATTATGGCTTCATTTTCATTTTTAAATCACTTTGTCAGCTCTTGGCTATTAGTCCTCACTTCAAGTATTCAGAGCTATTAATAAGTTCCTTTCATCATCTACCCAGTGTTTGTTCTAGAAGCCATTACTGTTATATTTCAGAAACCTACATCAAAATTTTATTTTTTTTTTTGGCTTCCACCAAGTTTAAGATTACTAAAGCAACAAGAGTAAAGAAAGCAGGGCAAAGAGGAAGAATAATATATAGCTTAGCATTCACAACAAAAATAAGGAGTTTTATTATGAGAGTCTATTCAGTGGAATATTCCTTGTCCTACAGCACTGTAGTTACAGAAATATCCTATTCTTCATAAGATCCATTTTTAAAACCTAAGTTTTCTATCTGAAACCCTTGTGCAAGATGTAGCTAACATCAAGCCTGAATAGCTAGGAGAGAAAGTTAAGTTTAATGTGCTTTTTATCTACAGTTTGCTTTCATTCTTCCATGCTTCTGTCCTCTCCATTAACAACAGTTTTACTGGCTGAAAGAAATAATAGCATGCTAATAGGACCTATCGTTAAAACACACCCCAAACCAAGAAGAGTGAAAACAAATATTTAGCTGTATCGCCCACGCTGAAAAGAAAGCTACCTTGTAATATTCCTTTTCTAATACCAGATGCCTAAAACCGAGAGATGAAGTGGCCACCCTTCATAATATCCTTTTTCTAAGTGCTACAAAACAATCAGTACTATCAACATATTGACCAAATTCTTATCAACATCAAAACAGCCACCAACAGAGATCCATAGATTATTTTCTAAATCTTTGACTCTTAACATCTTAAAACAGATGGTCACTCACTTGTGAAACATCTGTCCTTAGGACTACATACAGAAGAACAGGCTTCTGTATTAAATATACAAAACAGATGATAAAAAACTACTAAAATGTGTCATTTCAGAATACTGTGAGGGGCAAGCCAACACCTCTTGAGATACAGACTGGTGCCACTTATGAAAGCATCTCTGCAGTATTTGTTCCCTCACACCAAGACAAAGCTTACAGTGTGAACACCAACAAGCTCAGTCGTGTGATGGAAAACAAAACCTGAACAAAACCCATGAGCAGATTCACGTGCATTTTCCAAAATCTTGTGTTTTGAATGCTCCAGCCTCTGCTGTTACAAATTCCACCAGGGCAGCTGGAAGAGGAAGTGAAAAATAATGGGCTTCCCATCCTCATCTTCTTCTCAATACAAACCAGGTAAGAGTTTTCAATGCACTTGACAGAACTTTTTAATTAGTCCTCTAATGACAGATTTATTATCTGAGGTTTCTACCACCTCTGTGACAACTTCCTTTACTCTAAAAACACAGTTACTGGAGCCAGGACAGGAGCAGCTTTATAGTTCCATTAAATGTTCAGATTTCACATTCTTCCCTTCTGCAGAGGAAATTCCTCCTTCCCCTTGCAGCAGCATCAGGTCTCGAGAATAACCCAGTGCTGAAGACACCCACGAAGTCTCTACCCTGAAATTCTGCCCGTGTCAAATAAACACACTCATTCCCATGATCAAGCTGGGGAAATATACAGGGATTTAAGATTTGCTCATTTCAGATGGCTGTAGGCTTCTCCATATGCAAAACAGCCTGCTCATTATTAATTTACTAACATTTGAATTTTTTTTTAAAGATCAAACTCCCTTCTTTCCACAAATGCCTTTATGTTTGTTTCTAGCAATTTTAAGCAGTGGATTTAAAACAACCTGAGGAGCTACTCCACTGAGTTAAGGCTGACTCTTGGTTGGAGGTGTTTTCAGAATGGCAATTATTTCACTTGCCTTCTGCATTTTAACATACTATTTGCATAGAAGTCATTGCACTGTGAACACAAGATATTAGGGATACAAAACTGAGGGAATCCTATGATATGCAAACCTGAGGTTTGGCATTTCCACAGAGTTGTCAGATTCATTCTGTAGAATTGTTCTGGGGCCTGTAAAAAGAATTCTGCATATCTACTGAGAAAAAGGATAACACTGCCTGTTATCCAAGTGAATGAAAACTTTCTAAATTGCAAAATAGAACAAAGGTCAAAGAAATAGAGAAAATAGAGAGCAAAAAAGTTTTACATTTAGAATGGCAGATTGAGAGTTGAGAAACTAAGAGAAATATAGAAGCATTGGTCTTTTTATAGTAAATTAGTACAAAAAATGTCGAAGAAGCTACATACAGCATAGGACTGATATTAATTGAATAACATTAATAAAGAGAAAACTACATTTGAAATGCCTACCAAAATTTTTATTAATCAGTGCTATTGATCATACCTTGGCCGCAAATGCCCTAGGTATCTCACAAAGCACATAAGACTTGTGACCTCTGCACTCAGGAACTCCAAGCTGAGATGATAGACAGCTGAACTTAAAACGCTGAAGTACCATACTGATAAGACTTTCCTGCCTATGGAAAATCATAGGCAGTTTGGGGAACAAAATTATTTCACTAACATTTTAATTAGTTTGCCTCTTCTAAAGCTTTCTGACAGGTGTGGATTTTAGAGAGGGATTTGAATGAGTGTGAGGTATCTGGCAAGTAGATACTGCACCTAATGAGTTTGGAATCTAATGAGCGTTGGTTTGCCATAGGACATAAGCTCCTGAGAATCACACTGCAAAATTCAGAAGCAGTGAAAAGAAACCTGGTGTTATTTTTAAGATGTTCTCCCTTTTCAAAATGTTATTCCAATTTCTAAAAATCAACTGCCATTTATGCACAATTTAACTACAACACTTCTAAAATTACAGTATCAACAAGACATTCTGCAGCCTTAACACTCCTGCACAAAGTTTTGGGTTTGTGTCTGCCTCCTATAAAATGCCTCCACTGCTGCTTCCGGCCAGCTCAAGGCTTCTCCAACCTTCTGGAGACTGAACCCCAGCATTGTGCCTCTCAGTTTTACTTATGCAGACCAGGTGCTGAAAGGCAAACCAGAACAATGGTTATGTTGGAGACAAAGAAGCAATAGAGGTTTCAGTCCACAGGTAAAAAAAAAAATATACTTGGAATCCATTTTTGCAGTAATAGGAGCTACAAATATAGGCAACTATTACAAATTCCTTTCCCAAACACTTGAAAGTGTTGCCAGTATTTATTCTGTTGTAATGCAAATTCAAGCTAGCTACTGTGAGAGATTCCCCTTGCTATGTCTTCTATAAACACACTTCCTTTTTTTTTCCTAAGCTTTTTCCTCCTGCTTCCACTACCTACAGACTCAGCAAGATATAACAGGAATCCAGAAGAACTGGCATTAAGTGATTATCTTTGAAACCTGAAGAGTGTGTGAATTTGAAATCTTGCAGTTAGCTTTAGAAGAGCTGAACACATGGTGATTCCAAGTTGTAAGCATGTGTATGAAGAGCAGCTCTGCTCATTTTCCACCAAGAAAGGTGAGGATTTCTTGGAGTATTACTATACCCTTTTTTCCTTAACATTCCTCTTCTACATTGTTCTAGAGACAGACACATTATTTTTTTGTCTAATAAACAGTTTAAAACCACTTCCCATTTCTCAGATCCACGAGTCTGGGGGTGCTCTTCACAAAACGTGATTTGTCAGCTGTCGCTTAGCAGCTGGATGTGGACCTGATGACTGGGAACCTAACTGCTCTGTTACCTGCTGCTATCGCCACAGGAACAGTTGTCAGACTGCAAAAACTAAGTAATTTAAACCAACAATGGTTTCCAAACTCTCACTCACTTCATCTTCAGCAGACCTGACACCTGTTGCCACAGAAACAGCCAGAAACCAGAGCAGCAGCGAAGTCAGATTCCCCCGCTTGCTCACTACAGCTCTGGACAAGAGCCAGACTGTGAAAGTGCAGCCTCCAACAGTCCATACTCCTTCCCAGCTGGTTCCTTCTGGAATTACATTCTCTCCAAAAACCAGCCACCCAAGCAATATAAGAAAAGATACAATCTCTAGGATTCTTCCAGTTCCCATCATGTTAACAACACAAAGCTTTTAAAAGTGTCCTCTATATTTATTGTGCCTTTCATAAGAATCAGCAACATGCTATTTACTCATGCAGTCATAAAGCGGAGCTAAACTGCCTGCTTCCTATCTTTCAGGTGGACTTCCAGTCCCAATTTGCATTAATGAACTTCAGGGTATACAATAACACAAGCAACCTAATGCCTTTGGTACAGCCATCACCTTCTCACAAAGTTAGAAGAGTATTTGGCTCAGCTGGGAACTTCTCCTTGCACAGCTTCCTCCAACTCTGCTTGAAACTCTACCTGAAATCAGCTGCTTCTTTTCATTACACCTGTTTCATATCTTAAGATCTGAACAAGTCAGCAACCAAGCTGAGCAAACAGAGCCAAGCAGTTTACAGGACAGCAACAAGGATGAGAGCTGCCATGATCAGCAGGGAATGAAACAGCTGCAGTCACCCAGAGTGCAAATTCATAGTCTGGAGTCAGACTGACCTGAAATTCAGATACCACCCTTGGAATAGTTTCTGCTAAGCACAACCACTTCAGTATCAAAGGCTTTAATATTTTTAAATATTCATTAAGTAAATCTTAAATATTTTAAATGCTATATGACAGCAATTATTCTGGTCTTTCGATCACGACTTTTTATATTTGTCACTATATTTCCATCAAGCCTTAAGAGATTTGTACCTACATTTTCAGTGCTCAGTAACCACAGTGTTGATTTAGAATAGCAATACTGGGGCAAAATCCACAAGGCTCATGGATGATGGTTATTTTCCTTACTAGCTGTTACTTGTTGGTGAGCTAACACTGGAAAGCAATTGGATTGCAAACATCCTACATGCAATTAAAAATACAATGCAATGTCTAATAGACTTAAACTTATACTTGCAGCACCAGCTGCAACGTGGACAACAGACTGCCCGTGCATCAACATCATGCTTTCATTCCACACTGGTAATAAGGGCAGGCAAGTAGCGAAACACAGAGCCCCTTCAGCACAATACCCAAACACAGCTCAGTCCTTACTCAGTACATCAGTGGGAATGCAGTAAGTCAACAAGTTGCTATGACTTGATAGGTGACCACCCACCAGCTTGAAGACATGAGCAAATACCTCTTGTAGCCTCCCCCCGTTATGAATCTGTATGGGTTAGCTTACACCACCCTCACAACTGAGAGGACTAAGAGCATATCCACAGTGATGATGTGACCTGTGGTTAGCACGTCACCACGCAGGCTCAGGGCCAGATAGTTGTTATGCCATAGGGACTCATTTGCTTTTGATCATATGTCTATACCCTGTACAGCACACTGACCTCTCTGGAAAAAACAGGTGGAGTCACAGAGACATTGCCGGGCACCCTTTGGACAAGACACCAAGAAACTTTTTAGTCAGGGAGAGATTTTTGATACCTAGACTGTGTCCATTCTGATTTAAATCAATGCAGCTGCATTAGGTCTACAGTAAGTACCTGGGAAAGCTCACCCTGAGTTTCTTTTCAGGATGCTCAGCAGAGGAGTAGGCGTATTTTTTGTGTGTATTTTTTTCCTCATTATTCAAGATTTAAAAAGGTGTCTATAAAAACCTCCTTATGTTTTCAACATGGATTACATTGTGCACTTCACAGACTTTTGCTGTGACAGTCCTGCAGCTTGCCAAATGCTTTAAAAGGTCTCTGAGTTTGTGAACTCAGGTTCAGCTAATTAAAGCGAATGGAGAATTCTGAAGCCATGAAAACCGTAGGAAACCAATAAAACATAAAGCCTAGTAAGTCAATCCAGAAGTAGTCAGCAAGTCCATTTGCCAGCCACTGAATAATGACAAAGATGTGGAATGCCATATAGCAACGGGAGCTTATGGCAACAGCAAGCAGAAAGGTCCACTCACCCCTACGTTCACTGCAGAATAGAGAGGTACCCAGCTTCTCCTTTGTCACTGAATAATAAAGATGAAGACTGTCCCATGAATAGGCATTTCTGATATGTCATCTTATTTTCTGTGCCATTCTGCACCCACTGACCAAGAGTTTTGCTCAGTAAACGGAGCACCGGGATGGTACACAGGAGTCTAGAGTTCTGTTCTTTGTTCCAGCCCTTTAGCTGAGTAACACTGAAACAGTCACTGTCTTTCTCCAAGGCCCTGTAAATTATATTGATCTTTGCAGAGTGAGATTAACTGATGGAAACAAAAAAACCTAGGTGTTATTTTCTTAGTATGCAAAGTAAATTAATCATCTCAGTGATAGGAAAGATTATCCTCTTGCAGATTGTTATGGTATCCAACTGTCTCCACACCTAAGCTATTTTAATTGGAAATTTTGAAGGGCAGGAACTTTCCTGCAGCTCACAATATGAACATAACAAACAGCAATTAGAAACAGTATAGGTTGCACTACCACCTACTTCTTCAGCTCAGCTACTGAATAGAAAGAGGAGGGGAACTGTTCTTGTTTGCTCTGCAACCAGCACTCCGACGCTGCCTGAACCACCTCGCAGGTGCCTGGGTGTGCATGTGCATACATCTGTCTGTCAGATGGAGGTACTGCAGTCTCGCATTGCCTTGCCAGTAAGCGTGCTAGTGGATGCTATCAGCATGGACAACCGCACCTGGCTTCCTCTTCCAGCTTTTTATTGGCTATACAATTTGCTTGCCTTTCTCCTAACATGAGCTCTTGTTTCCCATGAAGCATTTTGCACTGCTATTTATATCCTGGTAATTTCTACAGGTTCTAACAGAGGATAGGTCTTGTTATCCTAGATACTGCACAAACATAGCAAAGGCATCCTCTGGCCTTAAGGAGCTCCTAATCAAAACAGACAATACATAAATGGGAAAGAAAAATCTTCTTGTCGAAAATTATATTTGCTATCTTTGCATTCCCCAAATCCCTTGTTCACTCAGGTGACTGCTTTGTAGGACCTTGGGCAGGTTTATGTCAAACAAAACCACTTGAGTTAGCGCCAGTACACCCATGCAGCAAAACGCAGCACCTGCACGGCAATACCTGCTTAGCATCTGCTGCTGTACAATTACGCTGCAGAGGAGGCTAACGAGCACAAGTGGTCTGTCACCACAGGTCAATGCTTTCCTCTTCCGGCATAGCCATGCTTAGCAGCAGCTCAGAGCTCTGCCTTGTGCATGGGTTCTAGCACGAACACGGCCAAGGGCACGAGCAATTCACCCACACAGCGAGTATCCGAGCTGAACGACCAGTCAGCAAAGCAACTACAAGTTCAAACTTTGCGTACTGGAAAGAACAAGGAAATAATTGCTTACAGTTAATCTATGAAAGAAAAGAAAAGAAGATGAAGAGAAAGAGACACAACAATTTAAGATGATGTTAATTTCTTACAGCTGTCTGGATGAGGTTTTGATAAAAATCACAGTGTAATTGGATATTACCAGATTCAGAGGCCACGGTTGTTGAGAAAATACCGTGTTGTTAATTTCTAAGTCTAGCTTTATTAAGCAGACTGTAAGGCTGTTCTTTGCTTCTGGTAAGTTATGGGGTGATTTATCGGGAGAGATTACTACCTGCTAGGAGAAGGTCGTAGATTATGAGGAGGGAGAAATGAAAGGTAATCTACATACACATCACATTTCTTAAGAATATATCTTCTTGGGGCCAAGACCACGTATGTGCACTTCAGCTAGCATCCATAACAACAGGCATGAGCCTCTAACATAATGCCATAACACGTCACATTTATTTATTGTAAGGAATTCAGTAGAAATGGATCACTAAAAGAACACATGCAAGGAAGCCCACAGAGATCAGAGTTTGCATGGAGAGCTGACAGAAAACAACACGGAGAAAATTATGTAAGCAGACAGCAAACGAGCAAGAACTCTGATGGAGCGAAGGGAAGCTATTCTGTTCAGCTGCACTTCTGTGCTCTGCACTGATATTGCACCAAGGTGAAAAATGGCTCTAATCAGGGCTCCGGGGTCTATGCTCGGCTCTGCTACCAGCCTGTTCTGTTGATGGCGAGCAAGTCACTTCACCTTGCTGGGAAATCAGTGTGGGGTGGAAAGAGCCAGATGCGTGTCTTGAAACCGGAATTACGGGCACACTGCAGGGAACTCTTGGCCAGGGTAGTCAAAGTCTGTGTCTCAGTTCTCTCTCTATAAAATGATAAATCTCTTTGCAAAGTGATGGTAACAACACTTCGCAATGCTACTTTTCGAACAGTGTTGCAGATACACCAATGAAAAATAGCTTTAATATTTTAACTAATAAAATCTAGAAACATCAGTGTACGTGTGCTAAAAAGGCAGTTAAAAGTGATGCTCTTTTATTGCAAAGAAATGATGACTGACTCATTGCTTTCTCCCACTAAAAGGCATATCAGAGTAATTATCAGCTGTTTCCATTAACTTTATCCTGTCAAAACAGAACACAAAACAGCACAAAGTCTTCTGTAAGAGGCATTCCCAATGGGAAACAGGGCATTTCTTGTAAGTGCCCATATTGCAGGCGACCTGCTTCTCTGAAGGAGCACTTCTCCAAAACGCTCTGGCACTTAGCGAGCTGGGGTTTTCCCCGCATCACCAGTTGCTAAACATGTAATTCTGTTTCATTGCTTTGCAATGGAAATCAAGCTACATCATGCCAGATACAGGAGAGCCGGATGCCACAGGAGGATGGAGAGCCTCAAACTGTGGCCTCCAGCAAGGCTCAGAGCCAGTCTGGCAGCTTGAAGTATCTGTCCTGCATCAGGCCATTATTCTGGCAAGTCGAAATGTTTGCCCTTAGCAGCCACAAGCCACAAATCTTTTAGTAGGAGATAAATCCTTCCTCCTTGAAACAGCTAGCAAATTGTCCTTCGTTAGGTTAAAAACCCCACTCCTGACTTCAGCCCAAGAACATCGGGGCTTGATTTTTATACTTGATCCTGAGTAATTGTACATGTTGCTGATCAAAGGATTATTAAATCCTTTTAAATCCTACTACATTATTTATTTGAAAATAAAAAGTAGGTGCAAAAGTATACCAGTGAAGAATTACCATATCTTTGCTCTTGTACTTTTTTTGTATGGATCCGCTGGCTTCATACGGGTTCTGAGGGATATTCACTGTGCCTCACAGCAGTAATTCTTAGGCTATGGTTTGTGATGCTGCAATATGGGATCCCTGGCTCATTCACAGGTTCTACAAATAAAGCTATCCTTCCTGCTAGGATATTTTGTCTGTATATTAAGCAGAACTGTGGCTTCTCCCTTGATGAGTGACCCAATAAACCTGACCCCACTACATAAAGAACCCTGCACCACATTCTACTGCTATATAGTGATTCACATACACAAAAAAACCAGAAAAAACCCACAAAGAAACTTGCAAAGACAGATCTGAGGCAATGCAACTCTCCTTTGTTTTCAGTCACTGGCCAGATGCATTTTTGACTGATGTCAGCACAGTTATACTGAAGATTAGTTTTGCTCTTCACATGCAGAAGCAACAGCACCAGAACAGCAGCTCACAGTAGTCAAAGAACCATTCTAACAGCAGTTAATTGTTCCAGCTAATGAGAAATATGAGTCAGGATATACCTAACTTCCAAGACCTATCCTCTGTGCCAGCTGAGAACGAGGACCTACAAGTTCAGAATGTCTACCAGCCTGCTAAGGTCTGATTTTATCCTGGATAACCCCCCTCAGTTTCTACAAGACAAATAAGATTAGTTTTTAACTGTAATTCCTCATTTTCAACTAGTGGTGCAATTTCCTAGATTGGGTGCCTTAAATCCCTTGTGAAGGTACTGCCTGGTACTGGACCACGGACAGCGACAAATTATGGTTTATGATTTTCATCTGGTTGTGAAGCCTTTCATTACTGCACTGCAACTAGTATTTAGGCATCCCAAAGGTCTTTTGGAAACCCGCGCCAGCCAGTGGCTGACAATCTACGACTTGAGTTCTTGTCATCGTTAAGCAGGATGGCCCAAAGAACTGAATCTGCAAATTGTGTGCAGCACCATCATAACTCCATATACTGTATAAAGAAACTTGGTGAATCTAATTATATTTAGACATAGATGCACACACACACAAAGGTGTGTTGCCATCTTTTCCCATTATGAAATATTCACGTGAAAGTTGAGGTCTTTAGAATTTTTAGGGCACCAATATTGGATTTTTTTTCAACTACATTTTGCAAAAACACATGTTCCTATTTTAAATTTCCTCTGCCAGGCTAAACTTTTTCAAGAGTTTTCTTTGTCTTTTTTGTTTGCTTAACAGCCAGGCTCTATTTTATGTCCAACTTATAAAACCTCACAAAATCAAACCTATAAATACCAACAGGAGGTGTCATAACAGAAATGCAAATGTTAGCGCTATAATAAATTAACAGTGGCTATCTTTTCACATCATCAACGGGCAAACAAAAAAATGAAAGCTTAAATCTAAGAAAAGTTTATATTTAATCACCACATGATAAAGACATGAATTCTCATTTTACGCAGTATAATGTTTCAAAGAGGATGTCGCTCCTTACCATGCTAAAATGAACTGACAGGATGGGAAAGTTACTTCTTTACTGAACCCAAGAGTCGAGTACACGCTTGCTCTGTTCACTGACACAGCATAGTATAGTGCAAGGTATTTACTGCCTTAGCTCTCCTTTTTGTTAGAGACATTGGGTTCCTCCTGCTGGCCAACGTGCCCATTTAATTTCACTGTCTGGCATCACACAGGCTTTTCTTAACAGGTGTTCCCATTTCACAAATCATAACAAGCCTGAAAGGGAAAGAACCAGCTTTTCCATTCTTCATTCTGTTTTGACATGCAGACTCAGAGGGAACGCAGATAATCCATCCTACACTCCTCTGAAACCTTTGAGGCTTGAATTTCTTCTCAGCCAGACATCTCTGCAGACTCAGAACCAGACTGTGAGAATAGCCATTCACAGGAACTTAGCTAGAATTTAGGCTGAGAAAACACCGAATTCAGATCAATGAAGTACTGATAATTAGGACACGATACCCTCAGCCTCCTGTTCAGTATGCATATAGTCAAGTTTGGTGAGAACCCCAGCCCAAAGGGAAAGCTGTGCAGAGATACTGCTGTAACCGTATCATGTAATTCAAGAACCCACACCATGCAGACCAGTCCTAACAGGGAGGCGACCTCTGCTTTGAGTAATAGGTCAAGAGATGCCTTAGCTCAATTGTTTAGTGAGATGCTTCTATCATCTGGGCTTTGACCCAATCTGTCCATTTCCTAGGTTCCCTGATTTCTCTCTCTTCCATCCCCTCAAACGTGGAATTTGTTCCCTACTTCCAGAAAAAATGCAGCCTTTCTCTCTAGAGAACATTTCAGCTGTGAAGACCATGCAGTGGACAAACTATTTTCCATAGAATCACCAAATGGTTTGGGTTGGAAGGGACCTTACAGACCATCTCGCTCCAACCCCCCTGCCATGGGCAGGGACCCCTTCCACCAGACCAGGTTGCTCAGAGCCCCGTTCAGCCTGGCCTTGGACACTGCCAGGGAGGGGGCAGCCACAGCTGCTCTGGGCAGCCTGAGCCAGGGCCTCACCACCCTCAGAGTGAAGAATTTCTCCCTAATATCTCATCTAAATCTTCCCTCTTTCAGCTTGAAGCCATTACTCCTGGTCCTATCACTGCATGCCCTTGTCAACAGTCCCTCTCCAGCTCTCTCGCAGCCCCTCCAGGCACTGGCACCTGCTTTAAGGTCTCCCCGCAGCTTTCTCTTCTCCAGGCTGAACAGCCCCAACTCTCCCAGCCTGTCCTCACAGCAGAGGTGTGCCATCCCTCAGATCATTACTGTGACCTCCTCCATTTTTCACCATTTATCAAGTGATTTGACATCCCTTTGGAGGCAAGTTTTTCCAGCCAGGTATTTACAGACACTAGAAAGGAGGGTTGATACGAAATTCAATATGGCCAAACCTGTGGCACACTTTAGCGAGAGGAACACCACGTTCCCATCACAGAAACTCAAATACATGGTTTTTTATAAGACCAGTAGAGCTTCATGCTAACTACTGAACAAGATGCAAAAATAAGTAATAGCATCTGAGTACAGACAGAGATTTAATGTTGCAGCCAACAACACTTCAGTAGTTGTTTAATCATTTTAAATTGAGGAGCTTTGGAAATGAAGCAAGTCATCTCAGCTTTTTTTTTTTTTAATCCTCCATCTCAGGTTCTCTTCACCTAGAACATAATGTCAATGAAATCTAACCTGTCAGGAAAATGCTTCAAGCTTGCTGGGTTTTTTTCTTCCTTTCAATTTCCTTTTACCCAGTTCAGCTACACTTCTGAAGTAGAGGTGAATTATGTTTGGAAAAACTATACCAGGCCCACTTTTCAAACTGACTGCAATGTATATAGCATACCTTTGGTTGCAGCTTTGTAAAATTTTGGTAAAAAGAGAGAAAATACAGGCAAGCATCTCTGTAACAATACAATGAACAACATTCCCAAGATCATTTTAAATAATAAAATACACTTGTGACTATTTGAAAGGAGAAAGCTAACTAACAGCACACAGAGAAACTGAATCTAGTGCTGTCCAAACTCTAACAGTGCTCAACCCTACATATCATTTAATAGACTTTCTTGCCTCTTTAGGGATTATTCTTGTTCTACCTAATCCTCTTCTAAGCACCGCAAACCCAGCACTGGAATGTGCAGCCAGCAGTATCCCCTGCAGAGGCTGCAGCTGTCACTTCTGAAACAGCATTTCTCTGGAAGCCAGTACACAGCCTCACCTTTTGCAATCTGTTAGCCATCATACTCCCAGGGTGCTATCTGTCCTGCTTTGTGTGATCATTGCCCAATTTGTTCTTGTTATGTTATTAGTGCTGAAAGGTGTTTTCCATTAGATGGTGCAAGCTTTCAAGTTCTTGCTGGCTAAAAGCTGAAGTTAAAGGCTTTCAGCTCTTAAGGGAGAGACGTATTTGCAAATATTTACTTTTTATGGAACAGAGCTGCTTTGTACAATAGCTTCACTATTTGGATCTTGAGATGCCATGCATGAAATGAAACTCCCCGTCGGTCCAGGATTTTTCTAAACAGCTCAAATAACATCTTAATACATAACAAGAAAAATAAGTCTGATCGATGCATTTGAAAGCATAGCTTCAAAAAACGTGCCAGAATACAATGTTAAAAAGCATGACACACAGGAGTGGCGGCTGGTGCCATTTATTTCAATAAAATAATATTGGTTACCAATTCAAAGGAGGTCTGGGCAGCAGTAGCTGCTAGCTGTTCACTCCTGCTGGATTGCTATTCCACGGTCAACGTGACCCGAGTTTGTGCAAAGCACAGTTCAAACCACACAGGTGTCCATGTTACAGAAGAACTCGACACAGTTAATGCCTGGATTGCCAGGCACAGTCAAACTCAGACATTTAATAGCCATGGGAACAATGTCATCTTATATTTTACTGCACCACTTCCCTGTTGAGATAAAAGCAAACTAACTGGGTGCCATCTGCTACCTGTGATATTTTTCAATGAACTGCAAAAGCCTTCAGCTTCTAGACCTAACCTGGCACTTAGCGTGGTATGCAAATGAACAAGATATACAGACTTAAAAATGTATGTTTTTAACTTGCTGAGGAATTCCTTATTAATACACTGAGATGTCATTTTATTTTATTCAATAAGGAAATAAATCTTAGATCATAATGCCACTGCCCTTTAATTTGTCAGGAAAATATCTTCCACTTTGAAAGCACATATCTCAAAGTCTTTCACCAAAAATGCAAAATTTTACCCATTTTACAGATGACAGTGAAAGTGAGGTGATTGCCCAGTACCATACTAAGTCTGTGGAAGACACAGAACTAGAACCCAGGTCTCTTCACAGAATCACAGAACGGTTTGTGTTGGAAGGGACCTTACAGACCATCTTGTTTCACCCCTCTTTTAGTTTAAAACCATTACCCCTTGTCCTGTCCTGCTACAAAGCCTGTCCCCATCTTTCTTAGAAGCCTCCTGTAAGTACCGGAAGGCCGCAGTCAGGTCTCCCCGCAGCCATCTCTTCCCCAGGCTGAGCAGCCCCAGCTCTCCCAGCCTTTCCTCCCAGCAGAGGGGTTCCAGCCCTCGCATCATTGCTGGGGCCTCCTCTGGCCCTGCTCACACAGCTCCAGCTCTGTCCTGTGCTGAGGACTCCAGAGCTGGACGCAGGACTCCCGGGGGGTCTCACCAAAGCAGGGCAGAGGGGCACAATCCCCACCCTTGCCCTGCCGACCATGCCGCTGGGGATGCAGCCCAGGGTACAGCTGGCTGCTGGGCTGCCAGCACATGCTGCCAGGTCATGTTGAGCTTCTCGTCAACCAGCACCCCCAAGTCCTTCTCTTCAAGGGCTGCTCTCAATCCATTCTCCACCCAGCCTGTATTTGTGCTTGGGATTGCCCTGACNCATGGGCAGGACCTTGCCCTCGGCCTTGTTGAACTTCATGAGGTACGCACNGGGCCCACCCCTCNGCCCTGTCCAGGTCCCTCGGGATGGCATCCCTTCCCTCCAGCGTGTCAACCACACCACACAGCTTGGTGTCATCAGCAGACTTGCTGAGGGTGCACTCAGTCCCACTGTCCATGTCGCCGACAAAGATGTTAAACAGCGCTGGTCCCAGTACCAACCCCTGAGGAACGCCACTCCTCACTGGTCTCCACCTGGACACCGAGCTGTTGACTGCAACTCTGTGTGTGCCACCATCCAGCCAATTCCTTATCCACCGAGTGGTGCATCCATCAGATCCATGTCTCTCCACTTTAGAGACAAGGATGTCGTGCAGGACAGTGTGAAATGCTTTGCACAAGTCCAGGTAGATGACATCAGTTGCTCTTCTCTTATCCATCAACACTGTAACCCCATCGCAGAAGGCCACCACATTCGTCAGGCACAATTTGCCCTTAGTCAAGCCATGCTGGCTGTCACCAATTACCTCCTTATTCTCCATGTGCCTTAGCACAGCTTCCAGGAGGATCTGTTCC
>Ga0065711_1005568_pt1 | contig 19828 bp, 11 predicted proteins | sample Hoacrofraction12_FD_59098 | JGI IMG/M metagenome (GOLD analysis project Ga0065711, IMG submission 59098) | Hoatzin crop microbial communities from Cojedes, Venezuela - Epithelial fraction 12 v2 (version 2) | ecosystem: Host-associated > Birds > Digestive system > Esophagus > Crop | place... | reverse complement strand
GAAGTCCCTCATGACTGGAAGAAGGGAAACATTGCGCCCATTTTTAAAAAGGGTGGAAAGGAGGACCCTGGGAACTACTGACCTGTCAGACTCACCTCTGTGCCTGGGAAGATCATGGAACAGATCACTCTAGAAGCTCTGCTAGGGCACATGGAGGACAAGGAGGTGATTTGAGACAGCCAGCCTGACCAACCTAGTGGCCTTGTATGGTGGAGTGATTACATCAGTGAACAAGGGAAGAGCTATGGATGTCATCCATCCGGACTTCCGTAAGGCCTTTGACATGGTCCCCTACAACATCCTTCTCTCTAAATTGCAGATATAGATATGATAGGTGGACTGTTCAGTGGATGAGGAATTGGTTGGATGGTCACATCCAGAGGGTAGTGGTCAACAGCTCAATGTTGAACAATGTCCAGATGGAGATCGGTGACAAGAGGTGTCCCTCAGGGGTCCATACTGGGGACAAGTACTGTTTAATATCTTCATCAGTGACATGGACAGCAGGATTGAGTGTACCCTCAGCAAGTTTGCAGATGATTCCAAGCTGAGTGGTGAGGTCAACACGCCTGAGGGATAAGATGCCATGCAGAAGTACCTGGACAAGCTTAAGAAGTGGGCCTATGTGAACCTCATGAGGTTCAACAAGGCCAAGTGCAAGGTCCTGTACCTGCGTTGGGGCAATTCTCAGTATCAATACAGGCTGGGCAATGAAGGGATTGAGAGCAGCCCTGCCGAGAAGGACCTGGGGGTACTGGTGGATGAAAAGCTGGACATGAGCCACCACTTGCAGCCCAGAAGGCCAACCATATCCTGAGCTGCATCAAAGGAAGCATGGCCAACATGTCGAGGGAGGGGATTCTGCTCCTCTTCTCTGCTCTGGTGAGACCCTACCTGGAGTCCTGCGTCCAGCTCTGGAGCCCTTAGCACAGGAAAGACATGGAGCTGTCAAACCAGGTCCAGAGGAGGCCACAAAAATGATCCAAGGACCGGAGCACCTCTCCTATGGGGAAAGGCTGAGAGAGTTGTGGTTGTTCAGCCTGCAGAAGAGAAGGCTACGAGGAGACCTTATTGCAGCCTTTCAGTACCTGAAGGGGGCTTATAAGAAAGATGGGAACAAACTTTTTAGCAAGGCCTGTTGCAATAGGACAAGGGGTAATGGTTTTAAATTAAAAGAGGTTAGATTCAGACTAAATATAAGGAAGAAATGTTTTACAATGAGGGTGGTGAAACACTGGAAGAGGTTGCCCAGAGAGGTGTTAGATGCCCCATCCCTGGAAACAGTCAAGGTTAGGTTGGACAGGGCTCTGAGCAACCTGCTCTAGTTGAAGATGTCCTTGCTCATTGCAGAGGGGTTGGATTAGATGAGCTTTAAAGAACCCTTCCAGCCCAAACCATTGTATGATTTTATGATTCAAGAGATATGTCTTTTCAATCACTAGCTCTTTTAAGAGGCTTCAAGACAAATGAGTGCAAAGTGAATTAACAGAGAATATAATGTAGTCACTTAACATTCCTGATATTGATTTCATTTCATTAGCTGTTAAGCACTTCATACTCCCACAGAGAGATTTTCCTCCTTCCTCGGGTATCTGATTATAAAAATAAAAATAACCTTAAAGAATCTTCCCCTTGGAGCCTATCTCTGGATATATTCCCAGAACTATACGTTCATGTAACTTTTTTTCAGTCAGGATTACATAGAAATTTTAGTACTGAGAAGGGAATGTGACTAGTTTTTCTGCAGGCTTGAAGCATTTGATTTGCCTGTTAGAAACACTGTTCATTAAACCTGTGCTGCAGTCCTCCTGTCCTTCAGAAAGAGTGGCAGAGAAAGCCAACAGATGTGTCAGGTCCGTATTTACTGTGCCCAAATCAGCAATCGGTGTGTGCACATCAGTGCTTTGAGGGTTGGCTTCCTGTCTGTGGAAGTTGTTCCAGGAGGAAGCTTGAGCCTTTCTGAGTCGTGTGGGCCATTTTATGAGGACTACAGGACTAGGGAAGCAGGGACCTGCGTTTTAGCCAGAAGGCAGCAAATTTGTCTTGCAGTACAACACATACTAGTAACACAGCTTTTCTGCCAACCCAGCTGAAAAACATGATACACTGGCATCATTCACCACAACCATATAACTTGCCTGGCACTCAGGGTACCCTGTGCAGAACAGGCTTGCTATCTTATACAGCACAATGCTGTATCATGCAGGTACAGCCTTAGCTTTCACCAAAGTCATAATGGGTCTCCCATGCAAAGCAGATGAATAAAAATGCAACAAGACTGAAAAACAACATGTCTCTGACCACACAAAATTGCTCAGGTCTACAGGTAACTTAAAGTTAATAAGGTCTGATAAGAAATGATATACTGTTCAAGAAAATTTGAGGTATATTGAGATAAAACTTTTTTTTTCCCTGAATTGTTTCTGAAATCAATACAAATTTGCAAAGCGTTTTGCTGATTTTCAATCTACATTTTTTTTCTGAGCAAGATTCACCCAATTCTAGCCCTGACTAGAATGGAAATGACAGAATAACTACAGGAAATTGCTTCTTTCTGCTGCTCTCCATAGCAAGTGGTTTAAACGCATAGAAATTAGCACAGCATTCAGAAATGGAAGTCATCCAAGAAATGAAGTAAGTACAATATGCCTTAAAAGACTAAATCTGCTCCAATATTTTCAAAACAGCATGAAAGACTTGAGGTGCATGACTCCTACCAGCACCAGGGAGAGTCACAACACCGCAATATGGGTCTTTGAGCTGAACATGTCTGAGACATGATTTCACCAAGCTTCAAACCAGCACTACCTTGCAAGAGTTCACAGACTTCAGGGAGTACAGATGAGAAAGCAAACAAACAAAAACGAGGAGAAAAATACAAAGGCAATGTGTAAGGGAAAGGTAAACAGAAATAACAGTATTGTTTACATTCATTGCCTAAAAACTTGGCCATGATCAATGTGATCAAGGTGAAGGCTTTGAAAGAATAGATAATCTGACTTCTTTTAAATTAAATTCACTGCTAATATGAAATGCAACTATATATACATACATTTTGACAGGGGAAGACTGATTAAGTTGAACGCTTTTTATAAGCACCTAAACATATATGTTAAAGAATAAACACTCGGAGCGAACTACAGGCAACTGTAGGCATCTAGTCAATGGTGTAATCACCCCAGTCAGTGCACGCTGAACCAGATCTTCACAGTGTAGTTAATTCTATTCTTAAAAGGCCATCACTGATTTGTACAATGATTTGCCCTCTGGAAATGCTCACCCTCCATCGGCTGTTGGGAGCTTCCTACTAAACAGGAGTCTAACTAAAGTCAGATAAAAAAGTCTCTCAGCTAGTCTGACAAGGTAAAATAACTTACATAGAGTTAAAACTTGTCTGGAAGGCTTTTTTGACATGGCAGTTTAGATTTGTTTTCAATGAACTGAAGATCATTTTATGATTTACTTCAATGGGAGAACATTTACATCAATGCCAAAAATTTTGAGAATGTTATGTTCATTANATTCAAGTGTAAAATCAATGATCTTTAAGGGAGTCCTACCAGAAAGAGAGCTGGGCTTCATCCAGTGATTTAATTTGGTCTGCAACAAAACACACTAAAATGTACCGTTATATCCTGTATCTTAAGGCTTTTACGCAGAGGTTCATCAGATTTCACACCTCCACAAGACAACCTTGGTCAACTGAAGGGGTTTAAAGCACCTCCTCAAAATGGGAGCACTCAGAAACTAGTCTGACTGATTGCCTTTTTTTTACTAGCAAGACACTAGACAACACTGCCTGGCACCTTGCTGCACAGACTGACAACCAGCTGAGGAGCCAGGTACATGACCTGACTTTATATTTCACTGGAAAATCATCCTTCTTATGCCAAAGGCTTCTTCACCACCCTAAAAACAATCACAGAAAGGAGATAAAGCTGGCTTTTCCCATTACACACTGAAAAAAAAGACAAATTAATTCTTACCCCAGTGTTGACCCACAGATACAGCAAAACTCAGTCTCTAAAACAGTAATCTGAGAAGAGATGAGGACTGTCCAGGTATTCCTGAAGGGGGTCATGGTAGGGTTGTTCCCGTTTCCCCATCCTATCTGCTTTAGGACCTTCCCCCACAGCCAGCTCTTCAGTCCTGACCAAGGGAAGGCACCGAGAACAATCTGACAAAACCTCCTTGGCAGCGTGCTTTCTTTTGTGATTAGCCAGCATCTCGGCTGCAATCTCAGGATTGTTATGAACTGGGACCAGTTTGCTTGCATTCCCTCCACAGACTGTGCACAGGGCCATGGACGCACTGTCACGCTAGGGTTGAGATTGTAGTCTATGAAAACGAAGCTTGCAAACTATGACACTGCCAAATATCATCTAATAAAAATAATTCTAGTGTGAGGACAGAGAAGAGGGATGCAAGTTTAAAAGTCAAGGGTAAGGGAACATTGTTCTTCAAAGTAGAGGGAATATGAGGTGAAAAGAAGCTAAAAATCAAGCTGCAAAAATATTAGTGCCTCTGGGCACGTCCAGAAAAAAATTAAGAGCGGAATGTCTTTTGTTTGATAGAAAAGAAAGGCTCTGTTGCTCGAATTAAAAACAACTGAATTCCATCTCTCTGAATTTACTTCACTACATTGCTGGCTTTATCTATGTCTGGCATAAATCCTGAAGTCGTTGGAAATCGTTTCAGTAGAATAATTCACGTTCATAGCACCTGACAATATACAGTTCAGTGAGTTTATAAGAGTTTTTGTGAAAAGCTTACAGTAGATCTGAATTTGCATATTTGGACCTTTACTGAGACCAGTATCAGAGCACAACAGAGTGGTGCGTCCCCTCTATGGATGCACCAGGAAACCACAAGGCAAAAAATCAGTGTGTGAGAGTTGATGTTTGACATTCTTAGGCCAGGAGCCAACCTGACAAGCATAGCATCTGCAAAGCCCAGGCAGAAAAGGCTTAAACTATACCTGAACTGTTGCAAAGGCTTTTGTAATCCTAACCTCCGGAAATCGGTAACCTGTTTCTTCTCAGCTTCTGGCAGAGCACACACTCCTCTTGTTACTAAAGCAAAGCATCTCCAAGGAATTCACAATGACTGGAAAAAAAGTCTAAAGTAAAGTAGTAATTTAATTTGCAGAGCTCCTGACAGAGGTATTTTACTTTGGGATACAAATGTACCCTCTTCCACGAGGCAGTCACTAACAAGACAACACACTTAACCATGAACAAGGTGTTTATAAACTTCCTTGACTACAAATAGAGCAGAGCCTGACTTGTGGCACCTTCCCCAGTCCCAAAGTTTGATGCCTTTGGCCCTCCTGCTCCTTTTTCAGGGTGTGCTAGCACTGTGGGAAGCCCTGCTTCCAATGTCAGTCCCCTCCAAAGTGGAGCCTTCTCCCAGTCCCACACCTGCTGAGGCAGTGGGGAAAACAGCAGCTGGGCACCCCAGAGGGACAGAAACCCCAAATCCAACTCTGAGCAGCCCCAGCGATCTACCTCCTTGAAATCACTAGTAACCTACACACAGATACATCCTAGCAAAACACAGCCCATCACCTTTAACAATAACTGTTTCTCCTGATTGCCACAGCTGGGAGCAAGGAACAGGCATATGGAAAAAAAAGAAAGAGACCTAATGGGCCTGAAACTCTGTGAAACCTTTTCCAGAGAAGCTAGTCCAGTCTGTTCAGTGGATTTGGCTCCATAGTCAAAGTCCCCTAATTTACATAAACACTAATCTTACTAAAATTCATGCTTGGCTAGGCTCAACTCTGCTAATATTACGGAGACATTTTTTTTCACATTGGGTCCTCAGTTCTTCAGCAGTTTTGGACTCTGAGACTTCACTTAATCTTTCCATACTTAATCCTACAATGAGATAAATGAAACACTTGGAAAAATGTTAGTTGTTTTATGCCAGAATAAATGAAGGTCACATTAACTAGCTATGAAGAACTAACTTGTTATTAAATGTACTTGTGTGTCAGAAGAAGGATCAAGACATAAGAGTAGACATGTTTTAAGAGAAAATTAATAATATACTTCTAATGTTCATTATAACTCTATAAATTATGTATACAGTCATTTCATAAGTCCAGAAAAGATCACTGCGATCATAGTCTGGTTTCTCGTTTGGAACAAGGCAGAAGATGTCACTGAATTCACTCATACATATGTATTTTGTATTTTAAAAAACATACATCATTACTATTTAGCAGTTCTACATGGTGAATAGTACACAACAAGCACTGGTAAGTTGTTCCAGTGATTGATTAACCTCTTTCCTGTAAAGATTATGTTTATCTACTTATCCTCCACTCCCGTTGCTGACTGTCAGACAGCAGAGCCTCTGACATGCTGTCGTCTCTGATAGGATGTCCCCGCAGCAGAATGCAGTGCTGGGCAGAGACAGCCAGGGTAAGTCAAGCGCAAACAACAGCACAGTCTCCAGATACTCGTCTCCACCTAATTGAATTAGTCTTATTGCAAGGCAGGCTAAATTAGCCCAGGTTTTGGGCTGAGCTAAGGCAGTTTTGCTGCTTCTGGTACTGAGAAAAAGTGGTGGGGAAGCAGTTCGAGTGTCCCTACATGGCATCCTCTCACGCTACTGTATCCACCAGCTGCAGTCAGGTGGCATGGGAAAGGACATCGCCAGGAGGCACGTTGGACAGCTCGCAGGCCACCCACTGCTGTTGTTCCCAAATTGCAGTCTTTGGTGAGAAGACTCCAAAAACCAGCTGCACCTGACTTCCTTCCTTGTGCTTCAGCTCACCTGGTTTGAATGCCCATGGAGACTCTCTCCTCCTGCTCATCTTACATTTGTAGCACAGAGACATGGCCACACAGAAATAGAGTTTACTTCCTGTGCCCACCACCTCCAGCCAAGCCAGACAGCCCTGACCCAGCAACTATCTTCTGTTCCGTGCCATCTCTGACCCACGTTATCTGCTGCCGGTGTCTGCAGCGCTTTTGCTGCTTCCTTCCAGGTCACTGCCCTGGCTCTAGCAGCACATTCCCTCCACTTCCAAAACCTTGATACAGTCTGATTTAGAACAGCTACTGTTAGCATCCGCTGCTGGCAGCCTGACTCTCAGCTGACAGCAAAGCGGGCAGATCCTTATCCCTCCCAATTCCTGCCACATGCACCTGTTTGCGGTAACAAAAAAAGCTCCGGTATCTTTCCCATCACCATTCAAGATGTTGTAGCAGCACTGGAAAAAGCTTTTTCCTCATTCCTGCTGCTCACTAACATCTGCTCCCTGCCCATCCTCACTGCTGCCTAAATAGACTCCTGTAATGAAAGCAAATGATCCTCAGGTAGTTACTGGAGGAGCAAAAGATGAGACAGATTTGGTTAGGACACAGTCTGATTGCTGCCCTGAATCTGCTTAGACCCATCAAAACTCCTAGTGAAGTCCAGCTCACATCTATTTAGTACATTACAACCACAGACTGACAAGCATTTTTAGAGGAGTATTTCTCTGCAAAGCCCTTCAAGGGAAGAACCCTCTGACATCTCATTGCTCATGAGGGTCTGAACACCCTGGCTGATCCTTGTGTATGCAAAACCAGTCAGTCTCTTTCCAGAGGGGTGCCATTTCCCTCTCCACCCTGAGATTTTGGGGATGTGGTCCAGCTGACACAGGCTGGGCCAAGGTCAGTATATGGGACTCTCCTTGAAGATGCAAAAAACTGTCTCCAGTCATTTCAGCTCTGGCAAAGCTCAGATGAATCTTATTCTGCATCCAGCCGTGGCCATGCCAGAAATGCCTTTTCCAGAGGAAGTTGATGAACTTGGCAAACTGCATCCTGCAGCACCATGAGGGGCAGAGGGAAGAGCAAGTTCTGGCAGAGCAAGGAGCATCAAAACAGAAAGCTGCAACATACTCTGCCAGTGATTTTTTGATGGGAGACCCAGGGCCAAGTTGGACAGGCTTGCCTCTGCTTTCCACTGCAGGTTGGGCAGCCTGTCACACCGCCAGACGGATAATATATTCTCAGCAATTGGTCCTTGATTAGACTTTCCCCCTCATTTTCTTGGGGCAGTGCTCTAATATCTGACCAGCAATGCTTCCTTTCCCAGCTGTAAATGGCTCTTAAGATACACAGAGTTACTCTTGAAGATTTGCTATTAGGGAAATGAGGAAAAAATAGAAGGTTTTAACATATATTGTCAGATACAAAACGTCTGTTGCTTCCTATGGGGAGGCAACAGACAATCCACATTTAATGCTACATCATTTCCATTAGGAAGCCCTATTTTATTTTCCTGTGATTTTGTGCAAGAAAATTGGTTAAAGTTCTTAATTGCCTGGTTTTCTGCTGCAGGAAAATGGTAACTTCTCTGTAAGCACCATGTCTTTACTTGCAGTTGAATGAAGCTTGAATGGCACTTGTCTTTGTAAGTGATCAATGATTGTCACTGACTCCTGCCCATGGGTCTGGGTGGTGAACTCAGCTGGCTTTGGTGGTGCTCCACCAAATGGTGCCAGGCAAAATTCCACCCCAAATTTGGAGGTTGCTTTTTCAAAAGTTTAGCTATTGGTCGTATTTTAAGTATCTTCCAGGAAAGACAGCCTATCATCTCAGAGGTAACAGGTCAGACTGATCTTAATGACGCCCTTAAGAGTTTCTTTTAAGTGAAGAAGCCCTGCAAATGACTTATTAAATTGGTATCACTTTAGCAGATTTTTTTGCAACAGAATTTTTGGATTTCAGTTTCCCATGTGGGGTTTTGCATTTCTGTTTTGTGCTCAAGGAGGAAGAGACAGAATTTAAAAAAAAACATCAGTGAATTGAAAATTCAGGAGCAGGATAAAGTAACATCCTGCTTTTGAAGCAATGGAACCAAGTAATTGTTAGTGGAATTTGACTTCATCTGATATAATCTCAATAATCTACTATACAGGGACATTTTCTCAAAAAAAATGCAAGATGTTTAATTTAAAAAAAAATTTTCTTAGATCTTCCTGAATTTGTTTTGGGAGACAAATAAATTTATTTCAATAAAACAGCAATATTTCAAGTCTCAGTTATTAAGAAATTCCAGCTTGGAGGCAAAAATAATTTCTTTTTTTGAGAAGTTTCTATTTGCTAAAAGATAATTCTGCCCTAAGAAAGTTGCTAATATATCTTATATTTGAATAGAGGGATTGCTACATTAAAAACAAATTATGTTTGTTTTGCTGGCCGCTCTAACAATGTCTCCACAAATTTGCTTTTTTGAAGACAAATGTAAAGTAGACAAAAGGAACCACGCTCCTTTCCTGGTTAGCTACCATAGCCACATCTGCATCTCCTTCTCCCTAAATACTGCAGACATGCTATCCTGCCAGCAGAAGTAATGAAGTCTAGAAACAGTCTGTGCATTGATGTACCACCTACTTGTCTCCCCACAGACCCCTAATAGGTCTTGTATTTCCATGTATCACTCCTCCAGTGTATTCCCTTACTCCTTACTACATCCACCAACAACCAGTGGCTTTGGGAGATTATGAACACTTGGTGAGTCGAAGCACACAAGTGCTAGTCAAGACATCCAACCACCCCATCCATGCTACAGCCTTCCCCTCAGTGCAGACACTTGTCATAACTTGTTTGCCTTTGAGATCTGTATCCCTCTGCTGAATTTTGCTGAAATGTTAATACTACACAGACAACAGAATCACAGAATGGTTGAGGTTGGAAGAGACCTCTGGAGGTCACCCACAGGACCAGTCTGTACCCTGCCCTGGTCCTAAAAGCAGCTGGAGGATCCCTGCAGCCATGATGAAAGGGAGCTCCACACCACCCACCTTTTTCTGTGTGAAACTTAACTCCAAATAAATTTTCTGACTCATGATCCCATTGGCTGCTTTGTGCTGTCTTTTTTCGGAAACCTTGTGGGGCTTTTCTTTTTGCATAAGGATTGCATAAGCCTCAGCTTCTTAGGAAATGGAGCTAAAAAAACATTCAAAGCATAGCAGGCAGGGATGTATAAACCAAATGTGTGCTATCAAGGAAACAGCAGGTCCTTCAGCAGTGTAACTGAACCCAACTGGCTCCATGTGAGCTCGTGAGAATCTCTTTCACATCTAGACTTCAAACCTCTGACGGGCTCTCTAGGACACAGGAATGAAGAAATCTCAGGTTTAGCATCAGAAGAGACAGACCCTGAGCACAGCAGAAAAGTTGAAGGACTCGCTTTGATTTACAGGCACCAGCTGTCACACCCTATAATAACTAATTTAACAGGGCTGAGATCAGTGTCTCTACCTAAAAAGTGGCAGGAAAACCATGAAGTGAAATGGCAGAAAATGCTCTCATTAAGCGTCTGCAACACGTAGACTGAAAAACGTTTACTACCACGCTGGCAGGACTCTAATGTCACAAGAGCAGCTGAACCACTCCCTGCATTAGCAAAATGAGCTTTCTTACAAGACAAGAAAATGCAATGTACTCTGAAGTTGCATGTGAGGACCTGTGCTTTTAAGGATGAGGAATATACTGCATGCAGCCGGCTGACCTACATTTACAGCTGAAGACATAAAGCTGACCCACAGGGAGTTCTGTCTAACCTACAAACACAGAAGGAGTGCTAGTCAAAAGGACCACGTCTTTTAAAATGATAAACTGAGCAGGAGCAGCAGCATGGGGACAGGCTGTTCCTCCTGCCATATGTAAGAAGCAAACCAGTTCAATACAGCATGATGAGCGACTGCTGGCAGGGAAATACATCTCAGAGTAGCTCCTACCGCCTCTGTATGCCGTGCTGCAGGAATGAAGGTACGCTCTTCGTAAGTGGAGGCAAACAAAGTGAGCAGTAAGTGAGATGGCTGAGCTGGACAAACCAGGTCCTGGGGCCCCACTGCAGGCAGTAAACCTGCGGCAATGCCAGTGCTGCTGTGCTTTCACTGCCACCAAGCCCGTGGCATCAAAGCTCACACAAGTAGCAACACCTAGCCGCAAACACAGCTTGTCACATGAGCATGGATAACCTTCAAAAAACACGCGGATAAACAGTGCATTGTAGGGTTGTTAGGCCATGAAGAGAGGAGAGGAGGAGACAGAGGCACAACCTTCCCCAGGTGCAGTGGCGAGAGTTGCATCAGCATAAGGGGAGAACTACACACACTTGGGACCAGATTTTTAACCCCCACCACACAAAGTAGCTCTGTTGAGATCAGTGCAGTGCTGCTTAACACTGTATGAGGATCTCCCTATTGGCATAAACCAGCCTTTAGAAAAACAGGCTCCCAGTTAATTTGCTGAGTCCTGTCGCAAGCACATTGACTTTTCTTGAACAGAGCCTTCCCTGTCCCTCTGTGGAGCTGCGTGGTCATATGACAGCTAAAGAGCATATAAGCCCTTTTTCCATTGCCACGGTGAAAAAGGAAAGATGTAAAAGAAAAACTGAAAGTTACTACGAAACAAAACTAGATATCCTAAACCCACCTATTAAAGACAAACCATAAGTGTTAATTAAGCCACCCTGCCAATAGTTAAATTACATCACACCAACATTTCATCCCTGGCAAGCATGAGTGACAGCTCTATACTTTGGAATTTTATGAGGCAAAACCAGAGCAAGTAAAATTGCTCTGCAGGGCTCAGTAAATGTATGCAAATAACCACAGTAGGAAACTATTATTAATAAAGCCTGCATAGAAAGACATCTCCCAGATTACTCAGTGTTACTTTCATTTTCATTTTATTTTTCAGAAATCTAACCATCATTTTTCAAAACTTCACACAGACGAGACTTTTCCTGGGACCAGCTGATGCATTTCTGCAGTGTTTGGGGAAAGCCTGGAAGGCAGCTGCTGCACCAATGCAAAAGCCTGACACAGATACAATAACCTCCTGGAAGCCAGTGCAGCTTAACTGCAGTGTGAAGCAGGGACTAATTGCCGAGTCACAGCCATGTGGCCTACCTGCGACTCTGGGCTTGTGCTGGTGCAAGTTGCGGCAGTGGGTGTCTATATATATCACAAACTGGACTGGGACAAGCTTGTTATCTCATTCTCGAGCAGAAATCACCATCCATATGGAGTCTTCATGGTATTTCTGTGACACTCTGATGAAAAGTGTGATGCCCATATATGGGAGCTGATATATGACATAAACTCGAAAACAGATCAGTGGTGTTTTCATGTATCACATCTTTGTCTTTCCACCCAGACAGAGCCTTGTACCAGAAAAAGGGGATAAGAGATTGACTAAAGGTTTCCTTTTTTATATTAAACTTTGATGTCCACCATATTAAATAAGGGCAACAGGAATGAGGTTTGGTTTGCAGCCCAGGCAAGACCGTTTAACATAATAACCTAATCTTCTGTGACAGAATGGCTTGAGGAAATTCCTGTTTCTGGCATGGATTCTGGATTCTGGAAAAATAATTCAAGCACTCACTGCTCCTTTCCTGAAACAAGTGCATTTCCCCCCCGTGCTTAATTTCAAACATAATCATTCATATTACAAAGGTTGAGGCATTTATCCATTACTGCCCCTGAAAATCTTATCAGTTCAGCAAGTCGCTTCCAGATTTTGCTGCTCACAGATAACGTTTCAGCAAGTTCACGATCAGCAATGCTTTATGGCCAAAGTTAGGCACTTTTTACTTCTAATAAATAAAGAACTTTCTATTCATTCAAGGAAGATGGAGTAGAAAAACATTTCGAAGGTGATTACAGGATTCAACAGCGTAAGTCCATGTCTAAACTTATAAAAGTTAGAAAGTCAATGGCTTTAAAGCTACTTTTGACAACTTTAAACATTTTACCCCCGTCTTAAGCTACAGCAATTTACAAGAACCTAAGGAGGTGACAGATCATTCCACACAGTCTGAAACAGCCTGTCAGACATAATTTTTGTTAGCTGTCGTCTCCTCTAAGAGCAGAAGTAGTGAGCGGTATACATTCCACAAGGCAAATTATGTACTCCCTAAAACCTGTACTGGTCATCTGGATTTACGAAACATTACAGAACTCTAAAGGGAAACCAAAAATAACAAGTACATAATCCCTCTGTAGTCTAGCCTGAAAACTCTAGGCATGTAACATCAGATAGAACATTTACATCAAAAATCCTTCCTAAAATGTCAGCTGAAAGGACAAATCAGGTTATGTTGAGGAAGCATTTTATATATTAGCACTAGAGTATTGGCTGAAAGTCCGTAACACTCCTTGGTTTCACCGTGTTTTAAGTGCCTTTTATTCAAGTTCCATGAAGCAGTAACTTAAATGATTACACAAACTTTTAAAGGTTTTTCCCCCTAATTTAGTTACATATGTGCACAATGACTTTTTCAACTTTGTGCTTTGCACTATTGCTCCGTTACAGAGCTTATTTTAGCCTAGATTCCTGCAAATTGCCTCCTTTTAATGATTTCTTCATCAAAGGAGCAATGCCCATCTGGACACACTTAGCCAGCCACATTTCATCACACGTATGAAATGATGCGTGGCACGGAAAGACACCACCTGCCTTGGGTTTTAAGCTATCATGTCGTACCCATCATTTGCAAAAGGTTAAGGGGACACAAATCTTTGCTTATATGGAGCAACGGGTGAGTCTGTGCAGTTTGGTTATTTGCTACTGTCAGATCAGCAGTTTAGACTACTCGGGTGGGGCTGACAGTGTTGTGGCAGGTTATGAGTGGTTGTAGGTTGCTATCTTACTGATGAAGCTTTCCCAAAGAAAGACCAATAGGCTTTTTCCCCCTCTCCTTCTACCTCCTTCCTTCCTGCATCTCCTTGCCCCTGGAAAGATCACATAAAAACTGTGAGGGGGGAAACCTCTTGTGTCCAGGGAAACAGAAGCGTACATACATGCATGCTATGTAAACACATAAGATTACGTTAAAGATATGAGTCGCGTATAATCAGTATCATTTTCTGGTAGACACATGCCAGGAAGGTCCCAAACACTGGCTGCTCACTCAGATCAAAGTAGCTACAAGAGCTACACCATAAGGGAGGGCATGAGCTGCTCTAGAGAGATCCCATCACCCATCCATCTGTTGTGACAGTGGGTGTAGAAAACAGGGAGACTAGTTGTTGCCTGGCTCCTGTTTTCTCCCCAACAGCAATGCTCTGAAAATAATAACGAGCAAACTTCAGCAAGCTTTGCTTTCCAAGATGGCATTTCCATGGAGATATTCCTGAATGTCTCCAGCTGGTGTCCTGGCTATGGATTTGGGTTTTGTTTCTAAAAGGTATGATAAGTACTGTCATTAAAAGCAAATAGGTTGTCTTTATTCTGAGATGTGCAGGGTGGGGAGTAGGGGGGGAGTGTTAGGTTGGGGTTGTTTTTTGCGATGCATGTTTCTCACACACAAAGAATTTCTAATTTTTCTTTGCTTTGCTTTCTAAATAAAGCCCCCTTCTCTGGTTAGTTTTTATCTGTCCCTGCCTGCCAGGCATCCTGGAATCCGGATTGTGCACCATGGAAAAATCATCCTCGCACATTCTGTGAAAGAATGAAATTTTCTGGTGGGGAAAAACCCTTCCTGGTTTGATTTGGAATGTGAGGAAGTTGCTGGCCCAGCTGCTCAGGTGCGTGCCACAAGCACCAACCCTTCAGACTGGAAAACTCCGAGCTACCTAAGCTACCTTGTCCTGGTAGTGTCCATTTTCTTATTCAAGACAATCTTTTGCTCAAAAAGCCCAAAGTAAATGCTATATTCTGTATTCCCTGAAAATAACTGCCTTACTGTTGCAGTAGCTGCAGAGCATGTGATCAAAGGATGCCATATGGGCCATTTATTAACAATGAAAAATGAATGCACCATTTGTCGGGCTGTAATTAAAACTGAAAAACAATATTCCAGTTTTCATTCCAATTGTTGATCTAGCTATTTGTGTCACAGAACATAAACAGTTTCTTGCCTTATTATGTCTAGCATGATTTCACAGCACATCAGGTTTACGAATGGATATTGGTAGTAAATATTTCATATTATGGCTCAATAATATGCTGATATATATGTAAGCATGTTGCCTATCAGCTTCCTACTTACATACATGTTAATAGGATTATGTTTTTACATGCACAGAAATACAAATTCACTTCCAAATTAACACAAACCCAACCAAGATAAAAATAAAATCACTGCAGTCAGTTTACGTGTCATTCTGAATTTCAAGCACTTTAGGATACTACTGTAATTTGCAAGTCCACATTTTAAACTAACATACTGTAAAAGCATTGCACAAAAGCTATTTTAAACTATCCATATACAATTCTATATATTTCCACTTTCTTCACTCACATCTTAATTTAAAAACAAAACACTTCCAAACAAATGCTTTTTTAAAAGTCTGAGAATCATAGTTTTCTCTCAGATCCCTTTCTACAGAATTCCCAAATATAACCATTAATAAAGCTCACAAGCTTTATGGTATATTTAGTTGCCTCCTATTCTGAGATTTTTCAATTTTTCTCCATTTCCCCCCTGCCCCCCCCCCAGGGAAAAGGGCTAGAAATGCCCTTATCTTTTACCTACTCCAAGAAAAATGAGAGATCAGGATCCTGGCACATTTACAAGGATGAGGGAGGCAACTGGGGTGCAGAGCACCACATCACCACACCAGACAACTGACAGCAGAACAGCAAAAATCTGCCATGCAGTTTTGAGGCTGGCTGCAGCCATGGCCTCTGCACTCCCCTGTGAGCTCTGGGGCAGGCCAGGAAAGGGCGATGCATCCAGTGTGACTTGTCCTCCTCTCCTGCCCTACCACAGGGCCCCCAGCCACCCTTGTTTCCCAGGGACTGCTCACAGAGGCCACTGGCACAGCACAGGCACACAGAACACTCCTGGGGTATCTATTCCACAGGTGCCTGAAGTGAGGCTGCCTCTACCTTTGGCTTGACAGCAACAAAAGTCATCAGCATTTTAACTGTTGAGGCACCTAGAGTCATTGCAAATGCTCAGAAAATAATGAATGAGCAGCCTGTGTTTAGCTTTTGCACGACTGCTGTCTTGCAGAAACACACCAGCAGCATACCAGCAACGGTGTATCAAAGAGCCCTTTGGAAACCCAGCAGGACCATGCATTCCCCCCCAAGTCAGCTGCATCCTGCTTAGTGGCAAAGCTCCACTTCTGCTACTGGTTGCTTCCAAATGCTTCTCATTTAAACCTCAAACTAGCAGAATTCACGACTTCATACACAGTCTCTTCTCCTTTTCCTTCCTTTTTAGCATTACAACCACAACAGCCACAGCCTACAACTTCACAGATGCATGTCTGCCATTAATACAAACAACTTTTCCAGGAGGGTGAATGGGTACCAAGCTCGTATATCAGCACTATGTTTTCCACATGTATTAAACTTAAATATTATCTTTAAACACGCTCCAGCTGAAATTCCACAATAAAACCACAGGAAATCAAAAGCACATCTATAAACCTAGACAACTCCCTTCTGCAGATACTGCCTCACCTTCCATACAATGGCAATGTCTGTGATTTCTAGAAGGGATGTTTGAAATCCAATGAGTGTGAATGTCAACTTCCTGTGGCTTCCTTAGCAGCCTCAGGCAGCAAGAACATGAGGAGAAGCAGTGCAGAGATGCAGGAGGAAGCAAAAAAGTGGGTTCGATTATACAGGGCCAACAAAATGAATGTTTAGAAGACACAGAACCAAAGTTTGTCAATGCTACCTAGCACAATTGCACCAAAGTCATACTAAAAGACATTTGCTGCATCACTTCTCATTCAAATAACGTTCTGTTGCACTCTCATAGCTGCAGCCGATAGCAGAGCTACATGAGGTCTTGTATTGCCATTCCGCTTGTCCTGGGAGTCAGTTCAACAAGGTTGTTTCCTCCTGCAGCTGAAATACAGCTAGTAATTGCACCAAGTGAGGCCTCCCCTCCTACCCACCTGGACATAATCGGGAAACTCTTCCTTACAACTACAACTTTAAATCAATGTGCAAGTCTCTCCTCCACCTGCAAAACTTGGCCCTCCTACTCTGACCTCTTCCCATAGTTCTCAAAACATAATAACAACACAGCTTGGAAAGGCAGCTGTGGTGCAGGTGATTTTAAGAGGCTGTAACCAGCACCATGCCATTTATTTCTGGCTCCTTAAGGAACCCATTGCATCCCAGCCCAGTACGGTACTGCAAAGTTATTCCAGCCAAGGCAAATCATGAAGCTTCTCAGGTTACCCCATGGCCTTCAGGAAGAAGAACAAAGAAGAGCATCGTTGCCATCAACGCAGTTGTGCTAAGCACAGCCCACGAGTATGGAAAGTTCTAGCTCAGGAAGTGTTTGGGGACTGTATACAGCGTTACTCATCTTTAATTTAATACCTTGTCTTAGCCCTGAGGATGCTATATTGTCCCTGCACTATGCTCAGTGGGGATCTGTGTGCAGCAACCACTGCCACCTCACTTCATCCCCCACCTCTCCTAACAAAGAATGATGAAATACTAGAGAAGGGTATTTTGAACAAGTACAGTGCTAAAAGGTTGTTTCCCAAAGCTGTCAAAAAGTCAGTTTCCAACTCCACTCTGGCTATTAAGGGCACTGCAGGTTGTTAGAGTGAACCTTACAATATGTGGTATTGCTTCTGAAGCAGCAGGTACGCTGTGCTCTCAGGATTAGCTGCATCTTTAAATATTATCAAGCTGCTGCAGTCTAAAAAGCTGCACTCCTTCAAGCTGTTCTAGCACTGCAGGTCAACCATCAGTTCCTTAGGTAGCAATAGTTTTCGACTTTTTTCCAGAAATGTTCATCTGGACAGCTGTTTGCAACTGATGTAGGTGCAATGCAGTATCCTCCCACTTTGAGCACCACACACTTTGGGGGCTACATTAAGCACATTCTCTTCCTCAGCTCTGCCCTATTTTTGCTCTGTTGCAAAGCACAACTTGCAAAACAATCCACAGCACCAAACTCCACAGAAGTTACCCTTAACAAAGAAAGGGCAAGATTAATCAGCAATTTTTAGAAGACTTCAGCAAATATTAGCAAGCAGTTCTGATATTTTCAGTTTCCACTAGCAAAAGAATAAAGCCAAAGAAAACATTTTAAGACCAACATCTTGCAGCTATATTTTGTTCTCTTATGGCAAAAAGCTTAAATCAATGTCTTGCAGCACAAGAAATAATCAGAGGAGACAAATGCAGTGTTTCAACTTACATCATTGCAACAATTAATTGAGCGTTTTGTCACAGCAAGCAATTTACCAAGTACATTTTCACATAATTAAGCAGCAAACGAGACACAGTCCACAGAAGCTGCACGTTTAATTGTGTCAGCAATTCTATCATAAAGCACTTCAGGCATATATATATATATGTGTGTGTATACAGACCTATCTTTATATACTTACTGTGCAGCAAGGCATGGGTATTACGCTGGTCTCAAAACAATTGCTTTACAGCCTCAGGCAGAGCAACCTTCCTCTCACTCTCATCTCGGGCAAGTCAGTGTTTCTGGAAGGTGGCCAGGCGAGATCAGATTCATCAGCCAATAAAATTGTCTAAAGCTGCTGTTCCACAGGAGACCGTTCCTCCGGCTGCAGACTCAAGAGCAGCCAATAAAGAAAACCAGCATCAGACCATGGGCAAGCATTTTGCCCCATACCAAGGGTCTGCTCTCCAAAAATCCAGCTTCCCTCTGCCTGTGCTGCTGTACACAGCCATCCCGCATGAAAAACAACTTGCACTTGACTTGCTTGGCTAAAATAGATGCACAGCTATTCTGAACACTGACAAGGGTAAAGAAACCAGTCAGGCAGGTGCCTCCTGTGCTGGGAAGCAATATAGCGACATCCAGAGCTGTGAATTCCCGCTGCTAGGGAACCACATCAGACCTAGCTTTCTAAGGGGCAGTGGGAATTACTGCTCAAACACCCTAGCATTCACTTGAGGACAGAGATGTTCGTGGAGGGCAGTGTGGAAGGAGACCATTGAAATCTCACCTCTGCTTTATCTTCCAGAGCTGGACCTGCTGCAGTGGCTGCGTGAAGCTGTCCTGTCCTCGGATCCACGTGTTCGTCCTGGACTTCACTGCTGCTTGGAAGAGCCCTTGATTTCATCCTGCCAGTCCTACGGCAGCAGCAAAACATCCCTGTATGCAGCAAAACTTCGCAGAGGTGGCAGTCGGAGCTGGCTGACATCCCGGGAGCCTTAGGTCTTGCCTTTACTACGAAAAACAAAGTAAATCAGTATGTGTTAGATAACCTACAGTAAATCCTAAAAATGACATCGCATTTGTTGCAGTTATACGTGTTAGCAGGTCAGGAAAGGCCTTAGGAGGTCTTTACTTCTAAATTAATACTAGAAGGAAGACCAGGCCTATATATCACCAGTCTAAAAAGGTGTATTTTGACAGTAGATGACCCATTATGCTACGAAATACTAATAAAGAAAAAGCACAGGTGGTGTTTGCGCACTGTTTTGCGCCCTTGCTGGCATTCACCTCTCCTAACTTCTTTGAGGTAAAAGCTGTCTGGACTTGTTTCCACAGTTTTGCACCAAGGTGCTTCGTCTGCAAAGCTGACTCACCGCCCGATCTGAGGGCTATCCAGGCCAAGACCCATGTTTCCAGCAACAGTTACTTCAGTCTCCCAATACAAGTGAAAAGCAAGTACCACCCAATCTTCACCAGTAACATTACATACTTTGCAAAAAGCTACGCCACATCTTGAAATGGGAGAGGTTTCTTAATGAAAAAGCAAATGGTAAGGAAAAAAGGGTTATATTAGCATAAGGTCAGAATCACAGAATCACAGAATCACAGAATAGTAGGGGTTGGAAGGGACCTCTGTGGGTCATCTAGTCCAACCCTCCTGCCGAAGCAGGGTCACCTACAGCAGGCTGCA
>Ga0065711_1037449_pt1 | contig 19829 bp, 13 predicted proteins | sample Hoacrofraction12_FD_59098 | JGI IMG/M metagenome (GOLD analysis project Ga0065711, IMG submission 59098) | Hoatzin crop microbial communities from Cojedes, Venezuela - Epithelial fraction 12 v2 (version 2) | ecosystem: Host-associated > Birds > Digestive system > Esophagus > Crop | place... | reverse complement strand
CTTTTTATTATCACTAACCAAGTGTGTTAAACTTGCAAAGAAACACAAAGCAGTCACAACAGTGTAGTTACCGCCCACAGACAGCAAGCAATAGTGCCTGAACACAGAGGGATCCTGAACAAGGTGAACGAAGCCACTACAAGTGCAATATACTCTATGATAGAGAAGAATTTTCTGCATTTTTTACTCTGTAAGTGCTTTCCTCTGACAATAGCATCAATCTGGGCAAGCAAAAACTGTCACAAGGAGCTGGTAACCTGGGAAACTGAGAAAAAAGCGCCGTTCTCCACACGGGAGCAACTGTGGATATGACAGGTGTCAATGTCACGGCTCATACACGTGGAGCCAAATATCTTTGCAGGGGTGATCTTGCAGCCATACAAACTTGGGAATAACTCTGCGTAAGAGAACTTGCATCAATTTGTGTGCTAAAATTGTCCTGGGTTTAAGTATTGCTCTCTGTAGAGTTTTCAGGCTAACATTCAGAGACTGACAATCACACATCACCTCACAGAAAACAGAACTTCTGCCATGATTTCAATTATTACTTGCAAACATGCCCAATCATCTATGTACTACTTGTTTCTCAGCTGGCAGTGTGCAACATTTCAGTCTAATAAACTGTTTTCTTCCTTTCACATCCACAATTTTGGTATTTGAAGCCAGGTACATAACAACTCTACACTGTTGTGAAGACTGAAGCCTAGGGTGTCCACCTGTTTCTTCACAGAGTTTGAGCAGTAGGTCCCAAGGCTTGGGATTTTGCCACTTCAGCATCTTTTCTGTCCATAAAACAGACTGAAAAATTACATTTCTCCTCAACATTTTCACTGAATTGGAATACAGGTGTAATTTTCTCCTCTCCTACAAGAAACGCCCTATGGAAGGTGTGTGTTATTTTTTCTGTATGTAAGAAACATTGCTATAGCTGCATTTTACTTTGGATAATAAAAGTAAGTTGGACAAGCGGAGGGACAGCTTCGCAATGACTGTGCTTCATACAGTATTCACACTGACACGGATAGAAATCTTAAGTGTCAGTGAAAACCTGTGAAATGGGCAGAGATCAAAATACTTCCTGAGAAAATAGCATGTTTTTATTTGAAGACCGTTAGTTGCTTTTATTAGTGTTCATAAGCGTATTTAACCATTCACTGTTCAAGACACGTGTTGTCTGTCTTGTCTGTCAAGCTCTCCTTGCTGCCTGAAACCAAACCAGCGCTCTCCAGACGGATGGGTTGTGATTAGGCATGCAAAACAATACAAAGTGCTAATAGTACCTGTCAGGATATCTTTACGCCTTTCCACAGGACGAATCAGAATGGATGTGGGCACTAAGAACCTTTTCATGCAGTGTCCCCACTTCTTCTCAGACCAAATGCTGGCTGCTTCAGCCAGGAGAGTCCTGCTTTTCAGTGCTTCTCTTCTACAGCTCCACTTGCAACTGTGTGAAAAGTTCTGGGTTTTCCGCTCAAGACTAATCCTGCTGAGTGTTGGGTCAGGCAAAAGCTCTGGAAAGGTATCGCGGCTGCCCTCCAAATAGTGAACCTCCCAACCCGCTTCCTCCTGAAATCCGTTGGGATCTGGCTTCACGTCTGGCTCGACCTAGCTGAATTCTCACCAGCCTCCAAGGGAGCAGTAAGCTAAGCTATCCCGTCTGTTTTAAGGCATTAAAAAGCCAAATGCTGGGATTTTTAAGCCATGGAGCAAATCGGTTCCAAAGTACTTGATCAGCTCAGGGTTTTCAAACTGCCAACATCACGTGCAAGATAAAAGACTATGCTGCCTTTCTGTTGCCCGTGTCATTTTAAAATGACTCTTCCTTGTCACAAGACTTTTCATGAAAACAACCCTTTATTCAAATAACATTATTTGAGGGAGCATGAAATTAAAGACCTGTGACAGACTGAAGCAAAAAAAAAAAAATGTCATTATCAAAAGGAGTCTTGTGTGACTCATCCAGTTATTTCATGCCTGTATAAGCCCATGCTTGCATCAGATATTTTCATTGATTTTCATCATATAAAAATACTTAATTTTGAGTGTAATGTGTTCTGTATAAAGACAAAAAGATGTTTAAAAGTATAATTGTAATCATCTGACTATAACAGAGAACATTAGACCTGGATGCGTGGTACTGGAGCAGGAGTTTGGAGACGCAGTAAATCCTCCAGGCAAGAAACAGAGTAGGGGAAGCAGATGACTTGCACATCCTGGACAGTGCAGGTTTCATTTTTTGATTAAGCACAATTTAATTCATTTTTGGACTACTTCTGCAGTGGTTCAGTACGGGAAGGTGAGGCATCGCACTTAAAATGATTGTACACCAAAGAGTATATAAGAATAGAGGGCTGAAAAGAAAAGTGTTTGGAAATAAAGAAGTGGGAGAATTAAGGCTGCCCTCGCAGCCTTACCACGGTGTGCTTATACCCACACTTTCCACGAGAAAGTGCTCTGCACAGGCCCGTCCTCCTCCAGATCACAGGACGGAGATGCTCACGGAGCGCATTGAGCCTGCGCGAGGAAAAGGACTAAAAACAACCCCTGTGCCTGTCGTAGGAGCTGGCAAGCGCACAGCGGATGAGTCAGCAGGGATGAGCTCACGGTTAAGGCAGATTAACGCTGCCCAGGATACATTTTTTTCTGTCACTGCCTCAGCTGCAGACGGCTGTGTGAAGTGCCGCAAGTCACCCAGTGTAACTCCTTGCACGCGCTAATAAGCTGCGCCTGAGGGGATCCAAGGGTTGATTTGTCCAAGTGCTGAGCTGCAAACGGTGCCGAGCGCTCCCAAAAAGCCGGGTTGACCTGGGCGCTCCTCAAAACCAGAAAACCCCCTCGCATAGTGATGTGCAGAGGTCCCTCTGTATTCAGGGCTGCCCATCCACATGTTTCACCAGGCTAATATTAGGAACGTCACGACAGCAGAGCTCATAGATTAGAGCTCTCCAATGCCACAAAACTATGCATTTCCACTTTGAAGGCTCTGACGTGAACAGTATGGAGGAGCTGCTATAGCTGCCAGCTGTTTTGTTTTGCCTGAACAACACCAATCTAACTAATCTAATCTAGCCTGGGACCAGCCACAGAATAAAAACTACCCTTGAGGCAGCCCTTAGACCTTTTTCTTCAGCTCTTTTCCAGCATCAGGAGCCTCTCTGCTGCTAGAAAAATACAGTCAGATAGTGTTGCTTTTGCAAGCCAAACACCAATGTACAGGAAGCCTTGACACTGTGACAAACTCTGAAATCGTGATACTGTCACGTTGCCTATGGATGCCTTAATGCAGACTTTATTTAAATGATGCTTTGGGGGAAAATATGATGGCTGTGCAATAACAAATTGCATTCAAGTTTTTGAGCTGCCACATCTGTACCGCTCATGTGGCAAACTCAGGCCAGATACGACTTTTTCTTCCATGAGCCCCTGATCCATACAAGCTCTGCTCCAACCTCCACTGACTTCAGCGGGCTTTAACTCACATTGCAGAGGGTGGGTAAGGCAAGTTTGTATGAAATGTAAGGCAAACTGGTGTCTGGATAAAAACAAATCCTATTTAAAACTTCTTGACTAGCCTTCACCTGAATCAGAAATGAAAGATTATGCTTCATACGTAGCTTTTCCTAGTACCGCTCTCTCGTAAGCCTTTATGAGACTGCGTGTGTGCATCACACGTTCTCCAGCTTTCCTGAATGCAGTCCTTCACATTTCCAAGACCAGCAAGTCTTTGAAGCCAATGGGAGGTAATGATCTTATGTTAAGGACAAGAAAACAGAGGAAGATAAAAAAGCTGATGAAAAACTCAGTTAAGCAGACAGAGCTCACGGTTCCTTACCTATTTCTTCGGACCTAAGTACTTAATATGAATATTGTCATTCTGCTTTAATTCAGAAAACAAAATTCATATAAATAAAAAAATGATCTGTTAAATACGAGCACCAAAAAAATATTAGGAGTCAAAGATGATGATACTGGCAATATTCTTTTTGTAATAATCACAATAAAATTATGAAATAAAGTATTTTTGTTGTAGCAGGACAATCCTATCTGTTTCAAGTCACCAAACAGTTTCAGGCCAGACTAACTTTACTAATTTACTGCTGTTGAAACTAAGTTAGCTGTCCAAAGTCTATGCTGTTGAAGAACGCACTAGCAAAGAGACAGAGCTTTAAAATCCATGTACATTGCAGCCTACGGCTTGTGAAAGATATATCAGTAACATTCGCTCATGGGAAGAGCAGAAATCTAAGCTCCGTCATTGGTTTCAGTTCAGTGTGTTCACAAAGCCTAGAAATTCTATTATGAATTTAAAGGTATTTTCAATTGCAAACACTTCCATTTTTTAAACCTTTTTAAAAATATTATTTATCCTATAGATACATAATTCTTGCAGAATAATATATGCGTAATGCTAATAGAAATTTCTACAGACACTTGGCTAACTTTCAATAAACTTTTGTTTTGGAAGGTGCAGGTTCACCAGGAAACCATGTCCTGTGTGTTGCAAACAATTAATGCTCCTAGTAAGTCATGTCCTATGTAAGTTGTTTCTTCTTCAAGCTCAATGTAGTACCTTGGTTGTCCATTCAGTGTACGTTCGATAAACCTAAGAGAAAAGAGCTGTAGTATAACCAAAGAGCAACACCAAAGCTCTTTGAGACTCTTAAAATATACACAGCAGTACAAAGAGTACTCTAACACAAGATTTATTCCAAAATATTTTTCCCCTTTTGTGTAGATCCTTAGATGATAAACCACAGAAATTATTTCAGTGATTTCCTTGAAGCTACCAACCACTCAAGACTCTGCCCAGTGCAGTCCCCTTGGCATTTCTCAAGTAGCAAAAGGGATAGGAAATGTTGGTCAGAGTGTGTTATGCGGCTCACGGAGCTGAGACCGGAGCCTGGCGCGCTCGGAGCACTGCGTCTAGGAGCAGGAGACAAGACAGTCTCTGGTGGGTAAGAAGCTCTTTACACTCAGGTGTCCGAAGAGTCCTTCTGCTTTGAACTTGGCCTCTTTCCCTAGTCCAGGTTCTGAGATGCAAGCAGAGATTAAGCCAGGTTTTCTTGACCAAACGCTGTCACCATGTCCCATAGTGCCCACCAGTGCAGAAGTTCTCCCTGTAGCAATAGTTTTGCTTCTCTGGGTGTCCTGGTATCACCTGCCTATCTGGATAACCCCACGCTTCTATGGGGTGACCTCCCATGTTACCCACATTGCAGGAAGGGAGGTACCTTGTCATACAGTCACATTAATACAATGTTTGGGCTCTACTGCAGCAAATTTACATACAAGAATGTATATTGCAGCTGTAGTTATGACTAAAGGCACAGATCTTTCCAGATACATCCATTGTATTGCAAGCACCCCTGGAATTCGATCTTCCAAACATAAAATGCGCATTGCTAACAGTTTGTAGCTAATCTGGGCTGGCAAGCAAAGGCTCATAGTCACTGCAAAGAGAGCGTTCGTGCAGATGCCTGTTGCGACAGTGCCATGGCAAGCTCTGCAGGGAGTATGAGAAAAGCAATTTTGACCTTCATGAAGGTGCTGGCCAAAAAAAATAACCATTCCAGAAGACACAAAACCAGCAAGAAGACGGCAATCGGCATAACACTGCACATTTGAGCACTGCATCAAAATACCAGTGCGATTCACCAGCGGAGAAATACCCCAGCTGTAGCAGAACAGAGCTGCATTTGTAGCTCAGGCAACAGCCGCAGCACAACATTTACCAGAGACACACTAAGCCTGAGGCAAAGCTAAAATCTAGAGATGTCGTTTTGCCATGCATTGATAGGGGGAAAAATACAGCCAAGCTGGGCTGGCCAGGAGGTTTTGATCAAGTGCGTCGGTGGCTGTGCTGACTGAGCAACGAGTCCTGTCGCTAGGTTTTTAATTATTCCTTGGCCCCTGGTTTGGGGTCCTGAAATGTAAGATCTAACGTGATGAGAGGACTTCACAGGGCTTCCTGGCAGGTGGATTTCCCTCAGATGGTAAGGTTTCTCGACAAGACATCACAGAGCCATGCTGAGCTATTTTTGCGTGGCCTGAGCTCTTTTGCATACCTGTTCAAGGCTCACACATCCAGACAGGCTCAGATTAATACATTTTACTCTCACAGCTGTTTATAGCTGCTGGGGCTGGAGACGGGAGTAGGACACAGGAGACTGAAGATCTGAAATACGGTAGGCAACCTGACTACCTCTGGTGGGGGTTAGAGCCAATTTGCACAGAAACGCTCTATATCTGAACAGTATTTCTTTGCGCACTGTGGGTGTTTATACAACTCAGAAGCCATCTTCGCAAGCTGCATGAAAGCTTTTGCCCACAGATACTCTTCGGAAGCCACTACTCGCTCAAAGCGACTCACATTAGTTTCAATAGGAGATCCAAGCTGTAATCAGGGGAGGTCACAGACCCATTAAAATTTGCAAATGAAATCTATAGCTTCCCATGAATAAAATACTGCTACAGAGATGCCCAGCAAATTTAGACAAAGTTTAGTGTATTCGAGCCTGCTCCGAGACCCCAGGAAGTGAGAACAGTCACAATTTTTATATCAATTGTAGCTTTCATAACTTAGGTGCAATTTTCAGGGCAATCATGTCAATTCTGCAGATAACCATTGTGCATGTCAAGAATATAAATTGTATGATATAAAAGAAAGAGAAAAAGCCAATTCCTTTTGAGTTCACATAATCGCAAATGAAAGACAGTGAGAAACATCAGGGAGTCACTTTTCACAGAAGCACAGATAGCAGGGGCTTAATTAGCATCAGATCATATGTATCAGACTGAAAATGTGTAATGAATAGCTAGCACTTTCACATGAGACAAGGCTGATAATCTGCTCTGTTCTTTCAGACCACATTAATGTACGTAGAGAAATGATCCTGGCCACAAATAATCATGCTGACTGCTGTAGACCTGCTGAAAGGCTACATTTGAGCCTGAAACACCTAAAAATGAGCCTTAAGATGTATATTCAATGAGGCTGTAGTTTCTACGTGGCAGAAGAGAGAACTTTCTGCCAGACTCAGCCACAGAAGAGGTGTACGCTTTACCTTTAATGAAAACAACCTAGACCAATCGTTTCAGTTGCTTGAAATTCTTTTCCTTACACCTGACCGAGAAGTGTCATGTTTATGTTCTACATTGGTACGTTTTGGGGACAATTTTGCAGACCTGCTATAGGCTTTGAAGTGACTTGAATTTTTGCAAGAAGATCACTGAAAAGAGAGTGAATTATAGGAAGCTGGTGATGTCAGGGAGAGTTAAATGTGTATAAATAATCCCATTTCCAGACAAATGAGACACCAGTTGGGGAACACATTTGCATTATTCCATCATCCAGATGTAACAGAATTTACCAGCATGTCTCTAGGAACTTCTCTCCAGCCTCCAGCCTGCAGACCTGGCCACACGCACCGATCTTTAATAATTCCCTGTCGAGTTAATTACTACTTTCAAGTTTCTCCCCCTTTTCCTCAGAAAAGCCTTCCTCTTGCAGATTCCTGCTAATTACTGCTCTGGTGACAACATTTTATGAGGACCCAGTTATGCCCCGCTCCTCCAAGCTATCTCTGCAGACCTGCTCTCCAGAGTGAGCCCAGCCCTGGGCAAGCATATGTTTACAGTAAATAAAAATTTGAGGCCTCCTTGACTTACAGGCCCTTACTCTTCTTTCAGAGCGCTGCTGAGTTACCTGTCTTGCTCTGTCGTGTTTTCAGAATTTGCCAGAAGAGCATCTCCTGCAGTGCCTCCCCTTTCCTTGCTTTCCCCACGTTGCTGTGGTTCCTGCTGCACAGCCAGATCAACCAGACCTCAGCCAAATCAAGCACTGGTCACCCAGTTTGCTCACTGATCTGGCTGCTATTTTTTCACTACCATCATAGGGAATAATTCTTCATCTAGCAATCCATCATGGGAACTAATCCTTCATTTACCAGTATGCTTCTTTGCACAGCACAGAAGAGTGTAGCTCTCTGAACACTATTAATTCCTTCCACAGTCCTGAAAAACCTTATTTAAAGAATTAGGCTGGAAATAGTACCAGAGTGCTTAAAACACATGTTTCTTATTAATATACTTTTCTTACTTTACCCTAATTTCTCTTTCTTTGTTCCACACTGCAAACGTTGGTTCTACAGGGAGTAAGACTCAGTAGTTCACCACAGCAGAGAATAAAAAAATCAGATTATCATCTGTATGTTGTGCGTTTTCCTACACAACTGCAAAACAGACTTTAAACAAGAGCTCTTAGTGACCCAAAGAGATTTCTGAAAGTCCTACTTGTTGAAAGGGCTTACAAATTTACTTGCACCTTTTCTATACCAGCCTTTCCCCCTGCCTCGGATTTTTCTCATAAATCCCTGAAACAGAGCTCTGAAGAGTACAGGGAAACACCTCAGCCGGGAGGATGACAGCTTAGCTTTGTCCACTACTGCACCTGATTCATGATGTTTGAACAAGACCAAGAATTAAAGTGTGCTCTTTGAAGACTCTGCTCTAAACTAGACAGATAAATCATTGCTATACTTGGATGCTTCTGGTTACCTAATTCATGATGTCTTTAGTTTTACAGCTTTATATTTCTTTGAACAACCATGAGACAAAAAGAGGATTTCAGAATTGCTTCACATCTGTATTAGTAGATTACAGGCTAAGTTGCAGAAGTTCTCTCAATTCAATCTGATCAGGGAATACAGAGGTGTGATAGTGTATCATTAAAACACTGAATATTAATTTTTTTGTGCTTTTCTGCCTAAACATTCAAAACTCTTTCCTATTCACACGCATGTGGACTATGGTCAAGTCACATCTTAATCTTCAACTGCAGTAAGAAAATAGAAGCAATTTTATATCCTTTTCCCCCTGTTTTAAAATCTTTCTTGAATCCTTTTCCACAAAGCATGCTAAGAAAGCGTATTAGCCCTAGAGCAGGTCGTTCTATTCCTCCAGCGGTGGTATTATTATCCTGTACAGAAACAACGTGCTCTTTCTGGTTGTGTGATGTTCCCCTGCCTACCTATCCACTGACACTGTGCCAGCCAGATTCTTGATTGTCACAAACTGGTGTTTGAACAGTGCTACAGCGCACACCAGAGCAGCGTGCTGCGTCATTCCCTTTCACTCAGGAGGCACAACACAAATCCATTAATTAATCAGATTTCAAACCCTCTTTGTCTTTAATATTGATTGACTATAGGCTGTTGTTGGTTTTTTTAAATTAAATACTGTTTACAGAAGATGAGACAGGTCCATCCTTGTACCTGTCAGTTTAATATCTTGAATAAATACTCCCTCTGTTCATGCTTCCATTATGCAAATGTCTTTAAAATGTAAGCAAAATATAGCAATGTCATATATATTCATACACATATATAAAATATGTATGTTAATAGGTATATTAATATATGATAAATATATACTTGTGGGCATAACATCAATCTGAATTAATTACACTTTTTAGATATCAAAAGAACAGCTTTAAAAATCTTTATCAACATAGATATTTTGTGACATAATCCTCCCCCACTTAGTTTCCCTGAAGCACATATGCCTTTTGAGCATTACCCCTGAGATTTTCTTATTTTTTCCAGAACCATATTCTTTTCCTCCATGAAGCTGTGCTGTAATCTTGCCTTGCTGATATGTAGCTGTAGGAATTAATTGTATAACTAGAAACTTTTTTTAGAGATAATTCTATCTAGTAGACACAGAATAATCCTGAGCCAGTGGCAATACCTTCTTTGGAAAAATCATATTTAGAGACTTGACAGGAACTTTGCCATTGGCAAGGATAGCCCTATCGTGTGTGTCTTTAGATTTTAAATTACCCATTATAATGCAGATGTTTTCTTGCCTATGAAGGAGCTGCTCATCTCGGTCCTTCCCCCGATCTGGACACCTCGCAGACTCCCTGGCAGCAAGTCCCATCACTGACCCAGGGGTGCTCTGCACCTCCCCTTTCAATTTGTCGATAATTCCAGCAGACAACTGTGCAAAGTGCCAGCGCCTTCTGCCTTTCAGCAGCCAGCGGTTCATTGGAAGCCCATTTTTTTCCCTTTTTAGCTTAGAGAGTGTATATTGGGAAAAAAAAGAAATTTCAACACGTTAATAGATCCAGATTTAAGTCAAACTGAAGATGATATCCCAGCATGTTACGAATTTATGGAAACTATTTGCATGCAATTTTTACTGGACTTCTTTTTCTGTATCCGTGGAAGGGAGGCTTACGAAAGATTATTATACAAAGCACAAATTATTACACAGAGCAACTTGTTGATCAGAGTCTGTTATTCAAAATCTTCATTAGGTATGCAACAGCTAATTTAGACTTCTGCAAACCACAAGTGGTCTACAGCTTTTGAATCCTGGGCTACTTTCTCACTTGAGCCACTTGAAAACTTGCATATGTGAGGTATAGATAGATACATATATATAGAGAGAGAAATATAATGAAGTTTGCAATGGAAACTGTAACCCCAGCAGATCTTCCTTTCAAGAGCCAGTGGGACTTACAAATCCTATCTTCACATGCCACTTTTATACACTAGATACACACGAGCACAGTTTCTGGCTATTTATTTTCACCTGTATGTTATCATCTCAATTTTTTTTCCCCAGTAGGAGAACTTCTCTGTGCCTAATAAGTAGGTGCACCTCATCTATGAGTATAAAGTAAGGCAGAAAACAAGCAGAGATAATAGATGACTGTCACTGGTCTCCATTAAATATAGTGCCTTATGGTACTTCCATATTCCATAAACTTTGAGCAATGCTCTTCTGGAAAAAGAAAATGAAGGTGGCTGCTCAGCCTGCCTACAAGAAATGGGTGGTGTAGGGGGGGTTGTGTGGGTGCCAGAAAGCCTCAACCTGAACGAAAGTCTCTTAGCTTCAACTAAACGATGGAATTATCTGCTAGCAGGTCAAACTGAATGCAAAATCCTGTTAAAACTGAAAAGGAGGGCTGAGATACATGACCTGAGCAACACAAGGCCAGGGGGCTTGTGATGGTGAAACCAGGACAATGGTGGCCTGGGGATGATATTCCAGTGATTTTTAGGGTAATCAGTGAGCAGACAGCCATCATTTGACATGAATCATCCTTCTGAAGTTTAAACTAGAAGGGAACATACTTGGCTGGTGAAGAACAACAGGATAAAAGCATCTGAAAACTTCAGCCTATCAATTACTTCAAGAGAAAAACACATTTACCTAAGAAAATGTGTACAACACCTGGGCTAAGTGAAGATGGACACACTTCTTCCCTCCAAAGTGATGAGGACAGTACAACTATTTTTTTCATAAATAAGTAAAAATGACTGCCTGGGAAGAAAGTTATGGCATCATGTAAGATCGACTAATTCAGAGAAGTCAAGGTGTGAAGGCACTGGTCCTGGAGTAGGACTGAGACCTGCTGGAGAATGAAAGGCAAGCTGCAGAAATGAGCCTCTGCCCAGTGCACATGTCACCTTTTGAGGACAAGGGCAGGGAAAAGCGAAGTGCTGAAAGAGATCAGGTGAGACATGGGTGACATCTGCTAACTAACAGGAAAGCTGGAAGAAGATATGAGAATGGTGACACCACCCTCCCTCAAGAGCGTGGCTGTGCCCGATTAATGTGCTTACTTGCTCCTTATTGCAAAGATGGAAGAAGAAGTCTCGGTATGCAGGGAAGAGGCACTCCTACTTATTTTTTAAGTCAGGTGTGCTAATACCATAGGAACGGAGGCTGCAACTGCTATTTGATATCTCCAGTATCCCACCTAGGGTTCAAAGAAGCTGCAGGAGAACTTAATCTTTTAATTTTGGTCAAATTAAGTGGCTCATTTTGAACACATTAAAAAAAAAGGACTAAGAACATGATTTGGCTTCAGAAATGGTCAGTTTGGAAAAGTCTATTTTAAAAAAAAAATTCAATTAATTTTAAAAGGTCAGATTTATAACTGTCCTAATACGTGCTAACACTTGATAAAGAAAAGGGTGATTAAGAGCTCCCCCTCGTGACAGGATTACTTTTCATACTGAACAGTGTTGTCAACAACCCACGAACCTGAACTTTTCCTTCTTTTCCTCTCAGATTCAAGTACTTGTTTCTTTTTTTTCTATTTTTTCATTTCAGTCACCAAAGCAGGGGGAAGAACCCCAATCCATTATCAGTTCCACCCAGATGGTAGGCAGCAGATGATGACCCATCATATGAGAGACTCTGCCTTGAGTGATGCTGACCCTACAGAGCATGAATAGACAAACCAGACCCACATCCAACTCTCCCTTGCTTCCTTCCCTACCCATTCTGTTGATCAGCTCTTGTCACTCCAACCATATGCTTTCCTACGCCAGCTGTTTCCCAGCTGTTGCTTCAGCTGTATCACTTTTATTTACAGCCTTTCTTTTAACCACCATGCCAAACAGGTAGCATACTGCATGGCATTGGCAGCGCAGACACTCTTCGGTCCCACAGTCCTCGGGGGAGCGCCAGAAATCGAAGACGGGCCATCTCCTGGCACGCCAGCCATTCACCCTTGTAGAGAATTTCTACCCAACACGTCTGTGACAAATCTCTTTTCTCCTTCCCTTTTCTTGGACTATGAATATAATAAAACACACCCTATGACGTTAATGGTCTGGTAATACTGGTTGGACTCTTTGGATGCTAGGTGACACCGCAACCGAGGTCATTTGTTCAAATAATGTATTGGACTATAGGATTCCTTTGGCTTTTTGTTTTGCTTTTCTCTGCAGGACCCACTTGTACACTGAACAAAGTAGGAGCTTGCTTAATGCAGCTATTCAGTGTTTTAACTCACCTTCATTGTCTTGTCTCACTACACGGTATTTCTCTTCTTTTGTGGCAGGAGAGTTCTCGCTTCTCCTGCACTTCTCTGCGCACTCACACTACAATGTCTGAATAGATAATAAATTGGTGTACATTTACTGTCACAGCAACCTGCTGTTGGGGGACCTTCCCTTTCTCTCTCTTTTTACAGGTGGAGGGTCAAGAGAAATTGAACTGCCAGACCATCCATTCATTGCATGGTCAGCTTCAGACAGGCACAATTCCTCCTTTTTGAGCACTTACACAAACTTGTAATATGTGGTAATTACACACAATAACAGACGTGCTGGGGACACGGTGAACTAATGAACTAACACTTGAAGTAATTCAGATATTCTAGGCAAAGGAGGAGTGCTGGGAGAGCCACAAAGGATTGCAGTGCTTGAATTATGCAAGTGAGCTCCATCCCTCTCACAGCCCAGTGCCACATCATCTAGGCACGACCTCTAGCTTTGAAGCCCAGTCCCCAGCTATTTACAAGTGGCGTGTCTGAGTGTTAAGTGCTTTTGTAAGCCTTACGTCAGAAAACAGGGGCTATAAATTAAAGGATTTGTCTGCACAGCAAAACGAGGTGTGTCAACTTTTGCACAAACAAGCCAGTACAGCTCATGCTGTAGGTGAAGGAGACTCAAGCAGGCTTTGCAATATGGCACGCGGGGAAGGACCCGATGGCTGTGGACGCTTGTTAGTTATGGCCCGTGCATGCAGGCAAAGCTTTTTATTTATGGTTCTGTTCCTGGCTTGCAGAGGCAAATACACCGTGTTTACTACATGGTTATGCATGGTCATTCTAAAATGGGGCCCCACTTTGTCAGTTCCTAAGAGCTGGCACAGTCTCAAAGTAGGGATTCAGACGGGAGCTTGGTGCGTGGAAGCAACATCTTGCCTGATGTCAGTGTTCCATAGCCAGAGCACTCCATCTCACGGAGGTTCAGAACATGGGGTCTGTGAGATTTCCCCCTCAAAAATGCATCTTCCCACTAAGAAAAACAATGTAATTTATGGACTTTTCTTCCAGAAGCTGCCACTGGCAACAGCAAATTTTAGAGGATGAAAGTCTTTCTCTCCTTGAGAAAAACCTTACGAAAGGTTCGAAAAACCTTATGAAAGGTCAAATCAATGCCCCTCCCCTACGTCTCCTACTTCTCCTTTATGGCACCTTTTGTCCCTGGCTCTAGTCTTTCTTCCCCTGGTGCCCCATCGTGTCCCATTCTTCTCCTCTCCTGCTTCCCTCAGTCACATGCTTGGCATTTGAAGGCTCCTGCTCTGCTGGATGCTCCCACAGGACCTCACCCCGGCTCTGCCAACGCTTCATGCAACACTTGTGCCCAAACTCATTAGAAAGTAAATCAACATTTCACTTGGGCAGAAAGTCCAGAGAGAGTGGTTTCTCTCTTACTGTCTCCAAAATAAAAGATTAAAACAATTGACTCTGCTGTGAACAGCGCACGAGAGCCCTGGCTATCTCTTTGACAAGGCGAGGTACAACCAGTCCCACAGCAAACACAGGGCACAGCAAGCAAGTGAGGCCACACAGGGCACAAAAAGCAAATAGCACAACGGCTTTACAGTTGATAGCACGTGGAAAGGTCTTATTTCTTCCAAAGAACACCAAATATTTATTATGAAGTATTTCTGAGCCAAAAAAATGACAAAAGTGTGAAACCTTGGGTGTAGTGTTCATGCCAGCTGAACAGCTTGGGAGAGACTGGCATTACACATGTGAAATTCAGACGATTCAAATCAGTATTTCTTTGTCTTTTCTCCTCTAGACTAGACTAGGCTATTTCAGTTGGAAGGGACCTGCAACGATCATCTAGTCCAACTGCCTGACCAGTTCGGGACTGCCCAAGTCAAAGCGGGTTGTTCAGGGCATCGCCCAAATGCCTCTAAAACACGGATAGGCTTGGGGCATCGACCACCTCTCTAGGAACCCTGTTCCAGTGTTTGGCCACTCTCTCAGTAAAGAAATGCTTCCTTGTGTCCAGTGTGAACCTGCCCTGGTGCAGCTCTGAACCGTTCCCACGCGTCCTGTCCCTGGGTACCAGGCAGGAGAGTTCAGCACCTCCCTCCCCATGTGCCCTGCTCAGGACGCTGGGCAGAGCAATGAGGTCGCCCCTTGGCCTCCTCTTCTCCAAGCTAGACAAGCCCAGAGCCCTCAGCCACTCCTCCTAGGACGTGCCTTCCAGCCCTTCCACCAGCTGTGTTGCCCTCCTTGGACTCATTCTTTCACTCAGCCTTACTTCTTGGTAGAACAGAGGATGGAAAGCATCATTTTTCAAGGCAGCAAACCTGAACACAGCCATAAAGGGTTTGTACTCTGCAGTCTTTGGAAGGAAGTTTCGCCTGTTAAGGTCTGTATACAGGTGGCCAGCCCTAGGGATGAACTAACAGGAAAAAAAGTGGGAGAGAGGCAAACATCGCAGAGGATGGAAGGGGGGAAGCAGCTCGGCAGCCACGGCTGGGACTGCACTAATCAAACAGGGACCGGAGAGAACTACCAGGCATTTCAGAGAGTGAAATAAAAGCATTGGGAACTCCCTTTAGATGAAACCTCAAGAGATAGGGAGATGCTGGTCTATTGGCTGCCACTGAGGCCAAATCAGCAAAGCTGGGGCCTGTGTGGAAAGATTAAATAAAGGCAGGTCATTTGTTTGGGAAAGAAAAAGGCGTGAAAAGGGATTGCTAGGTAAAACAACCCATGCGATTAGGTTACATGTCAAACATCCATGCAGCTGATCAACACAACCTGGAGCAGGACAATAAACCTATTTTCATAACCATACCGTATACATCTGGGCCTGTTTCCCTTGTCAGAGGGGTCCAGAAGGTGTCAGGGTGGAAGGAAGATGGACTGAACTCATCAGCAGCAGTCCTAGTCAATCTTCCTAACATACACCCAGCTTCATGAAAATAAAGGAGTCAAATAAAGATTTAGTAAAAGAAGCAGTGTTTAGAAGTAGTTCGTGTTCTTGCAGACCATCGGTCTAAGCCTGTTCACACCCTTCTGCTGCACTGTCCTTTGTAGCAGCCCTTTCCTGAGCACAGCCATGAGGGTGATGGCCATGCCCCAGTGACACCTTGGTGTTCTGGCCGTACCCTGTCCCACTTGTTCCCTTCATTAATCATAGAATCATTAAGGTTGGAAAAGACCTCTAAGAACACGAAGTCCAACTGTCAATCCATCACCACCGTGCCTGCTAAACCATGCCTTGAAGTGCCATTAATACACTGCTCAGGGAAGGTTGAGGGACTTGCCAAAACTGGGCACTTATTGGAGTTGTTTCCCCTCTGTGAAGTGGTACACAGAAGCTTATGTCAGTCTGTCTTGTGTCTGTGTCCTTACCCTCTTCCCACATTCGTGTGCTCCTCCCCACATTATTCCCTGCCCAACGCTTTCCCTGGTTAGCAGGCCAGAAATGAAACTTCAGCAATACAGAGAACTCCTGGGGTGCAGGCAACGATCAGTCTCCACTTAGGTCAGTGGATCACTCTGTTAACTCACCCATGAAGAAAGTTTAGGAGAGGAAGAAGTCTAGTAGATGGAAAAAAAGAATACAGATACATTTGTAGCTGACAGCCAGCTAAGGATAAACCCAGCAGGGAAAGCTCCGGCAGGCTGCAGCCACGCAGCGCAAACCTTTCCCGGTCCAGTCGCATGAAGGGTGGTTTGACAAATCAAACACGCAAAAGATGCAATTCTGCACACCTTAGGCAATTCCCTCAGTGAATTTTGGCTTAACAGTAAAAAAATATAATATCTGCTATGCTTATGTCCTGTGCCCCCCTCCACAGCTATAGCTCCTGCACGGCTGTGGGGTCAAGCAGAGCCCCATCACACGTCCCCACACTCCACAAGCCATGGTGTGGGTGAGGTTTTCACACCAGCTCAGACTCAGCCTGGCCGGGGTGTCTGCTCTTTTGTACACTCCTAGTGCCTCATCCCTAGACCATCACCTTCTTCTCACAGGCTCTGCACACGTATCATGGCTTCTCGTGTCCTACTTTGACGGGTCAGCAGCAAGCAGGAAATGCATTTGAATTGTTGCATGCGAGAAATACATTTGCTACGTGAGATTTCACTCGATCAAAATGGAGCCAAGCACTGGCCTTAAGCGAAGATCAAACGGAGGTCACATCATTACAGGTGTGTTTTAGGACATCAACATATACCTCCACCTCCCCACAGGCTTGAGGGGATGTCCCCATGCAGAAATCTCTTCCAAATAAGCATGGTAGGGTCATATCAGTCTCCCAGTCTCTGACAGCTTACATTTTCTTGAAGGTTGCTTCATTTTTTTGGAGCTTCATCAGCATTCACCCCTAACCTCTGACACCTTGCAGCAGTCAGCTGTTTGCTATTGGCTTGGCATCACCATGGGGCGATTCCTTCTGAGAAGCACCAGAGCAGCTGGGTTTCTAAAGTTGCCAGAGATTCATTTGCATGCCAATGGGTTTTAAAGCTGCCATTCCCTTGGTGAATTGAGCAGGGAGAGAGTTCAGGGGCTTCCGTAAGGGGATAGTACAGCAGGAGGTAGTCAGAGGAGAGGGAGGAGAAGGGCAAAGGAAAGGCTGGGAGGAGAAAGGAGTGGGCAATCGAGTGGAGAGTATGGCAGTTATGGACTTATGACAGTGATATGGGTGACAGCTGGGGTTTTATGAAGCATATGAAAGAGTGACATGCTTTTTAGGCATTTTGGGTCTTTTCTGCTGCTGTGTGATAAGGGAAATGCAGCTGCAAGAAGACATATGGCTCAGATAAGAGGAGGCTGATAAACATATGGATGAGGTTAAACCCAGCTAGATCAAAGGAATATATTTGGCTATTCTCATAACAAGGGTTTTATCTTTGCCTTCCTTTTTCCTCTCAGATAGGAAACTCATCCTTTAGTCCCAGGGCAGTTCAGCCATTTTCTCTAGGTCTCCAAACAGCCCTTGTGAAAGACTAAAGAGAAAATTGATCTCCTGGCTTACACTTGCTCCCAGCACAGCCCTCTGATTTCTCTCTATTCTCAGCTTGTTGCTGAGCATCCCCCTCAGTCCTTTACAGCTGCACCCACCCCAAGCAGCAGCTACAGCCCTCCCCCAGCCCCTGCACCCCCAGATCAGGCCACGATGCTCCACAGCTCTGGCCCTGGGCTGGGGAAAGGTGCAGCAAGCAGGGGATGCGCACTTGGGTCTTACCTTTCTCCAGGGGTGAGGCCAAAGCTGTAGCACATACATGGATGCACTGACCTAGATAGGCTGCTGACACCTCCTGTGCCCACCAGCACTGGTAAAAGCCACCATCGCTCTCTGCTGCAAGTCGTCACTCCACAGCTAACGCTGCCAGGACTTGTTCCACCGGGTGTTTTTCCTGCGCACCTTGCTTAGCTTTTTGCTGTATTCCTTTTTAGCTAGCCTGACCCTCTGCAGAGGAGAAGCTCTCGCCTTTCAAACCTTTCCCCACCCGGCCACTGATCGCCGTTACCCATGCCAGCTGCCTGGACCCCAGAGGACTTGCTTTTTTCTTTCAGGAGCTCAGCAGGTCCCTCTGTGCCTGCTCACTTACATTTAATCCGGTACAGTTCACAAACTTGTTTAGCTAACAGAAAACGACAACATCTTGAAGAAAGCATCGAGTGCGATTTGGGGGCAGGATTTGGTCCGTTGAGGAATAAAACCTCCCCCCTTAAGGTAGTATGTACTTTATCTGTTACAAAAAAGTACAGCTATGTTTACTCTCCACTGGTATTTGCCCAACAGACAATCTTGTCTAGTTTTGAAAACACATCAGGCCACACAAAAGAGCTGCCAGATTCTTACTGAGCTGATGATTCCTTTCGTATCCTTGTTTTCCTTATCTTGGGATCCAGGCTGTCATCTTTAATTATTTTAAAATGAACTGTTGCATCTTATCTCTTTTAGAATATTTTATCCTCTGTTCACTCTTGTATCTCTTCCTTATTCACAGCATTAAAAGGCAAGAATCGTGATTCTTCTTGTTTGATTATTAGCATTTTAGCTCATTGCTTCTTAAATTGGGGAAACTTTAAAAAAAAATAAAAGTTATATTCAATTTTCCTGTTCTGGTTCTCTGGGGTGAGTGTCCTTCCCGGCTACTCAGCTCTTTCCAGCAGGCTTTTCTCCTGTGCTGGCCGATGAAACGCCATGTCCCTGATTGGGGTGGAAGGTATCAGCCATGTGACGCTGGGGAAGAAGGACGAGGCTGGAGAAGAAGGGCTCCTAGAGACTAGGTGACACACGAACCCACCTGCTCTGTCTGCATCACCCCACTCCTCCTGCCGCGTTAACCACAGCTGAACGTCGCGAGCACCATGCCCTCCCTGCCAGCCCAAACGCCATGGCCCCTTCCACCCTGCTTCACAGTTTTTGTGAGTAACTGCTATCTGTTTGGCACAACAAATTTGTGCGTGGAGTTTGCAGTCTCCAGGCTACACTTCAGTATTTCACAGCTGTCCCCTGCTATGCAAGAAGGAATGAATACGCCTGTCAGCATACATGGGTACAGCCGTCAGCGTGCATCATGAACCGCATGAAGTTCAACAAGGCCAAGTGCAAGGTCCTGCACGTGGGTCAGGGTGATCCCAAACACAAGTACAGGCTGGGCAGAGATTGGCTCGAGAGTAGCCTTGAGGAGAAGGACTTGGGCGTACTGGTGGATGAGAAGCTCAACATGAGCCAGCAATGTGCGCTGGCAGCCCAGAAAGCCAACTGTATCCTGGGCTGCATCAAGAGAAGCGTGGCCAGCAGGGTGAGGGAGGGGATTCTGCCCCTTTACTCCGCTCTCATGAGACCCCACCTGGAGTACTGCATCCAGCTCTGGGACCCCCGACATAAGAAGGACATGGATGTGTTGGAGCAGGTCCAGAGGAGGGCCACGAAGATGATCCGAGGGCTGGAGCACCTCTCCTACGAGGACAGGCTGAGGGAGTTGGGGCTGTTCAGCCTGGAGAAGAGAAGGCTCCGGGGGGACCTTAGAGCAG
>Ga0065711_1007881_pt1 | contig 19829 bp, 14 predicted proteins | sample Hoacrofraction12_FD_59098 | JGI IMG/M metagenome (GOLD analysis project Ga0065711, IMG submission 59098) | Hoatzin crop microbial communities from Cojedes, Venezuela - Epithelial fraction 12 v2 (version 2) | ecosystem: Host-associated > Birds > Digestive system > Esophagus > Crop | place... | reverse complement strand
TCCTGTTCAGCTGGAACTTCCTCTGCTTCAGTTTGTGCCCATTGCCCCTTGTCCTGCCGCTGGGCACCACTGAAAAGAGTTTGGCCCCATCCTCCTGACATCCACCCTGCAGATATTTAGAGGCATTTCTAAGGTCCCCTCTCAGCCTTCTCTTCTTCAGGCTGAACAAGCCCAGCTCCCTCAGCCTTTCCTCGTAGGAGAGATGCTCCTGTCCCCTCACCATCCTTGTAGCCCTCTGCTGGACTCTCTCCAGCAGCTCCTCATCTTTCTTGAACTGGGGAGCCCAGAACTGGACACAGTACTCCAGACGGGGCCTCGTCAGGGCAGAGTAGAGGGGAAGGAGATCCTCCGTCGACCTGCTGGCCACACTCCTCTTAATGCACCCCAGGATCCCACTGGCCTTCTTGGCAGCCAGGGCACACTGCTGGCTCATGGTCAACTTGTCATCCTCCAGCACACCCAGGTGCCTCTCCGCAGAGCTGCTCTCCAGCCTGTACTGGTGCATGGGGTTGTTCCTCCCCAGGTACAGGACCCTGCACTTGCTCTAGTTGAAATTCATGAGTTTCCTCTCCACCCAACTCTCCAGCCTGTCCAGGTCACTCTGAATGGCAGCACAGCCTTCTGGTGTATCCACCACTCCTCCCAGCTTTGTGTCATCAGCAAACTTGCTGAGGGTACGCTCCGTCCCTTCATACAGGACATTGACGAAGAAGTTAATAAAGACCGGGCCGAGTACTGACCCCTGGGGAACCCCACTAGTTACAGGCCTCCAACTAGACTTTGCACCACTGGTGACAACCCTCTGAGCTCTGCCATTCAGCCAGTTCTCAATCCACCTCACAGTCCGCTCATCCAGCCCATACTTCCTGAGCTTCCCTGTGAGGATGTTGCAGGAAACAGTGTCGAAAGCCTTGCTGAAGTCAAAGTAGACAACATTCACTGCTCTCACCTCCTCTGCCCAGCCAGTCATGCCATCATAGAATGTAAAGGGATATGGGGAAGAGGAGAAACAGCATTTGTGAGGGCAAATGGGCACCTACTTGGGCTGCATTTGAAGCTCACTCTTCTTTGTCCTTTTCCTGTAACGGAGTGATTCCTGTAGAAGCTTTTTGCTTTGTTGAAGATGAGTATAAATGAAGCTGCAAGGAAAACAAAAAAGGCAATTGTTTTCATAGCTGTATTTCAGAACCTTTTTTATTATAGAGCTGGACTTCCCAAATGCTTTTCCCCAATGTGCACGTGGTGAACACATGCAAAATCTGCAGTGGTTAATGTGAAGTGGTGAGTGCTTGTGCAGGGGTGAAGTACAAGCTGTGATATGTGGTACTGGTTTCTGGGACAGAGGTGGACAAAGCCTGCCTGCAGCTTCTGGTTTTCTTGCTTGGTTTCTCTGCAGATATTGAGCAGCCTGGAGAGTGGGCAACTGCGAGAATTCAGTGCGTGCACAGGTGACATGGAAAGTGAAGCCTTGGACAGAGCTGGTGTCCATGTGGAAAGCCTCCGACTGGTTTCTTCTGCTGTCAAACCACTCTCAATTAAACCATCTGCAAGAAGAAATCCCATAAAAAGGGAATGAAGGCATCTTGCTGGGGTTTGTGGATGTTCTGCCACAGCCAGACGCTTGCTTTGAAGGATCCAGACTGTTCACATAACACTGCCTAGGACGCTAGTGAGGTGGGACCACCTTGATGGGACCTGTGTATCTCCAGCCAAGTTACCTTCCATGGCTAAATGTACCTTCCCTGCAGCAAACATCAGAGGAGAAAACTCTTCTGTTGAATCCATTGCATAATGGGAAAAGGAAGAGTGACTAATTCTTGAGTGATTATATTAGAGTGTATCTAAACTCCTAACAAGCAGACTGTAAATAGGTCTAGTAGGTTTGTATCTAAACTCCTAATGAGCAGACTGTAAATATTTGCTTAGAGTTTCTTGCTTTGCAGGGGTAGACAAAACTCTCCACATACCACTTAGTTTTTACCATATTTTTGGTCTGATATCTTGTTTTAAAATATTTTCTTCAAAGAGATACTAGAAGGGTTTGAAGGATGCTGCTGTGTTAGTTCACAGGGTCAAATTCAGCAGTGAGCTGTGGGTTAACTCTCTGCAGCTCAGATCTGGACAGAGTTAACAGCTGGTCTCTCCATGCAGAAGGAGGTTGCCTCTACAGGACCTCTGCAGAGAGGTAGGACTGAAACCTGTGCGCCGTCCTTGCTGATGGGATATGGACCAGCACGGACATAGACCCAGGTAGACATGGTTCTGCAAAGAACAAGCTAGTTCTGCCCACTTCATCACCAAACTCATACCAAACTAAGCCTTTTAGAAAGTTCCCATTTGAGTCCCATTTTGCTGGAATTCTTCCTCTCATTTTGACCCCTCTGTGCTTCTGCTTTTGACTTGAAGTAAGAGCACCAAAAAGATTATTCTCACAAAATTTTAAACCTGAGAGCAATATTTTGGAAATCTTACTGGGAAACATTCTTGTGAGATTCCTGGGTTGCACAATTAAAGAAGACTGTAATTTATACTAGTTTAACGATATAAATATGTTTGTGTCAGACTAATTCTTCAGAGGAAGAAAAGAAGGCAGCGTGTGTTGGATCCGATGATCTTAAGGGTCTTTTCCAACCTAAATGATTCTATGATTCTATGTGTTTCTCCTAACACAACTCTGGAGTGACATTACCTGGCTTTGCCAAGGGGCAATGATTCAGTTCTTGGTTTATTACTTCTTTAGAAACTTGGCCCTTTTTGAGGCAATCGCTTCCCCTGGAACACTTTACTAAGGGTGGATCCAGCCTCAGAAGTGCAGCAGAAATCTCAGGCCACAACTATAGCAAACTTACTTGGCTATCTGAAACTTGTGTGACAGCCACAGACTTTGCACTAAAAGTACTTGCCTTGCACATAACAATTACGTCAACTAAACGCGGACAAGAACACCATCCGACTTAGGGGCTCTCAGCACCCAGAGCCTGAACGCAGCACTTCAGAGTCACTTCTGGACTACTGTTGAACACCCCACATCAGCCTTGTAATGTCATCATCCTACAGAGTCCTTAAAGAGAATGGGAAATTACCGTGAATTTTAATAAGGTGTGTTGAAAAGGAGTAGATAACACGACTGGGTTCAATGAGTATATCATAGCCTGAGCTGGAAAGCGGGTCACAGTTTTACAAGAACCAAAAGATGGTATTGTTCTCATAATCTCAACGAAAAGACAAAAGCAAACTCTCTGCTACTTTGGAGCAGACTTCCCTTTGGAGCTAATTGGTACAGCCAATGACTCAAAGGGAACTAAAGAGATTTACACAGCTGAGCAGTCGGCCTATTACGCTGAATTAACATTATACTCTTGATGTAAGTGTGCAAAAGGGCATACCTGAGAAAGGCAGTCTCCTCTGGACTGTGACAGGCTGCGTAAGCTGAAATGCTCCGACACGGTCACTGTGATGAGCCCAACATCCTCCAATGGGGCTGAACGTCCTGGGTCAATAGGGCTGGAGACTAACATCCCATGGAGGTAAGCACTCACGACAGACTTAACTGCAGTTTTCCTGAAACAGTGTTGGCTTAGTGGTGACTCAGCCACACACCATTAATTGCATTACCAATGGCAAACAAAACTGATGATTTAATCATCTGTCTGTATGAAAATAGAGCCCTGTGTAAGCAGCAATGATCCTTGAACGGATTCTCATTGAAATTAACTATTTGCTGGCTCTTAAATGAGAAAGCAAACCTTCATCCAGGAGGATAAGGGTGTAGGTGGTCTATTGAAATCCTACTTTATGACTTTGGATATAAAAATAAATAAGTAAGCTGGGCTACACAGACACTTCGTCCAACACATCCATCTTTCAGGGATTTCACTTGAAGTGAGTTGGCAGATTTTCACTCTTCACCCCAAAATGTTTCCCTTGTTTGTCAGGAGTCAAGCCTACATCACTATTAAAAGACCCAGTCGTTTCAGTTTCCAAATGAGGTGTTATTCGCAGTAGGTGTAGTTGTTATTTACAAGATCACAGAATCACAGAATGGTAGGGGTTGGAAGAGACCTCTGTGGGTCATCTAGTCCAACCTCACTGCTGAAGCAGGGTCACCTAGAGCAGGCTGATGATTGCGTGCATTCTCTACAGCTCTATTTCCACAAGCTGAAAGGAAATCTTGCTGAGATCTCCTGTAGACTTTCCTTCTTCCTTGACTTGGCAATGATGAACAGAGGGCAAGTGGCCCCCACGATTATGTGCCTCAGGCTGGTCCCATTTGTAGAGGTGTGCTGGTGTTGGAGGTGGCCCATGATCGGAGGTCAGACATTGCCCTGGTCCTTCCTTTGCACCCCAAACTTCCCAGACCTCTCTGGCTACCATCAGGACCACATGCTGGAAAAAGTACCATTACAGGTACACAGGATAAAGCTTCTGTTGGGTATCCACGCTTAGGGATTTTTAAGACAAAATGCAGAAGACTTTTTTTAAAATTCCACAAGTACTCCCTGACCCTGACAGTGTATTTGTGCACGCATCTGTGCACATGTGTGTGCTTGTGTGTGTATTCACCTGCACAAACGCCCTGCTTCTGTGTAGGCTATGGTTGAAGATATTCACATGCCAAAACCATTGGTATCTTCTGATCTCATGAGGAAATCTGGCCTTCTGCAGATTTCTTCCCCAATAGAAGTAAGAGAGGCTATTTTTTTGACATGTCACTTGTCGATAAAAGTAAAACCAGAAAAGAAGGACTTTCCAGGCAAAGATTCAATGTTCGATATCCAGGCATTTCAGACGTAGTTTTGTAGACAGACACTGAAATGTGAAACCTGATGCAATTCAAAGTTGTAGGAAGAAAAATTCCATACTTATCACGTGGAGTCCTTCACAACACATTGACTAGGTATCTGTGTTTATCACGCACCGGAACATTCATGGCAGTAACGATATGGCAAAAGGAGATTACACTGAATCATAGAATCATAAAGGTTGGAAAAGACCTCTAGGATCATCAAGTCCAACCGTCAACCCAACACCACCAAGTCTGCTAAACCATGTCCTGAAGTGCCACATCTACACGTTTTTTTAACACCTCCACGGACGGTGACTCCACCACTTCCTTGGGCAGCCTATTCCAATGCTGGAAGGCAGTGGCACAGCATTGGCCCAAAAGGATCTTCCAAACATTTCACTGAAAATGTAATAGTTCAGCAAACACCAAATGCAAAAATTCCAACACTACAGAGGGTCCCTATTGCCTTCGTCAACTTTGAATTCTCTTCTGCGCGTTTGGCTGACCACATGATAAACTCTTCCACCTTCATTCTCCAAATGTGTGCTTCAAGCAGATGATTTAAAATGAAAGTGTTCCTGTGAAGTGCTGAGAGTGATCCACACTAATCTCCTTTACTGTGATGGAAAATTAGAAAATAAAGACAAGACAGTTATTTCGCTTAGAAAATCAGCTACTTTAATCTGCTGATGCAGTAACCTTTTGATGACAAAACATAACAGGCACAGAGATATAGTAAAGAGAGCAACTCTGTAGCTTCAGCTTTTCCATGTTTGATGTGCTTAATGATGTGGGAGAAGTGGTTGGGATTTGTAATATCATTGAGACACAGGTTAAAGCATGCTTGGGTGGTCTCTGCCATGATAGCGTAGAGACGAGATGCAGGTAGAGCCTAAAGTTTCTTACAGGTCAAGCACTCCTCACTGGGCCACATTTTGGATCACACCCTATAGCAAGATTTCTGATTTGCCTGGGAGAAGACCCCTGCACATTGGAAAAGCGACACATCAGAGCCAAGATCTCCCTTACAGAACTGGGAGGAGAGTTTTCATTCAAGGATTTTGCCCTCAAACAAGGGACTTGGTGAAAGAAACAGATTAGTCTCTAGTGAGGTTAAAAGACGCACCTGCTTAGCAACAGGGCAGAACTTGGCCACCTTAATCAAATATGAAAAGGCAACAGAAGACAGCTTGACCTGATTGACTACTTCCACACAAATACTATCATTAAATGCCCTAGAAGACAAACATAAAGCAACAGCAGGAGAGAAAACGGCCCTTTTCAAAGAAGCTTAGAAAAAGATGAGAAGTCAGCATGGTCATGCAAAGGATACGAGGTATGTCCCAGTGCTCGGCTTCACTACCAGCTAGCTGGTTGTATGAAGGGACGTGATGGGGCAGGCTGAGCAGGAAGGCAAGGATGTCTGCACAGCCTTCAGTATCAGATCGTGAGAATGACCATACCGGATAAGGTCAGAGGTCTGTTTTCTCAGCCTCTACTAATCTACACCTTAGAGATTTTCAGATGCAGAGCCACTATTTTTTGTGTTCAAGTTCCCAGGCATGAATATATTCCTGCAAGAGGGGGAGTCTTTCAAAAATGTCTGACAGAGTTAGGAGGAATCTGGCTAGTGCTGTGCTCCTAAATTGACTGAGCATGCTGAAACCTCCGCTGCCTCCTTATCTCCAAATAGGACTTAGAAGATCTGCACCAACTCTGTGCCTTTTCTCTTCCAGGGAATGTGAGGGCCCGTTGAGTGGGGTAAGTTAACAATTCATTCAGCTGCAAACGTACTGCTTGTTTTTGTTGACATAAGTCATTGTGACACAGTTTTTGGTGTGAAAGTGATTACTGGAGGCAAAGCACTCCCATGCTGGGTGCTCCTATTGGTACTTGGGCAATGCTGGACTTGAGAATCAATTAGTCACTGAATCTGTCCTGAATTACAATTATATTCAGTGACTAATTGTCTGTACTTTGGTCATCCTTCCTCTCCATTAACGTGTTCCTGCTAATTAAGGACCATGAGAAGATCCCTTTCAGCCAATTTTATGGGTGCAGGTGGGAAAGAAGGTGCTTGTGCAGAAGTGAAGGGAGAGGGAGTTCAGGGAGGTTGTAGTACAGCTAATTTTTACCTTTTGTTTAATCTGTTACTAAGGGTCATTTGTCAAACTGCGGCTGCTGTTCCTGCCCCTCCTCCTCTTGTTCACAGTGATGAACAGCCTGGGAAAAAGTTATCCCCTTTCCAAAGGATCAGCAAAGAGGAAGAGTTGATGATAACGGTCCTGAGAAGCGAGGGAGTTGTGCATGGATCACTTCCCAGGACACAAAGGCTGTCTGCACAGTCTGCGCCCAGGAAATGAGGTTAGTCAACACCTGCTCACAAGGACAGCGAAAAGATCCTCCTCATGATGACGGTGAGCCTGGGGTCTTTGCTGCTTGTTTCCTGAGGCAAGTGGCTGGGCACCAATACCTGAGAAATGTGGAGGGTGACGGTCTCCACAAGACTTTGTCTGAAGCTGGTGGGAGAGTTGGTTCTCCAAGGAATGAGGACTTGAGCCTTGCATTCTTCGATACAAAACTGGCTTGTGAGTCAGCCTAGGGACAGAGATGAGGCAAACAAAGTGAGGACATCACTTAAAAGTTGCAGAGAATATTCTCATGGTAGAAACTTGAAGTTGTGGAGAATGTGCTTGATGGAGACAAGAACCCACTGTGTTCTGCTGCGTGATGAAAAGTGGTTTATGGGACCTCTTGGTGAGAAAATGAATGAACTTTCCAGCTGGAAGTTTGATGATAAAGTAAATGGTGGTGTATGAGATGTATGAGGTTGAGTAGACTGTTCGGTTTGCGGCAGTTTTGGAAAAAGCTAGAAAATAGTTTTGTAAATTCAGTTCAATCATCACAATTTAGATCTAATTATTTCATCAGGACATGCAGGCAGGTCCATCATTTTGGAAAGAATGGAATGATGTTGCCTACACCTGAATGAGGGATGTGTCACTTTAAATCTCCATAGCCAAACTCCACTTTTTAGAAGAACTTTCATTTCTGCCTGGTATGGTTTCACTTGACACAGTAGAAATCGTTGTTGTGTTCTTTATATATAGCAAACAAGTGCATGGATGAAGGAGCTGTTACAGTGACAGAAAAAAATGAGGCAGGAAATTCAGCAGTGTGGCATCTGTAAACGGAAGCACTCTTCAAACAGAAGAAGGTGTGTCAGTGTGCCAGTCAAAGGATCAGAGCTCTCCTGTGGTCCTACAGACCCTTGTAAGGATTGTAGTCAGGTGTTCAGTTTAATAATCAAAGGTAGTTTCATTAGCTAAAGATTAGTTATTTAGCTGTGGGAGTGATCATCTCTTTCTCTGTGTGTCTGGCTTCGTGATAACAAAATGTGCTTGGGATGTCTTGCCTTATTCTATGTATGAAATGTGGGGTATTTTTCTTTAAATATCTTCCAAATTTAGAAAACATTAATAGATAGAAACATAAAAAGTGACTTTCTGAGCACCTTACTCCATATCTCTGATATCACAAGGGGGATCAACGTGGGACTTCACTCTGTAGCACTGATTAAATTCATGATTCCCTACATTTCCAGGAAAGAGACCTGACTGAGACGTGCTGTGCCACCCTCCTTCTTGCTTTGCTTTCTACTGCTGACCTCGCTCTCTATGTTAGTGTAGAACAGGATGCAAGGAGCAGGAGAAAGACACCATTCACCCGAATATCAACCCAACATGGAATTGATCCTAGGCCTCGCTGCTCAGCCACAACAACAGACTGAATCCTCCAACTCCCTCTCAGCAACTATTTAAACTCTGTTTTAAAAGTGCTTTACATCGTGCTTGCATTTCTTCTGTTGGAAAGGTCCTTCCTCCCCTCATTGTTTAGATCATTGGCAACCTGCTTCTACTTTTCCTAATTTTATTCATGGCCAGTTGGAATTTGTTTGTTCGTGTGCCAAGATTACTTTTTAGCTTAAATAGCTCTTTCCACCTCCCTCAGGTTTACGCCTCCTTGATGTGGTTACACTCCGCAGTCACATCCCCTCTCGGCCGTTGTTTTGCCAAGCAAAAATAGCTGATTTCTTCAGCTCTCTTGTATATTGACTATTTTGTAAGGACACCAAGTTACAGAGTCGTGGTAATAGATAATTGCTTGCTCTTGCAGTCAGAGCTAACCACAGAATCTTCCTGTGCTAAAAAAAGAAAGTGCAATACACCTCGGCTCATAACCGAGGCAAGCATTTCCAAACACAGAAGCCTAAGTCCTTATCTCTGGTGAGGCATGTAAGTAAACGGTCTCTTACACTAACATGATGGGTACTTCGACTGCCCATTGACTTCAATGCGTAAGTAAATTTCTTACTAATTAAAGTTTTGAAATGCTAAGCATCAGCACCAACGTTGGACAATGGTGTCCTAGTTGTTGATATTTTCTACTGTCTTTAATTATGTCCACACAATCTGTTCAGAAGCACCCACATCTCACTAAAGTTCTTACAGCTCCTAACTGCCTGGAGTAAATAAATTTTATTTCACTATTTCACTCCCTATATATACTAACCGCAATCAAAGAGGACATATCAGTTCTCCAAGGTCAGAGAAAGCTGAAGGTAGGATAGAAAACAACCAGTCAAGGATTCAGACCCCCAGGCTCCTCCAGCAGTCTTGCTCTATCCCATTTGAAATCAGAAAAGGAAGAAGATCAGAAAAGTAGTCAAAATATTTTGGTAGGTGGTTACTGATTAAGAGGTGTGGTGATGAGGTTATGTTTAAAATTGTTTTTCGTGTTTTGTTTCTGTGCCTGTTTTATCCAGATAAAACCATTGAACACTCTGGATACGCTTTGGAGGGTACAGTTCAGCCTTTCTTTGATTTTGTAAGGCTGTACACCAAAGGAACAGGAAACGTCCATCTTTCTTGTCCCATTAATCGTTTTGGTTTTCATCATTTGCAGAAGTTGGCATTGAACTGGCAGTTCTCTGGGAAAGAAATGGCTTTTGTTTAATTTTGTCTCTAAAAGGCCACCTGCAGTCCTTCTTTGTGATTCATAAGTGTTCCCCCCTATAAATAATATGAGGGTGCGATGTCCTAGCTCATTGCTCTTGGCTGCTTAACTTCCTTCCTGTCAGTATCTTTCCCTAATTCTTTCTTCCTTTTTACTAATTTTTAATGAGTAAGATCAGAATGGACCTGCCCTTTGCTTGTTGAAATGCTCTAGCTTCAGCTTCTTCGATCTGCTTTTATATTTTGGATTAATCTATCACGATAACGGGCACTCTTGGAAATGCCCCATATTTATTTACTGATTTAGATTTACTGTGAATGCCCTGCACTGAGTTCTATAAGCACTGGTCTTCGTCTATCAATCCCATCTTCTCCAGTTACACAGGCAAAAATGTAAAAAATTCCTTAATTCATTGCAGAGTTTTTAGGTTGTCTTTCAAGTGACTGCTTCTCAAATTTCAGAGAATGTAACAAAAATCAGAGGCATTTCAACAGAAGATTTCAAGCGACAGCAAGTCCTTGAAACTGGATTAAGAATGAAATAACAGACTTTACTAGATGTTACTGTACAATTTTGAAAAGATTTGACTTTTTATTTACTATGGCTGATACATTTTGAGATTTATAACACCTCTTCATGGCACTGACTCCTGCCTATCTGAGGTTTTTTCTGCAAAAATCCTTTCTCTCTCCACTGGCCTCCATTTCCCTACCTACAGTTCTGCTCCCTACAGAAGTATCTGCCTTCTTCATACATGACCATTGTTTCCAGCTTTTGTTTACCTGGAGCTGAATGTTGGCTTGTAAGAGAAATTAATAATAGAGGAAGACAACATAGGGGAACTTTTGCTGAACTCATTGGTTGGAGTTTATGAAGGACAGAAGGCCAAACTTTCGGCTAAGGTTACTCACTCCATTTCCACTGACTTCCAAGAAGCTTCAGAATCTAAGATGAGCTGGATTGCGTTGCTCTTGTGCAGGAGCGGACTCCTTAGAAACATTGCAGCAGCTGGTGGGACTCAGAAGGTGAAGTACTGCTTGGAGTTAGATGGCCATGAGCTGATCCTCAACACCCAAGAGATTGGACAGCAGTAAATGCCCAGGTTGCACATGGCTTTCTTCACACCCCTGGCATGGTGGGATCATGAAGATGCCTAAGCACCTGCTTACCTTCTGCATGTGTTGCTCTGCCCTGGACCTACCCATACTTCCATCTGTCCTCATCCTCATGTCCTTATCCTTACCAGAAGGCCAGCAGGCTCTGGGGCCAGTGACAAACTGATGGCCAGCTATGTCCATGCCTGACCTGACAAAGCCAAAATGTGGACTCTGCCACTTCAGATTCTTTCACCTTTTATTTAGAGCAAACTCTTCCAACTTCACACATTTTCACAGCAATATGAGAGCTGGTCAAAAAGAAGTTTGGAAGAACTGGGAATTGAAGCTAGAATCTTGAAAGAAATTTGAGAACCTTGTGGTGCAAGCTTGAGAAGTCATTCACTTTGAAGAAAAGTCATGGCAAGGTGATGTGAGTTCACAATGGCAACCTACTGTTCTTTCACAGGACTAGTGGAAAAATTAGTTTCCAGTGGGTCATCAGTCAGACCTCTTTTGGGTGGTATACTGTCATTTGTGTTCATTAGTTGCTCCTCTTGAAGCTATTAGGTTATTCTGTAAACTTCAGCAGTTGGTAGATAGGACGCATATGCTCGAGTCTTAGCCAAAGCTTGAAAAATTCTGTCTTGTTGTTCTGGGAGATACAGGTCTTCCCACCAGTGCCCTGGCAAAAGTAGCAGGCATCAGACAAATGGGGTGAGATCCTCCAAGTCTTGTGAGGAAAAAAGAAGCTGAACCCGTATCTTCCTCTGGTTCGACTGTGTTCATGGAGCACAACAGTAAGAATCATTACTATAATGAAATAAAATAAGACACGCGCTATTCCAAAACCATAAGGTGGAGCTCCCTGGGACCTGTGCTTGCACCACTGCTGGGACACTTCAGACCATTCGGTGCCCACCCAGTCTACATCTCCCTCTGCCTGCTTGGGGTTCCTCTGCAGCAAATACTCATCTGTGTCCTCCCGAGGCTCTTACGGCACAAATAACCCCTGATAAGAACAGTCCCAAAGGTGAAAAGGAGGTCTTTATCCAAGTGTGGACTCTGCTTCCAGGTTAACAAGAAAAATGCTGCTGAGACATATCCAGGCCCTTTTAATGCCTGTGTCCTGGGGGAAAAAAACCAAGACATTGTTATTTCCCAGCCTTTTTTTGTAGTGGGGAGATTGGTCCCACCTTGTGTGTACATGCACACACAGGAAACATCACACGGAGGGCATCAGGCTTCCCTGGAGCCTCAGAGCACCCTGCAGCACAAGGGGGAAGGGCACAGGGGAGTAAGGAGAGTAAATAAAAATAGAGAACAGGAAATAATATTTTACAGAGTCAGGTGAAAATCTGCTCGTGGTTATGCACTCAGGCAATATGCCAGTGGCCAAGATACAACCTTGGGGGGTCATCCTCCCAAAAATATGCCTACTAGTATATAAACCAGTCACTGCTTCTCCCACACACAAACTTAAAGAGTACATATCTAATGTGATGACATGTTGGGGGGGATGGGGTCCCAAAGAGAAAAGAGAGGCCCAAAGCATCACATGAGCTGGGGAGACACTCAGATTTTATTTCAGACATTACCAACACTTGGAGTGACTGGCATGGGAATAAAGAGAAAATTTAACCCTGCCTTACATGGTGGCTGACTGCAGCACCAGTAGAAAAAAATGTCCCATTTTCACAGCTTCAGACATTAGCATCCAAAGACCTTTCTTCTTACTGCTTGACATGCCTGAATGATCTCTCACCTTAAAAGCCTGCTTGGAGCTGAATAATTTTTATAGTTCTCCTTTAACTTGTACCTAAACAGCATGTACATGTGTGTACTCAGCTCTGCCCTCCCGTCCTCTCACAGCTACAGACGCAGCCCTGCCAGTCACCCAGCATCGCCTCCTCATTCGTACCCTGACTCCAGTCACTTGTGCTCAACTACAGAGAGCAAAGAGCTGGGGCACATTAGTCCCCTCTTAACCACTTGTTAACATGACAGTTCAATGGTAAAGACTCCTTTTCTGTCTGGTTGGGTCGGATAACCACGAGACCTTGTGAGAGACTAGGTCTGTTCTAGCTGAAGTACCGGGACAGTGTTTTTGGAGAGGTAAAGATAAAAAATTTCTCTGTAGGCTTCCCTAGATGAAACACCAGCTGTCACTAGATTCAAACTAAATGAAACTAGAGAATAGGAAAATTTATAATTCTTTCATATTTATCTAGATCTACATCTATACTTGAACATTTAAAATGCCATCATAGTAGACAGATAGGGGATGCTGAAGCGTTCATACAGATCCTCTGTGGTTGGATTTCGTACCCTGCCATGCTTAGATGAACCTAGATACAGCAGTGGACTTAACCATGTGTAACTTTAAACCTGTTTGTGATCTCTGTAGTACTATTTGTATGCTCTTTAAGTACCAAGGAAGCAGAAGTGCTTTGGTGCTTCAGAGATGAATGGCCCAGCACGTTCTGAATCACAAGCACGTGGCTCAGTTTATGTGTAATACCATCAACTTTTCTGTCTATTGCTGCCATGTCAGCTTAAAAATTAAACCTTGGGCTTACCTTTCACAATGAAGAGAGGTTTATTTTTGCCAGTATCAGGTAACAATATAAACTCGAAACTTCAGACAGGGTCGTTACATGTTTGAGAAATTTATGAACCCAGTTTTATCTGGGGTGAAAGTCTACACCAAGAAAAACTCGGAAAAACTCCATCCCGGTGGCAAAATTTTGCCCAATTTGCTGAGAGAAATTCAATTTTAAATTTAAGAGTAGGAAGAAACTTCAAGAGTTTTTAGAAGCCTTTATGAAATATATATTATATATATTTTATATATATATATAATATATATATTATATATATATTCATGTCTTTACAAGCTTTTATAAAGTTTGCTCTGCTATAATTTTAGAAACATGTCTTTCACTTCAGAGGCAATTATATGTGGAGGAATTTAGACCTCACTTACTTGACAGAATGTGAGTGGAAAGAATGTATTCCCAATATGAAAGTTCAAGCCACGGTAAGGGGCCTTGGCGTGAGGTGGGAGGACACCCAAAACCAGTCCAATAGACACACAGTAGGTCTGGGAGGGCTGTGTCAGAAAGATGTGTGTTTTCAGGCCAGAAATTTCACCAGCCACAGTTGTGCTGGTGTTTTATATTAATTCTAGACTAGGGAACCTAAATCCAAACGCACACCCAGAAATTTCAGTTTAGTTCTTTCAGACAATATCTTTGCCATTCACAGGGCAAAGGAAAATGAAAGGGGAGTTAATGCTCAAGATATTCTTTATAAGAAAGAAAATTGGTATCCTAAAATGTCTGTGACACCACAGCCTGGCAGGGATTCTCGGGCAACTGGTTTAGAAACATGCCTGCTGCTAACGGAACAGCCCGAACTTTTTCCCTGCTTTTTGGAGGCCTGGGAGTGTTCGCTTGTGCAGAAGAGGAGAGACACATCCACAGCTGTACACAGTTTTCAATCAGACTTGAGTGTTTCATGTGCCACTCTGAAGTCTACTTTTAAAAGAATTTTGTCCCCATTTGTTTGCCCTCCAGCCCGTGGAGAGGTCTGACTGACGAACCCTCTCTCCCTATGGTGCATTTCCCAGCAGAAGAAATGGAACAACAGGTCTTATGGGCCTGGCGTTCCTCTCTTCAAATAAAACAAAAATCCAGCCAGCAGATACATAGGAAGCAGGTCAAGCTTTCAATCTTACCAGAGAGCAGGGGGTTGAGCAGAGCATCCAAAAGTCATTAAATCTTCAATTTTCTGCCTCTCCCTGAGGCTTCCACTCATTCCCCTTGGGACTGCCAGGGAAATCAGACTCACCTTAAACACTTCATACACTCGGAGCAGAAAAACTGCTGCAGAAAAGGGAACAAAACCCTGGAATAAATCCTCCTCTCCAGACAGCCAGGCAAAACTTGCTGAGAACCGCAAGTCTCACTGCAAGCTGGCTTCTCAGTGCCATGGCAAAGAGCAAGGCAAAGCCACCACCCATGCTGGTGTCACTACTATGGTGTCCTAGGGCACAACGCCTCTTGCAATAGGCATCATTTCTCCCCGGGGTGTCTGCCCGTCACCTACGTGATGGCAGTGGCTCATAGAGACATTTCCCAGCTCATTTGAAGTCCCTTGAGCCTGCTGACAGAAAGCATTGCCTCCTGCTTCTGCATCTGCCCTGGTCAGGAACATTCTGGACTTGGTAGCTCTTCTTCAGAGAGGGTCCAGGCTGAGTCTCGTGTCGAGACACTGTATGAGATTTGGTCAGACGTGTGCAACGTGACTCACCGTGGGTAGGCAGGTTTAAAAGCTGTAAGCTAACCAGCTGTATAACGCTCTGCTATTCTTTAGCTGTGCCACACAACCTGACGTGTTACTGTGCTTCTTCAGTGTCTGTTTGGGGCACCTTTGCTCTTTCCCTGCTTTGTTTTTCCACCTGCCATGCTGTGTTTTGGTATCCGAGGCTCCTTGCAAACATGACTGCCCTGCTGACAGGAGCCCTGTTCTTCCAGGCAGGGGTCAGACACCCTCTTGTCTCCCTTTTCACGCCCCGCATGAGAAGGGCTGCAGTTTCCCCCCCTCAGCTAACTTGTGCTATGCCAAGCAGTCCTTTTTCTCACCTGAGTCCCAGGCCAGGACACTGCCACCAGTTTTGATTTTTCTGCCTGCAGCTGACATTGGAGTGGCACCCCAACGGTCTGCCATTGAAATCAAACCACTTGGGATTTGGAGGGGACGCTTCTCTGTTACTGTGCGGCAGGTTTGGCTGCAATAAACCCTCTTTTGGCCATTCATCTCAGCATTTCAATTCAAGACATAATGGGTTTGCCTCCTGAGCTCTGTACATTCTCTGGGATCTCCTCTTCCTCTTGCTGCTTCTTGGCAAGCATCATCTTTGCTTCTGCTTTTTGAGTTCATTGTCAACTTGACTTTTGATTCTCTTTTTATTTCTCTGCCTTCTATAACCCAGGTGGCTTCAGTAACACCCTGGACTGCAGAAGCAACCTCGTGTTGACCAACTTACCTCTCTACCTTGATTTCTCCATTTGTATTCTACTCAAAATTTCTATCTGCATGCTCACCCTCCCTTCTGGCTATGCAGAACCAGAACAACAGCCACCAAATGCTTTCCTTTGCAGTGCTCCACTTACCTCTCTCACTGGCTATGACTTCACTGTCACCTCCTTTCGCATCTCTATTGTCAGATTTTATTTCTCTCTCTCCTCCCTTTCATCACCCTAGCTTGTTATTGGAAACAGTTGAGTATTTTCTTCCCTTCCAGCACTTTGTTTTTCTTCCTGTTCTTACCGCGACGCCCCTTACCCAGGCATTGATTAACTCTTGCTGTGCTCTTTGCCACTTTCTCCTGTCTGCCCTTGGAAGGACTTCACACAGACTGTCTCTGCCAGCACCATCCCTCCTTTTTCTCAGACACATCACTCCCCACGTGAATCTCCCAGACTCTCACCAGCACCCCGGGGTAAGGTCAAGTCTCCTTTGCCTTTCTCTTTGAAGCTCCACATAGCTTCCCTCCAGCCAACTTCCTTGCTTTTGCTTTGTCTCATTCCCTGTCCTGTCCGAACACAACAGGGCTGGTCTCTCATGGCTTTCCTCATGTGTAGTACACTTGTCTACACCTAATATACTTAAAGAGTCTTCAAGATTCACATATTCAAATTTCTTCTTGGTCTTAAGGTTTGGAAGCTTACTTTCAAAAAGAAGTCTGGTATCTCTACATGTTCATATTGCTTCAGGAGAGGGATCTTTAGGGAGGATGAACCCTTAAGAAAAACACCAAATATGGTGAAATTTACACTGTGAATGCCAAGCACTCAAAACCACGGCTTTGCCATATTGCAGGGTCCACACCGTTTTGGTTTTGCCCCAGATGCTGGGTAAGCACGTGGTTAAACCTCCACTGCTTACCTGCTTCGTGCTGCCAGTAGTTCATGAGAGAAGGATTGCTGTGCCTCCCGTCCCCTCACTCCAGATGCTGGCACAGCCATCGCCATTGCCCTCCCAGGGAAAGGGGCCCCACTCTGCTACAGCTGACAATTGCTGTTTCTTAACGGCAAATAACATTTAGCTAAACCAGAAGCCTAAGGAAAAGCAATTTTAGGTTCACCTCCTAGATAAGAAAGAAAATTCCTTCCTGTTACTGATTCCATAAAGGAGAATAAGCTAACCCGCAGAGTCTGATAAAGTCAGCCCTCTATTTCAGCTCTGGCTGTGGGCTATGTTAGCACAGAAGACAGGCAGCTCACAAGGGATTAACGCAAGAGGCACAGAAGAAAGAAAACAACTTGGCTCTCCCACTCCCCTGAGGGGAACCGTCTTTGTTTTCCAGTACAGAGACTGCCGTGATACCCTTGATGATCCCCCTGCAGTGACTGTAATTCATAACTTGCTGGCTAAGCCACTTGGGAGCAAAAGCATCTGAGATTTCAGACCCTCCTGGCCAGTCCTGAGGTCTTTTTGTCACTCTCCAGCATTCCTGCAGCCGTTGGTGTTTGCTGAGGGGAGGTGGTGGAGACACTGGCTCACCCTCGGGCTGGCACCGCGCAGTGCTCCCCTCAGTCGGGCACGCAGGCCAGTTTGGCTCCTGGTGCTGCCTGCCCAGCTATGCTGGTATGCACAGGTCCAAGGCTTGGGTAGGTGTCGCTTGGCAAATGAAATGCAATATTAACTCATACCTATACTTGCAAGGACATGGCTATAAATGTTGCTCTCTGAGCATCCTCCTGGGTCCCCGTGGGTCTTACATCATCAATGTTTTTAGAAAGCACGTACTCTGCTCCCTTGCTGTCACTGATGCTTGTGTCGGTGTTTGTCTTACTTGGCTTTGAGCTTAATTATTGGGAAATCCTGGCGTGGCAGCTGGACGAACTCGCCGTGTGCCCAGGCGGTGAGGGGGGTGCTGCTGAACGGCGGTACGTTGCCGTCAGGGTGACGGCTTGCTTGAAAGGCGGTGACAAGTGGTGCAAGAGTGGGAAATGTGTTTTCCAGATACCCAGATTTAACCATGTTCCCTCCTTTCTCTTTCAGGTTTTCTTTCCATCTGGCTCATAGGTAGAGCCGTGTACATCAAAACACACCCACACAAATACAGCAAGTGTCTTTGTTTGCCAGCCTTTGCACAGACAAACCCTCAGGACATTTTTTTTTATTATTTTTTTTTATCATAGAGATGAAGGGAAAATGTTCCCACGTATGGATTTTGCAGGAAACGGGAAGTGGGTGACAGCGACCGGGGCTGTGACCTGGCAGACCTCGTTGTCTAATGTAACGCGATCTCGCAGCGCTTGGGAGAAAAAAGGGAAGAGAAGTCTGGCCCCAGGACTGCAAATCACAGGCTGTGATGACAAGAGGGGGCCTAATAAAACTCAGCACCCTTCACTTTTAAATGAAATGAGTGGGGAGGGGGAGTGGGGAAAGGATAATTTATTGCCTAGAGATATCCTGGGGTATCGCTTTCCTAGAAATGCCTTTCGCTGGCCTGTAGAGCTTCAGTGATGGAAAATGTGAATACAGCTTTGAGCAGTTAAGGTCTTTATTTGCTTCAATTATTACAGCTACAGGAACAAAATTAAGCAGTGGAGGATGGGGACAAGAAGGCCTTGCATTGGCCCCTATCCTGTCTTGTCACATCATCCCCTGACTGCTACCTTCCTGAAGGACATCAGTGCTGCCAGAGGGGAAAGGGTTGGGATGTCCTGGTGGCTCATATGACATGGATGGCACAGGTACCTGATGCTAACAAAACATGCCATCGCTCTAGTCCTCCTGCAGCCACTGATTTCCGACTTTGTGTTGAGGAAGCCAAAGGAGCAAGCGAGTTTTACTGAACGATGCAGCTATTTGTTTGTTGGCAGGTTGGTCTGTTTTTGCAGTGATTATGAGCAAAATAAATCAGATTTAAGACATGCTCCTGCGGAGATGGAGACCTTCTAAATGACCTCATTTGGAGGGAACGGGTGCAGAGTCCAACAGCAGCTTGGCATGCCGGGATGTGCCGGGGCTCAGAGGGGCTGCTGGCTCCTTCTTGGAGGAGTCATTCAGTCAATTCTGGTTTCATTGCTCCATTTTGTTGGGTTTTGGGGGTTTGTACTATAATTTTTAGACAAAAACAAACCCAGAGTAATAGAAAAACTTAGTGAGCTTCAGAAATTCTGCTGATATAGACACTTGCAGTGCTGAGATACTGACATCTCTTCGTAACTGCAAAAACAGTTTGCAAGCCATAAACACATGAGTCCCCACACAGGGCTCAGTGCAAACTTCTTTCTGGTTGAGTTGGGAATGGATGTCTTTCCCAAAGGATTTAGATAGCTCTTCTTCTGGATCCAGAATATTTTTAATTAAATTAAACAGAAGGGAAGATGGAAAGGAAAATTAACTAAGAGTTTTTTTGTTTGTTTGATCTTACTAGACGGTTAAGCTCAATTTTTATTGAATCTTTAGGCAGAGATTCTGGTTTGTTTAATCAATCTGTCTGATTATTATTGTATTTCTGGTAGGGTGAACACCAAAGAATAAATGAAAGATAATGAAATAAACAGAGCCAAGTATGGCTGTGCCCTGGAGCTGTCCCATCTCAGTATACGAGCATGTGTTTCATCTCTCCAAAGCAGAGATTTCAGGACTCAGCTGGCACCAACAAAGAGCTATCACACTGGGAGAGAGAGCTGTCGCTCTGCTGGGCTGCAGCCTGCCCCCAGCCCCCTGCACAGGGGTGAGGGAGGAGATCTGCATCTCCACGGAGCATTTACCTCCTGGACGTATTTGGTACAAACCTGCTCACCATGTCCTGTGGAGCTGAAGCTGCAGAGCTTTTTGCACGCCTCAGGAACAAAAGCTGGCTAGTTTCAGGGCTGTGTTTTGTACAGCAAGCCAGGCAGCTGTTAAAA
>Ga0065711_1037448_pt1 | contig 19830 bp, 17 predicted proteins | sample Hoacrofraction12_FD_59098 | JGI IMG/M metagenome (GOLD analysis project Ga0065711, IMG submission 59098) | Hoatzin crop microbial communities from Cojedes, Venezuela - Epithelial fraction 12 v2 (version 2) | ecosystem: Host-associated > Birds > Digestive system > Esophagus > Crop | place... | reverse complement strand
GTCAAGCCACGCAATCAGCTCTAGCAAGGTGCCTCAGTGTAGGCTGGGAAGCCCATTCACACACAAATCAAAATGGAGGAATAGGAGTCTGACTGGAAAGGAATTTGTCAGCATCCAGGATACTTGAAAATGGCTCAGTTATCTAGCTGACTTCCTAAGAAACACTGTCATAGCACCCTGTCTGTACCAGCACGCTGACCACTGAGCATGTGTGTGTGTGTCACATACATATATATTTGTGAGAATTTCTGAAAATTCAGCTACTGCAGTTTTTTGGAGTGTTATCAAACATTAGCTGCATTGAGACACAGAGCTATCAGCTCCTCAGTGAGTAGTAGTTAAAAAGGACATAGCCCACCTGTTTGAAGTGCATTGTGTCATCCAAATAATTTTCACTTACGTCTGGCGATGCCGGTATATTGTCTTGCTGTTTCTTGCTCTATCCACTAACTTGCTTCTCTTCTGTAACTCTTATCCAGGCATCTTTACACTGTAATGTGTATCTATACGTAACAGTGTGTTTCATTCTTGTCTCCCTTCACACGGGCCCTGGCAGTGGAATAGCATGGAGACCATTGTCAGTGCGCAGCTGAACGGCCACCGGTCTATGAACCCCTGTCCTGTTTACGATGAGGTCTCAGGGAAACTGATCCTATTCTTCATAGCCATCCCAGGAAAGATCTCTGAGCAGCACCAGCTCAGGACAAAGATCAACCTGGTACGTCTCTGCTACGTCACTAGCATGGACCAAGGACGCACCTGGAGCACTGCCCAGGATGTCACCAATGGTACCATCAGCACCGAGTACAAGAACTGGGCCACTTTTGCAGTGGGGCCGGGTCATGGATTACAGTTGCTCAACGAGGCCCGGAGCCTTGTGATTCCTGCCTATGCCTATCGTATCTTGGACCCTAAGCAACACCCCACCCCTCATGCCTTCTGCTTCATCAGCTCCGACCATGGGATAACGTGGAAAATGGGGAACTTTGTGGGGGAGGAGAGCGCGGTGGAGTGCCAGGTAGCAGAGGTGCACACCTGTGGCAGGAAGGTCCTCTACTGCAATGCACGGAGCAGCAGGGGAGCCAGAATCCAGGCTGTCAGCTACAACCACGGGGTGGACTTTGAGGGAGGTCAGCGGGTTGAAATGCTAGTAGAACCTCCCTCTGGATGTCATGGAAGTGTTACTGCATTCCCACCTCCCGCTGATGCCAGATGCCAAGACAGTTGGTTGCTCTACGCTCATCCTACAGACCCAAAGGGTCGAAGAGATTTAGGAATTTACCTCAACAAAAGCCCTTTAAATCCAGCACACTGGACAAAACCGAGCATCCTCTTCAAGGGCCTATGTGCTTATTCGGATCTGCAGTACATGGGGGTTGGGCCAGATGGCTCACCCTTGTTCTCCTGCCTCTTTGAATATGGGACCCACCAACAGTGTGAAGAGATAATCTTTGTAATGTTCACTTTGAAGCAAGCCTTTCCATCGGAGTGCTGAGTCTTGAGCCTTTCCATCAGCATCCCTCTGAAAACCACCTTTGCTGATACTTCTTTTCGCTGTCACTTCTCATCTTTCAGCAAAGGGTTTTTTGTACTCCTCCTGCGCCCTCAGTTTGGCGTTGGCTTGTGGTATCTGTAGATTACGAAGTCCATTAAACGTACTAAAACCAAACATGTGTTTAGTTTTCTGTCGCCTGTTCTCCCTTGTCACTTTTCCCTTTGGTTGTCATCTTAAACATCATGTGTTCAAAACAAGCATGACCTTTGTATAAGGCCTCTCGCCTTGAGGCCTCCAATAGACTTGATTAGGGACACGTGTGCTGGCAGCATAGGGACTGTGTGGGAACAGAGGGCAGCAAACTGATGCTGAGCTGTATTTAGTGAGCTGTGGATAAAGTGTTAGATGGGACGCTGGGCTTACTGCGCTGTATCTGCAGTTGCCTTCTTCAGAAAACTGCTTTGGCTCTGGCTAGGTTCACTTCTTCCAGTCAGTGTAGGACTTGCTGGCCACTCTAGTTTTCAGGGCTTGCTGTCTTCTCATTTCAAGCAAGGCCATGGGATGCCTTGCTCTTGGGATATTCCTTGCCCCCTTCGGCAGTGGATTTGGGGTTGCCTTGCTGAGTTCCAGGTGTTCCAGGGACTTCTGTCTAACTTGGCCTTCTCCCTGCTTCCCACGCTGTATGTTCTTGCTGATTTGCCCTTTTGCTTACACTGCACTGAGAAGCCGCAGTTTCTCACTGCAAGAAAACCACAGCCTCATCTGTTCCAGCTATTCCATCTTCATGGACAGTGACAGCAGGACCCATGGCAGGACACCAGGAACGTTTGGGGACAGGGCAGGTGGCAGGAATGGCATTTTGCCAGTATCGAAACTGCAGGATCGGGACAGGTCTGCAGAGGGAGCTCCCAATTTATAGTCAGGAGGGGAAATGCTGGCTGGTCTTTCTAACACAAGTGCTGAGCTATGATCCACACAGCAACTGCTCTTATCGCTGACAACCCAGTGTCTTGCAAGCATGGCTGTTGTTATTACAGAGTATTATTGGGACATGAGGCAGTGTGTCAAACAAATAACATTGCCCCACTTCTAGCAAATTGCAAAGGCACAGCTGTCAGAGGAAGGGGACCTGACCGAGCCCAGAGCAGCATGAGAGTGCTCAAGCTGGAAGGCTTGCTAAAGTAGACAGATTTTCAGCAGGTCTCTGAAGGAAACAGCCCCAGTTTTGGTGAGGGAGAGACTATTCTGAGGCTACAGTGTGATTTGAAAGGAGGCATTATGCTGGGAGTGACCAGAAATGAATGGGTACCAAGGGAGACATGTCAGAGCAGATGGAGGTAGGAAAGCTTTACCCGTGACTCTGGACAAAATTCGGCTTTATGAACCAGTCTGTGCTTGTTTGATGTGTGCTGCATTTTGTGTGTGTGCACACGTGGAATGGCTCCAAGGAAAATACGCTCATTTGCTCTATTGGTGAAGAAAAATACCTGCTTTCCAGAACATACTCGGAATGCATGCCCTTTGGGGAGTGCTAACAGGTCCCATAGGATCCCTTGTACCGTCACCGCTCAGATCTGCGAGTCTCTGCTTGCTCAGCATCCCCACCCTTGCCTTTTATTTCTGAGAGCTTTCAGGAGCAGTGGGAGAAGGGGCCCTGATTTTTCTCACTGTCTAAGTTTGTTTCAGGGCACCTGGAGGCTGCAAGTACCAGGGGAGTGAAGAGATCTCATGGCCTTCACAAATATACCTGTAAATTGCCGAGCCTTTCGCAAGTCAGTAACGTGCTGGGCTGGAGTAGCGCAGAGTGGCTCGGCTAACCAGTACTTTGTGGGTATTAGTCATGTGCTCTTGAGATGCAGGCCAGAGTCTAAATACACCTTTGTGGCCAATAGCTTGTTACTGATGCCTAATGAGGGAATGTTATATTTAGACTTCAGCAAAGCTAGCTGCTGTCCTGTAGAGTTAACTTCCCTCATCAGGCACGCTATGGAATACTTTTGTTTCATGACATGAAAACAATATATTCGAGAACTTTTCATCTGCCCAAGTCTGGCAGTGCTCTTGCTGATGCGCTGTGCACGCTGGATATATGTGGGGGTTTTGGGTGACCTCTGTGCATCTTGAATGATGCTGCAGGCAGTATTTATCCACCGGTCCTTGACAGCCTGGAGAGTTCACAGCCAGCTTGTACAACACTACCTGGACATCTGTAGCAAACCTAGTTTAGATAAAGTGTTTATTGCAACGTATGAGAGATGGGTTGGAGTAATACCCTAACGTGGGGAAAAATAATGTTTGCTCTGGCCATAGACTGCCAAGGCTGCAATTTTTGATTACCCATCATCACAACATGTCCCAGTTCTTGGTCTGTGGCCTCATTCTCTCAAGCAACTCTAAATGAAATACTGCTGCTGCTGCAGTTATCTAAAAGCTTCTGTTGAGTCTGAGCTGGATTTGTCTGACAGATGTACCTATTACTCTTTAGTTTTGAGGGAAGGTCTTGCACAGTGCTTTGTCCCAACCGTGGGACAAGAATATAGACTATTCAAAGCGTGTCCTGTTTCTTACGGAGACCTTAGGGCTGTGCTGGCTACGTTTGTAGTAGCACCGTATCACCTGGCATGTAACTGGTGCAGGCTGATCACTGCATTCCCCCTCTACGGCAAACACTCCAGATCCCCTCTAGATAACTTCTCTAATCTCTTCTTCCTCAGATCTACTCACCAGCCTTCTCTGACACAGGCACAAATGGAAAGAAAACGAATTGTTTAAGTATCTGCTGCAGGACAGCCACTTGTCTCTGTGCAGGACAGAAGTTACTGCTGTCCTTTGGGAATGAGGTAGTTCAGGATATTTGCGCACTCGTGTGCTGACCACGCAGGGATCGGTCTTTCTCCAGCGCTCCGGAGTTTGCAGACCAGCACCATCAGAAGTAAAACAGATGCCATTTCCTCTTCAGCCAGCGATGCGAATGAGCCATGAGGGATCACACTGCTATTGATGTTAGGGGATCGGGATTCACCTCTTCAGCAGCCAGACCTGTGCTGTGCTTTACTGGAACCAAGAAATACACACAGAAGCCAGCCTGCACATCTTATTGCCACAATCATCACCTGGTTTTGGATCCCATCCCCTGTTTGTCTCCAAGTCAAGGAGTTGTGTTTGGCTGGACAGGGGATTCACAGATTTGAAGGAAATAGCAGCAGCTTGCTAAAAACTGAAGTTGGTGGCAGGATGGATAGGAATTAAGTATACAGGTAATCAGTCTCAGATATCTAACTAGGGCTTGTACCTCTCTGTTACCTTGTGCTAACTTGCAGTAGATGAGGAGAAGCTCTCCAAACACAGTTTCATTCAAGCAAAACCCATGTTGTGCAGCAGCTCTGTCCACTCTGCATCCACGTGTGGATCCATTGCTTGAAGAGGACTGTGAGGTCAAGCAGTGATTTGACGTTCAGAGCTGTTCTGCTTTCTGCCGCAGCTGTGCTCCAGAGAAGCTACTGCAAGTATTGGAAATCCCAAGGAGCTGGTACAGGTGAGGCTAGCAGCACACTATGGCCAGGCAGGCCCATCAAAGGAGCTGCACAGTCCCTTTGCCATACGCAGACACTCTTCTCTATGGGGAGAATAGGATTTGTAACCACCCAGTAGCTTACAAGAGCTTACAGCTGCTGTCCATGCAGAGTCACTTCGTGGCATTCAGCATCTGATGCCACTTAGGCACCTGAACCCATGGGAGCCTGACTCCTGTGTGGATCTGGGGTGATGCTGAAGGGCAGGTTCAGCTGAGCTGATTTTGGTCAGTGCTTGCTCAGCGTGGACAGGAAGCCCTGTACGTTGCCGTTCCGCCCATTTAGCAGGGTACCATGCTGGCCGCACAAATTTGAATTGCTGGTGCCCACAGTTTAATTTCAATGGTAGACATTAAGCTGGTCACTGCAGAGCAGATGTCTGGATAACGGCAAGCACCAGGAAGGCAGGCAGGGATGAATACTGGGCTGTACTGGTTCAGTCTCCCTCTCCATGCCCACAAATTCTAGTCTCTCCCAACTCGATGATAGGCTGCTCTCTCCTGCCTTGCTGTCCGTGCTGCGCACAGGGCAGCGTTCCGTGTGTGATCCGGGTACTGTGGTTCCAGCTCTTCCCCTGGTTCTGGGAGATGAGGGTTGCGCAGGGCTAGCAGTGCCTGTGCCTTTCCTGGGGACCCTCCCCCTGTACTCGGAGTCCCAGGCAGAGTTCCAGCTCCACTGCTGCTTTTAGGTATAGCTCAAACGTGGACGTGCAGAAGTGCTGCCTTCGAAGGCAGAGTGCTTGGAGTTACGGGGTAGGCAACCAAATTTGCCATGCAGGCAGTGCCCCTGTAGCAATGCCCTTGCTTGCTGCAAACGTGCCCCTCGTTGCTCTGCCTTGGAGATCCAGCACCACGCACGCAACACAGCACAGACAAGGGGCAGATGTACAGACAAAGAAAAGGGAAGTGAAAGCTCCAGTTCTCCCCTCTCTGACGCAGGTTGCCAGAAATGGCTTTGGCTCCATCCCACCTTTGGGGATTTAAAGTAGTAAAGATCTTTGAATCCATCTCACAGTAGCTGACAGGGATCTTCGGTCACATACCCACAGAGCAAATCAGCCTCTAAGTCTGTTTCTCTGCATGGAAACATGCAGGGACAGTTTTCTTTCAGTTCTTTAAAGTCTCTTCCTCACACCTAGCTAGATTTGGACTAGACAAGGCAGGAATGGGGCAGTCAGTGCTAAGTATCCTAATGCACAATGTGTTTCTGATCAGTCTGGGATTTATTTATTCCCCATGGAGACCTGTGGTAGGGCAGACAGACAGGAAAAAGATGGCAACTCAAGGGGTCTGGCGAGTGATCATAAATGGGGTGGCAGGCCACCAAAGCCTGGGGGACTGAATCGGTGCGGGAGCAGAAGGGATCCCCGGCTGGGACTTTTTGATACAGAGTATTAGGACAGAAAGGGGGAGGGAAAGGCAGGGAACATGGGCTTGCTAGTCACTTCAGCTGCAGCATGAAGAGGGAGAGCGGGGGCTGCAGGAACATGTCACGCTCACTCTCTGAGCTGTTTGAGTTGAGGAAGTTGTCCGCGGCCGAGTTTCCTTTCCCTCTCTGTACTATTGAAACAGGAAGCTGGTGAGCTGAAGCTGCCTGATCGTTACACACAGACACACAGGCAGCTCTGGCAGCTCCTGGATTGGCATTCAGGTTTCCTCCAGTTCCAGCGATGGATCAGTGCTGGTACCACGGCAACATCACTCGCTCCAGAGCCGAAGACCTGCTCTCCAAAGTAGGCAAGGATGGCAGCTTCCTTGTGCGGGCCAGTGAGTCAATTGCTTCGGCATATGCGCTCTGCGTGCTGTAAGTACAGCTTTCAACCTCGCGCTTCACGCAGACACTTTTGTCCCCGCTTGTGCAGGGTGTTACCCGCTGCGTCCTCTCCAGTACAGAGGCAAAGAGCCGCTGTACCCACTGGGAAGGTGCAGCCCGCATCGGGGCATGGCTGGTTTCACCTGACTGGGCCACAGGGTAGGGAAGGGTTGGGAACAGGGCCAGGCTGAACAAACCCATATTCTTCTACTGCTATACTGCTCACACTGCTCTTGCCCCTGATTCAAAAGGAGAGAATAATCGAAGATACTACTGTGGCTGTGCTATGAGAGAAAACAACCTCTTCACCTCTTTGAGCCTATTAACAACTTGGGTCAGGCTTTTACACTTAACAACTCAAGTACTGACCTTGGTACCCTCCCAGGGACTTTTCCTGCTCTGGTTCAGTGTGTGTTTGACCCACCTGCTTGTACAATGCCGTGTCCCGTTCAGCAAAAGACTTGAATAATTCCTGGAGCTGTGCATGATACACCCGGCACAGCGGTGATTCTACCTGCATCATTAATGTGGCTCATGGGGTAAATATTTCATGTGGGAAACAGCGAGAGAATTGCTGGCAGCCCTGACCCTGCCATTCTGGTTGGGAGCAGAAAGCAAGGCCTCCTGCCCTGAGTTTGTGAGGGGCAGGTGTTATTCCTGGTGGCAGGAGTGCAGGGGCAAGAGGAGACTGAAGTCAGTAGGTGAAGTCTGAAGCATTTGACTTTATGCTGCAGAGAGAGAAGACAGTTGCTCTCTGCTTAGGAAAGATGAAGAGAGCCTCTGTGGGACCCTGTTCTGCCTGTCAGATCATCTTTGCTGCCATTGTGCAGCAGATTAATAAAACTTACTTCATCCTTCCCCCACATTAAATTACAAGCAGGTTCCTCAGTGTAGTTTCCTTCTGAAAGTATATTTCTTGCAGTGGTAAAGGTGGTGCTGCTGTATATAGCTCTGGTCTAACTGCTTGTCTCTGAGGTCAGACTTCTGGTGACAGCACAGTCTGCTGCAGAGGATTCATCTGCAGAACAGCATAGGGCTGGGTAACTGCCCTGTAAGCATAGGTGTTGGACTGTCAGAGATCGGTGGTTGGGTGATGGGGGTGTTCACAAAGTGCAGAGAGCCTCTGTGCCTGCCTGTTGAGATGTTTGTGTAACGTGGGGAAGAGTTTTGTCTTTCTGGAGCAAGCAGAGAAAGAAGGGCGGCTGCAGATGAATAGCCAGGACAAGCAGCAGGAAGGAGGGGCAATCACGTAGCACGGGCTGAGAGCCCAAGTTGCAAGTCAGGCAACATTTTACTAGAAGACTGTTGCTTCCACTGAGTGTTTTTAGTATGACTGCTTTGATTTGCCTTGTAACCAGTATGTGCACAAAATATTTTTTACAGAGTGATGGTGGGGATTCTAGAAAGAGAAGGTGCTGTAAAAATGTCTACTAACATGCATTTGCATAAGTTTTTCCATTGTAAATGTTAACGCAGCCAACTTTGAAAGCCTTTTGTGACTTGAGAGACATGGGATCAGGAAACAGAAACAATATCATGACCAGGATTTTCTGAACCGGGAGCCAAAGGTTCTTAAATCCATTCTGAGGTGACTAACATGAATGGCTTGATTAAAGAAATGGGGAGCTCCCCGCCTGGTCAGCCAGGAGCAGCCAGATCTGTGGTGCAAAGGGCTGGCATTAATTAGCCCAAGAAATGTCACACAAACGTCTGTCAAAGTACCTAACAAGCTTTCAGCTTATGCTGGTTTGTAGTTAGTTTGTGAAGAGAAAGGGTTAAAGGTGGTGAATAAGTCTTTCCCTCTGAATGTCATCTTGACAAAACGGGCAGCTTTGCTGAAGCTGAAAACTTCCTCAGAGATGTATCAGTTTCAGCTGTGTTATTGACTGGAAAGTGTTTGAAGTTTGAGCTCTTCAGTCCCTTCTGTTTGAAAAACAGAGAGGCTGGAGACAAAGAATGGAGAGGGGGGAATTGAAAGCCTGACTGCAAAAGGTTTTCACAAAAAAAGAATTCTGTTGAAAGTGAGAAAGTGTCAACTGTGTATAGATAAGGAAAACAAAAAACCATGAAATTTGCTCTGAAAAAGAAGTGTCGTATTATACAAAGCTCTAATATTTATTGGGCAGATCAGTCAAAATCCAGCAAAAGCACTTATTATTATATCATGGAATAAAATAGTGATTTTCTTGAAGAGCTGCTTTAGGAAAATAGGGTTTGTATAAATATAGACAAGTAAGGGAGGTGTATTTGTAGGGCCTTTTAAGCATGCCTTCCCTCTTTTTCTGAAACTTACAGCAGCTGCCTTTAACTTAGCAGTGAGGTGAAACGGCAAATGCAGAAGGAACGCTCCTCCCCCTGCACTGCTGTCCTCTGCTCCACTGGCCACCCTGCCCCATAAAAGGCAAGAAGCAAAGCCGTTTTCCTCCTCCTTTCTCTGTGCCTGGATCATTTGATCTGCCAGTTTTTTGACAAGAAAAGGGCTCTCTAGCTCCCAAAATCAAAGAGAACCTGCTTAGCGTTCACAGTGCTGCACGGGAACTGGTACCGTTTCTCGGGGGGATCTTCTGTTGGTGGCTGTGTGTGAATGGCTGCAGGATTAGTGCTTCTAGGGAAGCTCTCAAAGGCTAGCTGCAGCTTTGGGATCCCTCTCGGAGGACACTGCCTGTGACATGCCATTTCCAACCCCCTGGGGGGACGGCCTCTCTCAGGGTGCACATAGCACCATGTCTAGCGTGGCAGTCCTGTTGAGGATTTCCAGGTGCTCCCAATATGCACATTATCACCTATGCCTAAAAACACGTACAGCAGGAGAAGAAAGAGAAAATACAAGCCTTGTCCCCTTTCCTCCTCTGGCTGGTTGAGAGGGCGGAGAGATGACAAAGTACTTGGAGACATGTTTAAGTTGAGGCTGATGTTGTATTTACCCCCCACAAAACCAGCCTGAACAGTGGTTTGGCAATTCTGAACTCATACCCAGTTTTTAGGGAGGACCTGGAATGTGACAGTAATTGGGGCCACATAACTTGACAGTCAGGATGCTGACGAGAGAAAGCCTAAGGGTAGAAATGGAGTAAGAGTCCTAGTCTTCTCCATCCACATGCCCTAAATTAAGGGACTTCTAAAGAGGATTCCTGCTTCTGATATTAGGAAGTGCTCCTCCCTGCTGTCTTGCCCAACAGCCCTTCTTTGCTTACTCTTCCATAGATCTTACCTGTCCTCAGCTAAAAACCTCTTTATGAGTATTATGACAGCAGCCTTGTAAGGCCTGTGTAATGGGGCACCTTCTGTGAAGGTAACAAGGAGGGTCCTCTTGTGACGCAAGAGCCATTGAGCTGGTTTGTTTATCAGTTTCATAATCTCCACACACACAACTTTTCTCTCATCAGCTGTACGAGCAGTTCTACTTAGCCCTGTTTGCGTATCAGCAGGAGGAAATGGTGTAAGACAACTGCATTGACAGATAAAAACAAAACCCGTACCCTTCCTCGGGACATATCCTCATCTGGTGTCAATTGCCCTGGGCTTGGTGAAATAAGCAGTGTTGTAGCGATCCAAAGAGTCTGGGGATCATGTCTGTGACTTCCAGCTCTGTACCAGATCCTCAGATGCATGAATGTGAAATGGGCTTACATTGCTTAGTGAAGTGTTACTGAGCTCTGGGAGCCGTTCTAATTCTTCTGTGTGCTTTGTGTTAATGCCATCAAAACATACAGGTTCATGTGGATACATGACAAAATCCTCCAAACACCCTGGAAAAACATCGCTATGATTTAGGAGTAATTTCATTTCCAATTGCTCTTTGTGATTCCTTGTATAAGGCTGTCTAAAATCCTGGTGATCTCTCTTTCTCTCTCCTGCACGGAGTGATTCTGAAAGGCATATGATGAATAGACTCACAACATAATTGTGGAAGAGATGAGGATGTTTTATTGACCTGCCTGATCTCCCCAGTTGGAGGGGCTGACCTCAGCCCCCATTTCATGATGATTCCACAGATAATGCAGTGGAAGCTCTGAGAGTGGATTTCATTTTTTCCTTTGAGAGTAAGATGGTTGAAACCAGCATCATTTGCTGGCTTAAGGCCATATTGTATGTTTTTTTGCAGGTGACTTAAAAGATTTGATCAACCTGTTACTCACCTGGGAGAAAGCTAAAAATATACTTTATTTTTTTTTGAAGTCAACACTTCTTGGGCAGTCTCCACAAAGCTCAGCAGCTGCTGAGGAAGTTCATGCTTACCACGTTACGGCACTGCTCAGGCTCGCTTGGGGTCTTGTACATTAATGTGGCCCTCCACGGGGCAAAAGACTCCTGCATCCCCCCTTAAAGAAGAATCTGATTTAATTCAGCTGTGACAAAACGTTCATTATGGCTGATCTACAGTCGTATATGTACAGTGTGCGTCCGCACCAGGACAGCGAGATGGTTTTCATTTAGGCTGTTGTTTAAGATTTGTGCATGAAAATGTGCCTAGCAATCAGCTGTCTTACTGTGATTTAGCTGAAATCTATTATTTGTTTTTTCCAATACAAGTCAATGCACATACTAGTGCTTCAATTTACTCATTCATTCCTGATTTTGGCCCTGTGTCTTTTGGATTTCTGCTTTTTCTTTCCTTCCTGAGACGCCCACTCTACTGACAGCTAGAGCCATTTGGTGTTTTTTTTCTTTCCAGCCAGAAGAAGAGTTGAATAACTCACTCTGAGGCTAAGGCTGATTTCACTTTCTGCAGTGACATCTGCAAACATGTCTCAGTGACCGAGAACACTTCAGGTTTGTGTTAGTTCAGTCTCCAGGGAAAGAAAGAAAGAAAAAGCAAACTGTTTAAAACCCTTCTGCATGAAGCCATCTATGTGTCTCGGGATCTTCCAATACTTTTTCTCATGGGGAGGGGTGCCATGGTGTGATTGCCTTCTGGAGATGGTCTAACCATATCTCCTCTGATCTGTTCCAGGTTCCGGAATTGCGTTTATACCTACCGAATTCTGCCCGGTAAAGACAATAAGCTAATTGTCCAGGTAAGCCATGCCGTGTACCATTCGGTCCTACAAATATGCACCTAAGACTGCTCACTGCTTTCTTCATAGAAGTTCTAACACCAAGAGAAGAAGGATACAAGGAGTTAAACTGATGCCCCCAGCTAGTACAGTGCTAATCTCCAGTCCACTGCTACGGAGATTTTAGTGTCTGGTGCACTGCTGTGGCTGTTGGCACACTGTTTACCATGCGTGCCTTCAGTTTAGTGGCACTGCCATGTTTTATGTAACTGAGAACCTCAGCCCAGGGAATACCTTTTCCTTGGAAGCCAGCTTCTTAACAATACATCATGGATCTTTTCAATCCAAAACTGCTTCACGATTTACCTACACCCAGAGAATGTAAATTGAGTTGTGGTCTCAGGACCCAGAAAGTACCAGGATTGAGGGTAGGAGTTTCAGGCCTTCTGTTTATTCCTATTCTGCTTTAGGATCCTGAACAAGCCACTTCCCCTTCCTGTACCACCTTTCAGTCCTTGCTTTCTCGATATAGATCATGAAACTTTGGGTGGGGAGGGAGGCATGGTCTCTTACAGCCCTAAGCAGTGGGCATGGGTTTACGAGGAGGCAGTGGGGACTGCAGCCTACCCATCCTCTTAGCACAGCCAGTGCTGCATTGGGATTCCCTGTACAATGAAATGGAAATGCCTGTGCTACCCATGTGCCCCGGTCTGCCCTGCTATTTAGAGGGGCGGTCCTACTTTTTTTTCTTTCCTGGTTCAGATGACAATTAGTTTCCCACACTAGAAATACAGAATTCTGCCAACTCCATGTGCAGTTCACATGCACCATGTTACTTACGTAGTTCCTGATGTGCTTCAGGGACATCGGTTTTTCTTTGAGATCTACACCAAAGAAGCAGCATATCAGAAACTAGAGTGATCAGGTTAGTGAGGACAGTTGGGTGCTGGCAGCTTGCTTTCAGCTGTGGGCTGTTGATAGGAACTGTGATTGTGTGTCCTGGGTGCGCACACCCAGCCTGGCTCCCTTGAGAGCCACTTTTGGGTGGCTCGGGCTGTTCTTAGGAGCCCCACTCAGATGCAGCTCTGCATGCACCCAGCTGTATTGCCACCAGGGCCAATTCCAGGCTCTTGGTGCTGTGCTCCAGAGGACTGTGTGCCCGTGGACAGTCACCAGCATCAGCGTGGTGTCCCAGTTGGCCTTGCCAGCTGCAGCTGGTGTCCCCAGAGCCATTGAGATACCTCTGTGTCACTTGCTACAGCACTCTTGTCCTCCTCAGAGAGGAGCTGGCAGCAGGACACAATGCAGGTCTTGACCTGGGTCTGTATGCATTACGATGGCATGTGACCAAAGCTAATCCATCTTCTCAGAGCACCAGGCAACACTGTGCAGAGGAACCTGTGCAGGCTCTGCAGGCTGCTAGCACGGGACCAGCACTCAGCTGGGGCCAATAACATGTCATTCTGATCTGGCTCTGCACAGTGTGCTGCAGGCTGTTTGTAGGAATACTTGATTTTTCCTCATCATCTGATCTATCTCAGCCTTATTGTCCGAAATAATGTCTTCTGGCTTGTTGTGCTGGTGTGATGACGTGTTGTGATGGTAAGATCGATGTCCAGAAGGTGATGCGGTGTTTATCATTATTTATAGTACCTAGAGCAGCTGCTGAGATCTCATTGTGCCAGATAGCTCACAAGTGAAGCACCCCAGGCAGGGAGAGTTTTGGGGAGACCCGAGGCCCAGGGAATGGGTACGACTATCCAAGTCCTGCAGCTGCTCTGTGGCAGAGCCAGGATGGGGCCCAGGTCCTGCTAATGATGTTCTTGCTCTTTGCACTGGCGCTGTGACAAGGAAGGGAACTTGTGGAACCCTAACTCTGAATGGGTTTGGGGTATGAGTTTGGCAGCTGCTTTGTCTTTTGCAAAACAAGCACAGAAATTATCATATGTTGGCTTTTCACCTGAGGGAGAGGAGGAAACAACGGCCAGAGGTTACCTGCAAAGGCAGCTACACAGCCCCACGCTTTGCCTTTTGTGCCCTGGATAGGTCTTGGCACTGGGGGCAAGCCCTGGCCCCCTCCTCGTACCTCAGCTGCCCTGCTGGCACGTTGTCCAAGTGGTGCTGAGCATGCAGTCTGGCCTGCAGCCTTTTCTAGAAAACCACAGACACCACAAGTTACAAAAGGGTTTGAAATTTGAGTGCAGAGCAATGTGCCCGTGTGCAGGCAGCTCTCCAGAGTATGCTGGGCTGTAGGCTGCTCCCAGGACCCCCCCGCTACGGTATGGTGCAGGCTTGGCATGTAGTTCTGTACGTTACAACCTGGGCAGATGTGAGTTACTTCTCCCAATTTGTAGTGGGTCTGTAATTGTTTCTGCCATGGCAAAGGGCCTGTTTGCGTGCACAACTACTCCATTTGTCCACAGATCAGAGCACTGATGCCGTAAGAAGTCAGTACTTCTCTCTGCTGTAGCAATGGGCAGCTCTTATGCTCGATCAAGGTTTATGAACAGGCAGAAGATGTGACTGATGTCCATCAGCTCAGGCTTTCCCCACCACGCACACCTTCACCTCCTCACCTTCTAGTTCTCCCCAGAGAATTCTGCAGGGTATTGTTTATAAATGAATATATCATCATCCTCTTTGGGGAGGGATTATCAGACGACTGCTGGATCCCGACAGTGTTGTTAGGACTCTCTGGGATCTTTCTGAATGAGACTTTTTGAAACCTACTAAATCTGTTAAGGAAATATGATCTACTAGAAGTACACCTGAACTGATTTGTATGATTCTCTTGGGATACGTGTTATGGTTGTGAGGGATTTCTCTTGCTTGTGTGTTGTGGGATGCAGAGGGACTGTGGTGGAATACCTTTGTGTGCTGGCTTGCCAGGAGCTGTAGGTTGAGTATCAGGAGTAGGCTAAATAAAGCACGTTGTTAGTGCATGTTTTGAAGACACACCACCTCCCGTTCTGTGCTGCTTTATTCCAGTTCTGTGGGAGAGGCAGAAGAAGGGGGCTGGCTGCTTCTGGGAAGAGAGAGACGCAGTGAGAGTTGTAATCGAGACTCAGAGCAAAACAGTTTCATGTTGTTGGCTGCTGGTTTTGGTACGTTGTTCCAGCTGGACCAGGCTTTCTTGGTGGCTTGTGTGTTGACTTCTGGATAAAACAAAAACTGCTTCATGTGTATTAAGAGATCAGATTTTTGAAAAGAATAGTTCTCCTGCACAAGGATGTAAAAGCTGTTGAATAGAAAGGAGTTTTGACTTTTTTAAAAATCCCGTTAAAAAGGAAAGTCTACTAATCCTATGGAATTAGATCAGGTTTTAAATTAATACAGCAATCAGTAGATGCTTCTCAGTTCTGGGTTTAAAAAAAAAAAAAGGCATAGGAAAGATTCAGCACTAAATCCTGAGATTAGCCTATATTAGTTACAAATATGGGCCCTGATAGTGCAGTGGGACCTTTTTTGCCTGCACAGTGCTCTTTCCTGAAGCTAGCAAAGTTGTCTGCTTGCCCAGATCTGGTCTGTTGTCTGTCAGGCGTTTTTCATGGTGACAGCAGCTTCAGAAGATGTGTAATATCACAGCTACATACACAGCACTTCTGACATGACAGCTATCTCTCTGCCACTCTGGGGAGTTCTTTCACCTTTAAAGCTGCAAGTTGCTTTACATTTTTTTGAGTCTTGTAGGGTAGATTTCATTTTTCTAATTAGAGCCTGATCTGGCATTAGTGGAATGATACTCAGTGTCATTTTTTGTATGGTTAAATTAACTGTTCAAGTACAGGTGGCAGAAAGGGAGGTGCATGTGTTTGCACTGAGGTGCACATTTTTGCATTCAGGCTGAAGAAAAACTATTTGCATGTGTCCTTCCAGCATTTTGTGGCATGCCGTGTCATCTGCCATTGGGTTTCTGCATCTGCAGCAGCGCTGCAGCAGTTAGCATAGTCAGGAACCCTTCTTGCCTGCCGTACCTGGAATCAAACTGATATCCCCCCAAACCATACCAGGCCATAGTGGTTACACTCATAGACTTTTTTCCTTTAAACACAAATAGAAATTCTTTCCCTTGTTTTCTGGGACTGCTGAATTTTCCCCTTCCATTACTTGAAACTTCAAAATACAGGCAAAGAAATCCATGGCTTGTATGAATCAAACTTGCATCCTGCTGATGAAAACATATTTAAGGAAGAGGGGGAGGAGTAACAAAAACCCCTTGAAACACAGGATCTGTAACAGTGAGTAGAGATCTTTGTCCTTATGCTGAGAACAATTAGTCATCAAGATATCCCTTTTAGAGACTCTCACTGTAGTAAAACACTGAGCACTGAGAAGCTGAGACAGGAAGAGACCAGAAGACAGTTACACAGAGATCCAGGAGCACAGGCACGAGGTGGAAATCAACTGCCCCCGAGTCAGCTTCGCTGCTGCCTGCCTGTCGGGCGAGTCACAGCTGGGGTTCTTAGCTTTCTTCTCTGTAAAAACAAATCAAATGCCATTTTCCCGTGCTCAGATGGGGAGGCATATTTAATGTGGAGTTGTTGAAAGTTTGGGGACTAGCTGAGTGTAATCATGTTTGTGCAAAGAGGGGCAGAGCAGCAAAGGAGTCCTTGGGAATCACAAGATCACACTAAACACTAGAGACAAACTGAAGACACTAAAAGTGTTTTTCTAAGACAGGCGTCTATGGTCAGCTCTTGCCATCCACACGCACAGAAGATAAAACTTTCCTATGCCGTCACTTAGAGTATCTCATTTATACAGCTAGCTGAGGTGCCAGTAGGACCATCATCACCGCACGTTCTGAATTCCTTGTGATTTTAGCATCCCCTCAACAAGGGGAAGTGCTCTTGTTCCCATTTTACAAACAGGGAAATCGGTCCCAGTCTGAGGATTGAGTTACCAAAAATAATAAGATGTCCCTTTCTGACCTTACCAGGATCAGAGGGTGTGTGTGATTCATCAGTGTTCATCCCCCCTCATTTTAGATGTGCACTCAAAGCTGTCATGTAGTCAAAGCTGAGCTGTATCTCTGTAGTCAGTGGGGAAGAAACAGGTTTCTGACTGGGGTGAGCTAAACTCTCCTTGACAGGTTCTGTCTCTGTTGCCTAAAGAGCCTGGGGAACCCCCTTAAACTGCCAGCCTTGGCAGGCTGCAGTCAGGCAGGGAGATTCCCACTACAGCTGACTTGTTCAGCGTGAGAAGACACTGAGGTCAAAAGCTGCTGTTGAAAACCTGTGGTACTGCCTTTGCCTAGTGCTTCACCTTGCATTGCCTTTATATACTGCAATTTTAAAAGGTCGCTGTCAAGAGTATAGCCTGCCTCCTGAGTGAGGATGCTTGAAAGAGGTGGTGAGAAGGAAGAAGACACTGGCGTTGGCTGGTCAGTGAATATGGATTGGTACAGGATAGTGTGGTACCATTGCTAAAACCCTCTGGAGTTTCATCTCTAGATTTCTGGTTCATCTCAAATAGGAGTTCGCAGCTTATGTTATCTGATGGCTGTTCGGCAATCTTGCTGCAGCGCAATCCGTCATTTCTCAGTGGCAGCTAGATTGCATCTTAGTTTATGCTCATAGTCTATCAGATAACACTTTTCAGGTTGTTTGCAGGATCAAGCACCTCATGCCACTCTGTGTGAAGGCTGGGGGGAGGTATCCTGATGGACAGATGTCAACATTGCACAAATGGGGCTGTCACCAAAGATGCCCTTGGTAAAAGCCACCGAGAGACAGTCAACCTAGTAGTTACGGAAACGGCTTTAGCTTCTTGCTAAAGGTGGAGTCTCCTTAAGAAACTGGGGCACCTGCAGAGCAAGCTTTTGGTAGCTCAGTGCCATGGTCAGGTTTCATAATCGTGCACTGTATCCTCCTGCGCTGTGCAGCACAGCCTGGCCTCTGAGTGTGAGGAAGGCACAGCCTCCCACTGCTTTCCCGTGGGCATGACCTGGTGCTTTAGCTCCGTCATGCAACGGTCCCGTTCTGCAACCCAGGACTTGAACCAGACACGTTTGTCCACCACCTCAGGGCTCAGGCCTTGCCGACCACTGCTGCTTCCTGCTGGCAAGAGTGCTCTCTCCTCCTCCCTCTTGCCAACCTGTTGTTTTTTTTTTCTCTTGCATGACCCCTAAGTCTGCTCTCCCATTTGTGCCACGGTCGCAGCTCTTGCCTCAAGTTGAGTACCTGCCTTGAAATGTTGCCAAAGATCAAGGCTTCAGTCACCCGCAATGCCTTGAATGGTGTTTGCATCTTTTGGCTGCCGCATGCGAGAGGGCAGGAGTAGAGCTTGACTTGAGCAGGAGTAGGAACCAGTTTACATTTTCAGGCAAACTGGAAAATTTGAAAAAATGCGTTCAGGTGAAATGTTTAGGTTTGATTTTGAGCTTTTCAGAAACTGTCACACTGTTGGCAGGATGTTGAGAAAAAATGTCATTTCAGATAGAAAAACTGGATCATCCTTTTGAAAAAGTCCAGATAAGCAATTTCGAACTCACCTTTTTTTTAAAAAAAAATATTATTTTTGCATTGATGGAGGGCAGAGGGGGTTGAATGGAGGCCATGACTTGCATAGCACATGCTCCAACCCTCTTCATTTTTTTAAATTTTTTTTTTTTTTAAGCAAAACTGTTTGTCCAGCTCCAGGGTCTGGCAATTTCAGTAGATTACCTTGTTGTGAGCAGGGATTGTGAAAAGGTGCCTCCTTCTCACACTGCATAAGAGACTGTATTACAGTATGGAAAACATTAGTGTTTTTAAAGTTACTGCCTGTCTTTTTCTTTCCGCTTCACTTCCCGGACTGTCCTAGCTGCCAGGCTCCTTGACAGAAAGCAGTGGTGTGCGTGCACCTTCCCGTGTTCTGCTCCGTGTGTAAACGTGGGAGACACTTGTTTTGCAGTTCTAGTGCCAGATCATCATTTCTGCGAGCACGAGCACTCCTTGCATTTGTGCTGAAATTCGCCATTGCAGTGAGCACTTTTTCAAAATTACTTCTATTCAGACTTATTACTTGTTGCAAAGGGAGGGTCTGGCCCTATTTACTTGTTGCTTTTGCTGACTTCAGTGAAAATTAAGGATGCCTTGGCAGCAGTGTTTTACATTGAGTGATCATCTAGCATTATTTTTTTTTTTTTTCTGGTAACTTTCTCGCCTGATAATGAGGTTGTGTGCAACAGGAAACAAATGGTGCGACGCGAGCAGTTAGAAAGCAGGCCAGCAGCTGTGACTCACTGCGTCAACTGACACCGAAGCTGCAGGTTACCAGTGTACTTGCAGCACTGGCTCCCAGAAGGTAGGAGAGCCGATGAATTTTGCGTATAGGTTTTCTCGCCAAAACCCTCCCTTGCCAGCACACTTTGAGAAACACATTTTGGGTAAAACATCCAGATTTGTACTCTGTCTCTGTATGGCTTGGCTAAATATGCTAGAAAGACCGAAATCCTCTATCCTGGAACAGGCAAGACATACAATGAAAGGGCTGCCTGTTCACGTCAGCCGGTCGGCAGGACTCTCCCTGCTTCTAGGCAGAGTTTGTGCTGGCTTCTGTTTGAGTCCTCCAGGGTGGAGCTCAGCGTAAAAGCTTCATCCGGCGTGTTAACCTGCTCTCGGAGCAGATGTACGGCTGCCCATCCTGCCAGCATGATCTGATAACATCGTGAGTTTAGGTCAGTTCCTGCATTCCCAGTGTCACTGCTGTTGTCACCAACGTCAGAGGCAGTGTCTGGCTGTGGTGCGTGCAGTATCACAGAATCACAGAATGGTTGGGGTTGGAAGGGACCTCTGTGGGTCATCTAGTCCAACCCCCCTGCCACGGTCACCTAGAGCAGGCTGCACAGGACCTTTTGTCCAGGCGGGTCTTGAATATCTCCAGAGAAGGAGACTCCACAACCTCCCTGGGCAGCCTGGGCCAGGGCTCCATCACCCTCAGAGTGAAGAAGTTCTTCCTCATGTTCAGACAG
>Ga0065711_1037447_pt1 | contig 19831 bp, 14 predicted proteins | sample Hoacrofraction12_FD_59098 | JGI IMG/M metagenome (GOLD analysis project Ga0065711, IMG submission 59098) | Hoatzin crop microbial communities from Cojedes, Venezuela - Epithelial fraction 12 v2 (version 2) | ecosystem: Host-associated > Birds > Digestive system > Esophagus > Crop | place... | reverse complement strand
GGGGCGAGCCGGTGCGGGCGGGCTGCCCCGTTCGTGGCTGGAGTCGACGACTCGACAAAAGCCCGCGACGAGGAGCGAAGCGGGCTGGGAGCTCCTTAGGGTGCGGGGTGCTCCGGCGCGGCTTGGGAAGTTGTCCTGACAGTTGTTTGAAATGCATCGCTTATGCAGTGCTCTGAGTCATAGGTAATTATTAAATGGTTACTTATTATGCCTTTTAATTTTTAAGGAAGTGTGAGCTCTGGGAGGCTGGTGCGCTTGGGAGCCGTGCTCGATTTCTAACCCCGGTTAGTAATCTCTGAGTAAACAGTAAAGGATGAAGCCTGTTTTCATAAAGCTTGCAAGTGGTGTGTGTTTTGTCCATATTTGTTGTTTGCATTTGCATCTTTGCATCTATTTTTATACAACTTTTGCATGCTGTAGGATCCACACTTTGCAGACGGTGGTTTTTGCAGGCACTTCTGAGGGCTGGTTGTCTGCATGAAGATACCAGCCGAGGACTTGGTTGTGCTGGATAAGGAGTGGTACGCTTTGGGAAGAAAGGCATGGACAGGGTTGGGTTCTGGCAATGTTATTGTGGGACCAGGCTCCCAAGCAGTGGGCGTATGTGAATCCCTACGAAAACTGCCCAGGGAGAAGCAGAACTGTGGAATCTAGTGAGCTGTAGCCAGGATATCTCAGCTGGCCTGAACTGGTGAGAATTTATCCTAATTTAACTTCAGTAATTGAGTTTTTTTCGGTATCAGCACTGTGGAAGAATTCATTTCAGTGGTGGGTGAAGTTTGATGCTGAAAATGGAAGAAGATTACACAAGTCAACTGTTGCTGCTTTGTAGGACGCAGTGAGCAAGGTCACATGAAGAATTTAAAGGCGATCAGTTAATATCCCCAGTGGCATTTTTAATAACTTATCATCTGTTTGTATTATAAAATTAGTAACATTTCCATAGCTGTAGTGTGCAGGGGTTTTTTCAAGAGGAAAATAGATAGCAAAAAGTCTTCTTGGTGTATCCCAAGCCTCAATTACCTGGTTCTAGGAGATCAGAAGGAGGTCTGTGCCTGGTAATTCCAAAAGAGAGGCATGAAAGGCCTATTGTGTACTTCCTGTTTGTTTTTTTTTGTTGGTCTTGAGCTCCAGGATAATGCTGATGTTAGGGGTGATCGTATCTAATATATATGGTCACATTAAATACATTTCATATTTATGATTCTGTGGCTGTGTGTGTTAGGACCATGCTAATTTCAAGACTATTTGCATGTGCTTCAAGATCCGTTCAGTGAGCATCGTCGTGCAGCTGACGCTGAGTGCTGTGAGGAGTTGACCGTGTTGCTGTAGGGTTTAAGCCGCCCCAGGAAAGCCCTACCTCTGAGCAAACCTAAAGCTCTCCAAACCCCACCCACAGAAGGGTGGCTGGAGCTGTCACATTGGGGTCTGATCGGAGAAGGTCTTGTTTTGTGTGGATGTGCATCAAATCGAGCTAGAGACAGATACTTGTGTGCAGAACCCCTGATGCTATGCTTGGGCCTGGCCCTGGGGCAGGGGAGCAGGGAGGGAAGAGCTGACCTCCGCCAGCTCTGAGCGTTGCTGGCCTTATGCAGCCTTGGCTGAGGAAGAGGTGGGAGCAGTTCCCATTGGAAATCGGAGCCTGAAAAGATCTACACATGGGTATGGAGGGAAAGATCCTCTTGCCACTCGCTTCCTGAGCGTGGTAGGGTGCTGGGCGGGTGCTGGACTGCTGCACCCTGGGCCTCTATGTGACCACGATGCCCTCTCTCTTGGGACATCGTGAGTGTTCTCTGAAACAAATGATGGGATGCGTTTCCATGGCAGGATGGGGCCCACCTGAAATTAGTTACCCTGTAGCGTTTGGGTTTTACTTTACCAGAAGAAATGTGTGGCCCGAATCTCTTTTCTTGGATTCGTGAATGAATTTTCTTAGGTCTTTGTCAGTGGGGCCATTCATTCTTATTAATCTCTTAATCAAGTATTGAGACTGTATTTAAGGTATTAAAGCTTACAGATGTCCTCTGTAGAAGTAAATAATCTTTTATGCTTATCAGCCTCTAATTAGGGTTCTTCAGTCTTCTTTACCAAAGTGGGTGCCATCCAGCATTACAGGTGGTGGTAAAGAAAAAAAAAAGTGAGCTTACAAGGTCTGACTTGCTGTATCGCTTCAGTTGTTGACTAGCAACACAATGAAGTCAGTACTCCAAATGTCAATATTGTGCATTCACGTCAGAGTTATTCTAAGCCCCTTAGAGTAGAGGTTTGGCCAACAGCTGCATTAAAAAAATTCGGAAAAAAAGTAATGCATTTGGCTCTGTGAAATCAAGGCCATGGTAATTGTATGCAGACCTAAAGGGTTAATGTTGTTATTTGTTAAACCTCCTGGAAAGGTTTCCCACCTATGCCGTAGGTATCTTTTGCTTCCCTCTGAGGCAGAGAATTAGAGCCTTGCTTGATCCTGATGATGTGATCTGTTTATAAAACTGCTTTAGTGTTCTGGCACACAGCCTGTCTCTTTTTGATCATATGTTCAATGTTACCAAATGTTTGCTATTGACTTGATAATTTTGCAGCTTGGATGAAAGAACAAAAAATTGTGCTGCTTATTTTGGTTTTTGTTTTTTTTTTTTTTTGGAAAGGGATGAGGCTGCAAAACTGACTTCAAAAGTGGAGAAGCGCTATTTTTGTAGCTACTGTATTTTATTTAACTTGTATGTCTCAAAATTTCTGGAGTTTTTAAAGCATAAATTGCGACTTATTGAACCTATCTGTCTTGAGAATGTTAAGCATGCATTCTCAATAAATAGTTATATGGAATTGGCAAAAGAGAAATTAAAAATCCAAGCTTTTAAACACTTGGTAGCCCTGTGGGAAACCATAGGCTTGTGTTCTCTTTTTGGTTTCTGTACGGGAGAAGGAAAAACAGTGTGAATGGCTCTGTGTCCTACATTTCACCTTCCAAGGTAGCAGACCTTGGAGGTAGACTGTAGCTTGGAAACACTTGGGTTTTTCTGGTGAATGACCTTGAAGCCTTGAAAGGGGCTGGTAGCAGCTTTGAAGAAGTGTTGGGAGGAGTCAGGTTTAGTAACAAAGCAAAAATAACATTTGTATGGCAGAGCTTCCAAAACTAGGAAGAGAGTAGGAATGGCTGCAATTTGTTCGTGTTTACCTTCTGCTGCGGTTGCTAAAACAACTGCAGAGCTGCACTTAAAAATACCTATTTATATAGAACAGCAGGTAAGCAAATTGTTTTGTACGGAGGCTGTAAAAAGACTGTAATGCTGTGAGTTTCAGTGTACCATTTTATGGTAGAGAGTAAACACCAGAATCACAGCATTCTTTTCTGTTGCTTTCTGTTCCTCCTGTCAGCTCTGTTGAATGTGGTACCATCATTCCTTCTGCCCAGTCCTCAAAAAAATTGTGAGTCCGACCTTGTGAGTCTGTTTGGAGTCTTGTAAAGGATGGTGGCTTTCAAGTTACCTGTAGGCAGTGCTTGCTGGAAGTAAAAGGAGATGGTCTGGGGAAGAGAGAAAGACACAGTTTAAAGATTGGCACTTCTTCCTTGGCGTCATACTTGAGCTTTTTAGCTGCTTCTTTTTCTGCTGAGTTATGTGGGAAACGTATTTTGTTTTCTTTCCCAAGGCTCAGACCAAATAGCAGAAATGGTGCTAGGCAAGTTGAAGAACTGTTGGGGGTTTCTGCTTCGGCTCTCCCCAAAAGTCTGTTTGTTGTTTCTGTCCTTAATCTTGTTTAGGGTAGCGGAGTTCACTCTGCGTGTGTGTGCCCGCATGGAATTGTGTTAGTTCTACTCTGTGGCAGAGCAAATGCTACAGATCTCATCACAAAGTTTTAACTTGCAGAGCTGCAAGCCTCTGCAGAATTTTTCTCATTCATGAAACATGCGTTTTTAAAAAAGATATACTTCTTAATCTTTATAAGATTAAATGTGGCAGCATTTTTCTTGAATTCTCCTACATTCTATTTGAATGCTGGGGATCTTCTGCTTTACTTACATGCTTTGATTTTTCAAGATTAAGAAATCATGCCTTTCATGTGAATTTAGTATGTTGTGTTCGGTGTAAGTTGGCAAGATGAATGCTTACCCGCTCATGAATTGTGACATTGATGCTACGTGATTAAATAGAGAGAACTTGTAGGTCATGGTTGTGGATACAATGGATATGGTGATGGTTGTCTGGATTATAAGATGCTAAAAGTACTTTTCAAAATTTTCATGCATGACCCATTTTTTGTTTTGGTTCATAATCCTTGTTTCATTATTGTTGGGTTTTTTGTTTGTGTTTACTGTTTTAGCACTTTAAACTTGTGGTTGGTCAGGTTTGCCTAAATACCACAAAAAGCTCTCATAAGAGCAAAGTAAATATGCAGAATTCAAACCAGTGAAACCAAAAGACCGTGGAAACGTTAAATACTTTCATTTAATACTGACATGGTTATAGATGAAATTCTGTGTTGCAGTTACACTAGCAACTTAAATAAAAAAGGGATTGTACCACGTTTTTTGTAGACACCAGCTAGACGTGGCAGCGGCGTGGGAGCCCAGGCGGGTGGGCTGTGTTACTCCCTCGTCGCCATCTCCTTCTCCTGCGGGCGCAGGTCTGCGGGCTCTGCGGAGGGTACAGAGCGCCTGGGCCGAGGGGTGCCAGCCCATGCTGAGCCTCGGCACAGGGCTCTAGTGCTGGAGGAGGGTTTGAGGGATTCCAGAACGAATTTTGTGCGCTCTGAAGGAACTATTGAACTGAAAGAGGAATCAAAATAAGCAAATAATAATCTTCTCCTTTTGACTTTGTTACTACAGTGGTTTTAACCAAAAGAGTTCCATGAAGCAATTAAGCCTGTGTGTAAGCAAGAGATTGACTCCGACTAGCCCCTCCACCAAGGCCCTGGTGATCAACATTATTTAGTATTAGAAACAACAGGCTTAATGAGCAACTTAGTAGCAGGAGGCTTGTGTGAATAGGAGAGTTAAATCGGTGACTTAGTTGTTCCGCTGACTATTTTATCACTGAGAAAGGTATCTGAACATCGTGCATTTTACCATCAATTTATTAGCCTGAGGTTAGCATAAATGGAATAGGCAGGGTTATTTTTTAAATTATTTTTCTCTGCGGTGCTCTTAGTTACTTTATTACATATATATGTTTTTTCTTACAGCTCTGATTACTAACAGGAAAATAACTGTTCTGAAACAGAATGTGGCTTACTTTTTGCCTGAAAAGGTGAAATCTTTTCAAATAGAAATGGCTGATAAAGGTGGAAAGATCCTTCCAGGACAATTGTACATTGAAGTGGAGTATGACTATGAGTATGAGGCCAAGGACAAGAAAATTGTGATTAAGCAAGGGGAGAAATACATCTTAGTGAAAAAGACTAACGATGATTGGTGGCAAGTCAAAAGAGATGAGAATTCCAAACCCTTTTATGTGCCAGCACAGTATGTGAAGGAAATACCCCGAAAAGCACTGATGCCACCTGTTAAGCAAGCAAGTATGCTGCCAAATAATGCCTTGAAGTTGACACATGGATTACAGAGATCAACTGAAAATGTGAATAAGTCACCGGAGCTTACTAGTTTTGGAAAATCTTCTCCAGTTCAAGTGTCTTGCTTAGTTCGAGATGCCAATCAAAATCTGGGACCAAACAATAGCCCTGGTCAAACTCTTGGTTTGAGTCTGGACCTTACTCAAAACAATGGAAAACTTAACAATGAGTTGCAGTCTCCCAAGGTTTCCAGTCAGTATAGAACCATCTCCATGGGTCATTTCCCATGTCCGGAGTTCTTGGAAATAGAGAAGACCAGCTTTTTGCATGAACAATGTTGTGATTCAGCGGGAGAAGGCTCAGAAAAAATTCACCAAGATTCGGAGTCTGGAGATGAACTCAGTAGTAGCTCCACAGAACAAGTGCAGGTAAGCTAAAAAAAAGTGATCCCTGTAGATTTGTGTGGGTGGCTTTTATGGCTTATTACCTTAATTGCTTGGTACTGTTTTGAGTTTTATTTCTTATAAACTCACATTGTGTAAGTAAAAACGTGTTGTCTCAGCATGAACTGGTTATTGTGATGCCTGAGCAGACATGAAATAAATGTCTTGGCTCTGTGTATTGATTGGCTTTTCGCACAGCAAGTGGAAGAACCCTGATTTGTGGGACAACTGAAGTCTAAACAGTTGATCTGTATAGCTCTGTTCTTTGCAGAAATATTTTGCTTTGGGGATTAATTCCATTTACATTATCCTGCGATTGAATGTTGCAGAAACGTTTTTGTTCTTTCTGTATTAAGGTTGTTTTGAGATGACATTGCTTTTGGCTTGTATTTTCTTCTAGAGGAAAGGAGCCTACTGCAGTGACTCCTCACTTCTTGGCTTGTTGAAACAGTAGTGTTTGTTACTGTCAGCTTTTCTGAAGTATGTATATAGATAGCGTAAGAGCTGTAAACTGATGTGTCAGTGGCTTTAATAGTTAAAAAACAGTACACTTAAGTTTTATGTGAAGTTTAGTTTCTGGCTTATTTTATTTGTAGATTCTTGTTGTAGTGAGTCAGCCTTGCCAATTCTGCTGCTTGCAACTTTACTCTGGATTAAAACTCAAAACATGTGAGTTTGTTAATTAATATGGAAGAATCTCAGGAATGATGTACTCCCACTTCAGGCTAAAACTGAGCATTGATGGCCTTTTTTCCTCAGTAAAGTGGTTTCTCTCACTTTTTTTTGTAACAGGCCGCCTCCACCCCCAACAAAAGATTAGCACTCTGATTTAGATAATCAGGTCACTTCTGATATGGCTAGCCAAGTTAATTAATCTGTTGTAATTCCAGGTTTGTTCTTGAACCGAGGATGTATGCACATATTTATGTATGTGTGTATGTAAATAATTCCACCACCTTGCCTCCCCATCTTTCTGTAGGGAGATGTTGAATTATTTTAAGATTTTAAGGTTAAAAGCTTGCCACTCTTGAACTTTCATACTCTGTAACATGAAACCGTTGTTGCTTGGGTACAAACTGATTGTTACTGTGAATCCCACTTGCCAGCACGTATTCAGAGCACCAAAGGAACTCACTCAAGTGTGGTATTCAAATAAAAGTTGATACTAACTTTAGAAATAAAAATCTGATCATGGAGAGCTGTGAATCAGTACTTTGCTAATAAGACACAATTAAGACAAAGCTGCTTAGTTAATGAGTGAGCGTGGGAAGATCTTAAACATATAAGATTGATTGGGTGATTTATGTAATCGTGAAGTGTAAGAGCTCATATGTATGTATAGATTTTTATTGGAATACTCTGAATCAGTAGTTTTTCAATATCCTATTCTACTCCTGGCCTCATTCTTGAAATTCAGAGTTTCTCTAGTTATGGGACTCTGTGCCTCTAATATTTCTATATTTTATGAAAATTTTATTTTAACTTTTTCCTCCCTGCAAATAATAAGGAATAAGTAGGATTACTGAATTTAATTTCTTTTTTAGTAACTTCTCACTTATGCAATACGAAGATTGATCGGTTTTCTTGCACTTTCATTACAGCAGTGTCCTAGCTCACTGTAGTTGATAGGAGCCACTTGGAAGGATGAAATAATTATTAGACACTTGTTTTAGAAACATGTGTAGTAGCCCAACTACTGCCATAGTAATTGATTAAGCAGATTATGAAAATACTAAGGAATGTTTAAAAAGTATATCCTACTTCAAATAGTTTACCACACTAAAGTTTATACAGTATAAAAAGACAGTTCCTTCTACTGTGTTGACTATAATGTGATGCATCTCATTCACTAAAATAGATGAAATGAATGTTACATGGGTGTCTTATGACAAACAAGAAGAAATATATGGACTGCTGCTCAGTTTCTACTGGACTTCGTGACAGATGATGCAGTGACACTTAGTCTTTTTAACTTTCTCCCTCCCCTTCCACCTCCCAAATGTTCTTGACTCAACGCTGCAACCTATTTATAAGTTGGATTTGAGTAGGGCAGTAACGCATGTATTTGTAGACTTCACTGGGTTATGGAAGGTCTGAAGATAGGAGTTTTCACTTTTTTCACTGTGATTTCAGAATTACAAATTGTAAACCCGCTACATTTCAGCTGTGGAAAAAGCATGGTGGTTTCTGGCTGATGTTACTGAGGAACTTGCCATTATCGCCATCTTGGGTGACAAGAGTGCGGATGCTCACTGTGCGTTGTCCAATTTTAAAACCGTGAAGCAACTTAATCTCATTGTGCGCAATCACAAGCTCTTAAATACAGTGAAAATATTTGACATTTAGTAGTCCTGGGGTTTAAAGCAGTAGTTGCACTGATGTCACTGTTAGCTCAGGCTGGATATTCAGAGTGCCAGCCTTCTCACTGGAACAGCCCTGCGTTTTTTTAGAATTCTTTCAATAATGAGCATTGTTTGGTAGAAATCAGCTGTGCAGAAATTAATGGCTCAGAAAGCTGTTTTTATTGCTTTTAGTCTGTAGTGAGAACATCAAGTTCCCGGCTTTCACGCACAAACAGGATTTCACTTCACAAGACTGACTGTGGTTCTCCCTCCCTGGCCTGCCGCAGAGTTCAGTTTTACGCAGTCTGCATTATAATAAACTCTAAGCTACAGAGGTTTTCTCCTAAATTTGTAAGATTAGATGCGAGGATGACCTTAATAGTAATACCTTCGTTTAGGTGATTTTTTTTGAGGGGGAAATGAGGTGGTAATATTCAGCCCTACCTCAACCAGTGTGTCTTCAGTGTTCTGAATACAAGTAGATGAGATGCAGAGGAAAGCTTCTGTTACGAGATTCTTCTAAGAGGTGGTTACATTATTTTCAGAAAATAATCCTCCTTCTCCTTTTCAGTAATGGAGTGCAGGTTCTGCAGCTGTACAGCCTCCAGCTCATAGGCTTGCTGGCTGTAGAAATACTGCAAGATCCAGAAGCTCCGAAGTACTGCGTAAAGGAAGGATTTTTTTTTTTTTTAGCGGCTGAAATATTATGTGAAGTGGAGGATAGAGAGGTGACAGTGTAAGCAGAAGAATTTGCTAATGAAGATGTAAGCAAATGATCTGGTCAAGAGAAATACCAGGACTGGGTAATGAATATTCTTGACGTTTTATGCAAGCTCTGGTGCATAAGGTGGTGTAAGAATTGGATGTTAGTTTATGGACTTGGAACTGGAGGGTGGCCTGAGGTAACTACAGGAAGTAGGACTTGAGAGGAAACAAGCTCCAGTTTAACCAGATTTAAATCTCTGGTGGAAATGGTAACTGCAGGTAGGATTGGAATCGAATGAAATGGTTCAGGAGTGCACAGCTGGGCGTAAGAATCACTGACATGACACAGCAGTGGTGCCTGAGGCCATGAAAATCAATGAAATCCAGTAAAATTTTAGGAAAATGTGTCAGGTGTGGTGTTCTGACTCTCACAGGAAGGGCACAAAATACTCCTCAGGGAGCCTGGGGATGGGAGGAAAGGGAAAATTTTGAAAGAGGAGAGTTCTGTAGCAGAAGACGTATGATACTTGAAAGAAGCAGCTGGGAGGTCCCAGGGGTGTGCAGTAGAGCCCTGAGTAACGGCTTTGAACAAAAACCCTACATGTTTAGGCGTGCCTAAGCAGGAAAGAGAAGTTGATGCAAAAGTGGAAGACGTGAAAAGTGGTCTTGAAAAGGAGCTTTGGGCAGTGTTTGCAGGTAAAATCTACTGACAAGTTTTGAGAGAGGAGGCCTGCAGACAGGGAAAGAGTTGGCTAAGTTCAGAGATCATGTGAAGAATGGCTAGGTCTTGTCTTTATGATGATACTTTGGAATAAAATCATTAGAGGCAGAAATTAAAATCTGCTTTCAGCAATGCTAATGCATAACCTACATTTCACATATTATTTCACATAACCTTGTTTCTGATGCGTGTTACCTGCTCTTCTGTAATAGGAGACATAGAATATATTTAACAGTAAAATACATGCACTGTCTCAATGTAACTTTATGCTTATTAAAAGTTACTTTTAGTAGCAGGCTGGTTTTAATCATTATAGACAGTGACCTATTTCCAAAGATTGTTCTGTCTTTCATCCTCTTGTGTAATTGACTATTGCATAAACTGTGAAGCGCTAAAGGGGATTATCACTAGGGTGGCTGTTTTGCTTTGATTAATTCTGAGTAGTAAAGATCTTGCAAAGAGATTTTACTTCTGCAGTTTCTGTGGGATTGCTGTAACTTCTCTTAATTGAGAAAACAAGTTTTTTTGTGTTTTTGTAGGAGATGTGAGAGCCTGTCTAATGGAGATCTTAGTATTCTTGACTTTGTCACTTAATTGAAAGACGAGTGGCAAATCATTAGTGTTAGACTGCTGTATTGGTCAAACATTAAACTTCTGACGTAAATGGCTATGGTTTTGTGGGGCCCACAATTAATTTGCTTCTGTTGTAAGAAATTCCATCCTGTTTCTGATTTCATTAATTTGCCCAGGGAATAAATAATTTGACAGTATGAAGGAAGCACGCTATATACAAGAGTGTTTTTCTTAATGACACTGAGCATGTTTGCAGATTCATGGTGGCAAGTGTAATGTAATACTTTGAATTACGTTTTAAGTACCATCTTTTACCTCCTTAAAATCAGCATTTGTTATTCTAATCATGTTAAATGCTGAAATATACCCATTAGAATGAGGTGAAAAATAACTTTCAATGACAGGGAACTAAAAGCTTTATAATTTAAGGAATTTCTTAAAATCATTAAAACTTTTTTTTTTTTGGTGTAATTCCACAGACTGCTGCTAGAACTTTGTAGCCAGCGTGAAGTGTTTTCTAAATTATATCGGTAGCTCTGGATGTTGTCTGACCAGAACCTTTAAGGAATACTTTTCCTGGCTTTTTGTTTTGGCTGTTTCTTTGTTTTTCCTACTCAGTGGCAGCAGGTCTGGATAGTTTCACTTTACAGTGGTGCTGTTTCTGATCAGCTCTGACTCACTGCTTTTAATATGTAACCACAGTGTAAGTCTGCTAGCACATAGTTGTTCCTCTTGGTCCAAATGAATAATTCTGGATTTAGGTGCCCTAGAACCAGAAGGTGCAGTGTCCACCTGACACTGCCTGCAGCCCGTATGCTCCGCTGAACTTCCCCTTTGCAAAGCAGATTGACCCTTTTTTTTTCTTTTTTCTTTTTTTTGTTTTTTTAAAAAGTTACTACTTATGTGAGGCAATTGTGGGAAAATCATAACCTGGGAGGCAAGTTGGTTTTAGTCGACTGGCTTGTTCTAATACGGGTGTCTGAACGCTCAGGTGGGTAAGCTACAGGTCTGCTTGGTACGTGCAGTTTTGTGTTGCGCTTTCAGAATAGAAACAAACATCTAGAGCACTGTTAAAATTCTGCAAGTGCCAACACAGTCTTTGGACCTTTCACCCCTACTGATGTTAATTTAATGCAGAAAGTGATGAAGTGGAACTTCCAGGGCATCAAATAAGTAATAAACCTGTTAATAAACCTGTGCGTTTCATCCTGGTGGACTACTTACTAGCTCAAATGAAGCTCAAGCTGCAGTGCTTAAGGAATAACAGTCATCATATGGATTAATTTATCTTTTTTTAATCTAGAAAAGTAATTTCTAGTGTGCAATAGGAGTTTTGGTGCCTGCTGTCCCACCTGCCTTTTTTGTCAAGTAGTGCAAAATACCCTCAGCAGGGGTGGGAGCAGAATATTTGCAGATGGTGGACTAAATGCTTAAACAGAAATCCATGCTAGAAAAAGGAACGGGTTTGTCTGACTGCTGCCTCGGCTGAAAGCAGCTGGAGATACTGGGGACTCAATTGTTCTCTGTTGGCAGTGCTTCTGTTGGTTGTAAGTTGTGAACTGTCAGACATAGAACAAACTTAAATTGCTTTGTAATAAACAAAAACCTGTTTGAGAATATTTGATCATGTCTTGTTCTTGCACATAACTGAATATAAACAATTGCATTTGGTATGGCTGTACCTGGCTACTGTCTAAGCAGTTGTTTAATACTGCAGTGCTCGCCTATGGAATAAATGTGCTGTTATTTTGTGGAATTCTAAAGAAAGTATCTTTGTTTCACAGCAGTGTGACAAAACAGTAGGGAACATATGACTCTCTAGAATAAAATGCAGAACACTTCTTTTTTTTTTAAGCAGCTCTCTCTGGAATAGTAGACATTTGTGCTTAAAAAAAGGGAAGTAAAATCTATGTGTATCTAGTACCTGAACAGCTGATATTTGTGACGTGCCTTACTGTGTATGTTTGATTTAAAAACGATAGAGAGAAATGGGTTCTGCCCTTATGTGGCATTTGTTCGGGTGCTAAAGGACAATACTTTTGGACAAAACAGTCTTTCAAGATAGTAAGAACTGAAGATTTTTGAAAGAATTCTGTGATGGTGAGTAATTGGGCAACATAGTATTAGATTACATTTATCAATTTTTAATTTAGTCTATCTGAATATGGCTTCTGAGCTAGTTCTTGGGAAAGATAGTAACTTTTTAGCAGGTTGTTGTATGGAAGTGCTAGATTAACGCAGAGCAGCAATCAAGCATAGGGAATGTCAGTAGTAGAAAACAGAGCGAAACAGAAGTGCAGAACTCTTAATTCCATGGTATTTCTGTATTTTAAGTAGCGTGCAATTGCTGGCCTCTCATCTTGAAAAGGAGATAATAGTGCTGAAAATAGCATAGATGAGGAGAAAAGTATGAGTAGAGACATGGAATAGTTCCTGTGTGAAGGCTTTGCAAAAACTGGAATGTTAGTGGGTGCACATTTAGTACTGCATACAGAGGACTCCTGATTTTTAACTTGGTATTGTAATTATTGATGCTGAAGTGGCTGAGAGATTGTTGAGAAGTAAAGCAACATTAATTCTGTGGTTTGGGTTTTTTTCTGCCTCTTTCAACAGTGCTTTTTTTATCTGCTTGTCCTGTCTTTCCTTATGTAAACTCTTTTGGCAAAGACAGAACTTGTGTGCAATGATGCTCCGAAGACTGGCTTAGGTGTTTGGAATCTGTATTTCAATTAATTCTAGTTCCCCGTCTGATAAAGGTTTTGTAAATGAAAGCAAAAGGTTGAGCTGTCTGAATGAATCGAGCTTACTGCTTATGTTGGGCTTTGAAGCTACATTATCTGGCTTCAACTTCTGTTTGTAATCAAATTCATGATTAGAACTTACCGGCTCCTATCTTAAATCTGAAATTATGCATTACGTTTTTGATTTTAATTAACATAGTTTTAATTGTTCCCCTTTTTTTTAATGGTTTGCCTGGGGCTTCTGGATGATCTTCGCGTCGTCCAGTTAAATTAAGTAGCTTCTCTGTGTTCTGCTTAAATGTAGTGTTGAAGAGCAGAGTTTTATGTATGTTTTTCTGGTGGTGTCTAGCATGCCTTGCTTTCATGGATTATCATTAGGTTAAATCACTTTGCTGCTCTAGTCACCACCTGGCTCTACAAATATTTATTGCCAGTACAGCACTGAGGTGGAATCGTGCTGGCTTAAGTGTTGTTGTGATCCAAGTATGTTAATAGCCCATACATACTTCTTTATTGCACCTTGAATAGTCATAAGTAGTCTAGTGCAAAATCGGCAAATGTGATGGAGATCTGGACACACTTACCTTATTGTTGTCATTGATGTGATGGACTTCTGTGACAAATGTGCTAATGTAAAGAAATATTCTAATAAATATGTCTGATAAAAACAAAAATACTGTTAGGAAACTTTCTGGGCTCTCAACTGGTTGTTCAGCATATCTACTGGTGTTGTATACACATTTCTTCTCCAGACATCTTGATAGTTTGCCAGGATATTGTTTAGAAATGATTCATGTTACAACAGAAACTTTATACCATGTTGCACATAACGATTGTTTGTTCTTTAAGTATTTAGAAGAAGCTTTATCCTGTGGTAAAAGTGTTGTAACACTAAACGTGATGCTCTTGAGCGACTTTGATTTGACTGCTTTTCCTGTTGAAATTGAATAAAGATGCTTTCCTGCCTGCGCTGATGATCTGTCAAGAGACTTGGCACAATTACTGGTTACCTGCATCCAGTTCGAAGAGCTAATAAATGACTGGCATGCATAAATGCATTGTGCTTTAGACACAGGGGAATATATGTGTGTGTATGTATATACATATATTCTATAGATATTATTATAGATATAAAAATTATAAAAAATCAGGGGCCACTGTTCTGTTTCTCGATAGCACTTTAATCATGATTTGCACTTCACAATGCAACTAGCAACTTTAAACTCCTTAACAAAAATTTCATGAGATGTACTCATCAGTATTGTCTTTTTGTTTGTTTTGGGGTTTTTTTGTGTGTTTTAAGTCCTCCAAAGAAGTCCATTTGTCCTGGCTGTGATGTTGTTCTTACACTCCTTCCCAGGTGCTGCACTCTATCTTTTAATGGCAACTTCATGCTGCCCCGCAGGCCCTGTACTTTTCCTACTGTAATGTGTGTGACTCCTTAGTGCTCAGGCCCCCAGGCTGTGCCGGAGGACTTCATGGCTTCCACCCAGGCATGCTTCCACAGCTGGGCTCCGTGGCTGCCTTGCTCTTGCGGGGAGCTGGAGCCTGAGCTCTCGGGGAGGAGGAGCTGTGGCCCTGGCCGTGGCCCTGCTGTCCCACAGCAAGGTACTTCTGACCCTTTGCTCATCGCTCACTCGCGGTTCTCTGATTCTCTAGCAGGTGGTGGGTTGTGATGCACGGAGGTGTAAATTTACCTTGAAGTTTGTTTACTTTTCAGTTAACTGTATATGTAAAAAGTGTTTTGCATCCCTTTCTGCTTTTTCCTGGTTCAGAAGTTGGTATTGTAACCTTCAATTGAGCAAAATTGGTTATGTGCTTGTGCTCCATATTTTTATCTTCTCTTCTGGAAAACCAGAAAAACTCAAATCCCAAGTGCTTTGCTAAAACCTAGCTCTAAACTCTTTTATTCTTTTCTTGTGTTGTGAATCTCTAAAGCCTCAGCAGATTCCGTCCAGACTTAATGTGATGATACCCTGTACAGCATTTGTGAGGGCAGTTAGACTGCTTTCTAGCTGCCACCTGTCTTTGGCGTGCTGTTTATGAACACAAATAAAGAGAACGTTGTGGGGTAAGATGATGTTACTTTGACAATTTCTTTCTCTGCAGTTGATTTTCTGAGGACAGTTTTTCACTGTAGCTTGAAGGGCTGTATTTAAATACAGTGTCCATAGGTGGTCTCAGGAGTTCCGTACACTTACCCTGCTCTCACTTCACCTTCTCGCAGTGCCTCCTTACTGTCTGCCCAGAGACTGCTGCTTGGCTTCACCATGGATTAGGTTGAACTGTGATTTGAGCCCTGAGGACCAGGCTGCTGTCTTGTCCTTGGTATGGTTGGATCTGGGCTTGAGTGCAGCCTCAGAACTGTTGTAAAGTAAATAAAATTCCACAAATACTAAATCTTTTTATATCCTCTTAACTGTTATCTGAAAAAATGCTGGTTTAATGTATAATTTTATTGAGTTAAAATGGTAGTTGAAGATTTATTTTATTTTAACATCTGTCTTAATGTTAAAACACAAAAGTGACAAATGCATACTTATTTACTCTGGATACTGAATTGCAGCAATAGCTATTCTTAAACATGAAAGAAATTTTTGCTAGTGTAAGGAAAATAAAGGGGAAGAAAGAGTGCAGAAGTGCATGGCTGAGTGTTTCGTTCTTTCTGCCCTGAAGCTGGGTGCCAACAAACTGTCTGCAAGTAAAGAGAAACAGAAATACAGTCAAAAGGGACAAATATGTCTATTTTTAGTTGTTGTGGGGGAATAAAAGGTGCAACCTGGTTGAGATTCCCATGAGAATTGTATTGCTTTGCTTAGTTCTGTTGTAGGTAGTACGTGTAGCCTGTTGCCGAGCATTTCGGGGGTTTTGAGATAGTACTTAACAGTACAATTGTTTACTTGCCTTTAGCGTTTAAAAATACCCTCAGAAGTGGCCTTAAAAACTCTCTAACTTTTTGAAATTGGGCACTGTGGGTTGGATGTATTCCTAAAAACATTCATCCTACTATTCGGAACACTTTTGCACAGCGGAATCATGATGTTAAGATTGGAGTGATTGTAGCCTATTCTAGCTCAGTTAAAAATTAGGAACTAAAAAATAGCTTAGAAGCTATTTTACAGGTGTTTTGGTGTGGTCTTAAGCAGCTATTAAAGGAAATGTTCCTACTTTGCTCAAATTTTGAACTAACTCTTATATAAACGTGCCAACTACTAACACTTATTTTGTTCATCCTATTGTGTCTTTTAAGGCAGAATTTTAAACTAAAGTCTTGACTTAAACTGTTTTCTGTATGTCTTGTCTGGCATGAGGCTTGGCTTTCTACTTTATCCTTCATTACCAGAAAAAAATGTTATGCATGATGTAATAGTAGATATTCTTTGTCTTAAGTCACCTAAAATACATGAGTTTTGTTAGGGCCTCTCAAACCCCCTCAAACTTTGTGTGCTGGAGCATGTACATTGTGGAGGCAGTGTCTTCTGAATTTAGAAGGACTTGTGACATTTTGTCTTAACTCTTCATATCTCTTTTGCCTCCAGTATAAATGATGGATGCTAGTATATGTGGGATTTTTATGGTTTATTTGGAAACTTTAATGTGCAAACCGAACAGCTGAGTGGGTATGCATACTGGAGGTGACAATACATAAACAGCCACCTTCTGGTCCTGTTAAGAGCCCAACTTGTAATGGGAATTTAGTTTTAAAATGCTTTCCCAGCTGTGAACTTCATTTCCAGAAGTGCCCAAATCATAAGTATTTTTCCTGGTCAGAGAGGTTTTAAGCACAAAACACATCTAAAGTATTGGGAAAGCAATAAATATATTGATTTTAATTCCAAATATTTTTTTCCCTCTTCTGCTTTTTGCCTGGAGGTTTGTTTGCTTCAGGCTGGTTGGTGAATGTCCCATTCCAAGGTACTGGGAGACAATAAAGATGTCAAAGAAATGCAGTATCCTAAAATACCAAAGACTCCTTTGAAAAATTAAATTGCAGTCTCTGCTCTAAGTTGTTGTATGGTGACTTTGTCTTGCACCTTGTAAAATATCTTGCTGTCTGTCGTGGAACCCACTAATTATATTCAGTGTTACACAGCAAATGAGAGAATACTGGATCTGAATGCAGATTTAGTAAAGGATAATCCACAGGGACTGGTGCTTTTTGAAGACAGGAGAGTCTCTAACCTTTTCACCATTGGTTCAAACCTGCCAGGTGAAAATGAGTTTTGATGTTAAAATAATGAAATTTTAGGTAATCTATTTTAATATTGAGCTAAATAAATAAGCTTGGAATGTAATTTTAATTTAACCATTTGATAGATTACTTGTTAGTTGAAGCTGTGTTTACATATGTGAAAAATGATGAATGGTGTGTGAAAATGGGCTTTGTGTCATCTGTAAGCTTCAGTAATGCTTGAGGGAAGGTTTGTGAGGAGAAAGACACCTGTGGAAACAAGCTATCAAAAATGTATCAAACAGCTGCTCATTCCAAATCCTTTTCAAGTTAGGGGATCTTTTATTATTAATTTATTATGCTAAGCATCTCAATAGATGTGTGCTTTATGATGAACTACTTTTTTTAGTTGATATTTGTAGTTTTTGCTACTACTAGATCCATTTTGTTATGGTGTGCCAGTATGGCCAAAAGCTCTGCACTGCCTTGAGATTAGATAGCAGGAAGAAATTTTTTGCCATGAGGGTGGTAAAACACTGGCACAAGTTGCCCAGAGAGGTAGTGGAGGTCCCATCCCTGGAAACATTCAAGGCCAGGTTGGACGGGGCTCTGAGCAACCTGGTCTGGGTGAAGATGTCCCTGCTCACTGCAGGGGGGTTCGGCTAGATGACCTCTAGTGGTCCCTTCCAACCCAAAGCATTCTATGAAAGGTGACGTAAAACTTCAGTTTCTGCTCAAGATAGATGGTTCTGTATGCTAAAATGTCGAGTACGCACATGTGCTCTTAGCAGAGTTTAACAGTTTAACATCTTCCTGTAACTCTCGTCCTGCGTTTCTCCGAGAGGAATGGTGGCTGCAAGGCTTGTCATACCTCGAGGCTTCATTGCAGCTTTTGTTGCGATTGCTGTACTGTTGCCATGCCAGACTGTTTGCCCATCCTCTAACCCCCCATTTCAATGGCAATCTAAAAAGCACAGCTATTACCACTTCCAGTAGGTGTTATTTCGAAGATACAGCTAATCGCCCTATATACTCAGTTGCCGCTCTCGTGAAGAAGCGTTTGGAGTAACGTTAGCCTAAAGCCTATTCAGGTATCTAAAGTTTCCCAGTAAGCTTAATATTTTTAATATTGGACTTGAGAGACCCCGTGGCCGTCAGAGCCACTGTTTGACAAAATTTACCAATTTTGACACCAGGTGGACGGGCCACCTTTACTTAACTCGGAAAAGGAACATGTATAAATTATATATGTTCGATAAATAGCTGTTGTACTAGATGTGGCTGAACAGCGAAGTCTTAGCAGTCATCAAGCGGAATAAGCTGTATGTATGGTCAGCGGCGTTGCAGAAAGCTCTCTGGGCAGCTGGCTGGTCAGCTTGCAGTGCTGTTGCTTTACAGACCCTCGTGGCACCTGGAACCTGGAGCTCCTACGATGCCTGCAGTTGCCGTAAATCACCTTTTTTTAGATGAGCTCAATGGAAATGTCTCTAGAAAACAGCATAGGAGTCAATGGCAAAGTAGTCTTGTATACAACAATTTTAAATACACATGTTTTTCTGTCTGCTTTATTGATGGCAAATTACTGTTGTTTCAGAAAAAGTAATGCTTTATATGTCACTTGGTTGTGATGCTCTGCTTCAGCTAAATCATCAAACAAATGCAACAGACATCTAAAGGTACATCATTTACTGATGACTGTAGTAGAAAATTGGCATGCCCTTTACCCTAGTATATATTTTTCTTGGAGACTCCCAGAAAGTTCAGCTTCCATTCAACCTGTGTTTTATGCAGCTGAACAGCTGCTCTCTGTCAACTTTCAAGAACAGCTTTATGTGCTGTATACTTTAGCGTAGAGATTCTTAATGAGTACATATCCTTAAGCATTTTTTTTCTCCAGTGGCTTGGCAGATAGTGGTGCAATACTTTATTATACTTGCAGTTTCAATGAGAATGTTCTCTAAAGCCTGGTGGCTGCAGCTGATCCGTCGGATGCTGAGCGTGGAGTTATAATTCAGCAGCATGGGGGAGGGCCATGTTTGCTGTCGTGAGCGGCAGGGCACTGCTTACTGCGTGTTGCTTGATCAGCATGAAACTATTAGCAAATTCTTGCCGTCTCAGCTATAACGTACTGCTAATAGGTTTGCTTTATTGCATAGGATAGTCAAAAAAGCCTGGAATGTTTTGGTAATTTTAAGTAGCATAACATTCCTCTTAATGGAGATTGACAACATTTTCTAAACTCCCTCACGCTGTATAATGACTACCATAAACGCATTCCTGTGTACTAAGTGCTGGGAACTTATTTGTGTCTTTTCCTAATAAAAGTTTTTTTACACGAAAGCTTTTGACATAATTTTAAATTCTAATGTATTATGTAAAGTAGAATCCTAGCAACAAAAACATCTGTGTAATTAGTCCTTTTTAACGTACTCTGTTAATTTTGTCATAGTCGTGTACTTGTCAGAAGACTTTGTAAATCTTTCTTCAGTTAAAAAAATCACCAACTTCTGTGAGTGTGGTGTCGTGGTTTTTATGTGTTTGGTTTTTTTTCTTTTTAAGTCACAACACCCCCCCCCCTCCCCCCCGTATTCTGGGATGTGCTTTGTAATCTGTGGTACACATTGGGGGGG
>Ga0065711_1037437_pt1 | contig 19832 bp, 10 predicted proteins | sample Hoacrofraction12_FD_59098 | JGI IMG/M metagenome (GOLD analysis project Ga0065711, IMG submission 59098) | Hoatzin crop microbial communities from Cojedes, Venezuela - Epithelial fraction 12 v2 (version 2) | ecosystem: Host-associated > Birds > Digestive system > Esophagus > Crop | place... | reverse complement strand
GGAGTATTTCTTTGAAAGAATTTCCATTCTAATTTTCAAAAAACATTATCAAACAGAATGACCTCCTAAAATCTAAGGATTCCCACTCTAAAAAATCCTAATACTATCCCAAAAAATGAATATCTATCAGACTAGCACACTTACTGCACTAGTTGCTTTTATCAAATCCGTGCCTGAGGCATAAGGGTAGCTGTCATCCTCAAGCAAACATTTCACTGCATATAGGCTCCAAGTAGAATAATACTAACTTCACAGTAATAGCCAAAAAGTCAACCTGCCTGAAGACTTACCCACGCCAGAATCACTGACATGAAAGGGAAAGCACGCACCAGTATTTCCATCTGCCGTTTCAGTGCTTCCAATAGCTATGTGCAAACTCACTTGCATCCACACTGTTCCTAGATCATTCATCTTTGGTCTCTCCTCTAGGGTTTAATCCCATCTGCTGCAGCCTGCCTTATACACAAAATGCTTGGACTAGAACAGATGTGAATGCGAGTCCTTCAAGGTGCCACTGGAATTTGGGTCTGCAGAGTTGATGAGTCTTCAGGGCCCCCCAGTAATCCTCCAGGACGTGTTCCTGTAGCACACAGACCACCCCAGTCCATGCATACCTGCACCCAGAGTCGAGCTGGGTCACACTTGTCACAGCCTGACCTTGACAAACACTTTCTAGGTGCACAGACCTAGTCCCAAATCCATAAACTTCTCCCTTCTGCAACCTGAAACAGAAACTGGTTTTCAGAAGGTTGACTCAGATCAAATCAAACTCATTTTCAAGACAGTTTGTGGCAGAGGGAGGCAAGCAGCTTGTGATTTCCAGCAGGGAGAAAAGCGCATTCCCCAGCCCATGCCATTAGCTATTACTTGGGGTTGCTCTGCCTAACACAGACTGGGAGCAGCTGCTCATTCAGATACACTGGGTGCTCTTCCTGCTTCTTGCTTTGTTTTCTCCTAGTGTTCCTAGGAGATTTCTCAAAAGCAGCCAACAAGTCAAGGAATACAGAGGGCACAAAGAGCCAAGGGGACTTGTTGCCTAACCCACCTCAGTATTTTTAAAACATCATCCAAAGTGTGTAACATATTAGATCTGAACAGGCAATTAATGCGATGTCCTGTAATAATAGCCTGCATGACAAAGTAAGACATAGACCAAGGCTGGGTTTAGGAGTACAAAAACACAGCACTTAGCTGCTCAAGTATCCCAGCACAGGATCTACACTAAAATGTGGGTACAGCCTTTCAAAGCAACCCCATCATCTTAGAGTGCAAGTCAGATGGGGCACTCTTTGGAATGTGTTCTCTCACATCACTATCAAAACCAAGAAACTGAGGCAGGGAGAAATTAGATATTTGTTCAACATGGTATAAAATGAATAGCACAAATGCCCCCTTAGACGCATCTCATCTACTTTTCTGTGGTTGCTACTGAAAGACAGCAGTCACACCAGCCACCTCAGTGTGTGCAAAGGGGTTTTTTCCCCCCACTGGCTTTTTTTTTTTTAACTGCATACATTTCTGCATACCCTGATACCTGCCACTGCATCAGGCAGTGCTTTAAGATTTGAGGTCTTGACAAGAGATCCAGAAAATGAGTAGACCCTAATGAATTATTAGCCTCTCTTGTCCACCAGCCAGTTCTCCCCCAGCCCTTTTCATCACACCCCAGCCTGGCTTGCACCAGAGAGCAGGAAGGACCCTTGTACACCCAGAGGGGCTATGTTGCTCCACCTGTTGCCAGATTACCTGGGGCATGAAAGCAGACATCAACCAAGACCAAAATCTCCTTTAACACCAGCTCCTAACATGAATTGCATGGAAATAAAGAGACATCTCTGTGCTACTTTTCTAGTTTCCATCAGACATCGGCACAGACCATCTACAGGTGCCTCTGGTTGCTGTTGCTTTCCAAGCACTAAGAAACTGGCAATCCCAGAGCAAAGTTTACACTAATTCAGTAAAAAGCCTTCCAATAAATAGTGTGATAATCCCATGAGGGAAGACGTCCAAGAGGCTTAAGGAAGGGAAAAGCTGCTGACAGGAGGGCATGCAAAGAGTCACTCATAATGGCATCTTAAGAGGGTCTGTAATCAACAAGATACACATTGCACAGGGAGTCAGATTAAGCACGGTCGTCTTGCTAAAATGATTTGAATTGTGATGTGGGCATGAAAATGCGGCAGGCAAAGAAAAGCCTATAAAAGAGGGATAAAAGGGAGACAGGTCTGCATTATGCTTTTATTGAGGTCACCAATGAACATTTCAAGGCTGAGAGTCAAGCTGCCAGTTTCCCAGAGGTTCCTCAGAAGTTTAAACTAAATGGGAATTTTCTTGTAGTCTGTCAACATTTGGGTCTGACTCACTTATCTTTCTCTTCTTCCCAGATGCGCTATGTACACTTTCATGAGTAAATGCACGTGCACGAGTGTGTGAGCCCAAGCACATGTTTACACAAGTGTATCTGTATGTTCTTGGCATAACCCACACTTATTCCAAGTCAAAAAAGAGCATTTTGGCCACAAAGTAGCTGCAGACTGTGCCCTGGCAAGGCAATCTTTTCCCTCTCCGTCCTATCAAGGTGCCTTACATTTGATATCATGAAATCACAAGACATCATCGCCTCTACAGCTGACAAGAGAGCCGTCTTCACAGTCCATTTAACCTCTCTATTCAAATGGCAAATCGATTTTTTTGTGATGCAGACATCTGTCCCAGTAGGGACTAAACCAACACTCACCAAATTATTCTTCACAGATTACAGAGGAGCTATCAGATGGTAAAGACTTCTCTCCCTGTGACTCAAGCTTTGAGTCACTGATGGAAAGATAAAAGCCCTCCCACTTTGAGGCAAAAAGTGAGAAAAGATCATCCTCCCGTGAAGAGCAGAGCACACAAAATGTCTCTGCTGGTTCCCGTGGCCCAGGCAACATCTGCAAACCAGGTGGGAGCTGAGCACACTTTCATCCCTCCTTAGGTTACTCCCAGCACCCCAAAGATCTGGGACCATTATGGTGTTAAAGTCACATAGGAGGTTCGCTCAAGCTTGCAGAGCTCAGCATAGAGCAGAATTTTATACTTGCTGCACCTGGAGGGTGAAAGCCAAAGCAAGATTTTTCTCCTGGGCATGGTTTTGGGTTTTTCTGTGAGGTTTTTTTGGTGGTTTTTTTTGTTTTGATTTGGTTTTGGATCAGCTCTACTTTGAAAACTTCAGAGAAAAAAGGCCACATAGCTCTCATCCACTGACTGAACATTTCCTACATGGTAATACTGTGGTAGCCAACATAAAGGCAATCAGGTTTCCCTTTAAGAAGCTTTCCGAAGGCTTTTCTCTACTCAAAGCTCCCTAGTTATCAGATGCCAGACCTCAGAATAACCCACACCAAGCAATAGTGGCACCAACAGCAAGGCACACACGTGGGCATCAACCACATGTTAAATGCATGGAACAATTTCAGGACACTCTACCCCATATTGCATACAGCCAGAATGGCCAGAAAGAGTCAGCCAAAGCTGCAACCTCTTCTTCTTTAAACCACTTCAAAAAGTTCACCAAAGCCCAGGGCAGCACAGTGCCTTGCAGCCAAACACAGACTGGCTGCAGGAGAAGCCTCCTACAGTAACAAGCACAATCTCAGCCATGTTTTTATACTATTTGCCCTCTACAAAGAGTCCAGATTTATCTAAACTATTGCTCTTTCTTAGAAAAGACCAAGCAAAACCAAAAAGCACTTACATATTGTAAGAATTACAGCTGAACTTGCCCAGACCCAGTACTTTTCACAATAGAAATGAACTGTATGGCACCTTAATTACTTAAGCCAACAGCCACCCACCAAAGAGAAGTAGTGTCAGTCATTTTAGAGAGGAGACTAAGGTATAAATTCATGCACCAGCGCAGAAGAGACCAACAGTCCTTTAGAAGACACTGCTGAGAGCAGAAACCTATCATGATCCATCACAGTGCCCTCTGTGTGATTTTAAAGCACCCTGCAAAGCCACCCAAAGCATACCCATTAAAGTAAAGCATCTAGACACAGCCTAGGTGGAAAGGGAGGGCTATTCAAACAGATCGGCTGCATTTACATCCTTCGCACTCTTCAGTCAGATTTTAAAGTAACAAAAGTGGCATAAGGGAGAAAATGTTGCTGGAGCTTGAACCCAAGGAGAGACAAGATGCTCAGACCAGCATTTGTGCAGCCAGGCCTCCCAGCCCCACACGCCACACCAGCCCCCACGGTGCTGATCGCTCACCCAGTGCTAAAAGTATCTCCAGCACTTTCCTACAGTCACTTTCCTGCCTCAGAAACAGAAATTACCACTGAGTCACTCTGTGTGCAGTGACCGGAGAAGACAATCCTGCAGTTATGAGCAAGAGGGATCTGGTCTGTCTGCTCAAAAGAGGAGAGAGAATCTACAAGCAAATGTCTGCATTAATGCGTGTCTGCAGTTTTTAACCTATATCTTAATTCTAAGACTGGTTTTCTGGCATTTCTTTAGTTCATCCTTATTAACTCCCTATTCTTTGCAGCATAACCTCCCTCCACTCCCTATTTAAAATTAATCTATCCTCACAGCATTCCCAAAGGAGTGCCATTAGCTGCCATTCTTACGTTGCAAGGAGGTAACTGAAACAGAGGTGAAGACCTGGATTCAGCCCTACACATTCCCACACCTTGCTCTCCTGTGGGCTATATGTCCCCCCAGAGACGTAGACCCAGCCAGGAACCACATCTGAGTGCAAAACCTCAGATGGGGCAGAGGCTTCCCTTGGCGATCTATTGAAGGTCAGAGGGAACTTACGAAAAAGAAGAGAATTAAACCAACATTTCTCAAATACCAACCAAGCAACCTCTCTAATAGACTCATCATATTATTATATTTCATACAGCTGGTGCTTCTTTAATGTAAGAGTGACCACTAGTGTGCTCACATCTCCTGACAGCACAGGATGCACTTAGAGCTGGGACCCAGCTTGATCCTCCATTACCACTCAGAAATCAAACACATTCTGGAGGGAAAATGTCAAGTTTCACTATTGCACAGAGCTGTGCTGCAACTGGGACCTCCTGGACATGTTTTTTATAGTCTCAGGTGATGTTAATTTGCTCAAGGCTCAGTCCTGCCTGCAAAGGAGATGTGAAGTAGAGCACCTCAAGCCCCACTTACCTGGTAAAACCTGTGTGAAAAATCAGCAATTCACAGGCTTTATTCCTGAGAGGGTTCAGCCAAAATCAGTCAGCAGTGCCATGACTGTTGAGCCACAATCTGCCATTTTTCATCCAGCACATGCACGCTTTCCAGGGCTACTTTTTTCTTTTTCTTTTCTCCTACTTTAAGCTTTTCAATAATAGAAGTGTTAGTATCAGCTAACATAGCTTGAGAAAACATTTGGGAACAGGACTTCATTAGTAGGCAGAGAACAATTATGGATAAGAGCTGAAACGTGTCCTTTCAGTCTCTACAAGTGATTAGTCTGTCATTAGGAAGACAGAACCAATGTTTTCACCATCTCCTGAAAGAAAATGTCATACACTCACTCAAATGTCAGAGGTCTAGGTCAAAAGAGATGACAGTAATTCAATCAGCTCTGAAAAGCAACAGATCCCCAAAACCTGTTATTTGTATTTTTTTCCTCCCCCAGAAGTTTAAGCATCTCAGAGGTGGTCTTAGAAGACTACAGCATCTATTTTGAGCTGAAATAGTCTGCAGACAAGGGTATTGCTTGCTTTTTTGCTGCAGTTTCCTACCATATGCACTTCAGGAGAAGAAAAAAAAAATAATCTAAGTTTAAGGAAGACAATTACACTCATACTTTCAACACTGTATGTCAAACACTTCCCTCCAGTGGAGCAATTCAGGATTGCTCCTATGTTTGTCACATACCCTCTCTGGCTATTTTAGCTCAAACATGACTAAAGTCTCCAGTTACTGAAAGGGCAAAGTGGCCATAGGTTTATCTCAAAAATTAAAAACAAAATAAAAATCCAGCTAACTAATCCAAGAACTTTGTTACATCTTCACTGTAGCAAATGTAATAACTTCAACCAGTGCCCTCCAGTCTATGCTGGTGAACAAGACATTTGCCTGCTTTCAGGCTGAAAACAGAGCATATCCATCCAAAAGGATCAGAAAAAGTTCTTCGTTTTTCAGTTTTGCTTTTTGTCCCCCTTAAGTGCTGCACTTCAGGAACTTAGGTGTTGATGCCAGACTATCAGAGACAGAGACCAGCAGAGACAGTTTTCCTGCAGTTTCTTTACGCTATGCAAAGGGAGTGCACTCTTCTTAAGGAATCTGTTTTCACGTTCATGCCCAAGAAAACAGCCAGTTCAGAAACCACAAGCACCCAAGTCCTAACACTTAGAAGTGCCCAGTCCTCACATTTAAGCTCCAGATAGTTGGAATGTTAAAATGGGGAAGAAAAATTAAGTGAGGGTTCGTCTTACAGTGACTTTTTCCTGAAACTATTGCTAGTTTCAAGCAAAATTTTAAGGACATTCGTAGAAGATATCAACACTGTCTTACTGATGTTAAAAATGGGTCAGACCTTCGGTGGAGTCTGTGGAGATTAGATTCTGGCTAATGTTAAATGCATAAGCTCCTCCAGGGTTCCACCACCATGAATAAATGCATCAATCCTAAGCGTGGTGTAGGAAACGTGGATCTAAACTTACACACAGGTGTTCATCTATCACTTCCAGAGAAGTCTGCAGGCAAAGAAAACATATTCGCCCACCACTGTTTAGAACTCCAAAGGTCACCGGGGGCCCCTACACATTGCTAAGCCCATTCCCCTGGTGCATCACACCTTCAGCTCAACTGCTTCACCTATCAGTTATTCCTTAGGGCTTGCTATGTAAATAGTCTCCATTGCAGAAGCAGTCACAGGCTCTTCCCCTACTGCGTATTCTTCTTGATAGACTCCCTGGCTGTCAGTAGCAGTCTGATTATTGTCGGAACAACTGGGATGTCAGCAGAGGATTTATTATGGCTTCAGGTGGATATGACAGAAGATAAACTGTTACTTGGGACATCTTTTCATACCATACAGTCTAACTAAATTCAGCCTGGCAACCTGTGAAGGAAATACTATCTCATTACTAGTGCCTTCGGTTAACAAGGCCTGATGCTCCTCAGTAAAATCAAGAGCCTTTTCAGTTTATTTTAAATCATTATTCAGCACATTTTAAAGTTTATCAAGTTTTGTGCTTTACCTTTATGGTGACCAGATTTGGTTAAACACAAAAGTCAGACTAGTGTTACACGAGCAAAAACGGGGTTGAACATGGTAGCTCAAGATTGACCATCACCAACTTTTGAGTAGGATCAGAAAATACAGGGCTCTCCTTGAGTCAGGCATCCCTATAAAACAAGGAGGTAATGGTTTCCATTCCCCCTAAAACACAGTGCATAGTCAGCTACCATCTTCCCCCAAAAGGCCTGTGGGGAAATGAGACTATTTCCCCAATGGACCATGCTGTGTTGACAGCCTGTGTCTCCATATCACCTTTCCTAGACATCCCACAATAGGCAAGATGCTCCAGGAGGAGGTGAAGGTGCTATCATAAGAGACGATAGGTTGGGTTGGACTTCCATCACCCCAAACCATCCGGTCTGCAGCCTGCCCACAGCCTGGCACCGACCCATCTCCAGACAGATTGGTGTCAGCTAGGAGGGAGCTGAGCCCTTGTGCAAAAGGAAAAGTGCAGCCACCTGAAGAGAAATTCTCTAACAGGTAACCCCTCATTCATTCCTGAGAGAGGGAGAGTCTGAATATCCAGCCACTGAGAGAAACCCTCTCTGCAAAGGATACACCTGCTGCAGCAGCAGCTTTGAACTTCTTGCCGGTGTAGGTTTACACTGGAGCCCTACCATTATTTCATTGTGGATTTGGCTTTCAGCATAGCCTTTAAGCAAAGGTGCTCTGTGCAATCTGCCCTTTGCTTGTACAAACTAATAGAGCATTTCTGTGCTTGACATTTCACGTGGCATTACCACCCTACTCCCCGTTCCCAGCAACAACACCAAAAGGGCAATCGATGCAGACGAGGAGTAGGAAGCGCCATTCCAGTAGGTTAGGCCTTTCAGCTGCCAAAACGTGCTTTGCTGAGTAAAAGTGATAGTGGATTAAATCAAGTTAATGAACTAATATCTCTACTGCCTATTATCCTTCTTAATTTAGAAAAAGTCTCCCAATTCAGAAACTTCCAGCATCAAAATTCATAATCTCTGGTACAACATGAACAGCCCAAGTGCCCCGCACGCTGCAAGTGAGGCCATCCAGGAACACAGCACTGAGTATAGCACCTGGAGCAGAAACATCCTAAATGAAGATGCAATAAAGACAGACTAGATCATGAACCACAACTCAAAGTCAGTGGGCGTTTCTCCACCAATTTCTGTGGGCTTTCAATGGGACCCTGCGTGATGAAGGTTCAGTTTAGTTACAGGTATGACCTCCATGAAAAACTAACTGAAGAAACTCTAAATGTCTTTTACAAGTTTTTAATGGCCACACAGTATAAATAGTGGGGCTGGGACAGAAGCCACGTTCATTTCAGTAACTGATGATCTAATAACAGATGAAAATTTGGCCTATTTGGATTGGTGGCTTCTAGCATGCTGCTGACTGCACTGTGCTCCTGAGAGCCACCAGTCTGGATGAGGACCAGCTGGTTTGTGTACTTCTGCTCACAGCAACAAAAAAGCTATAGGGAAGATTACAAAACATTGCTAGCCATGGTGTCTCCTACGTTAAACATTTAACTGACCCCCCAGGACTTCTTCCAGGCCCCCAGTTTCTAGATGCTTCAGCTCTGAGTGAGCTTTGCCAGCTGTTTCCCCAGTCAGAGTCTGTGGGTTTGAGCCTCAAACTCTTAAGAGCTTGGGTCCTTGCTGCTCAGAGGCTACTTTTCTCTTGAGTAATAATGGAGCTCTCAAGACCAGTGTGAGATCTGACTACCTCCTTAACCAGCTCAGAAGGGACTAGGAGACAGAATAGTACCAGCAAGTGGTCTTTAGCCTGCAGTTGGCTCCCTCATTCTCAGGCCAAAGAGAAAAGCCTCCTTGCTCCTGCAGCCAACAGTTCAGTCCCACCTTGAAGAAACTGGTGCCCACACCAGCATCACCACAGTTGCCACCTCCAGCTCCTACAGTGTCCCTCATCCAGTATGACCACATCTCATGAGGCATCACCACCGTACAACTAAAACCAAACTCAAACAGTTTTAACATTCCTTCTTTCTTTCCCTCCTAATGATTCTTTCATCTTATTTGCTCCATTTAAATTCTCAACGTGATTTTTTCCTGGCCTGACAGCACACAAAAATTCTAAGGCTGGTTATCAGGGTGGACGGGGTAAAGGGAAATCAAACAACTTCCTTTCTGCTTCATGCATCATTGCCGAACATTATATTTGAAATCAGAACCACGCTGGCTTTAGCCTGAATTAAGTATATAGAAAAGAGAAGCCAGCCTACTCTTCTACAGCTCCAAGACACTAGCCCCATGGCACTGATAAGCTTGGATAACAAGGCCTGTCATTTGGCCTTAAAACGCTAGCTGGATGTTTCTTTGAAGTTTAAAACCAGCTTAGACTGTTGGTTTTCTGGTTGTTGCCTGTGCTTCCTCTTTCTCTGCATTTCCTGGGACTATCTGGGAAAGAAAATGCAAATTTACAGTGTACAATCTCCCTAGCTAATCCTTCACTACTCATCAGGATCGATTTTCCATTCCACTTTTCCTCCATGGCCACCAAGACTCAACACCAATCATCCACATAAAGACAACTCAGCTACATGGCACTGCAGGGCTGTTCAGAAAGGTCAGCAATGAGAGATGTTCCATGGCCATAGGTTGAATATCTCACACAAAAAAAATTTCAATGATGTTGAACTGAAATGACCAAATCCTCCTGGCAGAGCTAAACAAAACAAAACATTAGAGCTCACGCACTTCACCTATCTTCAAAGAATGTAGTGGCTATTAGAGCAAAGCCATCTTTCACTCCTCTAAGAAAGACAGAACACTCAGAGAAGGCACAAGGAGATGCAAAGTCCCTCACCTCTGGAGCAGGTTAAAATCCAACACTGTCTAGGAGCAACAGCAATGACTCTTCATAAATCATAGCATGTTGTGATACGGCATGTCACAGGCCCACAGGACACATTATCTCCGTTTCTCAAGGGCACATCTCTGTCATGGAAGCTGTTGGGATGTATGACTCTTGTCACCACACAAAAAATGACTTTGGATCTGAACCACTTCAAGACTCCAGGGACAGGGCTAGATGTAAGCCTCCACATCAGCTCTGGCACCCTGGTTTCAAGCTTTATTTACCATTCAAAGGGACCTTTCTCTTGAGGTTAAGATTCATCTCATAGGGCTGCTTCTCAACTCAGTGTGCTGGATGTTGTACAGGGACAGCTAAACCTAGGAAACTCCTGCTTTGGGCAGAGAGCTTGCAAAAGAGGCGTGCAATATTTTGGTGTCACTGATCACAGCACCGAACAAAACTACCAAAGTTTGAATACAACCACCTCAGCCCAGCTCTTACGCACATTTCAGCCAAGACCTAACAGGCTTAACCACAGGGCTACATTTTCACACCTAATCACAGACCACCTTCATTGGTGCCTTTTTCCCAGCTGAGAGAAGGGGAATTCCAAGACTGATTTCTTTACCATCCAAAAATTCACAAGATAGAAAACTTTAATTGAACAAGGTCAAATTTTATGGTCTTTCATTACAGAAGGGAAGAAAGGCCACATGACAAAGGACAGCCAATATCAGGATTTTCCTACAATATGTTCTTTGCCTCAACTTCTACTATGCCACTGAACCCCTCCTTGCTTCAACACCATCCCCTGCAAAAAGGGGACAGTAATATTTTGGTTTTGCTACTTGTAGGAAGATGGACGTGGGAAGACAGACCAGAGAAGTTCAACCCTGTGCTGCCAAGGACTTGGGGGGCTACTCCAGAGGCTGCCCAACTAAGTGGGGCCCTTAATGGAGGAGGAAAAGGGGGAAATTCAAAAAGCACAGCACCAATTCCAGCCTGCAGCAAAATACTGACAGTGACAAAGCTCTTGGCAAGCTCTTTCTCCTGGCATGGAAGCAAATGCAGGCTCCCCCTGGAGAAAAGGGTATACAAAAAGTCTAGAAATTGAGGAGCAAATGGACAAAACACTCCTTTTCTTTGGGAAGCCTGTGATGGCAGCTGCAGGCTATGGAAATAAAACTGCCTGTTAAAGGAAAAGTCAGTAATGGAGAGATGACAATTTGCCACAGTTTCCAAAGCCCACAGGGATGATGTTTTGTTAGGTGATGCACAGGAACAAATAGACAATGACTGAGGCAGAAAAAATATCACCCAACTCTTCAGCTATCCTAAAGCTCCAGTGCAAGAGTCAAAGCAATTACTTCCACAGCTTCACAAACCTTTGCACCTCTCTGTTAATGTGTCAGGCTTTGTTACATTAATTGTACCTTATTTTGCCCTAGGGAGGGGAAAAAAAAACCACACACAGCCAGATTTGTTTAGAGAGTAAACAAGAACACAGTGCCATTTCCCTCTTTTACCCCCCATCTTTCTGTTGTACTGCTTGTGTTTCATTCTCTGACCAAATGTGCTCCTGCACTGACATCTCCTACACCATATACTCCCTTCCATCCAAAGACCCCATGCCGACAGGGCAATATATTTTATCTTCACAAGTGTTATAGTAGATTATGCCAAAACACATCCTAATAGAAGAATCAAAATTTGCGTCCGTCATGGGAAACTGAGGCATGGGATAGCAAACAAGCCTGTCTAATGATGCTCAAGAGACCAGAGGTAGCCCCTGTTTTCACCACACAGTAGCACAGACATCCCAGTTAGCCTAAAAGCATCCCTACAAATAAGACTGAAATCATCACCAATGAGCGGATATAAGTGCCAGAGATCTAACTCAGTGGCTTTGTACGTTTTAAAATGTATCAGTCCTTGAGGCCTTTCCAGCCCTGCGCTACTGGAGCGGCTAAAACCAAGCTGTTCCCACGACGCTCATCTACTCCAGACAGCAATTTTGTTCTCTGCTAAAATATGATGCACAAGACTAAAAGCAATAGAGTCACCACAGTTTAGAGTCACCACAGTTTCCCATGGTTCTGCTGATCTCATGCACCTTTCTCGCCCACTGCAGACGGGAGTAAAACCACATCCCAGTGTGAGTAGTGAGCAACAACCCAGGCAGCCAGAAGGCTGCAGGAATCCCATGCCTCTCCATCATGTCTAGATCTTCTACCTACCTCATGGGCTCAGCCACTTCCTTCTGCTAGATCAGCCCTCAGCAACTACTGATTAGGCTGGACAGCCCAGGGACACAGGGAGGAGCTGTAATAAAGTCCATTCTCCCTTTTCTACGTATCCTAATAGCCTCTACAAAATCCTTACTCTTTATTCCTCCCTCTCTTGCCTCCAAATGCAGCAATGCTCTCAGCACTGGATGTTCCCAATAACCAGTCTGAGCCATCCTCTTCCTCCACCCTGTCCTTCCTTCAAACTTCAGTTTTTCTCACAGTACCAGCTCTAATATCTGAGCTTTACAGGTGTGAACACTCATACAAAAGCAAATTTTACACTCAGCCACTCAAATATTTGCAGTCTACAAATTTCCAGCCATATAGCTATCCATCTGCAAATATTATGCTCAAATATGCTGTTCCAAATTCACGCTGTCATGGTCATACGTGGGTAAAGTGCAGCATCACCAGCTGATGCACGTAGCAAGTTGTCACAACATAAATTGCAAACAACTTTAAGCAGTTGTTCAATTAACTTCAGGCCAAGAATTACAGGCTGACAAAAGTTTGCTGTTAAATGTGAGCACTGAATAAATATGTGAGTTTTGCAATTTCTTTGCAGAGCAAAAAGGAAGGAAAAGTCTTAGAATAAATTCTGTGTTATAATTATTTTCTCTTTTGTCCCTCCTATATCTTCATTCCTAACCCCTGTTGAGATACATAATTTGTGGTTTTGGTCCCTTCACCCTTCCAGAGTTCTCCCAAACTCCTGAAATTAGTTTCTTGCTGAATGTCTACAACACAATTTCATTTGGAGAATGTCACAGACATTGAACTGAGCCATCTGGTTCCTAAGAGAGAAAGAAAATTATTTCTTTTATGCTTCTGCCTATGGTTTGTGTGTTGCCAAATTGAGATTATTCGGGCACAAAAGCATTTGAGGATTTGTTATTTTTAGCAGAACACACACAGATTTCTTTTTCAGGATAATTAACAAGCTAATATTAAAACAAACAAACAAAAGGAACAACCAAAGTCCAGCTGTAAACTTCAATACAGATGGATATGTTCCTCCAAGATGTTCCATACTCAGGAATTCTGGCAACACTGCTCATCTGAAGGAAAGGCAGGAGCTGCCATATCTACACTATGAGTGCAGTGCAGGAATGACTGTGATCATCGCCTGCGGCCGTCTGGGCTTGGAACATCGCTGGACACGGTGAAACCTGCACCATCCCTACTAGCTGCATTCTCCTGCTTCTCTGCTAGAGGGGAGGAACATACATGCAAAGTAATCACACAAAACTTCAATAACTAGGGGCTCCAGTCCTAGACAGGATCTTGCATGCTACAAATAATCCAAATGGACTGAAATAGACAGTCCAGTCACTGTCCAAATTACAGTCTATACAGCAGCCCTGCCCTTCACTGATGGATGGGCTCACCCTCCTCCCCTAAGTATCTACAACGGACCAAAGCAGGAGGTGAAAGAAAAGAGCTCATGGATTTGAGGCTTTCTCCTTTGGTGCAGTCAGGGTTTTTCATCCACTTCCTTATTTCTTCATTGGGAAAATGAGAACAAGTCCCCAGTGTCCATCTCCCCTGCTCCGCAATCAGCATCCCCTTTGTGTTCCCCAGCGAGAGCTCTGAGTGTCTCCACACCAAGTTACAAGACCAGGTCTTTAAAAGCCAGGACTGCTGTCCAAAACCAGGACAAACAGCCACTGTCCTTTGGCTCAGTGGGAGCAGGAAGGCAGCCTGTGGAGATGCTGTATCACCAGAGCAGATAGCTGAGAAGCCACTACTAGGATTAATGGCACCATTTCCCACTACATCCATGCTTTCGAGGGCACCCCGAGCAACTCCCCCACAGCAGCCCTCAGCATAAGGCAAAAGCTTGCCCCAGGCTCAGCCACAGCAACTGGACACAGCGCTTTCTGTTTGTATTTGCCAAAAGGATATTTAATGTGCTAGAAAGCCTCTTTCTTCACAACAGAGCCAGAAATGAGAGCAAAGGGCTGAGACGTGCCCCTGCTCTGAGCTCCTCCTGGACACAACCGCAGCTGTCAAGAAGCATCAGAGCAGGAGGGCACCGAGGCTGGGGGCATCTCACAATGTGCCCCTTCGTGTGGGCGAGCCTGCGGGTCTGCTACACTCAGATGTACTGTCACACATCTAGTGCTTGAAAAGTTACTCTCTCAAGCAACGAGAAAGCCTCATTCTGTGTCCAAATAGTGGAAAAAACAGAGGAGAGGAAAAGGCAGCTACAGAGAACAAAGCAGAGCAGCGATCAGCATTACTGAGCAATTCCATCAAACAGAATGAGGAGTAATAAACTGTAAATAAACAGCAAAACATGCCATCTACAATGACACTTCAGAGACAAGACAGGCATTTGCACACACGTGAAGAAAGCAGCACACAGGAACACCTGGGGACAGAACTCAGCCTCAGCTGTCAATAGATTTAAGCTATGTTTGCAAACATAGGAAGGTGGGAATAAAACAGAATATGGCCCAGAAAGGACATGACACTAAGCTGAACACAAAAAGGGTTTTTTTGTGGAGACAAGCATATCCCATCTAGTGGAAAAGAAAAACAACCACAAAACAAAACAGTACTTCAAACATAAGAATGAGTCTCCAACGAAAAAATGAATGTCCGGCAACCAGTGGTGTTCCCCAGGGGTTGGTATTGGGCTGAGTGCTGTTTAACATCTTTGTCAGCAACATGGACAGTAGGACTGAGTGCACCATCAGCAAGCTTGGCAATGACACCAAGCTGAGCAGTGCTGTTAACACGCTGGAGGGAAGGGATGCCGTCCAGAGGGACCTTGAGAGGTGGGCCAGTGCAAACCTTATGAAATTCAATAAGGCCAAGTGCAGGGTCCTGCACATGGGTTAGGGCAACCCCCAGCACAGATACAGGCTAGGCAGAGAATGCATGAAGAGCAACCCTAAGGAGAAGGACTTTAAGGTGCTGGTTGACAAGAAGCTCAACGTTCATCCAGCAATGCGTCCTGGCAGCCCAGAAGGCCAACTGTCTCCTGGGCTGCATCCCCAGCAGGTTGAGGGAGGAGCCCCTTTGCTCTGCTCTGGTGAGACTCCACCCGAGTCCTGCATTCAGCTTTGGAGCCCTCAGCACAGGAGGGACATGGACCTGTTGGAACAGGGTCAGAAGAGGCCACAACAATGATCTGAGAGATGGAACACCTCTCCTACAAGGAAAGGCTGAGAGAGTTGGGGCTGTTCAGCCTAGAGAAGACACAGCTCTGGGGAAACCTTGTTGTGGCCTTTCAGTACTTAAAGGAGGCTTATAAGAAACCTGGAGAGGGACTTTTTACAAGGGCATGTACTGGTAGGACAAGGGGTAACAGTTTTAAACTCAAAAATGGTAGATTTAGATTAGATATAAGAAATAAATTCTTCATGATGAGGGTGGTGAGGCACTGCAGCAGGTTGCCCAGAGAAGCTGTTGGCTGCCCCCTCCCTGGCAGTGTTCAAGGCCACGTTGGACAGGGCTTTGAGTAACCTGGCCTGGTGGAAGATGTCTCTGCCCATGACAGGGGAGTTGGAACTAGATGATCTTTGATGTCCCTTCTGACCCAAACCATTCTATGAAATTTGTAGAGGCTAGAAATTCTGCTGAGAACTACTAGCACATACCTTCATGCAACTTTATAGGTTGAAAACTTTCAGCAAAGATCAAGGATGGAAGAAATATTAAATACAATTTGAAACACCCTAGTGGTGTTTTGAAAAGCAGCAACTTTCTTAAAGCCATATGAAAGCACTCATGGCTAGTCAAGCTTCAATTAGGACTTTGTTCATTTCTTAATGACTAATAAATAGTAATTAATTGAGTTCCGCTCCATGTATTACCTCCTTCTCCTCTCATTATTATTATTTATATGTTATGCCCATTAAAACCAGTTAACTAAGCACTTGTAAAATACATCCCCTCTTCAGCTGATAGGTGGAAAGCAGTAAAATATAAATATGTACTATCACCCTAATCAAAACCGAGATGATAACAATGCTCACATCCAGCAAAAGGCTGTTTCAGACAGGTTGTCCAGCAGCCATACAAACCACAAGATCACTAGTGTGGCATGCGTGTGTAGCATACTGTACAAAGGAACTACGCGTTATCCTGCATCTCCTTGCTGCGCATCTTACTTGGGGCAGGCTCTGTGCTGCAGGCAAGAGGCTGCATCTGAGTCTGCAGCGAGGCACAGCAGCGAGGTGGTGCTTGCTGGCATTACCTCCCGGCCCCTGCCCTGACAAGCTGGCTCAGTGGCTGCCCGCCTGCCCACCCTCCTCTACGTGCTCTGGTGCATCCATCCCAGCCTTACTTTCAAGCTGAGCCAACATGCACCGAAATGGTGCTGAACTGTTACCAGGTTTTCAAGAGCAAAACTGAGCACCCATAAATCTGCTCCTGATCAGCATTTACTCACAGCCCAGCACTCAGGAGCAGCCTGGGGGCATTAATTCCGTAACGCCAGTGATGCTGTCAGACACAATACGTCCAGGACAGCCTGGTGGAAACAGACTTTCCACCCAGCACAGTGTTGGATAAAGAGACAGCACATAAGAGAGATAGGAATTCAGTCATGCAGTCTGCGCTGGCCCCAGCTCACAGGCAGGGGTTCCCAGAGATCAGGAAGGATGTTACCAAAAAGCAAACCCGACCTCCACATAGCACCATCCCAGGCTTCCTGAGGTCCAGCTCACTGCCTTAACTACAAAATCATCCCGCATCCATGCAAGAAATGGCTACCAGCATGGGAAGACAAGAGGCCTAGGATCTGTTCCTGGCTTTGCAAACACACCACTTGTATGCTTTCTGCCTCAGTTTCCCAATGGTACAAACCACAAAACCTATGCAGAAATATTTCTATCAGAGATCATCCCCTGGCTTTGGTACCACCAATCTCATACTATTCCAGTCAAAAAGTCATGCTGAATATTTGCAAAATACAAACACACAAACTTTGGTATAAGACACAAAAATTAGAAAAGATATTTGACATGTTTGCAAGGTAGTTTAACAAGATCTGAAATACATGAATATTCACACCCTGCTAATGAAAAATGAACAGCAAAATTCCAGCTATTGAGGAATAGATTTAAAGGATTCAAGTTTAGCCATTTTTTTTCTCTCCCACACACACGCAGCTGGTACAGACATACACTGTGACCTGCCCAGAGACCAGAGAACACTGTCTTGTCCACTCCCGAAAGAAATTTCTAATCACAGTTGCTAATCATATCCATTATCTGGCACCTTTCATGAGCAATAAATTCACACACAAATTGCATAACAGAGAAAGATTAAATGAAAGGAGGAGAGAAATATAATTCAATGAGACATAAGTTCAGTAGTTCAAGCTTTCAGAAGATCCTGATCAATAATGATCTCACACCTCAGCTTCTTTAACATCACCCCTGACAACAATATTGTTCTGGTTACCAAGACATCCCTGCTAGCATGTACCTGTGTTCCCTTTAGCTTTCCTGGCCAAAGACAAGGCCCCTGGGACAGACAAGCAATTAGACAAAGTACAACCAACAGTACAAACCTGCTTAACTTGAGCAGGGTCCAAAGGAGCAGTCCAAGAGGAATTCTTCGGTCCTCCAAAGCTAGAAAGCCATGTTCAGGTGGGAGTGCCACCTGTCACCAAGCAAGGTAGGTTCAAGGCTCTCAGGATCACAATGAAAATAAATTCATTGAGACAGGGCATGGTACAAATATGATTTAACAGTTGGTCAAAGACTCAAAGCTTCTGCAAGCATCTCTCTCCAAAAGGTCCCCCTGGAGAAGGGCTGAAATGGGTCACATATCTCCAGCATTAAAATCCCCGTGATTACTCTCACATTTACCTCCTCCACTTTGCATGCCTTTTAGACACAGCTCCAGAGTCCCAAAGCCAGCCCAGACAAAAGACACATACATTAAGATTTGATACTATTACAGTGGCAGTGTGAAAGCTTTTGTATCATTAAACCTGTCCTGCTGATCTCTATCATTTTGTATACTACAGCCATGCTAATGACACGATGGCAAAGTCATGTTACCTGGGTAATTTGTATTTCTCCTCCCCAGCACACATACATCATGCAGATCCAGAAAGCCTGCAGAAGGAAGGTGATGGGATGCTCTGCCCAAAAATAACATCATGCAAATAGATTCCTGCATCTGCATGCGCACAAGACAGAAGAGCAAAGGGGTTGGCAAGCTTTCTGCTTAAACCATAGACAAGAAAAACACAGCAGCAAAACAATCAAGAAACACAACGAGACATTATGTAACTTTTCTGTGGTGATGAGCTTGAAGAGTCCTCACGTCTCATTCCTTTTGTTCAGTGGAAGGAGCGGGCTCTGCCAGGGCCCTGTACAGGGAAGCTCAGCATGAACCAGGAGCCAGCCAGTACAGATGTGGAGCTCAGAGCTTGCCAGCCTGAAGACGACACTAGGTCAGGCTGGCAGAAGCAATCCAAAAAGCATGGCACTGCTCCTAAAAACAAATCTATTCTTTCATTCCTGGAAGAAATGCAGTTTCTTGCTTTCACCTTTTGATTCTCCCCCCTCCCTTTGAAGGGTAGCCAAAATTCAGGTACCATCTTTTTCATTCAGTGAGTATATCTGCTCCATCAGCTCCTCTGCGCCCAGCTCCCCGCCTTGCAAGACGGCATTTGGAAGACAGGTAGGACATGTCCTTTAAGGTGTCATTTCCCTGCCCCCTAATAATGATAACCAAGTCCCTGGTACACAGAGTAAGGCTGTCATCTAGCGGCAAGCAAGAAGCCTGCAATTAAATCTCATCAAGAGGACAGCAAAACCAGACTTGTGCAATGTTATGAAACTCTGCAAGCTCTTTGCTATCCCCACCTCTCTCCTCTCCCTGGGACCTGTGCATGCGAAAGACAGTAAATCCTTTTGGCATAACTTCTGCAAAGAAAGTTAATCTTTTAGCACTGTCTGGTCTTGAAAATGTAGACTCATCACCAAGGTCATCAGTGCCCTCGAGACCGAAGGGCATTCCTCCTGAGACTGGAGGTAAGCACAGATGCTGTCCTGTAGGTCTCCCCTTGGAAAAGACCAGTGGCCACACACAGCTTTAAGTTGTTCTGAACAGTCCCTCTGTGGAGGGGCGAACTGCCACATCCAGCCATGAGTATCCTAGCTCAATTATTTGCAAAACAACCTAACTGAAGAGAAGAAATAGGGGCTTTTTCCTCATTCCAACTCCTGCTCACCCTACAGACACTACTCAAGTCATTACATCACCTTCTGGTGCTGCACCTTAGTGCAGTAACAACTCCTTGCTTGCCTTCACTGGTGATGCGACAGCCAGTGCTCACTTAAGCCCCAGTGTTTCAAAGTCATACTAACTGCTTCAGTGGCTGCCAGCCTTGTTGCTCCATAGGACGACTTTGAGAGAATATTTTATTAGTAGTAACTCTGTGTCACTATTTCCAGTCCCTGGCATGGGCAAATTACCTCTGCCTTAAGTACAAGAAGGTACAGTTTAATGTCACAGAATCA
>Ga0065711_1009036_pt1 | contig 19832 bp, 10 predicted proteins | sample Hoacrofraction12_FD_59098 | JGI IMG/M metagenome (GOLD analysis project Ga0065711, IMG submission 59098) | Hoatzin crop microbial communities from Cojedes, Venezuela - Epithelial fraction 12 v2 (version 2) | ecosystem: Host-associated > Birds > Digestive system > Esophagus > Crop | place... | reverse complement strand
CAGACATAAATCACACACTGTTCACACGCCCCACATTCCCTTATAATTGGTAACTATGCACTAACGCCAATAGCAACAGACCGCCTCCACGTCCTTGAACACATCTTGTTTTTGCTAACCCACATCATGTACACTCTCAGAACTTTCTCAATTGCTATTCTTAGCTGTCCTTTCCAGGGGCCTGTTGAGTTATGCTGTTTTACTTAAACGGCCTAGTTGTGCTAATTCTCAAGCTACATCGACCCCAACAAGCTAGCTTGCTTGTTTTTCAAATAGGTGAACTGTGAAGCAGTACAACCAGGGGAAAATCAGGAATGAAAAATGTTTCTGAAGGATCTGGAAGGGCAAGAGCCGTGTCTTGCTGTTGTAGAAAACAGTGTAAGTTACACTATAATGGCATTTGTCATTCATAAGGAAGATGATCTTAGCAGAAGTGTGGCGTGGATGGTCTTAGGAGATACGTTGCGTGTTATCTTGAGAAAGGGTTCAAGTGAGGGCCAAAGAAAAAGAACTCCTGGAAGTCAACATGAGGTCACAAGGTTTGGCTATGAATATTGACAGAGTAAAGGCAGAGGTCGAATTCTAGGAAGAGCTAGGCAGAACAAAAGAAGGTTTTGGACCTGAGTTCAATAAGGGAAGGAAGAGAAAAGGAAGTGTGGTAGGACTCATGGTCGTGGCACAAGAAAGTTGGTGGCATTTTTAACAGTTGCTGGGTATAAGGAGGAAGAATTCAAAAGTGAGCAATGGGCCCAGTTTCATGTTGAATGTAAAACTATGAGTGGATGCACTGGTGTGTGCATACTGGCATGTGTCAGGAAAGGGCAAAGCTGAAACTGGGGCTGCCTTGAAGGAAAAAACTTTCCATTTCATCGACCAGATGGGACCACTGGAGCCTCATTCATTTTTACCCTATAAGGGTCTGCTTATGCTTCAGCCCACAAGAAATTAAATTTTGTGCTACAGTCTGAGAATCCCATTGTGGTCATTCAGTGGGAGGGAGGGTGTGCTGTGTGGTGATGCCAGTGAGCCACCCACACCTTGAGGTGGGAAGGTCAGGTTTGCAGGAGGTCTGTGAGGTGGTGGGAAGGAAGGCACGGCCCTCATTGCAGATGGAAAGATGGATGGCCTCTGTGATGGGGACACACACTGAGCAACTAGAGAAGCTTTAACCTATGTCTCCATCATGAACTGTCAAAGCTGACTGTCTCTCTTACATTCTCCGCTAGCTGTCGGCTCCTGGCAGAAGGAATTGAGGCTGTTATTACCCGTAACTGCCCAGGTATAGATCCATTTGTCTCACACCTGACTTTTGTAAACCCTACCATAAAAACTGAGGTCTGAGAACAAGTTTTAGTTACATGTGGTCTGTGTGCAGTTCGAAGGCATTTTTGGGAAAAGAACTCATTCATGGTATCTTCAAGAAACTTTCTGGAAGAGTAAGACTAAGCTACACCTTTGTCACTTTGAGGCACCTGTAAAGCCCACTTTACAACAATATCAGGCTCCTGAGTCCTCTGATACCTAAAGTGGTTTTGCTTTACTGCCTTGAGTTCCTGGAGGACCCTTCTTTTTCTTTATGGACGGTTCCTAAATACCTGATCACCAGCATAAATAGCACTCGGATGCCAGCCTGCATAGAAATAGGACTGATATTAGCAGATAAAAGCAACAATACTCCTATACAGCATTCTTTAATAAATGTCTCTTCTGTTGTTCTCCCATGTTTCCACAAAAATGTCACTTAGCTTTTGAAAAAAAAAACTTTGGTTAAAGCTTGAAAGCAGCTAGCTAACTAGCCTGAATAAACTCTGAAAACACAATTAGAATGGTATAAAAATAAATAATTTAGGGCAATTACAAGCTAGCCTAGCTATGAACAGTTTTTTCTTTCCCCCTTCAGACATAATGCAACGAAACAATGAAGCAATTTCCACATTTTTTTTCTAATGTTAGGCACACTTAATTTGAATGTCTTAGTACTTGCAAATTTAAACTCTAAGGGCACTAATTATCCTATATGAGGAGGGGTTATTGTCATTAATATTAGTGGGAGTTAGGGCCTGCACACCGGGAGGGAGATTTACTCTTTTACAAAACCTCCTTTATTAAGGTGCAGTTGCTTCAAAGTACTTTCCTCACCACACAGTCTACGTTCAATGCAGAGAAGCTCATTATACCAGTTACATTCATGATGATACCAGATGTTCAAATTCAGTACTCATGAGAGTTATTTTCAGGCTTCCTGTTCACATAAAGCTTGCTGGTGAACAATTAGTAAACGGAAGGATGCTGCCAAAAAAAAAAAAAAAAAAAAAAAAAAAAAAAAAAAAAAAATAAAAAAAAAAAAAAAAAAAAAAAAAAAAAAAAAAAAAAAAAAAAAAAAAAAAAAAAAAAAAAAAAGAATTACAAAAAGCAGCTTCTCTGCACTAGACTAGCTAGGAGCTCCAGGTGGCAGGAGCTACCTCTTCAAGACTGGGCTGTAATCACAACTGTAAGAGACGAAATCTGAAATATGCTTTCACGCATTTGCATGTAGCCATTATCTTCCCAACTATGGAAAGAAACAGTCTTGTTGCTGGCTGAGAAGCACCTCACACACCTCCTCTCTCTTGTTCTGAATGGTGTTTGTGTCAGTCTGCAGCTGTGTATGGTATTATGTCTTATAATCCTGCATCACTTCTATTCTATCCAGTCATAATCTAATGTAGAAAATTAGTTTCCAGTGAAAGTAATATGTAGTGCTTTTATGATATTTGTGTGCAATATCCCCTCTTCCATTGAGGATATTTGATGTAAAGGAAACAAACTCAGTTCCACAATAAAATACAAAAGTGGTAAAGTGGTGTTGCCATGTTTCTTGTCTTTGTGTATGTATGTATTTTTAAGTTTTCCCTTTTCTTCAGTCATGATTACCTACTATATAGGTTGTTTCTCAAAAGTCAATGACTATTTAAATGCTAGATGAGAATTAATATCTATTCAGAAATTGGAAATTAAATGCAGATTACTATTTTTCTCTTGTGGTGTAAGACATTACCAGGATGTACTATGATGTGGCTTCTTTTTGTTGTTCTCATTTCTGTATCCTTCAGCAGTGTGAGAAAACGCCTAATTTTTAGTAAGTACACGTTCAAGGGCTGTGATATTCAATAAATTCAATGATATTCAATAAAGTTACATCAAGCTAAGCCCATCCTGATTTGGAAAAGAGGTCTTTTCCAAAGTTGTTGCAATTTAACAAGACTGCACAGCTTGTCTCCAGTGGACACGGACCCTTCCCGACCACTGCTGCCCAGTAATCCCAGTGAGAGAAGATGGAGCATTTGGGGAAGCTTGGTTCAGTTTTTTACTTTATAAACATCAGACTTCTCCTCTACTGCTGTTAAAGGAATGCTGTAAGATTAGGCTTTCTGCCTTTGTAGTTCTGCCTGTAGCTGCAATGTGCCATGGCGAGGTGCACCGGTCAACATTTACATTTTTTAGCTCCAGGAGATGATAATGGCATGAAAGCAGGCAAAGGCTGGGGCAGAAGGGAGCAAGGGGTGCTCACTCCCAGGAGAATTAGTGGTCCTGTGGGATTTCCTTCACTCTCTGACAGCAATCTTTTTTGTGGGCCCTTCTCCACTTCCAACGTCTAAGGTTTCATTTGTAACTTTCTAATGACATCAATAAGAAATACTGTATTTGGCTTGAATTGGGCTGAGTGTGGCAAAGTTGAGAAAAAATGAAGACCAGATGAGGGGAGTTAACTGCTGCAAAGCTTATATCTGAAGTATAATCCTGCATATGTCTACGTCAAGTTTTTCTGAGCTGTTTTGGTAGAATAGCCTGATGCTACTTAAAATATATTAAAATGATTGTGCAAAGCAGACCATGTCAGGCTTCAACCCCAATTATTTACCTGCAGTTGCAGGGTGAAGTTCTGGATTTGCACAGGTGGGACCACCCATGGTACCTGTGGATAGGGGCACTAGTGTTGTTAATGAACAAATTCAATCACCTTATGAAGTATTTCACGTGGCATGGGAAAATGATGGTCCCTCAGACCTTTTTTGGTCTGTGTAAAAGGAGGGATCTGTCTTGTGGCATCCTAGACCTGGAGACTGTTTAATACTTGTTTCTAGTGTTCAGCAGTTGGGAGGAAATTGTAGCTTTTCATGGTTCCTAGGATGGGGTGGAAAGGTGCGTCCACAGATCGCGTAAGTAATAGCCACAGTGACACCTCATAGATCCATCTCACTCCCAGCACTGCAGCAAAGCTCCTTGTCTTCCTAGGGGGTGTCTTTGGGCACACAGTACTTCTGCTGCATGAGCACTGCCCATGTCCTTCGCTCAGTGGTCTCGTCCTTACCACTTGATGTAGCTGCTTCCTCTGCAGTTCAACACCACCACCACCGCTACCAGCCCCACAGGGAACAGCTGCCAAGGCGAGGATAGAGGTTGACTGTGCATCTGCTGCCAGCTTCACTGCCAAAACAATTGCGTACGCCATGATTTACACATCATACTGCAGCTTGACCCATCACCCGTGCTTGTGAGTTAGAGAAGATAAGTGAAATAGATGGAACTTAGGTCCTAATACAAACAAAGCTAAATATACATAACAATGCCTATATACACTCAGGTGTACCCTACACACCTGTTAAGGTCCAGAAATAAGTTTTGTTTCAGCTTTTACAAACCTCGTGTTATCTCACCCCAGCTGTGTTACTTATTTATTATAACTTATGTGTTATTTATTATTACTTAGGTGTTTTTTAGCTTAAATAGTTGAAGGTAAACTGACCCACTGAGTCACTTAAATACTTAATATGAACCTCCCCAGAGTGCAAGTCAGTACTTCCAGGAAAAGTCTGCAGCTTTGAAAGATGTAATTATAGCAGCAGTTACCATGCGTAAGGACTAGAAGTTTCTTTCCCAATTCACTTAAGGGAGGAATTGTCAGGATTTGTAATAAACAAGATACACTGAAAGCTGACTTTTGTCAAGATAATCTAATGTGCTTGTCACAATAGCATTGGGCTTTAAATGCTATTTCTGTGCCTGGGGCATCTGCAGTTTAGAATGGGTTGAGTAGACTTGAGTTTATTTGAAAGGTTTAAGAGCAGCAACAGAGTAGTACTATGCAATTGCTAGCTAAGTGACAACTTTGTGATTACTGAAATACATACATATTTCCATGGGGCGGTTGACCAAGAGTAGCTGGCACAGTTTTCTATCACGTTTAGTATCTTAAGTTACTCCTGAATTAATATTTTGTCACTAATTCTTGACCTATACTTTATTCTCCACAGTTTTATTTTGAAAGAGTCACTGTCCCAAGTTCAGGTTGTTTGTCACTTACGTCAGCAGTAGCTTCTCTCCTTGTCCTCATCTCAACATTTCATATTATTAAATTTCTGGGAAGACAAATTTAACCTTAGTTTCCACAAATGTGCTCAAATACTCACTAGAAGTACCTTTTGCAAGGTTCACTTGTAGTTTCCACGTAAACAGCCCCAGCAAAACCAGCAGCAGTACCTGCAGAATCAGATGCTGTTCCATGGACTGCACCTTGCATCCCTCGAAGTCAAGGGTGCAATTCCGTTCTGTAGCTGTGACTCCAGCTTCCTGAGGAGGTGGGGGAAGAGAGGACAGTCTCTAACCTGTGCCCCAGGCCGTCTTCTGCCTGTCTCAGCAGCACAGTGACGGCTGCTCAGGTCAGAAACCCCCTTGCACCAGCCAACCTTCATCTTCAGCTGGTGTAGGTTGTCGTCCTGGTCCCACAGTTTTAGGGTGATCACAGAGCCCTGGGACAGGCAGGCAAGCAGCTGGGACAGGCCACTGGGGAAGGGAGCAGGTGCTTGGAGCTGTGGGAAGGGGCTCGATACCAGTGCTGTGCGTAGGACACAGCGTCTGCCCAGGTCTGGGAGCAGCTAGCAACCTTGGCAAGGTCAGGTGTTACCATAAATAGGGCCCATCTGTGCAAAGCCTCAGGCAACATTTATTTGAGTTGTAAGGGAATAAATATGTAATTTTCCTCTTGTGAATAATGTATAATGACCTCCAGTGGTTTGCTGGAAGTGTTCTGCCAGTGACACTTGTGGGAGGAAGAGTTACATATTTGCCTGCCTAATCAGCAGCATATTTGGTGTCTGCCATGAGTTTGAACTGCGAACCCGCTTTTTGAATTAAAAGGAAGAGCTTTAACCAAGTGTTGTTTTTTTCTCCTAACAGCAGGTGAATGAATGCCAACATACCAAACACACTTTGCATTTGTACTGGTTTCCATTTCTTCTGGCTAGTATCTCTGAGAGAAGGGTCTCTCCCACACCTGGGGAAACATGGGAGAGCTGTTAACACTGCCTAGCACGTGTAAGTCTGGCAGTGCTGTACCGTAAGTGCTAGCACAGACAGGTATTATTCTAGGCTGCCTTGTTTGTATGCACAGCTCTGTGACTGTGTATGCAAATGTACTGCTTCCAGCACTGGGAGATTTTCCTCTGCCTGCTCCTATACAGACACCAGGATAACGAGTAGGGAGATTATTCAAAAACTTTCATGCAGAAAGATGCACTCCTGTCATTTAGAAACATACTGACAAGGGAGAAACTGCAACAGCTTTAATCCAAATCACAGCTGTAGTCACAGCGAAAACAGGACGTGAAGGAACTTGTCTAGGAGAGGTGATCCAAAAAAAGGAGACAGTGGTACGATCAACAAAGATTTCTATCTGTTCTCTCCAGGAAATATTTTGCCAGTCCCATCCACATACAGAAAGGTCAAGGCAGCTGTCTGAAACTGTGCAGCAAGGAGCAGCAACATCTCAAAAAGCTTCAGAGTGCCCTAGTGAGGACGTGCTCATTGCGTGGTGAGCTTGCATCAAATGCCTACCTGGGCACAGGACTGGGTGAACACAGAAGATTTTTGTGTTCGTAGAGTACAAAGGTATTTTCTTTTTTTTTAATATGGGTATGTACACACCTCCACATTCTTCCCTTACCATCAGAGCTCACGTTTAAGCAGCAGCAGATCAAAAGCCACTGACTTCTCTGCCCACCTTCTAGGTGCGGCTGGCTGCATCACAGTGGGCGATGGCTATCACAGGAGTGCGCACACAGCCATGGGCATCCGGACAGAGGAGCTTTTGACTACCTGGGGCCCAGTTTCACTCCTAGGTGTGGCTACAAGTGTTCTTCAAACTTGTTTTTAAGCGTAATCCAGCAAGCAGATGAAAAACAGGTTGTGTGTGCAACATCATTTACGGAAGGGGGTGAACAGTCAAGTCTATCTTACTTTTCCTGGAGTGGGAAGGAGAAAAGCAGGTAAGTCAAGCTGAGTTAGTTGATATTCTGTTGATTTTTCATGCTGCTGCATTTGTGGTGCACAGCTACCACCCATGTCTCCCTTAGGAAGCCGAGCACATGCCTAAACAGAACTAGTTTGTGAAATACCCCGTCTCACAATTCGTCTGTCTCACTGTTGGCCTTGCTCAAAGCTAGCAGGTAGGAGAAAGCACAGAAGAGGAGTGTACCTTCCTCCCCTCCCTCGGGCTTCAGTTGCCAATTTGTGTTTCCAGCCTCTTGAGACCGAGATGAGTCCAACCACCTCACCCCTCAGCGTGCCCAAGCACTGGTACCCCAGGCTCTCTGCAGAGCCGGTGACACACTGGTGTCTGAGTCCTGGGTGCAGGTCAAAGAGACGCGGCCAACCGCTCCGAGAAGGGGAAGAAACAAATGTGAGGTGATGTACAGCAGGAAAGTGAGGGGGATCAAGGGTGAGGTCAAAGGGGAAGCAGTGATGAGGATCACTGAACAATTCAAGAGGGTGCAAGTAGGCTTGTGGGAAACGTGAGGATTCACAAGGTGAGAAAACACAGTTTTGGCAGAAGCTGATTGCTGTTGAGTGAGACAGTGGGGAGACCTGGGGTGGGGAGAAGCAAGATGGAAGCTACTGGACCATGGAGAAATACTTGGCTGAGGCACAAGCGGGAGGGAAAACGGGCCCTGGTGTGCAGCTCGCCCAGCTGGTGGAAGTGTCAGAAGTGGCTTCTCGCTCAGGGTGATATCAGGGGGACAGATAAACGAGAAGGCTTGGCAAAACTTTTGGCTCCTTAAGCCATAAATGGTCTAGACCCTTGGCTGCAGGTCTTGGGCTTGGTGTCCTTCACATGGCCCCAGAAATCTGCCTTGCTGCCTGCAACGCGTTCAGCAGGGAAAACACCCTGCTCCTGAGGGCAGAGGGGCACATGGGAGGAGATTTGGGCAAAAGCAGAGAAATACTGTATCTACACTATTTAAGTTTAGGTTTGGGACTGGGCTCAGTGCATTCACACCCACAGTGCCTGGAGTAAAACAAGGAGGCAACCTGCAATATTCATTAACAGGCTATTTGGAGCTTAAAGAAGGGTTTTCTCCTACTGCTGTAATAGTTAAGTCTAAATAAATGGAAAGGGGGGTTAGCTGTGGGGGAAGTGAAGCATGCTCAGTGAGAGCAGGGGGTATGGCAGCTGGCAGCTTGCTGGAGCTCCACTAGCATTAGCAGCCTGGCCTATCCATCAAGCAGGGTGAGGGAGGGTGGAGGCAGGGCCAGAAACAGGCTCTTCATGCTGCCAAGAAACATGCTGACAAAAAACAAGAAGAAATGTGGCAGCGCCCATTGTGGTCTAGCCAAACAGTGTCTCACAAGCAACAGGATCAGCAGCTGCAGCGGCTAGGAGCTGTATGTCAGCAACGAGGGTCTGAAAACTGTGGTGGTGTAGAGAAGATCACAGGAGGGAGAGATGGTGTCTGCAGCAGAGAAAGGAATCTGGATGCAGGAGTGACTGAACCTTTGGAGGTACAACCTATGTTCTGACACTGAAGAACTGAAATACATGGCCAGGGAAGGGACATTTTGTTCTCCTGTGACTTGCCTAGGAGTGATGACCTCTTTAAAGCCACCAGTTTTAAGCGAATTGTTCCAAAGAGTGTGTTTGGCCTCCTACTCTCCCTAAGGCTGCCCAACTTCTACTAGTAATCAGAAAGCATTTAGACCAAGAAAGAGGGAAAAAACTTCAGGAGACTTGAGAAAAGTTGCCCAGGGAAGTCCACTTCTGGTTTAGTTAGGCCAAGCAACAAAATCATCCACTACCTGGAGACGGCACACTATTACTGCAGCATGGGAGAAAGTATGGCACTTGATGGCAAGATGGGGGGAAAGACCTTCCTGCTAAGCTCTCGGATGTGAAAGAGCAATCAGTCTCTGAGTATGTTTGCTGGGAATAAGAGAGGTTATCTGTTGTATGTGGTTAAGATGCTTTCCTACCTTTAAAACAAGTTTACTTCACAGACCTGCAGCATGTTCTCACTGGATTTACAGTGAGTTCGTGATGTGAGTTTCATCACTGTAAGACTAGAGAGGTGCATGACAAAACTAGAAATGCTTAACGGACCCTGTGGTAAAGCACAGTGAGACAACACTGCTGTTGCCATAACAAGCTGCAACACAGCAGGGCTGCTGCCACTGTCTCCCTGTTTTCAGGGAACTTGCCCTGCCGTGAGCTGCATAAAGTCACTGGTGGCAGCCGATGAAATTCAGTGGTGACAGGGAATGTAAGCAGGGATGGATGCTGATGCATCCCACGACCGATGCACTGATCCGCTCCTCACTTGCCATTTCCTTGTGTTCTGTGTGAATAGCTACACTGTTTTACCAATCTGAAGAATGGGGCATGGGACCGTGTACACAGCTGAGACAAGACGGGAATTAGGTCAAACTCCACATGAAACAGCACCCAGAACATAAAATGAAGCTGCACTGCAGCATGAGGCTCCTCGATGTGTGCTGAGGTGATGGTGCGTGTTTCTCTACTGAACTTAAAAATGAAGGAGAACAGCACTAGTCAAGTCAGAAATTTGCAACTTCCTTACAGGGAAGGTACATCTAAGTGCCTGTACAAATGCTAACTCACTAGGCTGAAACTCTTTAAAAGTAGTTTTAAAAACAGTCTAAAGTTAGGCTTCCAATTCCACATATAGTAGCCTGAATTTTCCAAATGGCCTGGGAAGAAAAAAAGCAATCAATATACGTTAATCCTCTTAGTGTCTGAAGTTCAGATTCGCCAATGCATTCTGTCCTGTGAGAAACCCCTACTGAAACAACTTGTGTTCGAAATTCTTCCCCCTCCCTTTGTTCCTTCCACCCTCTACACCTTTCATCACGGGCAAGCTACTTCTTATGTCTTTGTTTCTTTGTGTTGTCTCTATCCCACCCCCTGCCTGGGTGATGGCAGGAGAAAAATACATCACAGAGGATGAAGATTTCTAAACCACATCTGCTTTACTTCAGGGAACAGGCAAAATCAGAAAACTTTAATTTGCATACAGCAGTCACATACAGTCACAGTTGCAGCAGGATTGAAGTGAAATATTAATAATGATGAGCACTTCAGTTCACTGACAGAGGAATGCATACCACTATGGTAGTCTTTGAGTTCCAGTACTAAGCAGATGCTTTAGCTAGCTTCCTAGCTTCCATTTCCTGCTTAGCCTTTTGTTTCATCTCTCTTTCTCTCTCAATGAGAAGGGCTTGTTCTTGCTCCCACTCCTTTAGCTTCTGCTCATGTTTTGCAATGTCTTCCACTTCACATGCTGGCAGCTTTTCCTTGACAAGTTGGGTGGTCAGCGTTAACAGGCTTTCAGATTCAACCTTGCCAAGTGAACACAGCTTAGAGTACAGCTCCTGTCACAAAAAAAAAGGATTTGGTGGGGAGCGAGAAGGAGAGAGCCAGTCAGCCACAAAACAATCACCCACAAAACACTTCCCTATAACAACCAATACATCGCTGTTTGAATCTAACTATTAGCAGGGCTATGCAGGCCAGGTAACTATTTTATACCAGCAAAGTGTTTCAACTGTGCTAGTTGTCGATTTTCTTGAAATGCTAACCTCTAGAATAAATTTTTTGAGCAATGAAAGTAAACCACTTAAGTTTCACTTTCATTAACCACTGCAATTCTCTTTATTTTGCCAAGTTCAGTTACCTGGTATTAACAAAGACCAGCTGACCAGTCAACTACAATAAATACAGTCGAAACGCTTTGTGTTTGTGTCTTACCTCAAAACCGATGGAACGATTAGCTCCACACAGCCTGCATTAACACCCCTCTCAACAGATGCACATCACTTTAAAAGCTCTCTTGCTAAAAGTATAGTAAGTAACTCCCATGATTTTTCTTCTGAACAGTTACTGCGATCTCAGGCTTGACTATGCTTGCACAGACTGTACAATAGCACTGAAGTAAGGGACATTTTTTCAGGAATATTCTTCACTGAAACTGAGAGCAAAGCTTCAGTAAGAAACTGTGCAGTATTTCTTTCTTGCGCTTTACTGATCTAGATTTTGTGCAGCATAAAAATGTTAATTCACTTGAGATGATGAATCATCCAGTGATACTGTTCCTGGCTTTCTGGAATCTTTAGCCTGATGCCTCACAATCTGATTAATTGCCTTGAAAGTGGAGATACACAACCAAGGAGGAGTTTCCAGGGGGGAGAAAGATGACACGGCACTGGCAGATCCTCTACGTACATGTCCTAAAGAAAGATACGTCCACGCTTCTTTCCTAGGCCCTNTGAATAAAGCCTATTGCTTTGCATTGCACNGTGATGGAAAGGATGTGGNGATCATTCACCTTCAGACAAACTGGCAGTTCNGGGGCCATTTAGATATCTGGACTTCCACTTCCAGTTATCACTGGAAGCTTAGGCACCGTGCTGTTAAGGCTGCAGTGTTCCTCTTATCCCAGCCCACGCTGGCAATAATCTGCAAAGGCACTGTACCTCAGCTACTGTTCTGAGGCTCTGTCTTGTTCTTATGCAGCGAACTATGATGTCCCCTGTGAGGCCCCTCCACTTCTCTCTGCCTTAGCCAACACAACTGCAGGCTTTGTTGTGTTTTGCCAGATCCTTGAAGGTTTGAAGTGGACAGACAGCAGACTAAACTCTTTAAAATGCTAAGCATGCAGGTCCAAGGGGCTTGGATATTTGGCTCTGTCTGTTTTTTGATTTTATGATAAAGAATGAAAACAAAACCAACGGCTTTGAAGCTAATGGACTAAAACCAAACACAGTAATATTCAGGTGTATTCATCTCTGTCTTGTCTGAGATGTCAGAAAGTATGCAGTGCATCACCGAGAAACATAAAGAGACTGTACAGCTTGGGTCTAGGGATGGAACCTGACAACTACACTCATGTTTACAGATTACATATTCCGTTTAAACAGAACTGGCTTAGATCCTTCAGACTGTCCGTACTAACCACTACCAAGGACGTGCTGAAAAGGGAGTTTATGCACTGAACCTAAGCAGCATGAAATTGAATTAGAGAAAGGCAGCAAACTGAAAACTAGCTGGGCTTCTCTCCTAAACCATTACTGGTACCACTGAACTCCTGGAATCTTCCCTGCTCTACTATGATACATTAGTGAAACTGATTTAGGAAAGCAGCAGGCTCTATGTCCTGCAGGTACCAAAGGGCGCGTTCTTAAGCGGCTAAGTCATTGATTTTTACAAGCAGTCTCCAGGGTTCTGCATGCAGACAGAGAAGGAGGACTGCTTTTAGAGAGGGTGTTCCCAGCATTTATGTGATGAAATGCTTGCCCACTTATCATCGACACAGATGGAAGGAATTGCCTGAGGAACACTGTATTGAGTAGTGAGCCTCAGCATATGCGATCTGGAAACAGGTAATTACAACACAAATGACAGTGTCAGAGTCTAAATTACAGCTCTACAGGCTTTATCTGGAAAAAGCCAAATACCCTCAAGTCCTGTTTGTTTTAATGGAAGTGAAGGACATGCTGCCTCTCACACATATCTGTTAGCCTGCCCTGGCTTTTTCAGGTACTTCCACAAATGGCCATTCTGAAGGTTGGTATGAGACACTGGAGTCCAAGTATGTGCATAAAAGCCACGCAGAACAAGCTACAGTTCTCATCAGGAACTGCATGTCAGGAGCAAATCCATATGCTTTTCCTTGCATTCGCAGGTGTATGACTTGAGCAAGAGAATTGGGCAAGCAGGAGACAGAAGCAACCGCTTTTAAGCTCAACAAGAAAGACTGAGACATGCTGGTTAACACAGGGCTGGTCAAAGCACAGCCAAAGTGTTTTCACCAGCACAACTGCAAATCCTGTGTTGGGGTTACATCACATGAGGGGCAGACAATCTGTGCTGGGACAGCAGCTGTCAATGCCAACATCACCGGGTTGCTTCAGAGCTGCCGCCTCCCCTCAGACTTCTATGGATTTCCAGTGAACTTCTCCACCGTGTGATCTACGCCTGTAGGTGTCCAGGGGTTCAGCTGGAAAGACCGGCTGATGCTGGCCTCATGCATTTGAAAGAAGAGCCTGAGAGCTCTTTCAGGTTTAGCCTAAATGGCATTCTGACTTGTGAGCTCCTTTTCAAATCCAAACCACCAGAAATTGTGGCTTATTTACATATAAATTACTGTTGGATGCCTAGACTTCACACAAGGGCTACGTCTTTCTTACATTCAGACTCCTCTGGTGAGAGCTTAAAGCTGAGCATTGGGACTGTAGTTTATTGGCTCAGAGTTAGGTCACTCACTGCCACACCAGGGAATGCCTGAACTGAAGTTAACCATGGAACTTGTGGAAAGGTTGTGGTGAGAAGAAAACTACTCTCTTGGCACTAGTCTCTCGCCAGTTTGACATCTAGGCCCTCTATTAGCACTCTGCATTATTTTCTTCAAGGCCAGACAACGGACAGACAATGAGAGACTCATAAAAATGTCTCACTCCCTCCTCCAAAGGGCGCTTGTATTCACCTAATTCACTGTAATTCATCTAAGCATTAATTATCACATGCTGAGCACTCACTGAATCTCAAACACTTTAATTAAAAAGTTCTAGAGTGCCTACAAAGCAAGTTTAATATCTAGAGATCAGTGGCGAATAACTTATGTAAATACAAATTAAAGAAAGAAAAAGTGTGTGTATGTGAGGTGAAACCATAGGATACTAGTCTTTTAACTTTTGAAATTTATTTTGAAGAACAACGGTCTGTATCCAGAACAACTGTCCAAGGTCGTGACAGCAACAATGGGAACTGATGGGCTATGGAAGGAGTACTGCTCCTGCAACTATAAGCCAGGTTAGTTTCAACCTGGGGTATTTGATTTTTACCACAGCACAAATCAGAGATGATAAAATAAAATGAGCTCATTATATAGCTATGAGATGATCAAATAAAATGCATTCGTTATATAGCTGTGCCCTAATGAACAACTGTTTGTGTTTCATATTGTTATCATCAGCATGACCACCTAAAGATAAAAGGGAGGTGATATAGCCTTACTCAATGCCCCAGACTGAGAGTATAGGATGCCACTCTCCTACTTAATGATAACATACACAAATGGGCAATAAATTCTGGATGGTCTCATGCCTACTACAATTTATTTTAATGAGCAAGAGCCCACACAAGGTCAGAGAATGCATCTCTAACGACATACCACTTTCATGAACAGGACTGGATTTATCATTTTGATGTATGAAAAGTGAAGATAAAATCCCAGTAGACAGACAAAAGACAAGTGGCCTTGAGCACTTATGTCTTCGTAAGCTGCAGCTTCCTGTTTGAAGTACTGAAAATGTAAGGTGACATCAGCTTCAAAAATGCCAGGTAGGACTTCAAATGCACTGAAGGGGTGTCTGTTTACTAGCCATAATAAGTCAGCATATATATTTTCTAGTGTATATTATGGAGATCTACTACAGCTTAGAATATTCAGACAAATGAAACTCTCTTACCTTGAATTGGCTGTAATACTCAGGCACTTTAGACTGCTCCGTTTCTTCCGATTCTGCAGACTGTGACTTCTGCTCCAATTCCTTGACTTCTTCAGATGATTCTGGACCAGGTTTTGCTTCAAGGATAGACTGCAAAGTGGTCTCCAGAGCATCAATCTGAACAATCACATTGGTCACCATTAGCATAAACAGTTTGGAAATACAACCTAAGTAACACCACTGCCATGTTTACAAACAACTTGAGTTGCTATGTATTTTGAGATGAATTCTGTGTATGATCAAAACAAAATCAAATTCTAAAAGGAAATGGGACTTATTCTTGGAGGAATTTTGTACTGTACGTGGGACCTTTGAGGCTGGAAATTAAATCCCTGCAACAGAACAACTTCACCACCCCCTGCCAACAGTAAAACTCCCTGTGACTCAGCTACTGACTGGTATTTGCACATCTGTCAGGCATTAGGCTAGTGTCTCCTCTTGGCCTGATATCCAGCCATAAATACTAATCCTAAATGGTACTCACAGTGATAAGAGCACTAGCATGATACACAATCATAGATACATCTAAATACGTCATTACTATGGAATGTTTGAACCATATAATCTCTAACACATCATCTCAACAGCTCTTTGGTGAAAAGAAGCAGGCAACAAGAACATTCATTCCTATCATTATCGGATAATTTAACAGGAAAAACAGAAATGTAGGCATATAATATTATTTTTAATCTGCAACACCTCTGTTCACTTCATACTTTTGTCTTCTGAGGTAGTAAGAGAACCACTCTCTCCTACTCTAATTGCAGTTGTATGAAAAGAATGCATTAGCTTCACTAAGCGACTTAGTAAATTATTTCTGTATGTATTATTGATACAGAAGATGGAACTGCTTTGTGGATGATGCTGCTATTTTGGGAGTAACATGGTCTCCATAACTGGAATTATTGGATGCAGGTTGCCTGCATTTTAAAGTTCAGCTTTTACAAATGCAAAAAGCTGTTACCCTTCCATGAATCCTAATTCTGAATGTTTATCAGAAGGATGAAATAACTCCTTGTAACCTTTGAATCTGTGATGCTTTCTCCAGGCAAAAGTGATCTTGATATTTATGGATTCATATGCCTAGCATTAAGTATATAATGTTACAGAAATACAAATTAGGTTTATTTGAAATAACATTCTTGACACTGAATTGTAATATTTAAACTAGCAGTACTGAAACAGGATGAAATAAGCAATGAAATAATAACTATGTGCTTGGAAATACATACACCCATTTAGAGACTTTCTCAGACAATTGAAAAAAACAAAACTTGTCTTGCTTGTTCACAGTTAAACAATACAGCACAATACTAAAACAGTATTGCTATTATGTTGTTAAGATAGTAATGGCAGAGAGAAAAGAGAGACCCTTCTAGTCAGAAATGAATGGAAGCTTAAAGCCTGAAAGAAAAGTGAGTGACAAATAATGATTGGGCAAATCACTTGAAAATGTTTACGCCAAAACTGTACAGTTAATTTGAAAACTTCCCTTTTAGATAATGAAATTTGTTCAGCCAGAAAATAACACTACATTTTGGAAAAGAACCAAGTTCGCAAAACCAGGGCTGTGTCTTTCTTAAGTAACTCTATGATTGTGCAGGCATGCAAGGACAATGATTTATAACATGGCCCATACTTCTCAGTGCTATATGGATTCACGAGAATTGCATAATGGTCAACCTAGTGTTGCCCAAGAGAGGCCCAGGGTACTACAGGAAAAAAAGGGTTATGGCACTTAAGGATGTTTCCACCGCATCTGCTGAATTCAGTGAAAGCTGACTGACCCCAGTATTGACCCGGTCAGTGCTCTTAATCCTTCACCCTTAGGAATACTGCATTTTAGTTGGAAAGAGTAATTAAAAATATCCTGTATGGATTTTAATAGTAAAATCTTAATGACCATTTAGGCAGAAAAGGCCAGATTATGCAAATCAATACACTGTAATTACTTTACACCAGATAAGGATATGGACCAACATATTTTCCTTGTTTTCCTCTCTGGAGTCACAAAACTGCATTAGAGAAAAATTATTTTGGTAACAAAAAAACATCCAGGAATGCTCTTGGTCCTCAGCTTGGTGCAACTTCTGTGACTTGCACTATTGTATATACACTGCCACCTAAATTCCAAATGAGGCCAAGTGTCTCTTCAAGGAAGTTTCTGTGTGTCTCTCATGGTCATTGCTTTTTGGGCTCTGTACTGGATTTGTACAGAGACACATAGAGAATTAGTGAGTATCAGTAACAACCTTATTTTATACATTCTTGTTCTCTAAAAAGTAAAAAGTGCCTCTGCGAAGAAAGCATTGCTATTACTAGCATTTACTATTTTTACAGTATCAGTACACGGAACGATGAGATCTTCTATGGACCTGTTGTACCGCAGACAGATAGAGCCTTGTTTCAACACTAGGATGTTCATCTACAACCCAGGGCAACCTGAGGAGTTCCTGGCCCCAAGTCCCTTAGTCAGTGCTGACTTCACAAATGGACCAAATCTATTCATCCCCTCAACTGAGGGCACTACAGCCCTTCTAGAAACCACTCTGTATCTTTTCTGGACCAGTATCATTCAGGACAATATCATCTCAGAGGGCAATGAATACATGGAATTAGCCTGGAGAGGAACAAGATGTCATATTTCATCCTCACTGCTAAGAAGTAAGTTTCTGAGCGAGTTCAAAAGTGTGAGAAATAAAGCTGTCTTCCCATCCCCACAGACATGTGCTTGCTGTGACACAAGATCCAGGTGTCTCTATAGGGAGGGGAAGGCTTAGGAAACATACTTCAATGGTTTGTGGCAGTAACAGACACTCATTCCCAAGGACATGCCAGTAGACATGATCACTGGCTCATCAACTGAAGCAGTGGTTCTGTTCTAAACATTACTATTTATCCTGTCTTCCAAAGACCTCTGAAGTATTGCTGGGCCTCTTCTCATTAGCAAGGCACAGAATTGACAGGTTTTACTGGAGTTTGCCTTCTACGACATTCCCTTTGTTCAGCAGACTATAGCCTTCAGACTTACAGCTTCTTTGCAGATTTTGATGTCCCCTGACAATGAAGCCACGTTCTCCATCACTTGCAAGGCTCTATTCAAGTATCCAGGTGTCCACATCAGTGGCATTAGATTGTATACAGCTCTTAATCCTTTATTTAACTCCACTTTCCCTGTAATTAAAAACAAAAGTGTTAGTACTTCAACACTTGAGCCTTCACATAATCCATATGGATTGGCCCTGTCTTTTAGAAGTAACAGCAAGTGTCTTGGCTTCTGTGGTAAAAACAACACACTCCTCTACAAAGACAGAACTGACAGAACTGCTATTTTCCTATTTTATTAAGGTGCCTTCTTTTTGCCCAACTTCACAGCTATTACATGTTTTTTTTCTGGTTCCTCCTCGTTCCCCCTCCACTTTTGCCTAAAAATTTTGTCCAGATGGAAAGGAGAAAACATGGTCACATTTTCTGGTTGTCTGGCAGCTACAACAGCAGCTCTGAGCAGGATGTCTGAAGATCTCTGACAAATGCCTCCTTATCCAACCAGGCAGACATCCTGCTGGGGGTCTGTTATACACCACCCAATCGGGATGAAGAGGTAGATGAAGTTTTCTACAAGAGGCTGGCAGAAGTCTCACAATCGCTAGCCCTTGTTCTTGTGGGGGACTTTAACTTACTGGACATCTGCTAGAAATACAACACAGCAGAGAAGAAACAGTCTAGGAGGTTTCTGTAGTATATGGAAGATAACTTCCTGAAGCTGCTGGTAAGGGACCCTACCAGGGGAGGTGCCTCATGAGACCTGCTGTTTACTAACAGAGAAGGACAGGTGGGAGATGTGACGCTTGGAGGCTGTCTTGGGCTTAGCGACCATGAAATGATAGAATCTCGGTTCGAGGTGAAGTTAAGAGGGGGCCATCAAAACCACCACCATGGACTTTCAGAGGGCAGACTTTGGGCTGTTCAGGATGCTGGTTGAGAGGGTCCCCTGGGAGAAAGTCCTGAAGAGCAAAGGGGTCCAGGCAGGCTGGACATTCTTCAAGGAAGAAATCTTAAAGGCACAGGAGCAGGCTGTCCCCATGTGCCGCAAGATGAACCGACGGGGAAGATGACGGGCCTGGCTGAACAGGGAGCTCTTGCTGGGACTCAGGAAGAAAAGGAGGGTCTACCAGCTACGGAAAAAAGGGCAGGCAACTCAAGAGGAGTATAGGGCTCTCTTTAGGTCGAGAGGAAATCAGAAAGGCAAAAGCCCAGCTAGAACTCAAGCTGGCCACTGTTGTAAGGGACAACAAAAAATGTTTTTACAAATATATCAACAACAAAAAGAGGACCAAGAAGAGTCTCCATCCCCAGCTGGATGCGAGGGGAAATATTGCCAGCAAGGATGAGGAAAAGGCTGAGGTACTTAATGCCTTCTTCGCCTCAGTCTTTAATAGTCAGACTGGTTACTCCCAGGCTAGTCAGCCCCTGGTGCTGCAAGATAGGGAAGGAGAGGGGAAAAAACCTCCCATAATCGAGAAGGAAGCAGTTAACGACCTGCTATGCCATTTGGACACTTACAAGTCCATGGGGCTGGATGGGATCCACCCAAGAGTGCTGAGGGAACTGGCAGAGGAACTGGCCAAGCCAATCTCCATCATCTGTCAGCAGTCCTGGCTAACAGGGGAGGTCCCAAACGACTGGAGGATCACCAACGTAACATCCATCTACAAGAGGGGCCGGAAGGAGGATCTTGCAAACTACAGGCCTGTCAGCCTGACCTCAGTGCTGGGCAAGATTGTGGAGCGATTCATCCTGAGTGCGCTCACTCAGCACGTAAAGGACAACCAGGGGATCTGGCCCAGCCAGCATGGGTTCATGAAAGGCAGTGATTCGAAGATCCGGTAGGAAAAACCTAACAGTACCATGTACACTGCTCAGCAGGTATTCTTTCTTGTGGCGCCGGGCACACGGATTTCTCCTCCAAACGTGTGCACCAGACACCCTGTTGCTTC
>Ga0065711_1037446_pt1 | contig 19833 bp, 25 predicted proteins | sample Hoacrofraction12_FD_59098 | JGI IMG/M metagenome (GOLD analysis project Ga0065711, IMG submission 59098) | Hoatzin crop microbial communities from Cojedes, Venezuela - Epithelial fraction 12 v2 (version 2) | ecosystem: Host-associated > Birds > Digestive system > Esophagus > Crop | place... | reverse complement strand
CAACTCACACACTCGTGCCTCTAGACTTGAGGTGGGTTTTCCATCCCACTTCCTCATGTCCTCTCTGTGGTCACGCAGGTAAAACCACAGGGTGCCCCGTGGTGTGTAGCCTCTGTATTCTCTCTCCTGAGCACAGAAACGCCTGCCCCTAGTAGCTGAGATGCGGGCCCGCACAGGTGGAGAGTAGGACATATCCTCTTTGAATTACTGGAACTGCCGGGCCAGTTTCTTCACAGCTGAGACAAGGGAGGAAGAGAGACTTTGCTCATATTGCCGGAGTCTGACAGCCACCTCATCCACTTTTGGTGCCTCTTTACATTTCCAGTTTACAACTGCCAGTGAGTTGGCATATGAGGAGGGTGTGCTCCACACAAGCTTCCTCCACATAGATGCTGTGCACTGGACTTCACCTGGGTCTGTGGGTAATTGGTCATCGTCTGGTTCATAGTAAACCAGCTCCCGCACAGCTAATTCCCTCAAGTACTGAATACCCTTTTCCATATTGGTCCACTTGCCAGGATAACATACAAAATCGTCACTGAAGGTGTACCTCTCCCTCACGTCTGAGAGAAGTCTCCTCCAGAGGCTGAGGACTTGTTCCTTTTTCCCAGTGGCCTCGTCAATGCCCCCATTCCTGGCCAGGGATCCCAGCTGCTTGGCTTCCTTGCCCTCTCATTCCAAGCTGCTGGCCCTGTTATCCCAGCACCGCAGCAGTCAGGTGACAATGTGCTCGCCCGGGTGGCGGCTGAAATCTTTCCGCATGTCTGGCAGCTCACTCAGGGACAGGGACCGGGTAATGATCTCTGTCTCTAACTCCCGCGATAACCCTGGCTCATTGTCATCCCTCCCGGAGCGATCTGCTCTCTTTACATCTTTCTTTAGTTTTACAGGGGCGACTGCTACCGCCACATGTTGGTCACTGGGCTCAGTCACTGTGCCTGTGGCTGGAACTGGGGCTGGAGCAACTGCCGTGCTTGCCGGGGGAGCCGGGACCACGCCAGTGGCTGCAGCAGCGGTGTTGCCAGTCGGGGGGGCTGTGACTGCCTGCTGGCTGGAGGGGCTGCAGGGCCGGCTGGGGGGGCAGCGCCAGTTGCAGTGCCTGCTACTTCGTTTCCCCCCCTTACCCCTTTAAGGCACTGAACAGTGTTGAACAGGTCTCAGTAGGCATGGGCCAGACCCCAGCACATTGCGGTGATTTGTGTCTCTCTGGAGTTCCCAGGGTGGCAGCACACTTTTTGCAGATATTTTACCAGATTGTCTGGATTCTGTATTTGTTCAGGGGTTAATTTAAAACACACCGGGGGTGCCCACTGCTCTAGACACCTTCCCATGTTGTCCCACACACCCAGCCACTCACAGCTATCTGGCTCCGGGGCAGGTCTCTGCAGGATGTTCTTAATGACTTGTTTAACCCTAAACAAAACCTGCAACCCATTCAGGAGGCAGAACAGTAGAAACCCGCTGGCCTGAGCATCCCACAGGTACTCGAAATTTTCAAAAGCCATTAGAAACAGCCTGAAGGAGAGAGGGGGAGCAAAAGAGTGGGGGGAGGTATCCCCTCTGTTTTTCCCCACAGATTGGGTTTGATTATTAACAAATTCTAAGACATAGGATCTGAGGTATGGAAATGATCGCAGTGCCACATGCAAATACAAGCCTAATTTCATGCACATTGACGTTATCATGTCATAAGTCGACATCATACAGTATAGCAAAATCATCATCATGATCCTTTTCCCCGAGGTAGTGAACAACACCACAGGGAAAACATAATGCAAGTACGGATTCAAGAACCACAACTATCTGATCAAAGTCAGAAACATTTTTACCGGCAACTGTTTAACTAACACAGAAAAATGCGTATAACAAATTTAACAAAATCTAAATAAAGCAGTTTTAACACCCGCTGCACAGCCCTGCCATTATCCCCGCCCCTTGCTTGGGCTCCAAATTTATGTTTTGGTTTCAGCTGCCACCGGCAACAAAAGCGCCACGCAGCCACCCCTCCCCCCACCGGGGTGCAGAGGAGAATGGTAAAAAAAAAAAACACAGGCAGAAACTGGTGGGTCGGGATAAGGGCAGTTTAACAGAACAGCAAACAAAGGGAAACAGTAACAACAACGATACAGATAAGGAGAAAACACAACAACGAACCGCACGACCCAGAGAGCTGCTCTCCCAAACAGGACCGGCGCCGCGCGCTCCCGAGCCACGAGTGAGTTCCCGACGTGCCCGCCCCCCCCACCAGAATCCCGCATGACGGCACATGGTATGGAATACCCGACTCTGTTTGGCCAGGCTGGGGTTGGGTCAGTCCAGCCGGTTGTGCCCCTTCCTGGATTCTGGTGAAAATTAACCCTGTCCTGGCCAAACCCAGGACATCACCCAAAGGTGCAGTTCTGGAGTCTCAGTGACTTGTCAAAATTAAGAACTCCTTTACCATTCATCCCCTCCCATTCTCCAGAACAGGAAACTGAAAACACATACTCAGGAAAATTCATTATATGTGTAGTAATCACTGCCTTAACTTTCTCCTTGAATCCTCCCTTTGGAGCTATCTGGGGAGTGAGCAGAAGCTCTGATCAGCCCTGACCCACGGAGCACCCTCTCACCAGCAGAAGGACCCTACCTTGCTGGCGGTCACTCTTTCCACCCAGAGCTTCTCCCCACAGCACCACAGGAGCTCCCTGGGCAGGCTGAGCTCTGACTCTGGCAGGCGGCAGAGTCCCTGCCCCAGCATACAGCCCCAGGATGCTGCAGCAGGCAATCCCTGCTCTGCAGCACGTCCTCCTCCCCTACACCAGAGCATCTCTGAGAGTTGTACTTACAGATCCCGCAGGCTGTGCGATGTGCCAGCTTGAGGAGATCCTCCCAGGATCTGCAGATGCAATGTCCTGCAGCCACAGACTGACTGGCTGGGAAGATTCCTCCCTGCAGTGAGCTCTCAGTGTCCTCCAACACCAGACAGATGTTAATCTCTCTCTGCCTCGCTCCTCTCCCCTCGCTGCCTGCAGGTAGAGCCCTCAGCCCTGCTGAGCTTTGCAGAGGAGCTGCTCCTGGGCACAGCTGTCTCTCTGCAATGCTGCTCACTTGCCTTTAGCTCCCTCCATCCCAGGAGTCCAGTGCAGCTCAGCAGCAGAGGACCACCCCAAGGCAGCACTTTATAACACCCCCGGTCTCCCTTGGGGTGTCCCTGGAACTCCTGGGGAATCTACTGTGAAACAGGCTGAAGTCATCACTGACGTTCCTTCCCTCAGCCATGGAGAGACTCCTCTTTCTAATAAATCTTTTAGCCTATTGGTGAGAGACTTAGGTCCTAGAGTCAGCTTTCCTTGTCCCATCATTAAAGAGGACACCCAGGCAGGGACAAGCAGAGATTTCCCTTGTATCTGCTGGGAAAGGGATTCAGATGAGTCATTTCAGGCACCTCATCCTGGACTTGTTGTGCTGGAGATGGAAGGAGACACAGCTCCCTCCCATGTCTGCCACAAACTCACAGGAGGTGGGATTCCTCTTGCTTCAGTCCAGGTGTGCACCAAATGGGTGTCTGCATGTCAGCCCTTTTTTTAGGCTCCCATGGTAACTAATGGAAATGAGGGCAGCAGAGAGCTACTCAGATGCAAACACCTTGTGACTTTTGAGCTGACAGAGATGTTCCAAGACACATGCAGGTAACTGCAAGCTCTGATGAAGCAACTGTGAAGAACAGGATAGCATCTGAGGGCATTGTCTGGAAGATTGGTGGGGAATTCCTGTGATCATGGGAAATGACAGCCCATGCCCACATTTAGGACAGGGAAATCTGTCCCTCTGCCATCTGTTCAGGGCAGCCTACAGAGGTATTTGCCTGACCTGATGGAATCTTGTGCCATAAGGAAAGTTGTATTTTCTTGTTCTCTTCTCCATCTGCTGTATTTCCTAGATCTGTAGTGAATGTAACTTCAGTTGTCTCATGGACGTCCTTTTCTTGCCTATCTTCACTCAAGGCAGACACTCCATGCCCTGCCCAATGACAGGCCTGAAGTGCTACGGGAGATGCCAGGTTACCTCAGCACAGCAGCATGGAGCTGGGAGGGGCAGTGCATGGTGGACAACTGCCCCAGATTGCACCTGACACAGGTTTGGCACTTGTACTCTAGCAAATGACTCCCATCAGGGTGGTTAGGCCATGTCTGTCCCCACTCTATCCCGTAGATTCAGTCTGGGCATGAGTACAAGGAACACATCGCTCCAGGACACAAGGAACACATCAGCACCAATGGCATACCATTTTTATGCCCGTAATCTCAAATGCTGTTGGTTCTTCTCACCCTCATCCTTTACTCATCCTCTTGAAGATACAATGAGAGAATATCCCAATGATTTGCACAGTGTTCCTGTATCAAGGATATCCATAGCTGAGTACATTTTCAGCAGCACCTTGTCCTTCCTGCAGATCACCTTCACCTCCACCGAAGGCCCTGTGGTGCTGCAGAGACTGCCCAGACAGCAAAGCCTTCTCCTGCCAGGCCTTTACAGTCCAGCCCTGGTACTCTGTGCTGTTTTCAAAAGCAGGATTAGCTTACTCTATGAACACCTCATGTTGTCTATCTCATCGCCTACATGTACAGCTCGTCTCATCAGGACGTTGCCATTTTCCATCCACTCCACCATATCTGACCTCTGAAGCACAGCTGTTGCATGTATGGGGCTTTGGGTGCTTGGTGCCAGGAGTCACTTTGACAAGTCTGCCCCTGGCCCTGGTACCGCAGTCCAATTGTGCATCCTTGTTGTCATCCTGGGGCATAGACGGGAGGAGCAGGAGCCCCATATGCCATCACTGAACAGCAACATTGATGAAACGACTGCCGAGGCGTGGTGGGACAATTTGCACAACTTGGTGGCAGTGACAGATGGGGCACTGCTCTTTAAGAGACACTGGCCAATAAGATCTGGAGGGGATGCTGAAGTATCTGCTTGGATGCATGAATTCCCTCTACGGGACAGGCAGCAGGCTGACTGACCCTTTGTGGGTGAGGGTCAGGGGAGAGGCCAGTTAGGGAAGCCTTGTGGTGGGAAATGACGAAGTTGGAAGCAGGTGAGGAAGTGGATGAGGTCTTCCTTTAGCAACTCAAAAGAGTCTCCAGATCAAAGATCCCACATCTTACTGGGGAGATTCATTACCATGGTGTACACTGGGATAGCAATACGGGTGCAAACAGCCTAGAAGATTTCTAAAAAGTCGTGTGACGTCTTCATAGCACAGCTGCAAGATTGGCCAACAAAGGCGATTCTCACCTGGACCTAGTACTCACAAATATGACAGCTCTGGCCTAGGATAGGTAACCCACTGTCAGCCTTGGCTGAAGTAACCATGAGATGGTGGAGTTCAGGAGGCAGAGGGGACGGAGCAGGGCGAAAGGGCAAGGCCTGGCTTTCAAGAGAGTAGAACTTTAAGCTCTTCAGAGATCTGCTTGGAGGAATCCCATGAGTTCTGGACCTGGAGAGAAGAAGGCTCCAGAAGAGCTACTTGCTATTCAAGGATCACCTCCTCCAAGCTCAAGGAAGATCCATCCTTAGAAGCAAAGGGAGAAGGAGGCCCACATGCATGAGCAAGGAGGTCCTGACTGAGCTCAGAAAGAGAAAGGAAGTGTACAAGAGGTGGAAGCAGAGGAAGGTGACCAGGGATAGATGCTGTCTAATGGTGAGTTTGGTAAAGCCATGATCAATCTGGAGTTGAATCTTGTGAGGGAAGTAAAGGGCACCAAGAAAAGTTTCTACATGAACATCATCAGATAAGAAGATCATAGTGTCATGGAATCATAGGTTGGAAAAGACCTCTAAGAGCATCAAGTCCAGCCATCCGCCCAACAACAGCATGCCTACTAAACCATGTCCCAAAGTGCCACATTTACACGTTTTTTGAATCACTCCAGGAATGGGGACTCAACCACTTCCCTGGGCAGCCTGTTCCAATGCCTGACCACTCTCTCAGTAAAAAATTTTTTTCTAATATCTAATCTAAACATCACCTGATGCAACTTGAGGTCATTTCCTCTCATCCTGTCGCTAGTTATTTGGGAGAAGAGACCAACATCTGCCTCTCTACAGCCTCCTTTCAGGTAGTTGTAGAGAGTCATAAGATCCTCCCTCAGCCTCCTACTCTCCAGAATGAACAACCCCAGCTCCCTCAGCTGCTCCTCATAAGACTTGTTCTCCAGACCCCTCGCCAGCCTCGTTGCTCTTCTCTGGACACGCTTCAGTCCCTCAATGTCTTTCTTGTAGTGAGGGGCCCAAAACTGAACACAGTACTCCAGGTGCAGCCTCACTAGTGCCGAGTACAGGGGCACTATCACCTCCCTACTCCTGCTGGCCACGCTATTCCTGAGACAAGCCAGGATGCTGTTTGCCTTCTTGGCCACCTGGGCACACTGCTAGATCATGTTCAGCTGGTTGTTGACCAGCACCCCCAAGGTCTTTTTCTGCTGGGCACCTTTCCAGCCACTCCTCCCAAAGCCTGTAGCATTGCATGGGGTTGTTGTGACCCAAGTGCAGGACCCAGCACTTGGCCTTCTTAAAACTTGCACAATTGACCTTGGCCCATTGATCCAACCCATCCAGATCCCTCTGCAGAGCCTTCCTACCCTTGAGAAGGTCAGCACTCCTGCCCAATTTGATATCTCCCGCAAACTTACTGAGGGAGCACTTGATCCCCTCACCTACATCACTTATAAAGCTATTAAACAAGATTATTATTATTATAAAATTATTAATAAAATAACCTAATGTAAACATACAATTATTATGTCAACAATAAACATCAGTAAGAAAGGACTTCTTCTTTTTCATATTCTCTTTATTTATCTACTTACACATTAAGTGGTATCAGCAAATCTGATTTGAACTGATGCTAAAACATAGCATCTACAAATGGAGTCTGAATATGGAGGGAAATCAAGTTCTTTTATGTCAGAGAATCTATGGGCAATCTTAGTACTATATCCCAAAACCATCACTTCTCCCACCAGCTACCTGGGACTTACAGCAGCCATGCAAAAATCTGAACTGCCTCTGCTAAAGTCTGTAGCTGCATATTTCAGTCCATGGACACCAACTTCCCCCTCCTTTGCCTGGGGAACGAGCTGCACACAGACACAGGAGGATGTGTCTTCATTGCCAACAGACATAAACAAAGGCAGGCGGAGTTCAAGAAAAGAGAAAAGACATTCCTCAGCTGTGTATTCAGTCTACACTACCTCCACTGAGATCCGCTTTCCAGAGTGGATAACCTCAGATCAATAGAGAATGTCTTTTTGTGTCAAAGACAGATCCCAAGACCACTCAAAACACTCCCTTGCCCACCCGCAGCTTACTGGCCTTTGGAAGGGGTGGAGCGGAGAGATAGCCTTGACGCTGCGCAAGCACTGCTGAGCAAGAGCCAAATCATCGGTGTGTTGTCAACACCATTCTAGCGACAAATGCGAAGCGTAATACTGTATGCTCTGCTATGGGGACAGATAACTCCATCCCAGCCAAAGCCAATACGATCTCCACCCCTTCCTCCACACCATCTGCATCATGCTCAGGTCCCACTTAATCTGAGACACTGACATACCTTCTGACCATCTCACTGTACCTCTTGCTCATTCCTGAAATCCCCTCTTACCAGCAGCTGCCACTTACACCACATACTTCAATCATTTTTATACCCAACATACAGATTTATACATTCTCCTAAACTCCTATCCCCTTTTCTTTAACAGGTAGGCAGATATTGTTTTCCCACTCCATGGGCCTCCGCCACTTTCCAAAATGTCTAGAAGAACAAGCTATGGCTTGAGTCTCCTCTGTCAAGATGGTTGCTCAGGAAAGCAGAAGCAGCATGTTCAATTGTTGGGTGCCAAAATCAGCTTGGTTTGGGTCCTTGCTGCCCTTGCCAGTTCCTTGTGAAGCTCGCTCTTCATCACTTCACGTGATCCCTGCTACATTACGTCCTACAACATACAACTCACATCATGGATTATTTTCTGCCAAGGTTACATCTCCCTGAGGTCAACACTGAATCTCCCCATCCTTCCCATGAGTGGCATTGCCTTTTCCCAAGGGAGGAACAGCCCGCACTGCCTTCCCAGCCACTTTCCTATGTGTAGGGTTCCTACAGGGACCTTACCTCCTCCCATTATACATGGGGGCTTTGTCTGGGGATGCTTACCAAGATGCTTAGCAGTTTCTATGCTGTAAACCAGCCAAGTGACTTCTGCTAAATTTATATCCCAGTGCTTCCATGTCCCAGTGCCCAACTCTCTCAACACGGCTTTAACAGTTCATTATATTTCTCCTTCATTCCAGAGGCTTGTGGGTGACAGGGGCTGTGATATACTTAATCAATGTCATGTTTTTTAGCCAAGGAGTTTATAAAGTTATTTTGGAAATTGGTCCCATTCTCTTGGTCAGTACTTTCTGGGGTACCATGTGGCCACAAAATTTGCCATTCCAGTCCCAAGGTGGCATTTTGGGCAGTGGTGTGGCTTACAGGGTATGTTTCTGGACCCCTGGTAGTTTCTTCCACTATGGTGAATACATAGTGCTTGCTTTGGTGTGTTTGAGGCAGTAGTCCAATATACTCAATTCGTCAGGCCTCATCACATCAAAAGGACAGGCACTGCTCTCTGTTCCTGGGAGACTTTATTGGTGTGGTACATTGCATTACAGCACATGTTTCACATTGATGTGTGTCTCCATGATTGCTTCCATGGTCAGTTCCATCCCTCGATCATGAGCCCATCTATACGTTGCATCTCCTCCTAGGTGTCTCGAGACTTCACAGGCCCAGTGAGCTAGAAATAGCACACCCTTACATTCACCGCCCAGGCCTACCTGAGCCACTTCAGTGTTGACAGCCTTGTCTACCTGTTTGTTGTCTCAGTGTTCTTCAGGGGCATGGTTCATGGGCAGATGAGTATTTACCTGAAGTATCTTTAAAGTTTTCTGCCTGGGCAGCGATGTCTTGTCACAATGCTGCAGCCCAGGTGGGTTTACCTCTCTGCTGCCTGTTGGTCTTCTCTTACTTCTGTAGCCACTCCTGACGGACATTTACCACCATCCATGACTCGGTACAGACGCAGAGTACTGGCCACTTTCCTCATTCAGCAATCTTTAGGGCCAGGTGGATGGCTTTCACTTCTGCAAACTGATTGACTCACCTTCTCCTCCAAAGGCTTCAACAACTTATCATGTGGGGCTCCACACAGAAGCTTTCCATTTCCTGTTGTTTTGGACAATATGACAGGAGCCGTCGGTAAGCAGAACATGAACCCTTTCATCTTCTGCTAACTCGTTATATGGTGGGGCCTCTTCAGCATGAGTCACATCCTGAAGTGATGCTCCGAAATCTGTGCCTTCTGGTCAGTCTGTGGTCTGTTCATGGATTCTTATGTGGTTGTGCATGTTCACTTGAGCCCACTGCATGATCAGCGTTACTTTCTTACTTCTTATATCATCAGTTGCATGAAGTACAGGGCTCAAGTTTCCTCTGAACATTCAGCACAATACAGGCAATTGCAGTGCTAAGAGGAGCAGTGCTGCTGTCCCAAGAACTTCTGAACCAGTTGAAATGCCCTCATATGCTGCTAGGACCTGTTTTTCAGTTGGGGTGTAGAGGGCTTCCGATCCTCAATACCCCCAGCTCCAAAATCCTCAGTTTGACCTCAGTTTTCTCTTGGTGTTTTCTGTCAGAGGCTGGCTCCAGCTAAGGCCATGCACCCCAGCTGCAGTACAGAGCCCATTTTGCCCTGCTGGTCCTGTACAGACAGGCCCAAGAGCTGCTGCATGAGCAGTCTCCTGTTGCACCCGCTCAGAGTCTTGCTGTTTCTTGGAGCCCCACTCAAAATACTTCTTCTCTCAGAAAGGCTCACAAGCTGACTATAACCTGCAATATGTCAGGCACTTGCCAGAGTTCATGGTAGTTCTTCTAGTTTCCATCTGCTCTTAGGGCATCCTTCAAGAAGGTCAGTCTTGGCAGTAATGATGAAGGCAAAGAAGGAAGTCACTGCAGCCAAGGCTGACACTGGGTTTTCCATCCTAGGCCAGCTTGTGAGTACTAGGTCCAGGTGAGCATTGCCTTTGTTGGCCAGTCTTGCAGCTGTGATAACAAGCCATTCCATGACCTTCTAGGCTGCTTGCACCCATATTGCTCTCCCAGGGAATATCAAGGGAATGACCGTACCCAGTAAGACCTGGGATCATTGATTTGGAGATTCTTTTGAGTGGCTAAAGGAAGACCTCATCCACTTCCTCACCTGCTTCCAGGTTCCTAATTTCCCACCACAAGGTCTCCCTAACTTGCCTCTGCCCTGACCCTCACCCACAAGGTCTCAGTCAGCTGGTTGTCAGTCCCATAAAGGGAAACCAGATATCGAAGCAAGTCCTTCACCATCCCCCTCCTGATCTTCTTGGCCAGTGTCTCCTGAAGAGCATCTCCCCATCTATTACAGCCACCAAGGTGTGCAAGTTGTCACCCCAACACCTTGGCAGTTCTTTCATCACTGCTGCACTTCAGTGGTCTCACGTGGGGCTGCAGCTCTTCCTGTCTGTGCCCAAGGCTGAAAACAATGATGCACATTTGGGTGCAGCACCTCAGCTGTGGCACCAGTGCCAGGGGCAGACTTGTCCCAGGGACACCTGGCACCAAGCACCAAGACCCCATATGTGTCAAAGCTGTACTTCAGAGCTCAAACGTCATTAACACCTGCACAAGGCAGGTGTTCCTTCCTACATAAACAGCTCCTGAGCCACCAGTAACATCACAAGAACCTCTACAAGACAGCTCCTTCTCCTGCCTGATGACCAGCTCAGAACACTGAGACATCACAAATACCTGCACAAGCAAGGTGTCCATTCCTACCTGAACAGCTCCTGAGCCTCCAGTGACATCACAAGCAGCTCTACAAGACAGCCAGCTCCTGCTCCTGACCTATTACTGGCTCAGCAACTAACGATATCATCAGGACAAGCACAAGCCAGGTGTCCATTCATATCTGAACAGCTCCTGAGCCACCAGTGACATCACAAGCAGCTCTAAAAGCCAGCTCCTGCCTGATCACTTGCTCAGACCCCTGTGACATCACCAGCACCTGCATGAGCTTAATGTCCATTCCTACCTGAGTAGTTACCGAGCCACCAGTGACATCACAAGAAGCTCTACAACACAGCTCCTGCTCCTGCCCGATCTGCTTTTAAGCCCCCTGTGAGATCACCAGCTCCTGCAAAAGCCAGGTGTACATTCCTACCTCAGCAGCTCCTGAGCAACCACTGACACCACAAGCAGAACAACAAGCCAGCTCCCGCTTGTGCCCAATCCCCTGCTCAGCCCCTTGTGACATCTACAGCACCTGCACAAGCCAGGTCTCCATTCCTACCTTAATACCTCCTGAGCCAATAGTGACATCACAAGCAGCTCTACGATACAGCTCCTGCTGCCGTCTGATCACCGGCTAAGCCACCAAAATCTACAGCAGCACCTGTACAAACCAGATCTCCTTTCCTACCTGAACAGCTCCCGAGGCACTACTCACATCACAAGCACCTCTACAAGATAGCTCCTGCTCCTGCCCGACCACTTGCTCAGACCCCTGTGACATTATCAACACCTGCACAAGCCAGGGAACCTTTCCCACCTGAACAGCTCCTGAGCCATCAGTGACATCATAAGCAGCTCTACACGCCAGCTTATGCTCCTGCCCGATCACTTGCTCAGACCCCTATGACATCACCAGCACCTGCACAACCCACATGTCCATTCCTACCCGAACAGCTCCTGAGCCACCAGTGACATCACAAGCCGCTCTACAAGACAGCACCTGCTCCTGCCAGATCACCGGCTCAGCCCCCTTTGACATCATCAGAACCTGCACAAGCCAAGTGTCCATTCCTACCTGAACAGCTCCTGAGGCACCGTTGACATCACAAGCAACTCTACCAGCCATCTTATGCTCTTGCCCGGTCCCATATTGTAATCGATGGCCTTGCTGGACTTGTCAAATGCAAGACGAAAGACAAAAGGACTGAGGTGTCAAGAGCCGAAGAGATAACAAAGGAAGTAATTAACTGGTGCTTATGCTATCAGGCAAAAGTAAGGGGGGATAGCCCATCATTGTAAACCCAGCATCTGTGGGACACTGCGGAGGCTGCATAGCCAGAGATTGCTTCAGAGATTGCTTTGGATAAAGCACAGATGGCCCCCGAATGTACTTACCAAGATGCCCGCTCCGAAGGCGTGTCACTCTGCTGAGTCCTGCTTCTGATGACACGACATTCCATGCCAAGAGCCAATCGATACACAATAATTGACTTAGTCCCACCTCGCAAAAAGATTTCCAAACATATAAAAATTGGCGCTTGAAAACTCTCTTTGGGAGGAGGAGCCAAGTGAGAATTTCACCTGATGGACGGGTCAAGGGGCCTGAACCTCTCTTCCCCCCCAAGAAGGGACGCCTTTTTGGTAAGAGTCGCGCCTCTGACTTTGTCAGACCTACCCCCGGGAACACATTGTTAACTAAAGCGCTAAACTATTACTTTGAGCTCAACTTTTGTAGACAGTGCATTTCTCAATGGCAATCCTGAATCTGTGATAACTGTCGCTTGAATAAATTACCTGTTGTTTCAACTTTGTGAAACTGTTTCAGGGAACGTCCTTGTAAGGGCTCTGGCAGGCAAGCTGAACCTGAGAAGTGGCTACACACTTAACCCCTTTGACGTAAACCGTTGACCAAGTCTGGGACTAGGACTTGATCCAGCCGCACCTAGACTCTCCTCTGAGAGAGAGTTTAGAAAGCAAGGGGATCTTCTCTGAACCTCGTGACCCAACGGGAGGGCTCTCCTTCTGCCGCTTATCAGACTCCCCTTACCCTCCCTTTAACGCGACAGTAAAAAAAAATTGGCGTAGTCGGCAGGATTGCCATGGATAAACTGCTACAAAAATATAAGTGTGCACCTTCACAAGCAGGAATTGAATGGGCCCAGAAATTCTGGAAAGATGAGGATAAAGTGGTAGAATGTATAAAACAATGTTTAAGTGAGTAAAAGATCAAAGACACTAAAGGCAAAAAAAATTTATTTGTGCTGTATTAGGGGCTTGTCTGTCTTGCGCGCAGAAAGAAATTAGAGTCCCTACCACCTGAAAAAATTGCAGATGTAGAATATGTTGCACTAAAATCAGATAATGAAGTGTTGAAAACTTCACTGACTTTTGAAAAGGAAAGTGGAAAGAAATTGGAGACACAAATCGACATCCTAAAAGGTGAAATAGGTTACCTTAAATCGCAATTGTTTTGGGCCTACAGGCGAGAAGAACATTTAGAAGAAAAACTAAATCTCTCGTTAAACCCGATACCGTCCTCGGTCTCAGCTAAACAAATCCGCAAATTAGTATGAGGATCCCGAGACATGGGATGGAGACATCTGGAATAGTGATGATAATGATGAACTGGAGGATTCTGATTCTGCTTTGGCCCCAGAACCTATACCTATTCAACCACTGATTAAAACAGAAACCACCGATGAGGGTGGAGAACAGGCTCATACTACTGTACAAACCATCCCATGGTCTCCTGCTGAATTGGCAAAATAGCAGGAAAAATATTCCAGGCGTTCGGAGGAATCCGAGACAGAATATGTATGTCGGGTCTCCCTTACCGGGGGAGATCGAATCCTCTTAAATGAGGAAGAAGCAGGAGGCTGCTGGGGTCCTGGAGTATTTCTAACTGCCATTCCAGGTAATCATAACTATTCATTAACTATGCGAGCTGCTTATTGGGCTGGTGGCATAGACCCACATGACAGAGGAGAACCTTCTGTTACAAAAACCACAGGGTTCTCTGATTTGATGACATCTGTGCAAAAGGCTGCCTGCATACAAGCAATGCATGAGCGGGATGTGTTAATAAGATCCCCCATGTTAGCCCCTATAGATCCGGCAAGATTAACTCCACTGATCCGAGGCCTCCCAGACAGTTTAAAAACATATGTGGCCAATATACAAGATCGACTTCCAGTCGCTCACCCCAGACAAGGCCGATGCCCATGCTGAGGGCAAGATCAGGATCAGGACCAAGATCAAAATCAAGTAATCACTTGGAGTGAATTTGTACAAGATATAGTAAACTACGGGCACAGGATGGGGTGGATCAGATCCTCACAGTTATCTGATCCACCACCTTGGCTACTTCGCCAGATTCACAGCCCTAAGGCTAAGCCCGAATGCAAATTAAAATTTGATAAAGAGTATAACGAGCTCTGGCGTAAAGCTCGACCTATTGGGGTGCCAAGGCATCTACTGACTGGTATATCCACGACTAACCTAAAAATTCTCATACAGTTGTTAAGCCATAAGCTTAATTCAACAAAGAAAGGTCAGCCGGCAGGAAAAAACAAAGCAACTCCTGTTAACACTGCACCCTCTGCACCACAGCAGGAGCTAATTGATCTAACAGACCCTCAGGCAAAAAACGCATATCCCCGGGGAGGGCTGTGAGCCTCCTTCCTCGGCGGGTACTAGCTATACAGTGGCTCTCCAATATACCCCCCGACCCTGTTATTGCCATCCCGGTGGGACCAAAGAAAGTTTTTGTAAATTTTCTCATTGATACGGCTGCTCAAATTTTGGTAATCACCAAGGAGACCGCTACATGCTTAAATGTAAAACCTGGTTGCCGTAAAGTAATATTTACGGGCATTGATGGAGTCATAAGGAAATGCCCTACAGCAAAAACTACCCTGTGGCTCCTGGGCGAACCAAGATTAACCCGCACTGAAGTACTGGTTGGTGCTGCTAACACTAATATTTTGTGATTTGATTTATTGTATGGCAGAGTGTGGAAACTCCCTGATAGTATAGTTTGGAGCTTTGCTGGGCAAAAAATTAAACAGAATGAGCCAAAAAAATTAATTTACTAGAAATGTCCATATCTTTACCCACATTAAAAATTATAAACACAAAACAGTACACCTTACCAGCAGCTGCGCAATCGGGTATTGATGGGGTAAAAGACTTAGAAAACCGAGGCATCATCACTCGTACACACTCACCCTATAATTCCCCTGTCTGGCCAGTAACAAAACCAAACGGCTAGTGGAGGCTCACGGTCAATTACAGGCGATTAAACACCAACACTGCACCTTTAACTGCAGCTGTACCGAGCACTGCAGAATTGGTAACTCAGATACAGGGAGCATCTCACACATGGATGGCAACTTTAGATGTAAAAGATATGGTTTTTATGGTTCCACTCCAGGAACATGATAAGTCCCAATTTGCTTTGACCTGGAAAGGGATACAGCGCACCTTTAACAGGCTGCCTCAGGAATACAAACATTCCCCCACCATTGCTCACAATGCTTAAGCTAAAACACTGACTGGAATTCCTATTCCGTCAGACGTTACTATATATCAATATATAGATGTGTAGGGTTTCTGGAAAAACAGTGACATATTGTGAGCAACCCAGACACTCTGAATATGGACTCAATCGGTTTGTAGTAGTGCAGGCTTCAAGCAGCACAGGCCTCAAGGCCTTTCTCAGGCTGACTGTGGGAAAACAAACCTTTCTCAGCCCGGTTGCGGGAAAACAGACATTTCTCAGGCTGGCTGTGGGAAAGACAATCATTCTCAGCCCAGCTGCAGGTAAACAGTCGTTCTACGAATGCTGACCAATCATAGAGTGAGTATTGCTTATGTAACTGGGGTGTTTTATTGATAGATGTTTTTATGTATAGTGACCAATCATAGCTGAGTATTGTACCGATTGTGTATGTATAGTGACTAATCATAATTGAGTGCTGTCTATATAATCCAGATTCTTTGCTAATAAAGTCAACTGTTATGGATCATATTGGTCAAGTCCTTGATGCCGCCGCAACAAATGGCACCCGAACAGGGACCCCCAGATCAGCACTAGCATCTACGGGTGATTTTTCCAGGAAGACCGAACCCTGAGGGAGCGGAACCCGGCCGAAGGTGAGTGCTACCCTGGCACTTGGGAGTTGCTAGTGCAAAAATCAGGAAAAGAAATCCTGGAAATCCTGCCCTGATCAAGCAGGCAGTCGGGGAGGAGATCGGGTCCACACTGACAAAGGAAGAGTCAGCAGTGATTGAGCTCCTCCAACACATCCTCTCCATGAGAGGGTTACAATATGACTCTGCTACCTTGAAGTCTCTGTTGCTTTGGGCACGGAGAAAGGACTTAATCCCCTTTGTTAATGCTGCCTTTGAAGTTCAGACATGGGCGGATATAGGAATGAAACTGTGGGAAGAAATTAGTACGGGATCCAAGGAAGTGAGCAAATTCTCCACTTTGTGGAAGTTGATCCATGAGACTTTGAAAGCTATGAGAGCTGAGAGGGGAGCCGCTGTCTCTGCTTTCGCTGCGTTAACACCCGAGGGAGGGTCCTTCTTGGTGACTAGCTTGCTGTTCGTGGGTCCCAGGACCCTCACACAGCCTGTGAAAGCAGGAGGGGGTCAGAGTCGGCGGCCCGTGGCGTCAGGGGAACCTGTGGTCCAGGAGAAGGAGCACGTGCGGGGCGACCTGCTGGCGCAGGAGTTTCCACCCCTACCGCCAGAATCGCTGCCACCACCACCGCCACCGCGCCGCGGAGAGGGGTGCGCTGAGGCGCCACCACCTGCAGACCGCCCGGGCGCCACCACTGCCCCTTCCGATCATCCCATGTCCCTGAATCCTGTACCACGGTATCCTCCACTTCCTCCGCCCACGCTGCCGTCTCACGGGACTCCAGTGACTCGTTGTGTAGATGAGAAGGCTGCCGCCCAAGAGGTGCGGGAGGACCAACTCAGAGAGCTTATAACTAAGTTAGAGAGACTGCAGGCGCACCTGGACCAGTCTCCCTGGAAGGTTACGGACATTTCGCTGCTGAAGCCACCAGTCCCTAACCCATATAACCCGTTTTCTCTTCCAGCCCCACCTTGCGCCGTGCCATGGGATGGGGGGTTGGAAACCGGGAGAGGGTCGGGAGTACGGTGGAGAGGGATAGCTACAGTGATGGCAGTTGCAGTTGGGGTGGTCATGTGACCATTGGTCGCAAAACAGAAAAGTCAAAAACAGGACAGGAGTTGCTTTAATTGTGGAAAAAGGGGTCACTTTTGGAAGGAATGTGGAGTCAAAGGACTGGTTAGCCAAGGGCAAAGAAAGTGGTGTGTGAACTGTAAGTGGGATAACCACGATACCAACGAATGCAGAAAATCAGGAAACAGATCAGTTGTTCGACTTGGATGTGTGGCAGAGAATTGTGAACTCTGTGCATGCAGGTCGGCAACAAAGAGGAGCGATAATTAGCTCCTGTTTTTCGAGCTGTCAAAAGCATGATCAGCTACAAAGCAACGAAAGCTCCATTAAAAGATTTTACAGAGAATTTTGAAAGAACAAAGTCTTGCAGCTTAAAATCTCTGAGGAAATCATTACTTGGAAATCTATGCATACCGCTTTAAATGCTCTAAAACCCGCAGAAGCCATCTTACAAGTGGCTGCTACTCCCCACCTTTATCTCAAAAGCAAGGACAGAGCCGCAGTCTTTTGAAATTTAACCCCACATACGATGAAATTCCTAACCCAACACAAGAAATGAGGGAGGTAAATGTGCCAAAACCTGATGATCCTTTAAATCCAGAGAAATGGGAAGTGGGGTGCAAAATCTGGCACACCCATCCCTCTACAGCAACTGGCGTACTCGACCTGAGATCAAAGCAGGGTGAATTCCAGCATAAAACTTCACAGTCCCTCAGACACAGCACAGCCTGCAGCGACAGCAACCACCACACCAGAAGGATCAGCAAACCTTACACCTGGTGGGGCACACAGCCCCCCCCGGGCAACCGGCGGCACGGCCTAGGCCCACCCCTCCCCCCCATCCCAGCGCGCTGTGGTGTGTTAATGAGCAGGAGTTGAAGACTCTGGAATGGATCTTTTTGTCTCATACGCCCACGAAAACATTAACCACAAAGGGAAACATGATAGTGTCCTTAATAGCACAAGGTCAGAATCGCTGTCAGCAATTGACAGGACGTGATCCTGATGCTATTTACATGCTGCTGGCTAAAGATGACTTTGTGGTATTAAACAGAGAATCCTTATCACTGCAAGCCGCTCTAGCTGATTATTTGAATGACATACGTTATACACTTCCACAACATAAGCTGTTACATTCCCTCTCTCAAATTCCATTGCAGACAAAAAACCAATGTGTTCCTGTTCCTATTAAAGGAGCATGAACTGTGTTTCTGGACGGATCAAGGAAAAACACAGAAAGCTGCAGTTGTGTCGAAGCAAACAGATTCTTCAGATTGGCAATCATCTATTTGAATTGTTGAAGGATCCACACAAATTGTTGAACTATCAGCGGCCTTGCCTGTCTTTGAATTGTTTTCGACTGAACCATTCAATGTTGTCGCAGATTCTGCATATGTTGTGGGTCTTGTTCAACGTATTGCAGATGCAATGATAAAAGAGGTCAAAAACAAACAACTTTTTTCCTTGCTATTGAAACTAGCTACACTACTTAAAAATCGTGTACATGTATATTTCATGATGCATATACGGTCACATGCTACTCTACCAGGACCAATAACTAAAGGAAAGGCTGTAGCAGATAAATTGACAATAGCAGCAGTACTGCCACACAGTTTTGAGCAAGCCCGATTATCTCACGACCTCTTTCATGAAAATGCCTCTTCCTTGCATAAACAATTTGCTTTGTCCCAAGGGCAAGCCACAGAAATTGTTTGTGCATGCCCCAATTGTCAACATATTACTCCCGTACCATCGTGTGCAGGAGTGAACCCTCGTGGTTTACGAACTAGTGAGTTGTGGCAGAGTGATGTTACACATTCTGATCATCAGTCATTTACAACAGCAGCTGACCACCAATTCAGGATGGTCCCTCCATTTGTGTCTCGACCAAAGGTGTGGTATAAAGAATTTGGGGAATCGCAATGGACAGGTCCTGTAGAACTAATAAAGTGGGAAGAGGGTATGTGTGTGTTCTCTCAACAGGCCCTCGATGGTTACCAGCAAAATATGCGAAACCATACCATGAGCTGAAAAAACGTAACGCAGAATCCGATGTCAGAGATGACCACGCTCACTCTCAGGGAGCAACCTCTGACGTGGAAGTAGAAGAGATCCGCTCTGGATGATCCTATTACACAGGGAACACTGAAAAAATTACAGCAAACGCAAGTACTCTGATGACTGCAGTGGGTGCACCACCCACACCGATTAATACATTCCTTGCATATTTGGCAATTATCTCCCACAACAGCTTTTGTATAACAAAGCAATCTTGGAGGACACGGTATACGTGAATTTAGAACTGAGTTTGCACAAGAGCAAAGGTCAACTAGTAGACACCGTGAGGAAAAGTATGAACCTTCATCTGATGGCTCCAGACAACTGCCCAGAGGTGCCAATAGACATGTACAAAGGACATTAATATATATATGTATATACAATAAAAAAAAAAAGGGGGAAAATGATAAGCACTTCTCAGAAATGTAATGATTATGTATGTTAACATCGCATAAATATATAGTAGGAGTGTCTTGTTAGTACACACATTTGGGTAGAACTATCCCCTGTGCGCCCAGTACTGCAGTAAAGAAAGCCTGCTTTCTGGAACTCCATAATTAAGTTTTAGAGAGTTAATTATTTTGCTGCTTTCCGGTAACAGATTTTGGCACCCCAGATCACAGAATCACAGAATCACAGAATAGTAGGGGTTGGAAGGGACCTCTGTGGGTCATCTAGTTCAACCCTCCTGCCGAAGCAGGGTCACCTACAGCAGGCTGCA
>Ga0065711_1037444_pt1 | contig 19833 bp, 14 predicted proteins | sample Hoacrofraction12_FD_59098 | JGI IMG/M metagenome (GOLD analysis project Ga0065711, IMG submission 59098) | Hoatzin crop microbial communities from Cojedes, Venezuela - Epithelial fraction 12 v2 (version 2) | ecosystem: Host-associated > Birds > Digestive system > Esophagus > Crop | place... | reverse complement strand
GGTCTTGAATATCTCCAGAGAAGGAGACTCCACTACCTCCCTGGGCAGCCTGTTCCAGTGCTCCGTCACCCTCAGAGGGAAGAAGTTCTTCCTCATGTTCAGACGGAACTTCCTATGCTTCAGTTTGTGCCCGTTGCCATTTGTCCTGTCACCAGGCACCACTGAAAAGAGTCTGGCCCCATGCTCCCGACACCCACCCCTAAGATATTTATAAGCATTTATAAGGTCCCCTCTCAGCCTTCTCCAGGTAAAACAAGCCCAGCTCCCTCAGCCTTTCCTCTCAGGAGAGATGCTCCAGTCCCCTCATCATCCTCGTAGCCCTCCACTGAACTGCCTCCCGTAGCTCCTCATCTTTCTTGAACTGGGGAGCCCAGAACTGGGCAGAGTACTCCAGATGGGGCCTCACTAGGGCAGTGTAGAGGGGGAGGAGAACCTCCCTCGACCTACTGGCCACACTCCTCTTAGTACACCCCAAGCCTGGTTGGCAGCCAGGGCACACTGCTGGCTCATGGTCAACTTGTCCACCACCACTCCCAGGTCCCTCTCTGCAGACCTGCTCTCCAGCAGGTCTGCCCCAAGCCTGTACTCATGCATGGGGTTGTTCCTCCCCAGGTGCAGGACCCTGCACTTGCCCTAGTTGAACTTCACCAGGTTCCTCTCTGCCCAACTTTCCAGCCTGTCCAGGTCACGCTGAATGGCAGCACGGCCTTCTGGTGTATCCACCACTCCTCCCAGTTTTGTGTCATCAGAAAACCGGCTGAGGGTACATTCTAACTCTTCATCCAGGTCGTTGATGAAGAAGTTAAACAAGGCTGGGCCCAGTACTGACCCCCGGGGGACACTACTAGTTACAGGCCTCCAACTAGACTCAGCATCTCTGATGACAACCCTCCGAGCTCTGCCATTCAGCCAGTTCTCAATCCACCTCACTGACCATTCATCCAGTCCACACTTCCGGAGTTTTCCTAGGAGGATGTTATGGGAGATGGTGTCGAAAGCCTGACTGAAGTCTAGGTCGGCAACATCCATGGCTCTCCCCTCATCTACCCAGCCAGTCATGCCATCATAGAAAGCTATCAGATTGGTCAGGCGTGACTTCCCCTTGGTGAATCCATGCTGACTACTCCTGACAACCTTCTTTTCCTCCACTTGCTTAATTATGACCTCTAGAATGAGCTGCTCCATCACCTTTCCCGGGATGGAGGCGAGGCTGACCGGCCTGTAGTTCCCTGGGTCCTCCTTCTTGCCCTTTTTGAAGATTGGAGAGACATTGGCTTTCCTCCAATCCTCGGGCACTTCTCCTGTCCTCCAGGACCTTTCAAAGCTGATGGAGAGTGGCTCAGCAATGATATCTGCCAGCTCCCTCAGCACTCGTGGGTGCATTCCATCGGGGCCCATGGATTTGTCGGTGTCTAGTTTGCTTAAATGACCTCTAACCTGATCCTCCTCAGCCAAGGGAAGGTCTTCCTTTCGCCAGGCTTCCTCTCTTACCTCCAGGAACTGATATGCCTGAGGGCCAGCCTTAGTAGTGAAGACTGAAGCAAAGAAGGCATTCAGTAACTGTTGTCTTGTATCCTCTATCACCAGGGCACTCACCTCATTGAGCAGCAGCCCCACATTTTCTCTAGTCCTCTGTTTGCTGCTGATGTACTTGAAGACACCCTTCTTGCTGTCTCTGACGTCCCCTGCCAGATTTAATTCCAGGTGGGCCTTAGCCTTCCTCATTGCTTCCCTGCATGCTCTGACAACATTCCTGTATTCCTTCCAAGTGGCCTGTCACTCTTTCCACATTTCATAGACCTCTCTCCAAGTTTCACTAAAAGCTCCTTGCTCATCCATGCAGGTCCCCTACCTCCTTTGCTAGATTTCTTGCTCATGGGAATGCATTAATCCTGAGCATGGAGGAAGTGATGCTTAAATGGCGACCAGCTCTCCTGGACCCCTTTGCTGTTAAAGCTTCATATCTGTTTTCGGTTGTGATCCTGGAGGGTGAAGGCTGGAGCAGAGTCCTGCTGAGACCTGCCCTGAGGTCACCAGGGTCCAAGGTACCTCATTCTCAGTGGTGCCCACCACAGCAATATGGTTCTGAAACCACTTATCTGTCTCCATCTCAGCTCCTATAATACTGCGTAGCCTTTGAACTGTTTCCTGCACCTCAGCTACCTGACATATCAGATCCTCAGCCTGCGCACATCTTGCGCACAGACTTACCTTTGCTCCAGGAGAAGGATCTAGGCAGTCACTTGCAACCCACTGCCTGTGGTGAAGTTTCTTTCCTTACCAGTTCCATTTGGGTGTAAGTGTCAGACATCACAGGGTCTTCCACTGTAGGAACTCTGGTTTTAGCTTGGAGGCGAGTGCCCACCATTATGGCAGAAACCTAGAGCACTTCCTGGGCTGTGGGCCTACAGGCAGGATGCAGGGCCCTCCCTGCAAGCCCTTCTGTGCAAACCGCTGCGCCATGCCCTAACTGTTGTGTCACAACCTGGTCAATAGTACTCCTTAAGGATCATTTAAATATCCCACAGTTGCTCTTGGCAGTGCCCAAGCCGTGTCAGCCTCACTCACGAGAGCTGCCAGCTCCTGGTGGGTCTCGCTGAACTTCCTCGGGTTTCCCAGGTACCGGGAACACCCCTGTATGCCTCAGTAAAGCGCCTGGACACAGAACTTATTGTTGCTTCTGCTGTGTTCCTTGCCAGCTGAGTGTTGCTGCTGGTTTCACCACATTCAGGTGTCCCGCAGTTGCTCATGGCAATGCCCAAGGTACATCAAGTTTTGTAGTTACACACCATGATAGAGCTGAGAAATGACAGTCTTTCCTCTCACCAGTGGTTTAGCCTTTCTCCACCAGTTCACTGTGCCATTGGTCAGAGCTCTACATCATGGTGCTATAACAAATTTGAGCAAGAACAAGTTCACTACAGTGCCTCACCCACCCCATGCCCCCCTTTGATTAGTGCGGAAAAAAAAACCAACATCTTTGGTACAGTAAGACTATCTGATGTAATAATTTCTTAAACACAACCATGTTGAGACATTATTAAAAAGATGCCGGATTTATTTTTCACAAGATCCTTGAGAGCTTACTGAAAGACTGAATTAATTCAAAAAGAGAAGCCACAGCAGCATGCAAAAGGATCAGAACTTGTAAGCTATTGGGGAAAAAGACTGTAAAGAGTTGAGGGTGTTTTCTCCTTTATAACTTCTTAAGCTTTTCAGGAGTTATGCAGAAGTGTTGTCAGCTTTTGTTTTGGTGGGGTTTTTTTTACAAGCATTTGTTATCCAATTATGTTATTTATTTAGGTTGTAAATCAGCACTTCAAGACCACGGTCAGATACCATACTGAAATATTTCCCATCTCAGTAGAGACAGCCTTGAGTGTAAGGAATTCTGAGCTCTGGGAAACAGAAAATTTAAAAGCATCTGCTGTAGCTCCTATAAAGCACGAACCCTGGCTAAGGGTATATCATTAGCATGCAGGTGACACATACGAAGTCAGAGGTAACACATCTTTCCTAGAAATCAGGGATAGGACAAAAAGCACCAAAGAAATCCTGTTACAGGTCTTTTCACAATGTACAGAAACATACAGTAGAGTAAGGCTTCTTTAAGTGTAGCTGAAGAAAACATAAGACTATCTTAATAGATTTTTGTACTACATTGAGAAACTTCCTGGGTTTTGCCTGCTGGTAAACTTGTCAAGGAAGAAATTCTGGCACCTAGCTCAAATATTTGACCTAAACCAGTAGATCTGTCTTCTGGATTTCAGTGGATTTAGGGGAAACTCCACAACCTACTGCTATTTCTTTTCTATCTACACACTGCCACAAATGTTGTACTCTGTAACTGTTCTCAAAATTGGTTCTCCATAATACAGTGCAGACATCTTTTATAGAGGATGTTAAAACCCACTTTAATGCAGGAAATTTCATAAACAAGTAGCCAAAGATATGTGGTTACTACTTGCATATTAACACCTGTTTCTAGCTGCCTGGCTAGTCAGACTCTAGCCGTGATAACTAGCAGGCACAACTCAATACAGAGTTAGCTGACTGCAACCAAGTACTCTATATCTATTAAAAAACACACACACGCATCTTGCTGAGCACTACAGACTACTTTAAATATCCACGCTGAACTTCTGCGAGCGTCCAACAGAGCCAGTTGCACAGGGGCAGTTTGGATCCCTGCTCGCATTAACTTTCTTTTATTTAAAACCCCATATTGAATTGATAGTCCTTAAGTAAAATCTCCTTCAAATCTGCAGATAATTTCATGATCACATAGGGAATACACACATGTGTCTCAGCAACACTGTGCTAATGCCTTCACCTTTCCATGGACAAATTAATAAAGACGGAAGGGAAAGTTCTGCACAGCCCAGAAGAAATTCCTTTGTCTTTCTGGTTAAGTGTCTCAAATGGACCAGGCTTGCTCTTTCTTTTTCCCTGGAAATCCTGTTGAAATCCTTTTAAAAGACTGAGCTGGTCCAGGGATCAAAGGAGAACAAAAATCTCAATATCTGTTACTCCTACAATGCATGGGGCTGTAATGGCACAATATTTCCTCTAACTGGGATAATACAATGATTAATTTGGATCAAACTACAGAACATGTCAATAATTTCACCCTATGTCCTGGTTTTGGGTTGCACACTAACGAGTAGATATTGCTTCTGTCAATCAAAAATTTCAGTAGAAATCTCTAAAAACTCTCATGTTTTCTCATTAGTTCCTCATCTAGCAAGCTGATCAACTGACCACAAAAAAAAAAACTAGCACATCACTTCAAAAACAACCACTTTCCCCAAACTGCAAGGACCTCTTCTGAGGTCTACTCTTCTACTATTAAAAAATACTAAGTCTAGTTTGACTTACCTTAGTATCTTTAACCTTGAACTATAAAGGCTCTCAAAATATACTAAAGAATGTTTTATTGCAGCAGGAGATACTATTACTGCACAATATCCCTGTCATCATTATAAATGGAGCAAGTCTCATTATTTTTGAACGTTAACCTTTCTAAATGCATTTCTCAGCAGCATTGGAGCAGACTGAAAATGAAGAAATTTATAGTAAAGGTTCTGAAAACTGAGTCAGAAAAAGAACAATTTCTGGGCTTCCACTTATTGCAAGTCATTTCAATAAAGTCATACCATGAAACTGTAAGAGACAATTTCATTTAGGAAGGTAGAGTGAAATATTTCATTATCAAAAAATTATCAAAACCAGCATGTACCTAATCATGGATTACTTACGGCAGTGGCACTGGGAAAGAGCCATGCGTGCAGCCAATCACAGACGGCAGGAGGTGTAGGAGCCCCTCTCTGACACAGGGATGGCAGACCAAAGGCAGTGGGGGCTAAGACCTATAAGATCATCTCCTTAAACAGGTTCCTTGCATGTATTTGGGCTGTTTCTCTAAGAGCAATTCAAGCTTTTTTTCCCCCTCCCAATCATTAATCCAAAATGCTCTAAAACTTCATGGCAAATTCCTACTCCTGCAGCATAAGACAACAAAAATACTTTTAGGAACATCATTACCTCTGTAACGCTTACAAGTTTTTTGGGTTGTTTTAGTAAGCCAGCTTTTAAAAAAGCAATTTGAAATTAAAGACAAAGTAAGCCCTGGAGAAGTGGCCGATGATTGTCCCAGTTCTCTTGGCTACCTAGTAGATAAGTGAACCTAATCACACCACCTGAGTTACAAGTTTCCGTAATGGATTTTCAAAGTATATCCTGCCCATGAAGCTTCAAATCACTAAATAAAAACACACACACACAAATATTTTGAATAAATCTTCACTGCAGGCATAACTGATGAAATGCCACTATGCAGAAGTAAGTTTATATAGAATTTTTTTTAAAAAATAAGCTATGCATGAAATATTATTCGAAGTAATTGAACTGAAATGTACTTTTCCCTTTGGAGGTGTTTAAAAGATCACACAGGAGTAGAGATTGAATAAATTGGCATTAGTTAGCCCCAAGAAAAGGAGATAAGAGGAACAAAACGAAAAACTACAGAAAAGGCAGTTGCACTAAGGCAAGGAATAATCTGTTCTGCGTCCTTGTGGATAGGGAAAGAGATAACACACTTCAACTGGGGCAAAAAAAAAATTTAAGTCAGGTAAAAAGTGAAACTTCTTAGGAGTAAGGACAGGGCAGTACTGGGTTAGGCTTCCTGACCAAGCCTTGAAATCCCTGACACTGGAGATGCTGAAGAAGCAGTAGGATGAACATTTATCACAGAGGGACATGGGTGCAGCTGATCCTGGAAAGGAGACAGAAGCTGACATCTACTTTTGCCACTATAGATTTCTACAGTTGTCTTCATAATTACTCATACCAGCATCATGAAGCAGCAGTCCCTCAGCATCTCCTGTCACCCCCTCAAGAAAATACCAGCACACAACACAAATGAAACAACGTTTGGGAGGAAACCATCCACTTAAACCTCTTGAAAAGTAACAGCTACTAAAGGGGCACATGGCAAGGGTTTTTACACCTTTTTCAGTCTCCAAGAGTATTGCGGGAGGGGTTTGACAGTGCAATTCAGAGGTGTGATTAACAGCATCAGCAGATCTACCCAGTTTCGCTTGAGACTGAGAAGTAGAGAAACACAAGTTTCAGCACATGCACAGCCTGAAAACCCAAGCGTTCCCTGACTTGACAGCAAATGCCCCCATTAACAGTATTCCCCAGGCTGGACAAGTGAGACACAGCTCAGAAGTGTCCCTTCCGATAGCTGTAACAAATCCAGCACTCATGTGTGAGGAGCCAGAAGTCATGCAGGTCAGAAGTCATCCAGAAATCTCCCTGCTGGTACTCAGTGGGGGTTGTCAAGGCAGGTGGGCAGGGCAGGTGCTCCTTACCCACAAGGATAACAGAAACCATTATTTACGTGCACAGATCATAGCTCTTTTAGCAGGACTTCCAATTTTAAGTCACAAAATCCCCTCATGTGCTTTTCAAAATCTCAAAATACACCTTCAGAAAAAAAAAAAAAAGAAAGAGAAGAGAGTGTTTGGTTCAAGCCCTATTGTCACCTCAGTTTATAGATTAACCCCCACCAATGGTGTGAATCCTTCCTGACTATTTAGTACCTGTGACAACAAAATCTTTCGACTTCCCTGTCAAAAAGATTCACAACATAACAGAATTTTTGTCCTGGAACATAATTCAGCTATTTCCCCTTTGACTTGGTTCTAAAAATAAAAGTATGAAACTGTATCCAAAAGACATCTGTAGCTGTAGAAGATTTTTGGTGAATTACTTAAAAATAAGTAGTTACCAGTAGCAAGAAATACTTTGAGATAGCAGACAAGGAACATGGTGATTCAACACCTTCACAGCACAAGATGCTCTAGTTAGGACTGCCATCCTGCCATCACCCTATTTACAATTAACCTAAAATTCATGTGCTCAGTTTAGGAAATTAAATCACTGTCCTCCACTGCTGCCCCTCAGTATAGCAGTAAAGTAGCTCTTTTAGCAAGAATGAAAATGTCTAGGCAGACTCACAGGAGTGATGATGACGTAATTTTTTTTTTTGGTCCAAGAAAGCTTTTACAGATAAAACCAGATCTGCAGGAACTAAATATAGTAGAGATGGCTAGACCCCTTGTATTTTTTTGGCTCCCACAGTACACAAAAATCAGTAAGAGTAGTACTGTATTTCAAAATCTTATATTATGTGAAAAATAGCTATTAGAAATGCAAAGCCAAAAGCAAATTGCACATCTCTTGCACATTCTCTTCTCTGATAAGGGAAAGAAAATAATTGAAGCAGAAGACAGTACTAAGAGCATATAAATTGCCACTGACAAGGGATTTAGAGCTTGGCTAACAGTGGAAGTCCCTCCAACCAGAGGCTACTAACAGATGTGCAGCACCAAGGTGAGAGACACATCTGAAAAATGAGAATTTTTAAAGAAACATCTGAGGCAGGAAGACTTGAACAGCTCAAAATCAGTCAAGAACAACATCTGGAGCTTGACACACTATGTCAGTCCATCCCTGACAGTACACTGCCTGGAACAGATAGAGAGACCAAAAAAATGAAACGGATCGCACGATGTGAAGGGGTGTTCGGCACAGCAAAGCACCCTCCATGCTCAGCGTGCACAATCACTGCACAGCAAGCCCAGAGCACCACAGCAGCTGCACCCCAGGACATGATAAATGGATTATCCGTCAGAGCAAATTGGATGTTAATTACTTTGAAGTTGGATGCAAAAGGCAGTGGGCTGCTGGGCACTGTGCCCGGCATTAAAAGGAAAGTCACTAAGCAGTGGGATGCAAGTAGGCAACATCCTGGACTCCACAGTTCAGCTCCAGAAATAAATATGCGATTTGGCTACAGGGGTAAATACTCCCTTAGGTAAATACTCCCTTAATTTCATACACTTTTTAGAGAAGCAAGAGACTACAAAAGGAGCTGAGGAAGTGCTTACAAACATCTTCCAGGGGACAGGGAACAGATAAAACAGAAGAGGGAGATCCCAAACTCTCCAAGACTCATTGTCCATGGGAAAGCTCTCTTCCTCCAGTAGCAGCCAGAAGAGGGGCTGGAAAAGGCCAATTTCACAGGGAGTCAAGTCATGACAAGTAAAAACCAACAAGGTGAGCAGAGTCACTGTTCAAAGCAAGAGAAACATCATCCTCAGTACATCTGATGGTTAAATGAGAGAAAAAAAGGAGTTTTCCCAAAGTCCTACAGAGAAGGAAACTGCAAAGAGGAATAGCTGATGCCAGATGATTTCCACACTTTGTGTTGCCCAAGTGCCCTGGGAAAACCAGAGCATGCCTATGCATGTCCAGGTCTCCCTTTGCGATGGACTCCCTCCACCAACTGCTACTGACATTCAGCAACTATGGCACTTTTACCCAAAAAATATATTTTTAATAGCAGAATGAGCAGAAGGTCTCCAGCAATTGCATCATACAGATACTGTTATCTAGAGACACCTAACTCAAGGGACAGACCCATTTCTGGAAAGCACAGAGCACATCCTTTGCCTTTCGCTATGCACTTTGCCATTTGAGCTCTAAGTAACTTCTGTGATACTTGACACTTCACAGAGGAAGCTCTAGATTTGATTCCTTGTTACCATACCTATCATGAGTCCCTTGTCAGTGGTACAATTCACATTTATATCCTGGACTCTAAAGCCAGGGATGGGGCAGAGCTAAAAAGAGCCTATTCATTACTTTTTGTTTTCTTCCACAATGGTTCTGGTCAAGTTTAAAAGTGTAGTATCATACCATTTGTACCTTACAGAGTTAAAACTTAAAGAAAACGTTTCACCTGAACCAAAAGTCTACCTTTCACATTTGGTGCTTTAGAACTTGCTTTCTTGAAAAATACTTTGAAATTCATTTCCAGATTGGAATTTTAAAAAACCTGAAACCTTCAATCTCTATAAATCTGAACTTAATAGTCTGAGAAACAAAATTTCTACTTCTTTCTCCTCTCTTCTGCTTCCACTGTCTTCAGTAAGTCCAGAACACCAAATTACGTCTTACACAGATAGACGACTTCTCACTGCAAACAAAATGCTTCAACTGGATCATGACTTATCATCTTACACCATAAATATTCTTGACTTACAAAATTTGACCCAGGTACTCCACAGAAAATTCAAGTCTAACAAATATAACCAGGAACACGCATGCAATTTTTATTCTTGAATGCAGGGCTCGCACTCCTTCCAAACATCTCAAAAACTACGTGAGTGTTAAAATCACTGTAACAAAAGTATAAAATGGGCTGTCTAAAATATACTGTCCCTGTAAGTTCATGCTACAACTTACATTTGTTATCCTCGTTAATGTAAAATAGTAGTAAAAAAATAACCTCTTCTCTTTCTAGTGCAGACTAGAGGGTGATTCTGACTATAACCTTGTTGCATTCCTCTGTCAGAAAACTCATTCGTGTATATTTGATTCACAGGAAAAAGCTGAACTCCAAAGAAATAAAGGACTTTTTTCAAAATAGGAAGCAAGACAGAAGATAATGTTATCTTCCATCAACAAATGTTATTAAACACATTATCTGACACGGAACTTGAAGATACTCACAATGCTTCTAAGGATAAAAATCAGATTTTTATGTTGCTTCTGTAATTTCAAGATTCATATTTAGCCGTACTGAAGCAGACTATATAATTTAACTTGAATAACTTGGTTATATAATAAAAGAATCTGAGCCGCATAAGCAAGAGGTTGTGTCCCTACCATTCCCTCTAAACTAAGAGGCTTAGTCACTCCATCTAAAACTGGAGGCTAATACAGGAGGGTTGAGGAACAACCCGAACATGACACTTGGCACAAATCAGCAGGGTCAAAAGTCAACCCTAAAGCAGCTGCATGCCCCAACTTGGCAACAGCTGGCAGCAATTTCAACACACCTATGAAAAGAACCATTAGCTTTGAGTATCCACGGGGGACTGCAACCTAAGAATATCCCCAGGTTCACGTTTACCTTCATATTCTGCTTTCCAAAGCAGATCTCACCCCCACTGCATTTAGGGGCAAGAAACACATCTACAATGAGATGAGAGCCCAAAGTCCAGTGCCCCAGCTAAGAAAACTCCAGGTGAGATTTTCTCACCATTACTTAGCAATGCATCAGAGTTACAAAGCGTATCATCATTTCAGTAAAAAGGTGATAAAAAATATATAGCTTATAAAATGCAATGTTGTAACAAATCATATTATAAACAGGGGATATTTTGTTTAACATGTCCAACCTCAACAGTATGCAAAACCCCTTCACTGACTGGGTTCCTAACAAGGAATTTTCTGTCTAGGACCCTTTGAGAATAAATGCAACTACATAAGACACAAAATCTCATCTGCTAACAGCATTATCTTTGTCTGTGCACAAAAAAGTCTTATTGTACATGATTTGCAAGCAAGTCTATTCCTTTTTTTGCACGCACGCCTATTTAATTGTGTACCAAATGCCTGGTTTGGCACACATGCTCTTTGTTGCCATATCCATTCACATCCAGGCAGCTAAAATCAGGACTCAAATACATGCATGTTCCATCTTTTTGTTACCGTAATAGTCGTCTTCCACAGTTCACTATCTTTTTTTTCTTTTTTGCAGAGTCCCCTCACCATACCTCTCTGCAATTTTATTTTCCAAGTTTATTTTTAACAGCATTGTCTTCATACATAAAGCATGATGTATTTCCATCAGTTTACTGTTTACTGTACCTATAGGCGCAACCAACATGTTGTAAAATGATGCTGAAGTCATACTGCACATACGAAGCAACAGCATTGTCCTCTGGTACCACGCCATCATTTTCTCTTTCACTGAACTACGACAGGCCTCATAGAAAATTTAATGCATACAAATGGCTAGTGTTGCTGTTTCTGCACTAATGCCTCTTATTACGTTTATCACCACTGGCTAATGATTCTCTGGCACCATTTACATGTTTATGTCTTTATTAACAGACTTTCACTGAAGCTGCAAAGGTTTCTCTTTTGTCTGGTAATAGTAAGAATCATCTCTTCTTGCCCATTACTCACAAACTTAATGGAGTTTATTGCTAGTAATTCAATGACTATCAGTTGTAGACAAACATAATTCCATTGTTTGTTTGTTTCTTTCTTTCCTGATACACATTTTTTGCCAGATGCCGATTAGATATTAATAAACTTGAGTATTTATGCTGGATTAAAAGTCAGCAAAATATTCCCTTTTTTCCTTATTCACAGAACAATAAGTATGCCTACTCCATTAAGTTTTCCTTTTATCTGAGGCCTTTGCTACCCTTAGGGTATCTTCAGTAATCAACCTCTTCTTTCCTCGCCATGTGAAATAAGTCCCTTTGAGCAGCTTTTTTCCATCGTGCCTTGAAGAAGGTCACCCCGACTTTCTCCTTTGCTATTGATCCAGAAATGCCTTCCCCAGCCCAGGCAGCCTTCCTGACAAGGGGCACAGAAGAACAGGGGTGTTTCTGTGAAGTGTTTTGGCACTGATAGAAAAAGCCCTTATGAAGATCAATCTTGATGAAGGTCACAGCACAAAACACCCTAAACTCCATAGCACCGTGAGACAACAAAACTCCAACCACAGCAGGTGTTTCCAGCACTTTGCAATTAAGAGTGGAGTGGAGAGACAGCAAATTATCTTAATGTCATTAAAAGAAACCCAAACATGTACATAATTCTTTTCTGCTTTTTATTTTCAAAAGGCATATGGGAGACAGACAGAAGAACAAGACACACAGAAAGCCTGCTCGCTACCTTCTTGCAAGGCACCATCTGCTCTTCAGGAGATTATAGTATATGTACAATACATTGAGATTTAGGTTTCTGACACAGTTAAAAACGGAACAGTGTCAACACACACCCCTTTAGAAGGCTGGTGTCAGAGCTGCTGTAAACACTGGATTTCTGGGATCCAGGGAAGTTGTAAATCTGTCTCAAGTTGATACCAAAAAGGTTCCAAAAACAGACTCCCCAAAGCCTGTTATTGACTGTGCTACAAGAAGAAAATAGTAGCATCATTCCCGACAATACAATCCATCTTTTCCCCTTTTACTGATTAGTAACTTCGGGCACCAGAGAGACCAAGGGCCACAGCAGTTCATTAAGGTGCACTCACTATTGAGAGTCAACTGCAGCGATGCGGTGCACACGTTGGCTGCACTTGGGGAGTGATGGACGACACTAGAACTACACCCACTCGGGAGGGCCGACGGGCAGAGGCAGCTGCCACCTCCCTTTTCCCCAATTGCCTTTAGAGGGAATTATCCACAACACTTGATACCAGCAATAAACAGAAATACCCGAAAGATGACAGCCACTGATGACCACTTACTTTAGTAAGTCAGAGCCCTCAAAACCCATATGTTATGTGTAATTAATATTAGAAACGGCTGGCTGATCTTACTTTCTGACTGTCATCTCATGGCTATGTAATTATAGGTCATTAGCAGACAGCAATGCAGAAGGTGCTGCACATACATATGTAGATTTTGTTTATCCTTATTAAGTGATTCAGAAGAATATTAACTATGCAAGGAGAGCTTTTACAGATCTTAAATCCCTAATATAGGCAGAATTCTCCATTCCTGACCGGTCTTCTTCCCGTCTAATACAGAGAGGGACTTCCCTGCATGACCTGACCCTGCTGCCTTGGATGTGGGCCAAGAGGAACAGAGACACCCTTGTTTCCAGATTTATCACCACACGGGGTGAAGAAAGCCTCTTGACACTGCATTTGCTTAAAAGTCACCTTAAACTCAATCACGTCATTGAGTCAGAGCTATACACAAACAGAAAGCTTTCACTCAAAACATTCAAACCAGACAATGTCATAACAGTTTGAAGAAAATACATCAGTTAAATAAGAGAAATAAGCCTAATTTAGGGTTGAATCAGACACTTCTCTCTCCCACCTTCGGACATTATCTTCCTAGACCAGTTTTCTGCAAGTTTTTCCTCGGGGCATGTTCGTGTCTCAAGTCTCCTTTCATATCTTCGGCTACAGGCTGGAGCTCTTCACGCTTTTTGTTTTGGCCACGCACACTAAATATTTGAGCCAATCTCTCCCAGACCCAGGGAGTCTGGACAGATCATATCCCTTCTATTGACACACATTTTATTTCCTCACATCCAGAAGAGCACTCCGCTTTCTTTGGAGACATAAAACCTCATCGTTAAACCAAGTGCCACTCCCACTGCTGGGCCACCTGACAGACAGCAACAGCAGCACTCTGCCCCCATTCCAAGCCAAAGTCTCTTCACAAACTTTATGCTCAGTGTCAGCTCATGCATTAGCTATCACACTGCACACTGGTAGCTGAACAGAACTGATGTGTTTGGCACATTACTGGCTTCAACATAAGGTCCGACACAGTGGTATTTAACCACTTTGTGATGGCAATGCTTTTAGGGATGGTTGAATTCCCTTCCCCTCTCTTCTAAACACAGGGTAATAAAATCCTAACCAGAAACTACTGAAGTGTTTAAAACTATCTCATAGTTTACCATGTGTATGTTCTCAACCATCTCCTGTCACTTAAACAAGAACAAGAGCCAGGCTCCAACTTCAGTCCTTCTTCGTTTCTTTTACTTTCACATTATTATTCAAAAAGCAGGTCAAGCTTCGTAGGTGCAATAAAGATTGCATTAGACCACACTTCATAGCACTGCCTAAAGACACTATTACTCTCCTTAAAACATAAAGAACAGCAGACTTTATTTTTATTCTATTTCAATACATCATGCAAGACAAAGAAGCAGCACCTGAAACATTACCACAAGTTAGATGCCTTTATCTTACACAGATTGACACCATTCTGTGATATGATGTTGCAGCTTCACATACTCATACAATATATCAATATGCGTGGAGAGAGGCACAACTGCTCCCAAATGCGCTCCTCCTCCTCGTAACCACAATACCACTAGTTGGCGAGACACTGAATCAAGGCCATTTCATCAACTGCTGTCCACTTGAATTTGAGGTGCAGAAGTTAAGCAGCTTATTGAACTGAAACTCTAGGGATGATTTAGTTTATTTCCTCGCTGATGAGAATTTAAGCACTTAGTTCTTACTTTTTTCCCCCCAATTAAATAAAAGGCTTTTAGGAAAAGATTAAACAAATACAAGTCTGTTTCCATACGAAGAACTGCTGTATTACTGTGCATGCCACAGCACGTATTGCTCACCTGTAAGTTTGCTGTTATGGATCTACACGATTAGGTTACACATTACAGATTAACAATAGTAGCAGTAAGAAGCTTTACAGTAAGTGTTTCCTGTGCTTGTTCAGCAGTTTCTTTATAAATTGTGTATCCGTACTATTTAATCTGAAGACTACAGCAAGCACCTAAAACAGCTGTGCATATCTCTTATGCCATTCACCTGATTTAAACAGCTCTTTGCTTCTTGGGCTCTCAGGAAGCAAACTGCATTTCTATAATGTGTAGAGTTGAGAAGCAGCATACAAAACCCAAAGTGAACCACTTTCTGTGCAAAGTTTTACTGGTCCTATAAAAACCCACCAAGAATCTCACATTTCTATGAGCAAACCTTCAAGTACACAGTGACCATTTTACTGGAGGTTATATTTGCAATTCATCTAGCCTGAAGTGATAATGTATTTTTAGCAAGGGAGTTTTAATCTAATATTTATTGATGTGAATTCAATTAAAATGTTAGCTCAAAGATAAAAGGTACATGCCACAGCTTTGCATAACACATTTAGTCTTAAGGGCTGTATTCAATCTCATGTTGGTTTTGGACCACACTTAGTAAAACAACTGTTTCCTAGTAAGTTTGTTCCAGCCATTAAAACATCATTATAACAGCAGTTTACACCATTAATTCTTCTCTAAAATGTAGAATTAATTTATTATACGCCCATTGAAACAAGTATCCCTAACACTACTAGAGCTCTTAATGATTCATTATTATGCTCATTTCAGAAATGATTTTCCAGTCATTTCTTCTGCTTTCTTCCCCCTATGTGAAAAATAACAAAAACTTTGTACTGTCCAGAGATGGTAGAAATAATCATCACTGATGCACCAATTAATTCACTCAAAATAGTCAGCAGCTCTCCTTCCCTGGAGGTGGGAGAAGCTGGGTTGCATATAGTATCAAGATGACAAACATTTAAATAATTTTATCAATAACTGTGCAGCAAAACACCATCCTAAGTCCATGTTTAGGCACAGTAAAATATTTTACTTCATCTGATTCACTGAGACGAAAAAAATATTTTGATCAGATGCTGACTGAAGGAATCAGGTGAACTGGAATTGTTCAAGGAACAGTTGTATTTTTACATTTGAGTTGTTTGAGAAAAGAACAGATCACACTGTGGGTTTTAAAACCAGAATTAAAAAGAAAATGTTCATTTATTTCTAACAATATTCAATTTCTGTATTTGCCCAAACAAAACACTTTTTTCATTTCAAAATGTATCCCACCTCAAAATTTGAATCACTAGCGCTCTTTAAGTAGAAATATTTTTTATTCCTTTTCACTTAATTTTTACCTCAGCCTACGATTTGTTTCCTCCTGTTTTGCCAAGCTCAACATATCGGTTTATTCACAGCATCCTGCTGACACATTGCCCTTGCAACCTTGCCTGGAGGGATTTCCCTCCTTACCCTACAGCCACTTCCACCCTTCCCCACATCCCCGATGGAGGCATCGACCTCCAATCACCATCTTCAGAGGGCCTGATCTTACCCCAGAGCATTTCAACAATGAGATTTCCACTTCAGCCTTCTGTAAGACATTTGATATTCCATCTACCCTCTCACCTTCTTGATTTTATTCATTACCCTTGTCGGCAGTCCTCTGACCTCGTCCTTGGCATTTCTTAATTTTCCTCAACTACCAATAGACTTTTTTTTTTTGTATTTGCCGCAAGAGAGGCATCATAGACAGCTAGTGCATAAAGGGTCCTGAAGCAAAGTCTGAAGTTTCAAACAGGAAACTAGATTATTCATTATACATTAAATTAGAAATTTCATATCTGCTCTGAAGATACTGCATCAAAGTCTCCAATAAGAATGGTTTCTTATTAGCCTCTAAGTAAAATTTTTATCCTGTATTATCACAGCAAGTGACTGAAACCAAAGGAATTTAATAAGCACCTCCGAACTACAGGTCAGGTTCCTCACTGAGCCCTTAATTGGAATATAGTAGATCCTGCAGATGAACAGGCTCTATACCAAGGATGAGTATTTTGCCACTTCCACCTTACCAGGGGTGAAACACATCAAACTATTTCCACTAAGTTTCAAACTTGTTTGTTCCTGAGTATCTGGAAGGCATTTTCAGAAAACCACCACCTCATCTCCACCCCAATTCATTTAAACTCTCTCTCCACTTTTTTTAGGCAAGTCTAGTGCATCTTACACAAATGAACTAAAATAAACAGCAATGAGGTAAATACTTATTTTGGAATTTCTACTGTGAATTCTCACCTACAGCCATCCACAAATTGCAGCATAATTTGCTTTCTGAAATACAAACTTGAAACCAGCCCATGATCAAAATCAGCTGGCTGAGGAGGAATCAGCAGTACACAGACAATGTCCAACTTTGTTCCATCAGTCTCCTCCTCTTCAGCAGGTGAAAGGGCTTCTCCGGCTACTGCAACTGAGGAAAAGTCTCCAGGGACATCCTTTCCTGATGCGGTGTGAGGAAGAGAACTTCTGACATTGCAGAGGTTTTTTTCACATGTCCAAGTCATTGCTTGGAGCATAAACCAGGTTTTAATAAATTCAGATACAGTCAAATATAGCATTTTCGTTATCCCACATGAAAAAAAACCCCATTGTTTATTAAAACATGAAAGGCTTTACAAGGGGGGGAATACAACTCGGCCACAACAACCCAACTCTAAGTCATCCACCCAAACCAAAATCCTGTTAAAGCAGAAAAAAACAAAAATCCAAGTAAACAGGTAAATATTGCAGTTCTCTTTTCCAAAGAGAAGTTCACAAGGAAAACATAAGCAATCCTAATTTCAGAATTAGATTCTCCTTCAGGGGAATTTTACAGGAACATGAGGAGGCAGGGCAAAGACAGAGGAGTTCAGAGGATGCATTGATCACAGGACTCGTCATGCTCGGGGCATGTGGCACCACAGTTACAGGGGAAAACATCTTACCCCTGCAGGGACAGGAGGAGAAAAGCCACTCCAGCTCTGGCCCAGTGCAGCCCACATCAGTAGCAGTCATGCCTACAGGTCACTGTTTGGCCTCTCACTTCCCACACGTTACCTGAACGCCCTGCAAGCAAGCAGCAGGTGGGTTTACCCCCCCATTGTATAGATAACAACTTGTACATCAACAGCATATGTTATACATTTTGAGAACTAAACTTACAGCATCCTTTATCCAAAATACACCCCCTAAGGAGACCATATGGCATCCTCTTTGCTAGTGTTCCCTCAAGCATTTCTCAGGAAAGAGTGTCTATAGGTGAGAATTGAAAAGAAAATATTGACATAGCGTCTTCTCTGCACAGAATTAACAGCCAGGAAAAAAAATTTACCTCCTGCAGTTTTTAAGACTAGGTTTTGATAACAGCGAATCGTCTCCTTTTATCAAGCCTTCACATTATGAAGGAATAGACATGCTGCTGTCCCCATTTCACCCCTGCACAATCATCTCAGAATTGGGTGATATTGATTGTTGCAGGCAGCTTTGGGTATGCTGCAGTGGAGAAGCCTAAAGTCCTCCTCTCACCCCCCAGCTGCTTCCTCCTCTCCTCCAATACCATTGCCAAAACTCTGCTGCCAGCACAGGTGGACATTTGTGGATGCCCTTTTTCTACTCTGGCACCTCACAACAGTAACCTGCATATAACAGTCACCTGTCTATTATGTTTTAAACCACACCCATCTTCATTTTGTCCTTTCAAGACCATTAGTAGCCGGTTTGATAATACAGTGCATTCTCATTAGGTTGCCTTGCCACGGGGGTGCTGTATTCAGGACTTCTTTCTGTTGGCCCTATTCCTGCATTATCTGGGCTTCACACACCTGACAATTTTTCACCTCATTTGGAGCACATGCAGACATCCATTATTTTGGGATCTAGTTTGCTGAATTACTCCCAGTGCACATAACCCAAGTTTATTTACCTACCTAAGTCTGACAGCACATGATGTGTTATTTACTCTTTACACATGTGACTGACTACTTGCCATTCATGCAGTGCCATACACCAAGTTTTTAATCCCCTTTTTTAAGGCTACAACAGTTAAGCACAATGTGTCATAGAAGGTAGCATGAAACCCACGTGAGAGCAGGGGTATGAACTGGCATGACTGCAGCTTCTGAGCCAAGCTCTTCTTTCAGTACTTAGCAACTCTTCTATTTATATCAGGCAGCAGCTCCGAGGCTTTACTTTTCAGACCTTTTTGGTCTTTTTAGCTATTCATTAACATGGCAAAGTCCAAGTCATTCAGCACAAAAAAGTTCTTTTTATTTCATGTGTCAAACTGAGAAGAAATCACTTCCTGCATTTCAGAGGTTCTTTTAAAACAGCAACATTGAATAACCATTAAATCACAACTAATAGAGGCTTTACAGGAAACATTTTTGTACACGAATACAACACTGAAGGGTAATGGGCCTCCACTGAGCTAGCAAATTCTGCATGGGTAAGAGATGTTTTACCAAGACAGACAAAGCTTACAGAACATCATTTACAACAGAAATGACCTCAACAGTAGAACACAGAGACAATAGCGTTGCAGGGAACCTTGATATGACAGCAAATGAAAAGGCAGGTCGGCTTTGTAGTGCTGCACAGTTGCAACATGATGCCACGTCACAGCAACACAACACAGGGGACATTCAGTCCCTGACATTAGCAAATGCCAACCTGACCCCATTGATTGCCACCTCCTCACAGAAGACTGTAAAAGCCACACGGTTAAGTGTTCTGCATAACCACCAGAACAATAAATAACATTTTTATATAAAATCATAGAGAAGTAAGGATTGGAAGGGACCTTAAAGATCATCTAGTTCCAACGCCCCTGCAATGGGCAGGGACACCTTCCATTAGATCAGGTTGCTCAGAGCTCCATCCAACCTGGCCTTGAACACTTCCAGGGAGGGGGCATCCACAGCTTCTCTGGGCAACCTGTGCCAGTGCCTCAACACCCTCATTGTAAAGAATTTATTTCTTATAGCTAATATAAATCTTCCCTCTTGCAGTTTAAAGCCATTACCCATTGTCCTATCACTACACACCCTTGTGAAAAGTCACAGAATCACAGAATGGTAGGGGTTGGAAGGGACCTTGGTGGGTCATTTAGTCCAACCC
>Ga0065711_1007935_pt1 | contig 19834 bp, 15 predicted proteins | sample Hoacrofraction12_FD_59098 | JGI IMG/M metagenome (GOLD analysis project Ga0065711, IMG submission 59098) | Hoatzin crop microbial communities from Cojedes, Venezuela - Epithelial fraction 12 v2 (version 2) | ecosystem: Host-associated > Birds > Digestive system > Esophagus > Crop | place... | reverse complement strand
AACACTGCAGTGAAATACTTTTTGAAATACAATTTTGTTTATATGAACTACCTTTCCAGTGACAATAAACAGCTTTCTTCTCATCTGTAATAGTTTCTTCCTCAGTAGCATAGGCATGTTGATAAAACCACACTGGGCTATTGAAGGTAACCTAAAAACAAAACAGGGGCATGGAGAAGACAAGATGGTTTTGGCAGGAAATGAACTGACAGGAACATAGAATTAAGTGTTTTTAGAAACCAAACAGACATCAGTAAATATTGCAATAACATTTAATTAACTCACCCCAGCACAGAGACAATTACATCAACTACAAAAATGTAGAACATTCTGCAGTATCCACCACACAAACCAGGTCCTGAATTTTCATGTACCATCTAGTAGTTTAAAAGTCTGTCTAGACTAATGGAGTGAATGCTACCCATTCTTTGGGGCAGGGATATGTCTGTTAATGTATTTCTGTTGCTTTATTTCTTTGGTATACTTTTACCTCCTCCCCTCCCTTCACTTCTACCTGCTCCTACTCATGAGCAGGCTGCGAGGGCAGTGCAGGTAATTCCAACAGAAGTGGGAAGGCTGCACAACGATTAAACTCAATTAGGTGCTATGGACACAGCACTCCAGGAGTCAGTACTTATGTGACAAGGGGGACTAAACCTTAATTAGCCTCTGCCTCACTCCACAAAACTCCACACCTGCAGAGTGAAAGTAGGCTGCGCATTGCATTTTCTTCAAGTAACACAGGGTGTCATTCAACTGCATACTGTCATCAGTCACAATTCAAAGTATTCCTCTCAGTTCCCAATAATTTAACCCCTTAACCTCTGTGCTGTGCTTGTACAATTTTGTAAGGCTACACATTGAATTGGGACAAGGAATTGATCTGGCTTTCAACCGAATTGAAACACTGGTGAGAAGAAATGAGAAACAGGTAAAACTCCATGGGCTGATACAGTCACTGCTGATAATGCACAGTTTACCAAATTTAAACAGCGCTGGGTTTTTTTTTTAAAGAAAGATATAGAAATGAAAAAAACTATTTATTATTACCTGTTTTTAATAATCCTAATCTTAGTAGAGTGAATTAAACTAAACTGCTAGGCATTCTCTGTGCAGAAGAGAGCATTCACATGAGGAGTTAATGCAGGCAGACTGCTGCATTTTAAATTCATACTCCAATGTATTTCACAATAGCTCCCTCAGGGAGACGAGCCCTTATTTCCTCTGAAGGGCTTGAAACATGATCTGAGAAATCCAAGGTCTTGTGTATATGAAAACATGCAGGCATATTAAGGTGAATTAACTAAAAGTATTGAGCTAGACAGTAATCGAAAGCCTCTTCACTTCTTAATCAGAGTAACCATACGGGTGTTAAACCCATTTTAATTTGTTGGTATCATCTCTTGAAGTGTTTTGCCCGAGCTTTCTTGAGTATTTCTTTATCTATAAATAGGAGAGGAAAGGAGAAGAGAGAAGTTTTTGGGGCTGTTGCCTGAGTCAGAAGCTTGATATTTGGGGAAACTGAATCTGACACAGTAGGAGGCACCACGAGAGTCGGGGGAAGCTGTATGGGTGATTTTCAAAGAGAATTATATTCATAACTGTGGGAACATATTTGCAGGAGGATGGGAAAGGTAAGCAGTTTTCCCTGCCCTCAAAGTTCTCCTCTTTCACAGTGTGCCCTACCCCACCTCCTGGGTCTAGTCTAGCCTGCCTACTAAGTTGGAAAACATTCTTTTAATTAATAAAATTCACAACATAGTTTGAACGTGAAAAAACAAGTATAAAAAGATTTAGCTAAATGCTGTGGACTAAAGGATTCCATCAGCCAAAACTGCCTGCTTACATAAATGAAAAATGGAACATCAAATCAATTAACAGGAAGATTTTTCTTCTGTTTTTTGAAGCGTGGTTTTCAAAAGACTGTGCTGACTGACAGATGCAGCAAAATCAAATTCTGAGGGCTTTGAAGTTTTTCTGAACCTCTTCATTTTTAAAATAAATAGACCAATCATGGAAGTATGTGAGTAAAGACTCACTAGTATATATTAAAAAGTATCAATAACAAAAATAACTACTGTAAGAAATATGACTCCTATAAGCTATGAGACACAGTAAGATTTGTTTGTAATCAAACTATGCAAACAATCCAAAAGTTATCATAAATTATGCCTTGTATTATATGTTTAGGCTTATAGCTTTAAAAGAAGAAAATGGGGTACTTCCATGTGTAATCCTTTATTTACAGAGATAGAGTTTCTCACAGATTGACTTAACAACAGAATTACCTCTCTCTATAAAATTCACTCTCAGATCTCTATGTCATTCCTTATTTTGTAAAGAAAAATTAAGGAAAAGAGCGGCATCAAAGCATTATGTGAGTACAGATATTCTAAATTCAGAGCCAAAAGAGCCAAACAGGTATTTCTAGATATTTTGTCCAGTAATAACATACAGATGAAGAGGCTCTCACCTTTTATATATGCTATAGCACAATCTGTAAGCTGAAATGTTAAGAGAAAACTGGAAATAACTTTAGACTTAGTAAGGAGTTAGCAAAGCCAAGCATGGACTACAACCACCATCACGAAACAAAAGCAATTTCGCTCCATCACTGCAGTATGTTTACACAGACATCACACTGATTCTAATTCAACAATGTGACGCACATGAGGAGTACAAGACCTACGTAAAGCACCACCAGTCTCACATTCTCTTGCACGGAAATATTTTCATCCTCATTAGTGTTTGCTTATAATCTCAAAAAGAATAGTTATGTCATTAATTTTGATATGAAAAAGTCATAGATAACAGAGAAATAGGATTTCAGGATGACAACCCATGAATCACTGAAAGGCCTACAGAGACAGAAGGAAAAAAGGATCAAAGGCCATTACAGTTTTTGTTTTGATTTGTAGTTCAACATTACTAAACCTACATCAGATTTGCCCATATAAGGTTTGCAAAATTGTTTAGTTTTACAGTTTTTCTGATTTCCACAGTACAATTCATTTCAGTTGTTTCTTCGCCAATATTTTATTTGTTTTCAGTTATATCACTTAACTAAAATCAAAAAGAAACCCTCATACAACATGAAAAAATTAATCTAGACCAGACAGACAGTTTTCCTGCACTACTTTTTTCTCTAAAAACTGTCTTGCTTCAACAGTTACACAAAAGGAGATGGTAAGAAAATGTCATCTGCAAGGCCTCACACTTGTGGATGCAAAGGTAATGCTCACTAGCCACAAATAACAGCTGAGGTTCTGAAGCCAACAGAGAAAGTGCTTCCCTATAATGTCATAAGGCTACTTTTGATAAGTAATAAACACAACTCCAAGAAGCAGAAAAAAAAGTGTATATAGGCAGTACTATTTATGTTAACACTGTCAAAAAAAGAAGATAGCAACTGCTAATTATCTTGGTTTACTTGATACAGAAATAGCACAGTCAGAACAGGTAACGATTTTATTTCATACAGGACACCAAAAGTGGTCAAGACACAAACCATTTTTTGTTGAAACCAATCTTGGCCACATTTGAGCATCAGACTTATATTAACAGACTGTTGCAAATGTGTGATTTCTGTTCCAGTAAAAAAAAAAAACAACAAACCCAAACATCCCAAACATTTCCAACTGATGAAGGAAACATCAGATACTCTGTTGCCTTTCTTCAGACAAACAATAAACACTCTGGATCTCTTTACAAACTACCAAGGTCGTTAATTTACCATTAAACTGGGTACATTAAAGTTTTCCATATATGCTCTTAAAACACGAGAGAAGTTGCATCTTTGTCAAAAAGATCATTTCAGTTGCCACACAGAAAATTTGAATATGAAGTCGCAGATGTTATGCAAATATTGTTTACATTTTCATGAATGCTACCATAATAACTATCATGTATTACTTACAAAGATAGTGGGAAACGTTGTTCAGAGGTAAGAATGAGTAAAAATTCCTAATATCGAGTCAAATCCAAAGAATCCAAAGGTGCATCCGCGGGTCCTGAGGGAAACTGGCAGATGAAGTTGCTAAGCCCCTGTCCATCATATTTGAGAAGTTGTGGCAGTCTGGTGAAGTTCCCACTGACTGGAAAAGGGTAAACATAACCCCCATTTTTAAAAAGGGTGAGGACCCAGGGAACTACAGGCCAGTCAGTCTCACCTCTGTGCCCAGCAAGATCATGGAGCAGATCCTCCTGGAAACTATGCTAAGGCATGTGGAAAATAAGGAGGTGATGGGTGACAGCCAACATGGCTTCTCTAAGGGCAAATCATGCCTGACAAATTTGGTGGCCGCCTACGATGGGGTTACTCCATTGGTGGATTAGGGAAGAGCAACTGATTTAATCTACCTGGACTTTGAGCAAATCATTTGATACTGTCCCACGTGACATCCTTGTCTCTAAATTGGAGAGAGATGGATTTGCTGGATGGACCACTTGGTGGATAAGAATTGGCTGGATGGTCGCACTCAAAGAGTTGAGGTCAATGGCTTGATGTCCACGTGGAGAGCAGTGATGAATGGTGTTCCTCAGCTGTCCGTACTGGGACTGGCGCTGTTTAATATCTTTGTTGGTGACATGGACAAATTTGCTGACGACACCCAGCTGTGTGGTGCAGTCGACCCGCTGGCGGGAAGGGATGCCATCCAGAAGAACCCTGACAGGCTGGAGAGCTGGGCCTGCGCGAACCTCATGAAGTTCAACAAGGCCAAGTGCAAGGTCCTGCACATAGGTCAGGGCAACCCCAAGCACAAATACAGGCTGGGCAGAGAATGGATTGAGAGCTGGTCTGAGGAGAAGGAGTTTGGGGTGTTGGTTGATGAGACGCTCAACGTGACCCAGCAGCATGCGCGTGCAGCCCAGAAGGCCAACTATATCCTGGGCCACATCAAAAGCAGTGTGGCCAGCAGGGCAAGGGAGGGGATTCTGCCCCTCTACTCCACTCTGGTGAGAAACCCACCTGGAGTCCTGTGTCCAGCTCTGGAGCCCTCAGCGCAAGAAGGACATGGAGCTGTTGGAGAGGGTCCAGAGGAGAGCCACAAAAGTGATCAGAGGGATGGAGCATCTCTCCTCTGAGGAAAGGCGGAGGGAGTTGGGGCTGTTCAGCCTGGAGAAGAGAAGGCTCCGGGGTGACCTTATTGCAGCTTTCCAGTATCTGAAGAGGGCCTACAAGAAAGCTGGAGAGGGAATCTTTATCAGGGAGTGCAGTGATAGGACAAGGGGTGATGGCTTTAAACTAAAAGAGGGTAGATTTTGATTAGATACAAGAAAGAAATCCTCTACTATGAGGGTTGTGAGGCACTGGAACAAGTTGTGCAGAGAAGCTGTGGATGCCCCCTCCCTGGCAGTGTTCCAGGCCAGGTTGGACGGGGCTTTGAGCGACCTGGTGTAGTGGAAGGTGTCCCTGCCCTTGGCAGGGGGGTTGGAACCAGATGATCTATAAGGTCCCTTCCAATCCAAACCATTCTATGATTCTATGATAATGCTAAGATAAAGTTAGGAAAGGATAAAAAAAAATGGCAATGTCTCAACGTATTTCACTTACATCATAAATCTCCCAATGGCAAACAAAATCCTCCGAAGTCGTTGGTAACTGATGTCAGCTACGGCTGTTCTGCAAACACGCTGGCAAATAGTGGTGCAATGCCCGTAACTGAGAGCCTATGAATTTCAGTTTGGTGTGGTAACTGTGAAAACTGACATGTGTTATCAGCTCTCTGGGATCTTTCGCCCCAAATTCACAGCTTCTCCACCAACACCGGTACTGCTCTAAACACAAGAAAGAAGTAACATTTTACAGAAAACTGCATGAAATTTGCAACCGCGTGGCACAACAGCGAGAATGCCAATAGTGCTCACATTTGCAACAACCTCACAATCTGTAAGTAACCTTAGCAGAGAAGCTGGTAATTGCTATCTACTGATAATGCACTAGATAAAACTTGCAAACCTCGGAGGTAAACAGGTTTTCCACTGTCTCACAACTGCAGCAATACTAGAGTGCTTTCTACCTTAAAACACAACTTTTTGCAGACAGGCATTTCATAGATTCAATAGGAAAATTTTGTACAAATAAGTATTTTCTTAGGTATATACTATGACACTCTTCAGCTTAGGTCACAGAGACATTGTTAATGTTGGTCCAATTCTACTTTTTTCACCTTTAATTAAAACTCATTCACCTTTAATTAAAATGTCTACACCTGTAATTACACTTGATTACAGTGTTAAGAATAAAGAGCAGGATACACAAGAGCCAAAACAGCTATATTAAAAAGTCTAGTATATTATTGCTATTACATCCGCAGAGACTGCCTATAGCTTTCTGCAGAATCGGATTTTTTTTGTTTTGCTTTTAAGTACATTTAATACCATTAAAAAGATGTAAAATACAATACCCATCATAAAATGACACTAGTGTATGTATCCAAATAAGGCAAAGACCATACAAACAGTAAGTGTCCATTTTTCTATAAAGATTCATACCAGTGCTACTTTAAACTCAGAATTGTTAACCAGCAGGCCAGTTCCCTGAAAGAGAAAAACTCTGCTATTCAAAACCAGTTTGCTAAATTCTGTTCGAGACAATTGCACCTGCTGAGGCCCTAATCTTAGAAAAAAAAACAAACAAACAACCCCAAACCCTCAGCAGAAGTTCTCATGACATCATCTCTCCAGTCTCTTTCCATATTAGTAAGAGCAGTCAATACAAACAAAAATCCAGGACAATTGGATATGAAGCAAAAAGCAGGTATAAGCCCTCGTCTAAGGGCTTCATGCAGCTGGGCCTTAGAAAAGCTAAGGTGCAGGTAAACTGAAGTCAGTATTATTTTCTAGGCTAGGAATAATATTCCAAACTGCAATGTAATCTGTGTGACAGATGAGACACAAATGACCTGATGTTTCCAGGGGGTGCTGTAGGTACTCTTCCACGTGTTCTGCAATATGATTACAGAATTCCTCCATGCATTTCCCTACAAAGCAGCATTCTTTCCATTCACATGGTAATATCAATTCAGCATTCTTCAATTTGCTTCCAGGGACCATTGCCTAAAATTTTTTAGAAGTACAGAGAAGTTTTAGTTATCATATTACATTTCTGTAAATCTTTCTTGTAAAAATAGCAGTTAAGATTACAGGCTCCTAGATGGCAAGAATGGTTTTTTGTTGGGTTTTTGTTTTGTTTTTTAATTACTGGACACACTATTTTAAGAATCTAAGGCCAAATTTTGCAAACATTTACACCTTGCCAGAAGCCACTAGTTGTAACATTTTCATTACAACCATACTGCAAGAGTCCTATGATCACCATCCCAAACATCTGCTGAGGATGCCTTTATTGTAATTTAACTCCACAGCAGTACTGTAAAACCTCTTTCCACATAGAAAGGCAAGAGTGCGATTCCACAGTCACTTCAGCCTGACGTCAGTGTGGGCTCCAGCTGAACAGGGCTGGTTCCATCCGCCCCTTCTTGGCCTTCTCCAGATCCAGCTCTGAAATAGGCCACTAAACTGATGAGAAAATGGATCCAGCTAAAAGCTAATTCTTGGGGGAATGATAGACAGATGGCTAAATCAGTTTTCTACTCAACCGGATGCATCTTTGTATCAGTATAAGGAAGCAACAGGAATATAAGCCTAGGAGAAATAGCTCCATTGTTTTTTCATGACTTTGAACAGATACAGCAAGAGCAAACTTACTACTGGCCCGTTCTCAGTGGTTTTCCACCCCCCTTATCCTTCCCTGTGTTACTAGCTTCAAAGATCTGCCAGTTCAGCCGCTCGTAGGACCACTCCTTAACTTGCATGATTCTCAACAACCTGGATTAGTTTTAGCAGTTTAAATAGCCTCCAAGCAGACCAGCTGATGGATCTCAGTCAGCAGCAGACTTTGGAAGGAGGATGGTAACAAGCAGCTGGGAGGAGGTTCTTCATTTTCTCATCAGCACGTACAGATCTGGAAGACAAACTGGGTCCAATAGCCTAAAGCATCAGTATAAAAGCCTGACTGTGTCTTCCCTGATGCTCTTGATTCTGTTGATTAAAAAAGCCAGGCACTGACATAATACTGGGTTAAAAAAAACCCAACAGCGTGCAAGTGGAAAAGCATGCAGGAATCAGTATGCCAACTCCATGGTGTTAAGCGGACACTGTCAACATAGCTGGCAGCATCTTTGCACTACTGGCTACTAAAAACACTAAAATGGAAGCATTCGCCTACCAGAAAGTTAATTACCAGAAAGCTTCTGAGAGAACTGGTAGTCTTGTATTGGCAAGTGGGGCTTTTCTCACATGGTAACAGTTTAATCTAAACTCCTACAACCAACCCTTTTCTTTCACCAATGCCCCATCTTACCTGACCCGAAGGAGGAAATGCTGGCATCCCTAAAAGACAGACCGAAAGGCAAGAAGACTACCATTCACACTACACGTTAAATAATCTACTGTCAAGTACGTTATTAAAGTTGTTTGAGAGGCAGTATTAACCCTATTGGAACAAAATATTTCAAGTTGTAATTATTCTAATTAACCAACGCCGGTATCCGCAATATCCTAACAAGCAGACTGGACTAGAGGCAAAAATGACCTGAGGGAGCGACCTTGAGATCCCCCGCCAACCCCGTCCGCAACGACACGGACCCTCAGCGCCTCATCCTTCTCGCTGCTGTCTCTACGCCTCACCTCAGCCGCCCCCAGGCTCCTCCACCTCAGCCCCCCCCAGACCCCCTGCTACCCCTACGCTCCATCTCAGCCACCCCCAGGCCCCACGCTACCCTTATGCCCCACATCAGCTGCCCAGACCCCCCCAGCTCATGGAGAGCCCGGGGAGCGGCGTCCGGCTGCGGCTGGTGCTGGAGCTCAGGCTGAGCTGCCAGGAACCGGGGACGGCGGCGGGGGCAGGCGAAGGCCAGAGGAGGAGGGAAGTGGGCGGTGGGCCTCGAAGGCGGCGAGGGTGGGCGAAACACAGCTTCCTACGGCTGCTGTTGTAGCTACGGCTGAGCAATCCCGCTCGCCACCGCCCGCCCTCCAGTTCTTCCATTTATAGAGATAAATATATTTATAGTGCTGTCAGTGTAGACTAACCCCCCCCTGTTTTCGATCTCCTTCGCACCAAACGCAGGCGCCTTCCAAGGTGGGAGCGCGTGAGCTGGGACTGCCTGCTGCTGCGCACTGGAAGTCGTCGTCGCCAAGCGTGGGAGACAACACAGGCTCACTTACTGCTGCCAGACCCCGGTGAGTGTCCTGTGCGACCAGAACGTGTGATTTCTTGTGAGCGTTAATTGATTACAGCAAGTTCTTGCTCTGCTTGAACTACTCCTCAAACCACTCTTCGTTTTGATAAAATGCCTACGCTTCATTTCTAGGCATTTTTTTAAAGTCGGTAGACTCAGAAATACTGGCTATACTGTGAGAAGACAAAGTAAATTAAGAAGGAAATGTGTATGCTGTGTAATTAGAATGACAACTGTCCCTTTACTAATGCTCTCAGGGGTGACTGGATCACTTTAGAACAACAGCAGTAAACAGAGCACTCTTTTTTCCAAGACTTTTCTGCCAGGAACACCTCATATCTCTATTCAACCTGCTTATTACTTAAAAAAAACACACAAGGATATCATGCCTGGAGGAAAACTTCGTGCGTGTTGGGATTTGCATGTATTTCATGGGAAAAAAGGTAGTGGAAAAGGGAGGAGAGTGAATGAGAAGTAGGAGCACTTGCCTTCAGGACAAAGTTTCTCATTTTTCTCTTTGATTATGCAATCTCAGCTCTTCTCTTTTGCATCTTCAAAAATGGTGTCTTGTCACTGATTCCACTGTCTCTTCAGCAAAAACCTTCTGTTTGCATCAGTATGGACTTCACAGGAGGGCAATAAAGCAACTATTCTTTACTTTTTAAGACAACCCACCCCCACATAAAGAACCTGCTCCTGCCTAAATATCCCCAACCTACGTACCCATATTTACTTTGAAAAGCAGTCCTGAACTCTATACGATAACTACAGCCCTTGAGCACGAGTGCCATCTGTACCATCAGTCAGACAAAGGTATTTATTCCTTTGAAAGCTCTGACTAGTGTCTTAGCACAGGCACGGGTGTGGAGAGAAGGGAAGAGGAGCTTACACATGCAGTTAGTTGGGTTTTTTTTACCTATCAACCACACAGCCAGTGTAACAGAGTGAGAGCCATTCTTTATCTCCGCCTCCTTAGCACAGCAATGAACCAGGGTTAGAACTTCCCCACCCTTTCCTTTAAAGAGCTGATTTGATTTTTTTGTTTTGCTTTTTAATTGTAAAACACCCCTCTTTATTCCAGTGTCATCCCCTCGATGACACTCAGTGTCCGACTTGCATGCAGGTATCACGCACACAACTGTGCGTGAGAAACTCCTGAGAACACGCTGCCCACAACCTTGCTTTCCCTCTTCCCGAAGTGGTGAAACGTGGACCTGTTTCATTCTCTTATCATTTGAGTATCTCAGCCTTGGGTTTCTGCACGTTGCTGCATATGATGCACCGAGTGTGTGAATTCAAACCTTTGATTTATGGTAAACTGAACACACACTCACACTTTCCTCCTTACAAGTAAGAGAATACAGGTTCTGCTAGAAAGAAAGCACCTAAACACAATAATCACTAATACTTCGTTAACATGCCTGCATCCACCACAACTTACCATACCGTTTGGTACGATAGGCTAAGCATGTGTTCTCCCACATAGTTTTTAGCTGTCCTTCCAATGTATTTCATTGCCTCTCAGGTCCCTCTTTCCCCCCAGTTTTGAATCTGTTTCTCGACATTCACTAAGCGTGAGAAGTACAAGTCTCAGGGACGTGAGCGCTGTGAAAACGGCACGCTGTGTCGGGACGAGATACTGAAATGAGCACGTGGCTCAAGGGGAAGGCTGGCAGCTGCTCTCAGAAACAGCACCCAGCGCATCAATTCCTACACGAGCAGTTCAGGCAATCGAGCCAGAGCATGTGCTGACTCCTTCCTTGGGCTGGTGTCATGGCAAGAGCCTCAGACTCACGTGGCCAGGAGAAGCGCGGAATTCTGTAGAAAATTAGCAACATCAGTTTCTCCCAATTTTAACTCCTCCTTCTGCCATTACTACGCTTTATTTTTTTTTAGCCATTTAAATTTTTGCTATGTTTACTGAACACTGGAAAAATTTTAAATTTAGATTAAAAATCTCTAATTAAACAGAAAAATAAAGGAGAACACTCAACTGACAGCAAAAAAAGACATTAGAATTGAAAAACTTTTACTTTAGATGAAATAAATCCCAAACTCAGTAATCTTAATTACTTTTGATGTCAGCTGCTCTACAGCCATTGCAACTGATAATCAGCTTTTCACACGTATTAGCAGCTAACCAGGCACTGTAACTAGTCAAAACAGCTCATGGACAAGGCAGAAAGGAACAGCATTACACAACAAATGTTGATGAAATCCAGACTCTAGGGGTGAGACTGAAGTCTCCTGGACAAGTCTCACCTTCCCTGTCACGCTCAAAGCATACCTGTGCCCCTTCCAGCTCTGCTGTTGGGAATTTATGTTTAGCAGCAGTGACCCTGGACTCTCCAGAAGAGCGAGCCAACGTGTCAGCCATCGTCAGCTGTACTGCAGGGGCTCGGTATGCCGAGTCCCAGTCTGAACTGAGCCGTGCGCTTTGTAGCTGGCAGCAGTACACCTGCAGAACAGCACTCTTCACCCAGGAGGGAAAATAAATCCAGAACAGCTTTTTCAAAGCATTTTAGGGCAAGAAACATATTTTCCAGCCATGGTTACACTGTACAGTGAAGCACCTGTGGCTTTTTACAGTGTTCCAACATTTTTAAACAAGAAAATTTAATGGCTTCTTGTCATATACAGTGCAAATATCATAGTAGCATCTCATACTGAAGAAAATCACTCTAAGGCGAGTTGATGACAAACACGATGGAAATTTTTTTTTTTTTTAATTTCTCCTGTTGCCAGCATGACACTTTGGGTTTGCTAAGGGCAAAAGCCCTTACGTGAAAACAAACCTTGGTTATGAATCTCACAGATGTAAGCCACTCGGCTGCACAGTCTGTCTTCCAAACTACTTCAAGCAGAGCTTTGCTGTGCATCGTGGTGAGGATCAGCAGTATCCTCCTCTGTTTCCTTCTCCCTTTACACCAGATGAGGCCAACACACAACCAGGCATGAAAAGGCATGCCAAAACCAGAAAGGGTTAAAGATTTTCCAACAGGTATGCCTATAGCAATAATAAATCTAAGGCCAAAAGTGACATTATTACTTTAAATAGCATCAAGGAACTCTCATTAGTGAACAAGAATTCACAGAGCAAAGCTAACAAAGTTACTGACCCTGTTCATTTTCATGTAGTACCTATAGCTTTTATATGATTGTCATTTGGATGTATGGTATTTTGCCATTCTAGTTTTCAAGATGAGAAATTCAGGCATGTTTATATATGCAGAACGCTAGCAAATCACCCTGACAAACTGAGAGAAAATTCAGTTCTAGAAATACATTCAATTGTTAACTGGCCATTAACGTCACATAATTTCTGGAAGAATAAAAAGGTACAGAAATGTATAGCTGGTTAGAATGGTAGGAGACTGACTGGTAGTTTTCTGCAAAAATACTCACTTTTCATACTGACACATCTAAGAAGAAAATTTTAATTTTAGAGAACACAATAGCACTTGATACAGTAGGTTTCCCTGAGAGAACTCACCACAGACCACAGCCAAGAAAGATTCAATCTCCTCTTTCTCTTATTACCCAGTAACAAGCTATAGAATCAATATTTTAGAACACTACTCCATGTTTCTGTATATTGTGGGATGTATAAAGTTCTACGAGATAATGATTAAGCTTATTGCTTTTGAAGCAAGTCTGTGATTTGAAGAAAAAAATGTTTGATGCATTAACAAAGGAACAGAAAAGAATAACACTGGCAGAGAAAGGGTTCTGTACCTTGATGGTCCTTTACTTCAGAGCCCATGAGCCACAGACAGCATTCAATTAAATAATAGTCTTAGCAGTAAACAATGACAATACACAGAACACTACACAACATCACTCCTTTGGCTCAAAGTAATTCCAGTTTGTTACTGAACAGTTGTTATGCGAAATCTCCAACACATGGCTGAAAACAATACCCTTCACATCCTATAGCTGAAAAGGCTAGTAACAAATTGGCAAAGGAAATTTAGATTGCACATCCCTTATGTAGTTTTATTTCTTGTGCAGTTTGAAACAGCATCAGTATAACTTTGGTATTCATCTGAAAAAGGCTTAGTTGGGAGAGCAGCTGGCAGTCACTACTTGTCCAAAGTAAGCTCTGTCTGAAAAGGCATCAATTTCCAACATCTCCAAACAAACAAAGTAATTTGTTTGAAACAAAACCAAACAAAATAATTTGTTTTGAATTTTTTCATGTTACAGCACACCCAAGATATAGTTGTGTTCTCATAGGGATGTTAATAACAGCAGCAATAACAAAATCACGCTGAGATATGATGTGGTACCATAGCAATGGTTGCAGGGAAAGTCAAGATCATTTCTAAAAGGAGTGCTCTGGGAAGATGAACTTTTGGAGAACTTTCTATTGCCTGGCCTAGTCAAAGCCCGTCAAGTGGTTGTATTTTTCCCTCCAGAATATTATTTAAGATAACTGTTACAGTAAGAACAATCATCCACTGGAACAACCTCCCCAGGGACATGGTAGAGTCCCTGTCACTGGAGGTTATAACAATGCACTTGGACAGGGTGCTAGATAATGTCATCTAGGCTCCCTTTCTCAAAAGAGGTTGGACCAGGTGATCTTTCGAGGTCCCTTCCAACCTGGGCTGTTTTTGGAGATACTGAGAGACTGAAGAGAGACATTTCCTTTCTGTGTGCCCATCAACATGCAAGCAGTTATTGTGTGATCATACCTTTTAAAATCGGCTAGAATCAATCATTATCAGAAAGGTAAGATGCTAATCTGCCTGGATGGAATTATGCAGGCCAGTTAGTGTGGGAGGGATGCTCAGCAGCATAAGAGCACAGAATACCAGAGGATCATGTAAAGAGGTTAAGAGGTCATCATAAAGAGGTTTTGTGAAGTCAGAGAGGTCTCTATACTGGTTGACTACCTCCATATGCAATTCTTATCAAATAGGCAATCACATGTTAAAATGACTCAGGTTTATTCAATGCATCATGAATGCCACTACCAGCAGTATTAACACAGAGCAGATGTAGTAAGTCTGCCGCCAAGGCAAAAAAATCCTTTTTCCCCACTTAAAAGCTTAATCATCATTTACATATTTGTCTAAACAAAACCCCGATCTTCTAGAAACTATATGCAGCATTGTAAGCCTCTGTGTGTGTGTGTATATATATGTGGATTTTTTAAGATGTTAGCCATCTTTTATTTACCCTAACAACTTGACCTAGGACCTCTCTATCTGCTTTCTTTCCTTTTTTTTTCTCTCTCCAAAGTACCCTGCTAAAAGATAACATACCTCTACCGATTAGGCACCAAAGATGGGGGAGGGAATACTTTCAAGTACATAAACAACATATTTCATAAATAAAACCTAGTTTCCTCTTGACCAGTAGGTTTGGCGTGAAGGGGGAGCATTTGTGGACAGGAGATCTAAGGAGAAACTTCACTGGCTCAAGCCAGTGGTGAAATAATCCAGGTGACAGAGAGGCATAATTCTGTGCTTCTGAGGATAGTAGAGGCTAATGCAATTACAGGATCTCACGGTATTGTGTGAAAAGGATCTGAAGAAGACAGAAGGGGCTAGGGAATGCAAAATTCTTTCCCATACCAGTAAGATATTTACTCTTTCTGATGTGCATCCTTGTCCCATCAAATATTGGCCCTTCTGCTGCAGACAGTTTATAGGCTTACTGAAGTTTACAGAGAAGTAGTTCTGTTCCTCTGACATACAAAATCTGTCACCAGAACCCCCTTTCCTATACATGTCCTGTTGCAACTAAGCTTTACACAGAGCCTAGCATAGCAAGCCTCTGGACACTGCTATGGTACCAAGAAAACCACTGGAGTTTAATATCCAGACATTTATACTTTGGAAGAATTTGTGGTGAAGATTATAAGGCATCCTTCAGGGGTCAAGTCGTCCATGTTAATACAGACTGTCAAAGATGAAGTCATTCCTACTCACATTTTTGCTAATACATACAACATTTTCATAAATACAACAGGCACAGACAGGATTTTTACAACCATCAATCTATCCTCATTTTCAAACACAGCAGCTGCTTTATCCCCAGCAAAAACCTTTAGCACAGTTCTGTGGCTCAGTCTGCTGCCCCAAAGGACCTTGTTCTTCAGCCATAGCTGGAAGGACAGATTTGCCTTTCAGGATTCCAGGCAGCAGCATTTTTTTTTTTTCCGTTTATTTCTTTTTGATATCCTCTGCTTTTTCTCTGTGGGGAAGATACTATCTTCTTGACATGCAAAAGTCCATACTGCACATCAACGTATGGAGAAAGGAATGAAAGCGTAGTATCAGCAATGATGTATTTGACCCAACCCATTGTATCTCCAATAGTCATGCAAACCTTGCCCATTATACACTAGGGCATACTGCCTCCATGTGGCAGAATACGCTTCAGACATTCTTTTTTTCCTGGATTTCGCACAATCCTGTGGGGCTATGAATTTTGGAAATAGTTTTGGAAACAGAAGGAATAGAATCCCTACATTATTTCTGTGAGAAAGAGCAATATGGGGATGAAAAAATTAATGTATCATATTGATACCTTTTTCACACAAATACTCACCGGGAACACACAGTAAAATACAAAGGCTGTGTATATATATGCATATATATATAAAAAGAATGCTTTCTCAAATGTTTATTACACGATGAAAGACTAATTGAAAAAAATTCACATCCTGAACTTGATCAAAGGGGACTGATTGCTCTTCAGGCCTATTAGCTAAAAGCAAGATTGAAAGAGCAGTTTTGAAAAATTACATAAAACTGTACCACATTCTTTTTTCAGTTCATAACTGGTTTGATTCAAACTTGACTAGAAGACCATAAAAGTTGCTTTAGCATTAGACCAGCTATCTGATTCAAGTAGCACTAACAGTGTGTTATGGGTACAGGGTTTTTCCCATGACTCAAATGGAAATACTTTGTGAAATTGGTATATTTTCTTCCACACCACACTCATCCCCACCCCAAAGCCCCAAACTCCCCCTACTTTACCAATGTTGTTAGATACAAGACCTAAAGAAGATAAAAAACAATTATTGTTTTGCCCATTTGTGTCTTTACATTTCAGTCTTTACCAGCTGACCACAAATGCATTCCACCTCACTGTGAACAAGGTCTTCGTATGTGATTTCCAGACTGGAAAGAAGTGACATGGTATGGCTGAAAGGGTTTTGTAAATCACCAGTGCCGTGATATTTAGGATTTCCCTGCTTTGGTTAAGGTGTATTATGATGCTCCTGTCAAATCTCAATCTTACTGCATAAAATACACAGTGCAAGGGGGTGCTAAAGTTATGGTGAGATTTTTTCCTTTTTTTTTTTTTTTAAGACAGTGCAAGGTCTAGAGACAGCATTGAGAATCTCAAGATTAAGGTGTTGCAGGGTGCTACGCCAATTTTAGCTTACATTTCATTGTATAAACATTTTCCTATCTCTGTTTGGTATCCAGCAAACAATCCTATTAGAAATTTTCCAAATGTCTGTGTGTTTTTGTCTCTACGTATACTGTCCATTTCAAAACTTTTCAAAGTATAAATTAGTAGCTATACATCTGTTGTTGTTGCTCTGTTTGAACCTGTTGCTGTCCAGACTGCTGTTGTGTTGGCTGTGCCTGGGGCTGCAAGACATCAGTCTGAGGCACTGACCTCCATGTCAGAGGATGATGTTCCATTATCTGGTTGCCTAGAGGAGCAATGGAGTTCACCAGGGTGGTCAGGTTTATAAAATGGGCCACAGACGGAGGATTGGCCGCCTCTGGCTGCGGCTGGATCTGAATGTCATTTTGGCGGTTGTGCAGCATGGCGGAACCGCTGACAGTGTCAAACGTCACGGTGAGAATTGAGTTGTCCAGCTGTAAATGGCGTTCAGGTGCAGTCAGGTGGCCCACAGCCACTGGCTGGAGGTTTGTGAATTGGGTTCCAGCTGCCGTCGTAATGGGGGTAACAGTGATATTTGTCAGCCCGACAGAACTGGAAGGAGCTGTGACATTTGGGTCACCAAGGGTCACCACGACCTGAGGAAAACCAGAAAGGTAACCTCGACCTTGTATCTTACAGGTGACTACCAAATACCAAGCATCAAGAAAGATCACCCGAGTGTTGACGAGCTCACATGTTGCTACTGCCAGCAAGAGAAGTCAAACACACAGAGGGGAACATGGAACACTTGTAATGTAACAACTTCCACATACAGCAATAAGAAGGTAATGGGAGGGAGACATATGCAATACGCAAAACAAGCAGCTGAATTAACTTTCACACTTCTAGTCACAGCTTCAGTCAGTTAGTGGTATCTGGCAAACAAGGAGATGGTAACACCAAAGGAAATTAAACAAACCATGAGGAGCTTGCTGTCTCCATTCATCCTCGTATTATCACAATTTAACAAATTAGATCATAGAATATCTCAAGTTGGGAGGGACCTAAAAGGATCATCAAGTCCAACTCCCAGGAGCGCAGCCCGAGATGCCTGCTCTGTCCAAATCCACTCTGCAATTTATTGGCATGTTAAGAAAATATTTGGGGTTGAAGTACAAGACAAAAAAAATAATGACAAATAAAAGCGGAGCTTATTGCTATCACAACTTCCACCAATGCAATGCTGCTCGCTACGACAAGCTGTCTTGGATGCATCTGTCAGCCACCTGTATGCATTCACAGTGGCTTTCAATTTCTTCAGCCTGTGGAAAACTTCTTTAAAATGTCCGGAAAGAAAAGACCACACGAGCTGTTTCAGCAACTCTTTCGTGTTTGCTATTAGGAAAAAAAGAAGGGTTATCCCTCTAAGTAATGCCTGCTACCCACCATCCTGCTCCTGGAGCTCACCTGCTGGATGCTCTGTACAGCTGAGTTAGTCTCATCTCCAACATTCCCTGTGAACACACCTTCCTTCTCTGTGTATTCACTGAAGGCAGGGTCCTCAGGCACTTGAGCTGCTTCTTCCTCACCTGACTTCTGTTTTCGTTTCTGGCCACGTTTAAGAGCTTTGATATTCTGTTTCCCTTCTGGTAACTCTCCCTGTTCCAAAGCTAATTCCGGCTGGAGCAACACATTTCCAAACAAAACAACAAGTCATTTCGCTTAGTGAAGTTCCAGGTAAGAGACTATCACTTGAAGTTGGTTTACTGTTGATTCTCCAGTGAAGAAACAAACTTTAGCAAAAACCTGATTTCAGGGAATGAGACCTCACCCTGTCCCATGTTGTACAACAAAGATCAACAGCTTGCATCTGCTTATAGATGTTAAGCTGGGGCTGACTCTCGAAAAAAGCACATTCCTTGCCCATTAGCCTACACCCAGCTATGTTATGTACCAAAAAAGTGAAGTCCCCACCTCACCCTCCAGTAGGCCCGGAACCTAGCTGCCACCAGAATTCTGCAATGACAAATTTACCTGAACAATCCCAATTGAGGAGGCATCAATGGTAGTCGTCTCTGGTAGCTGCTCTAAATCACCAATCCTCACCGAAAGAATCTGTAGAGAAACAGGTATCAGCTGGTGAACTGCAGCAGTGCATACCACAGTCAAACAATACAGCATTGCCCTCATAAATCTTGTCACAAAGCAAAAATTATGTAATCGAGCATTTTACGCATACCATTTACTACAAGGAATTTCACCATGGCTTTTTTTAAAATAACCTTCTGGCATATAATCTTTTCCTTCTCGCTGAAAACCAGCAAAGTTTAAAGACAACAACAGAAGAATATGTTTATTTTCATATGCTAGGCACAACACAACCCACTGTGAAGTTATGAATTCTATAGAAAACAAACAATGTGTTTGAAAAAATTATTAATTTAGCATTTCCGTTTATAAACCTATCAACTATGTCCTACCCCATTACTTTCAGCTGAATCTATACATCTCAGCTTATCAAAGAACAGAGACAAGTTTCCCCAGATTGTGGATATGTAGCTGCATTTTAAATCCAAAAATCAATAAACAAAGCTTTTTATTGACTTCCCAGTCATCACGATAAAAAAAAAGTTCATGGCAAAGCAATACTAATGATAAATTGATAGTTAAAAAAAAAAGCCTCAAAGGGAATGGACAAGCCATAGTAACCTAAACAAGAAATGCTGAGAAGAAACACAATAGCTATTCCGATATCTAGAACACAGAAAAAGCCCCACTGGGGTCAGACAAAACATCCTTCTAATTCAGATTCTCTGCAGTCAGCATTCATCTTTAATACTAAGAACAATTTTGTGTCATCAGCAGATGCTGCCGTCACCTCTCTATTCACCACTTCTTTCAGATCACTTCTGAATACAAAGAACACAATGGGGAAAAAAGAATCAATTATACTCACTAATGAATGATGACAAAACATGAAAAAAATATACATTTAAATTGAGGCAGAAAAAGGGATTTAAATAATCAGAAGAACTTCATTTTTAGGTGTGTTTACTACTGAAACGTAACATAATGAAAGGGCAGATTCAGTTAAGTGCATGCTTAACAGACACTACCTAAAATTGGTCCCAAAGAACAGAAAAAAAGAGAGAGAAAGAAGAAAAAGTAATTCCTTTCAAGTCACTGAAGGCCATAAACTTTCTTTACAAAAAGAAAAAAAAAAAAAAAAAAAA
>Ga0065711_1005980_pt1 | contig 19834 bp, 19 predicted proteins | sample Hoacrofraction12_FD_59098 | JGI IMG/M metagenome (GOLD analysis project Ga0065711, IMG submission 59098) | Hoatzin crop microbial communities from Cojedes, Venezuela - Epithelial fraction 12 v2 (version 2) | ecosystem: Host-associated > Birds > Digestive system > Esophagus > Crop | place... | reverse complement strand
GGCTCCCGGCGCCTTTCCTCGGGCTGCCGAGCCCCAGGGTGGGAGCTGCTTCCCGCCGCGTCCCCCCAGCTCCAGCCCGCGAGCCGGCGCCTTCCCAGGCCGGGTGTATTGGACGCTTCTCCCCGTCCCCGTCTCTCTCTCTGCCCACGCCGAGTTTGACGCCTTCACCGAAGCGCAGCGTGGAGATGTTACCAGCGTGGTCTTCACAGCTTGCCTCACTTTTTTTTCCCCACTTGATATCTCACTTCTTGTTTTTCTCCAGGAAAAAAAGCCCCACAAAGCAAAACAAAGCCCCAAATGCAAATCACACCAACGGAGAGGAGGGGTTAGATTTCTGCTGGAGCCTGCCCACTCACGCCGTGGTGCGGAGGCGGTGCGGGAGGGGAACAGAAGGGGCCTCTCACTCCCAGTATGTTCTCAAAGCTCCCATCGGCGGAGCTGGGAGAGCCCACCTACTCGGTACAGCCCGGCAAACATCGAGGTCCGGGTCCTCAGCTCCTGCAGCGTTAAAATCCCAAACAGGGTGGGAGATTTTAAGGACAGAGGAGATAAGAACCCCACGCTGAAGGCCCCCGGTTAGAGAGGAACCCTTCCACGCGCAGCCTCAGGCCCCCGGGGTTGGCGGGACTCGGCCGCGCTGGTCCCAGCCCCGTGGGGGGCCCGGAGCTGTGCAAGGAGAGAAGGGAGACCCGAGGCAGGAGGAAGGGAAGAGGCTTCAGGCAGGGAGAAGGGCTGCTGGCTCCCGAGACAGGGGAGAGGATCCCTGGGATTCGGGTGGAAAAAGAGGCAAAGACAGACAGAACGGCTCCGTGGCGTCTGCCCCAGCAGCCAGCGAGGAGATGCAGCGTTACAAGGACCTGGATTGCCACATTTTGCTTGTCTGGGAGAAGGGGTCTCAGCTTCCCAGGGGCTCTCCCTGCTGGATTCGCCACCTTTCTTCCCTCCCTGCTGCCTGGAGCGGCTTGAGGTCCCTCTTGCCCTACCTGCTCCGTGGCACGGCTTGCGTTCTGCCCGGGTAACTCCGTGGGTGGAGGAAATAACCCGGCTGGAACGCGGCTGCTGCCAGCCCGGAGGCACGGCACCGTGCCAGGGCTGCGAGCTGCGGTGCTGGCACCGCGGCCGAGCGGGACTCGCCACCCCCCTGCAGACCGCGAGGCTTCGCCAGCAGCGAGCCCGGCCACGGCACGCTGTGAGGCTCCTCCTTCCCGTAGCACCATGTGCCCCAAAAACGTGAGTGTGACCTCAGAAGGAGCCTGGAAGAAAAGGTCTGGGGACCTGCTGGGGCACTGCAGTCTGCAGCCGGAGCACATTTAATTGCCTCTAATTAGGGAGAGCGCGGGTGCTGGCAGGCAGCTCTGCGCGGGCTTCGGCGAGCGGCACATCGCTCGGTCCCCTCCGCTGCCGGCGCGCGCTGGGCTCCCGGCTGGGGTGCGGGGGCAGAACCCCGGGGCATCGGGGCTGCAGCACGGGGGGAGCGGGCCCTGGCCCAGCCGGCGCCTTTCTGGCAGCCGGCACGGGGCCAAGGACCAAGAGCCAGGCCCGTGGCTGCTGCGGGAAAGGGGATTCTCCTGGGCGCAGCCGGGCGGAGGTGCGTGCGTGGATGGCTGCTGGGCACCGTCCCCGGCCTCCCCTGTAACTCCAAAGGCTGTCAGCACCGCTTGGTCCCACACAAAAACCGATTCCCCTCTGCCAGATGCGGGGAGCTGAGGTCCGAGGCACCTGCCAAGGCTTCAACATCGCCGTTCCCCGGGGCAGAGCCAAGCCCCATCCTGGAGGAAGCGAAAGGCGTGGCAGAAGGCACCGGGAGGGTCTGCTCCGTCGCTAGAACGCCCCAGCTCAGTCCCGTCCCCACGCCCGCTCCTCTGGGCTCCCCACGTCAGGCACAGGCGGGCGGCACGGCCGCCGGGCTTGCAGCGTGCGGGTGCAGAAGTGCCCTCCAACCCCGGGTGCCTTTTCTGGTCCCTGCTGGCCTTTTGCTTTGCAAACGCTCCCGGCCACGCTGTCCCGATGCGGCCGGGCTGCACGGCCTGATACGCCCGGTGCGCAGCCTCGCGTTTCACTCGGCACAGGGTCGTGTTTAAGGCCCCGGGTAACTCAGCCTTCCTTCTGCTGTTAGCTCAGCCACTCGCCTTTTTAGGTTCCCACAAGCAACACACAATCCCTGCCCCAGCTCCTTCCGCTGCATAATGGGAATAATATTTACCAACTCCAGCATGTGAATCTGGGGGTTATGTGGCAAGCCTCTTAGAGAAAGCATGAAGTTCAAAGGCACGTATAATAACAGATATTATCTATAATTATAGCAAAGCATAGCCTGTCTTGAGAAACTGAAAAAAAAGCTCCCACATCTCGGTGTTATTTCATGCTTTAACAGCACTCACCACTCCGTTCATGTGTTGCAATTTTAGCAAGAGCAACTCTGGAAATGCTTTTGGGTCTTTTTTTACTGTTATTAGTATGAAAATGAGGCCTCTTTGTTCGGGTGCCCAAACAAGATCCCCAGCGATCCCGTCATTACCAGCTTATCTGGCGGGTGAGTCATCTCAGAGCGAAGCTGTGCGGAGCCGTCCCATCTGCCTGAATACATCCCGCGTCCAGCACGGCTCTGTTCAAGGGACAGGCAGGCTGCCAAATCCAGCGCCGAAGGGTGAACGCGTCGTGTCAGCTCCGCTGCTCCCCCACCCACTGCCGCCCATTCTGGGGCTGCGCCGTGCCCCTCCGCAGTCTCGGGCTCTCTTCTTGATGGCGGGAGCAGCCTCACGGCGCTGACGCCGTCCGCGGAGCAGCAGCCTCGGGGATCGGGCGGGGGGAAGGGCAGCGGCTGCTCCAGCCACGCAGGGCCAGCAGAAGCCACGGAGGAACGCAGGCTGGACGACGATCCCCGCTGTCAGAACCTGGACACCCACGGCGCGCGATGCTCCCAAGGGCCGGGGTGGAGAGGAGCCCCCGCTCCGCCTTCGCTGGCAGCTCCGCTGAGGGCCGACGGCTTCTGGCTGCTCACAGGCTTCGTACTTGGCTGAAGGCAGCGGTTTTTTCCCCAAACTTCAGGCACAGGCTTTCAAAAACACCCAGCTTACAGGCGTGCTCTGACATAGGCAAGACGGGGGTTTTCATTTCTCAGAAGCACCTGCACCACCCCTCCCTGCCTAGCAGGGATCGGCCTCTTCTTCCATGCGTTCCGAAGCCTCTCGGCTGCAGGCTCAGCCCAGAGAACCGGGCAGCACAGGGCTTCCGAGAGCCGGCCCTCGAACCACACCTCCATTTACCGTGACCCTTCCGTTTCGGACAGGCTTTCTCGTTGGTGTGGCAGCTGTGGGTTCCGGCCTTCCCCATCCGGTCAGGCAAGACCTCGCACCCCACCGACAGCGAGCCAGACGCGGTCACTGCAGTGCCTGGCGTCGGTTTGGTAGCGAGGCAGAGCCCCCTCCACACGGAAATCCTCGTCTCTCCCTTCTCCAGCTCATTTCTTCTCCTCTTTCTTGCTTGCAGCTGGGAGTACTACGTGAACGACGCGCCGCGGATAGTCTTGAACAAGCTGGAGAGCTGCGGCTACCGGGTGGTGAGCATGACCGGCGTGGGCCAGACGCTGGTGTGGTGCCTCCACAAGGAATAGCGAGCAGGACTCCTGCGTTCCTCCTGGCCCGGATCCTGCTGGGGACCGTCTCGCGCAGGACCGACAGCAAACTTTTCCCCTTAATTCCTTTCTGTCCCAGACTCCAGGCACTCAGGCACGGGGGGAGGAGTGGTGTAGAGGCACAACCTGACCCAATGCCACCCCTGCCCTTTCCCAGGGCTGGGGGAGGAAGGTATGCCCAATCCAGAGGGAATCAGGCACAGAGAACAGATGGCTCCATCTCTGCGCTCCTCAGAACGCCAGTCTGGCAAATACCATCTTTTTACATTTTAATCACCTCCTATTTAGCATGCATTGCAGCAGGCTCGAGGAACAGACTCTGCCTGTTCCTCAGGGTGCCCCAGAGGGACGTGCCGAGCTGAGAGCTCAGGGCATGCCTTCTCCCAGGCCGTGGCAGGGAGGGAGGCCAAGGCATACGGTCTCATCCCAGAAACGAGCACGGGAGCTGCTACACCTACACTGTGCTCTCCGAAGATCCCTCCGCTCAGCAGCAAGACCGGCTTCTCTCCCAGCTGGGATTGTGGTTAGCAGCATCAGACTTTCAGCCCTACGAGTGCCATTCCAGCGTAACACATTGTTCCCAAAACAGCCTCAGAGCAACAGGGAAAGGTCTTGTGAACACCACTTCAGGTACGGGCTCTGTAATCTTAACAGCAGCAAGTGCAGTGCTGGGTTGTCTGGGACTGTATCTATCCTGCTGTAGGGGTAACGCCAATAAAACGCTTCTCCAAAGAGATCGGTGTCTTTCCGGGAGTTGTTTTCAACGGCTGTTGCCAAAGCCTTCTGCATCCACAGCTCCTGAACAAGCTTTCAGGAACTAGAAGGAGCTCGAGGGTTTGGCGTCGTGACAGCACCCCTCACAGCCTGTCCTCTGTGACTGGGCAGCTGCTCCAAGCACACAGACTGGCAGGGTAACGCACTTACTCTGACGCTCACGCGGTCATTTCCCCCCTAGCTCTGGACAGGGATAAGGGCTGCAGTCGCCGAGAGCTCACATTCCTACAGCAGTTTTAAAAAAAGGAGGTTTATTGACTTAAATTAAGAAACAGCTTTGGAAATGGAGAATGGTGGGGTGGGGAGAATCCATACTCTCTCACACTAGGTGTGAGACTCTTCCTCATCTTCCCTCTTCAGCTGCTCAATGAGCTGCTGCCTCTCCGCTGCTTGGCGCATCCGCATCATCACCAGGCTCTCGTAATCCCGTTCCGATACCACGGACGCCTAGGAGCAGAAAACAAACGCAGCCTCTCACGGACTGTACGCACCACGGCCCCCCTCGCCACAAACCACCCTCTCAGCACCCCTGTTCGGGTCGGGCAGGCGCTCCGTAGCGGTATGGCCCCAGAGAAGACCGCTACGGTGCGAAAGCGGCCCGGCTGGCAGGAAGCCTCCTTCGCAGCAGCGTCACCGACCCTCAGCAGCGTCAGCGGCGAGACCAGGAACAGGCCAGACAGGGAGCCAAACGGCCCTCTTGCTGCTGGAGCTGCTCCCACCTGCTCCCAAGGCTGGAAGGGGAAGCACGGCTTGCCTCACCCCGGTGGGTTATCCCGGATGCCAAGCTTGCCCTGCGAGCACAGCGCTGCTGCGCAGAGCCCAGCGTACTCTTCATCCCCTATAACGGCGAACGCCACAAAAACACCCCCAAACCTTTCTGTGGTTTAGTCACGGAAGTGGCTGCAGAGGGAAAACCACCAGGTATGTTCCCGAACCTGTCAGAAGAGTGCTTTACTTCTCAAAAGCTCTTGGAGCCTTTCTGCTGTGTGGTAGCAACTGTCACGTCAAACCAAGTGGTGACTGCAGACTCTGCCTAATAAACGTAGGCAGCAGATGACAGCTGCCATCGCAGAGCAAAGTGGCGGTTTTGGCACTTTGCTTTCAAAAGCCACGCAACATCAGTAGGTGGCCTTCCTATTTCGGATGTATTCAAAGCACCGCAGTGCTTGGAAACATCCATCTCATTTGCTTGACAGCTCAGGTAGAAATAAAAGCGTCTTGACAGAAGGTGAAGAAAAAAAAAAGATCTCACATTCATTTTGCTAGGAACTAGATTTAGTGGTGTGGTGATTTAAGGACATCTTAAACAGCAAACAGGAGGGATGAAAAGGCAATAGAACAGCTACGTAAGATTCTGTGTGAAAATGGGGCAAGTGCAAATTTGCTGTCGTGTGCCAGCAAAGCGGCTCCTCCGGCCACAAGGAGAAAACGGAAGCCCACAACAGACGGGAAACTTAGACCGGGTAATTCAGAGACCGAAACACCACAGTTGGCATCCCAGGAGCTGCCTGAATGAGAAGACCTCTCAGTACTGCGCAGCACAGGTTTCCACAGTGCCCGGGCAAGCACCGGGTTCTGTCAGCCTTCAGTGGCAGAACCAGGCTTCTCCAAAGCTCCTGCCCACCAACCGCGGCCACACACCGGCGTTTGCTTGGCTGAATGAAAGAGCCCACAGGAGACTCCCGCAGATGAATCACCCGTACAAACCTGAATCACCACCTCACGCTCTGGACTGAAATTTTAAACAGACAAGAGATTCTTTCTGGCCGCATTTGGGAGCCTGGCTGATGAAGCAGCCATCAGAAGTGGCAGAAGGGAGAGCACCAAGAGAAGAAACAGTCTGATCCAAGACGGGCTACAAGTCGGTATTCCCAAGCGATCTGGGTGCCTCTAAGGGAGCGCGTGTTCTCCTCAGGCAGAGTGTGGGCTGATGCTTTGCCACTCTCCACACCTACTTCCTGCAATCCTGGCAATTACCAATAGTGTAAAACCCAGTTTCTGACGTGTCTGACTCAGCAAGGGCTTGGCTCAAAACAAATACATACGCACAAGGAACTGCAGCCTGGGAAGCAGTGACAGGAGGCGCATGAAGAGGAGACGGCATCGTGGATTTTTAGCATTCCGTGGGGTCCAACCTGGCTGAATCGTTTGCGGACTTGCTTCTTCCAAGGTCCCAGCATCCTGGAGAACGTGGTGGTCACAGTTCTCCCAGTGCTTCAGCAGCTTCTCTTCTCCACCCGTTGGACTCAGGAGCTACTCCGGCACAGCGTAAGTCCCTTTTGCATTCTATTTTCCTAACGTTCGTCTTTTACATCTTCATTTTGTGGCTTTTTAGATTTCCATTTGACTCTATTTCTTTGGTTTCCTTCAGTGTGACTGAGTCACCGTCTCCCTAACCACCCACTGAGATTTTTATACCGTGCCCTTCACCATGAAGGTGGCTGGTTACCATGGTACCAAAGTGCCCTTCTGTTCTAGATGCTAGATGAAATCTGTTCTCATGGTGACTGTGTGCCTTTGCTGTTCTTCATCAGCTTGTTTCTGCAGCACAGATTTAATAAGCTCAGACATCGCCATTCCTTCTCCACGGAAGAAGGAGACTCCTTAACATCTAAGACAGGCCAGTTGCTGCTTAACAGAGGGACGCAGTGTGAAGTTTGCATTTCCTGCAATACCAGCCTCTCTGTTTTCCTTCCAGCTACTGCAACAGCGAAGGAGGAGGTTGTTCCTGTTGTGTGGCTTGCTGCTGATCCCGCGACTGACGTCCAACACCTGACTGTGAAGAGTCAGCAGTTTCCTCCTTCTCGTTGTCTTTCATCAGCATGGATACTTGGCGGAGAGGCTCCATTAAGTCCACAACGTTCTTCAGACGCTTCTCACTCAGGAGACACAAAAAGCTGGGCAACCAAGTCATCATCTTGAATCAGAACAGCCACACTCTGGACAGTGACGGACAGTGCCAGAAGAGGGAATGCTTGAGGGATCTGAAGGACAAGTCTGATTACCTGTCATGTCAGAGTGAGCAAAACCTAGCCAAGGCACAAGCACCTCCCAAGCCTCCCCGGCTGTACCTGGACAGTTCTAGCTGCCCTAACATCATCGATCACACAGATTCTCACTCCGACATCTCCTTTTCGGGTGCTGCTCACCAATACCACAAAGCCACTCAAACTCAGTTCCACAAGGACCAGGCTACAGACTGCGGGACCTCAGAGACAGGTACCCAGAATGGCACCACTCTTTCTGACCTGTCTGATCCCTTCCTGTCCTTCAAAGTGGATTTGGGGCTATCGCTTCTCGAGGATGTTCTGCAGACCCTCAGGAAACAGAACCCAAGAGATTACGCCATTTGAAGGTATTTATCATTTAACATACCACATTTACTCACTGCTGCTGCCAGTTTCTCCAGTCCTAGCGGGAGGAAGGATACTGCAGCATTCCTGTTGTGTGTGGCCTGTTCTGTTGTTCTCGCCGTACCCACCATAGACTGTCCTTGTCCTTGCCCAGGAGCCCTCCAGAGCAGAGCTCACAGGCTCCGTGCTCAGATGAGAGCACTGTCTGCTGGAACCTCATGGGCAAGTTTCCATTCTCCACACTGGGAATTTCCCACTCTTGACTGTGCGTCTCCTCCTTGTGGAAGAACGACATTGTTTGGCGAAAGACTTGTTGTTTTGGGGATGTGGCTGTGACACCGCAGAGCACGGACAGAAAGGAACACAGCATACATCATCTGTGGATAAGCAGGCAGCTTGCAAGGAGACAGTAGCATTGCATCTCAAAGCCACAGCTATGGCAAGGGTCAAGAGACAGAAACTGGTGTTTCTTCTCCCACCATGTTTGGATGTGAAGAATCAAAGCCGTTCCTCCTTTATTCTTTCTTGTGGGTTTCTTTTCCCCTAACTCGAGTGCAGTTGGCACTCCCAGCCTGGAAACAGGTAAGCATCCACGTAGGCTCGTAATACAGTAACAGCAGTTTATTTATCCTACTAGCAGGAGAAGAAATTTCTCTAGATTCTGCTGCCTGAAGCATGCACTGATCTATCAGCTGTACAGATATGAAGAATAAATGTATCTGTGACTTGAAGTGTCTTGTTGCCTCATTTCATTGGTAGCAAGCCAGAAAAAGCCCAGGTACCAAGAGCGCAGGTCCCTTATCTGTAGCGACCAAGATCCACCCTCTCCGGCACTCCAGGTTTTTATGAGGGTGGGGAAGCAGCGTGGCTCTGCTCTTCTGGGCTGGGAGAAGGCTGGAGCTGCTGGCACTTACCCTCCCTGGAGGAGAGTGCACACAGGCCAAGACCCAGCACTGACATGAACAGTTCTCAACCCCGCGAGCTGCACAGTGGGAAGGGCTCTGCTAGGCTGAGAGTATTTTAGGCAGTATCAGGGCAAACTATTAAAAGGACACTGCAGAAACTACTGGGTCACGAATTCTTGCCTTTGTCATTGCCAGGTTTGATACTAGAGCTCTTCTTAAAAGGTAAAAAATAAGACCTCCATGCACCCAGACAACCATAAGCTTTGGAAGCTGGCTACAGCAAAGTGCACAGAGACATTCCAGAGAAGGCACAGACAGCTCTTAACCTACTAGACTCAAAGTCAGATAATATAAAACAAACTATATGGAGCTCAGAAAAGATGCAAGAGTGCCAGACAGAAGGCTTTTCTCAGCATTTTAATAAAGCTGAATAAATGGCCCAAACTGAACAAGGAGCGCTGGCAGGGAGATCCCGCCACTACAGGTGCAAGGGAGCGCTTCCTGCTGCCGTAGCCAGCAAAACAAGCCTCTCACAGCACTGTACAGCTTTGTGTGCTTTGGACCATTCAGACCTGCAGCAATCAGAGAGTCACTGCTCTCAAATAGCCTGGAGTAACACTGGCCAATCCACAGCCTTTCTAATTCAAGCATAATGCGCCCGCTTGGCTCCAGCAGCTCTCCAGAACTGCTGGACAACGCACACCCACTGCTGGAGAAGAAAACAAGCCAGGCAAGACTGTGGAGGCAAGCACCTTGCAACTCACTGCACCAGCCTTGCTGTCACCTGGGAGCTGCTTCCAAAGCCGCCTGGTCTAGTGAGCGTGTGGCTCTCCTTTACTTGCAGCCTCTGGTGCAGGGCTCCTGGCTGACCACCCCAGGCAGGGAGCAGACACTGCTCTGAAGCGATGAGTAGCGAGTGCGTTGCCATGAGAACGCTGCAGGCCTTCAGCTGTTTTCTGAGGCAGAGCAGGGAAGGAGCTGCATTTGCAGAGTGGGAGCAAACAGGAGGGTGGATTCAGACAAAAATAGGAGCAATCCAGAGGGAGCAGCAAATAGGAAGTGAGGGCAGCTTAAATCAGAACGAGATTAGTGCAGCTTGAAAGCAACAATGTGGAGATGGATGGGAAGCCAGACTGCATACGAAAGGATGAGGCAAGGAGTAGGCTGAGGCAGTGGCAAAAGACATGCCTAAGACCTCATCCTGTCTAGCCTAGAGTTGAACAGCTAAGGACAAAGAGGATAAGCCAACTAGAAGCAGTACAGATGAGAGAAACTATCACCAAATTACAGATTTTGGAAGCATCCTAGTGGAAGCAGCAGCAGGATTTGGGGGGGGTCTGGAGTAAGAAGTAGGCGAAGCAGGAACCAGAGCAGCTTGGAGATCTTAGCCCAGACAGTAAACTGCAATGTAATCAAAGAAACTGCAGCTGCTTACACATAAAAGCAGTAGAAAGCAGACAGACAAGCAACAGCAGTGCAGTTCTTGGGCAAGGATGCAAGTCACCGGCCATAACTCCTCACCATTTTCAGAGCTAACACGGGATTGACAAGGCTGTGCTGGACACAAGCGAGTCACCACCTCCACACAGCACGAACACCGGTTGCTTAGCCTGCCCTCCCCCCCTGCTCCACCAAGCTGATCCTTCGCAGCAGGCGGAGGCCGCAGTTCCACACCAACATGCTTTGGCCATGGAAACAAGCCAAGACAAACTTTGCCAAAAGCCAGGGCTTTTGAAGCTACAGAGGCAAGAATCCACTACCAAGCTCCAACTGCACCAGCAACCCCCTTAGGTGTGACTGAGCTCTTCAGAGCCAGTCCTCATTCTCTACTAGTGAGGGTTACTGAAATACACTGGACTGGATTCTGCTTTTTTCCCCCCAATTTCTAACCCTCTGGCCACCTCAGAGTCTGCTGGGTCTGCAAGGCTCTCACTGGTTCTACACTGTGCGGATCTGCTTGGCTCCTGGGCTACAACGCTGTACCTGCCCTTGCCCGAGATTTCTGGGTAGCTACGCTGCTCGGGCCAGGCTGTTCAAAGAACACGCATCCCAAGTGAACACATACAACCCTAAACAAAACTTGGATAACAACAAGGCATTCTGATGTCTAAATGCATCTCCTATAAATGAAGTGCCCAACAAAAAGTCAGGAGAGAGAATGTGCTGCACAATCTCACAAGCTGCTGCAGTATTTCGGCAGCGAACACATGCCAGGCTGATCAAGACAGACACACAGACCAAGCGAACCTGCAGAGCATGAGGCAGGAGTGCTCTCAGCAATCAGATCTTTTTGATCTTCACACCACAGGGAAGGAGGAGAGGGGAGGAAGTGTCACATGAAGTTTGAACTGGAACTCAAACAACCAGAGCAAAGGATCTCAGGTCCCTTCACCGCCAAGGAATTACTAACTAGAGCAGAAGACACGCAGAGCATGAGACAGATTCTGTGCTACAGACCAGAGTGTAGTGTAACACGCTTCAGAAGTGGATGCCGTTCCCACTTCAGAGGGCCAGCAGGAACAAGGGGTAATGGAGAGCCAACAAGTTGCTGCCGCACATCCTAAGATTGGATTTTATGTTTTAACCACTAGATGTTATAGCCTGCCATGTGTTTTGGGATTGGGATACATTTGCTATCCCAGGGCAACACCTTCAGAGGCATTATCTGGTGAAATAAACAGGAAGCACCTAAGAGCTGGCAAACACCTCGCGCTCAAAGTGCCTACCAAGCACCAAAACAGACAATAAGGTCTCTACAAGGATGTTTAATTTGATATCGCTTTCTTTTCCCTCCTGCAGACCCTAGGAATATAGGTTTGCTTTTAGTACTGAAATTTCATCCCCTTGTGAATGCAGCGAGTAATCAAACCTCCCCAAAGCAGCCTTCTAGAAGACCCATTTCAACCAGCTATCAGCCAGAGGATTCCCACAGTCAAAGTATGTTGGAATAAATTCCAGAAGAATGGCATTAGAGGCTTTGGGCTGAGCAAGGAACAGGCTTGTTTTTCACTTGGAAGAGAGCAAGGGAGATTGCGCAAAGATCCAGTCATCCAGATAGCTTGTGTTCTCACTGTGCTGCTACTCAGGCAAAAGGTCCTTTAAAAAAAGCCAGTGCTTCAGCAAAAAAAGGATCATCAGAAAGTCAGGCCCTTCATTAAGAGCTGCTTTTCAGCTCTGCTGGGAACCAACGTATCTTACCATAAATGCAAAGCACACTATTAAATTTGGGTTGCTATAGACACAGATCTAATAACAGCAGCCTATGTCTCCTTACCTGTGAAGTCCTAGGCTGACTAGTGCTGTCGGAGAACACAGTGCTGGGACTGTTCCGGGGCTGGCCCTCCAGCCAGGAAATCTTTAGAGGATTATTTATCAGGCCAACTTCATTCTTCACAGCCATCTCCTACCAATGAAAATATTCTTCCATCACCATCTGTGTTTGTGACCCCACTCCCTCACAGCTCGCCATCAATCCCAGCGTTTTTCTATCTCAGCCTAGCACCAACGCCAAGCAGGGAGCAAGCAATAAAGATCTCTCAGCTGCCCTACATGAGATGCACTCTTTCAGCTCTATGCCTGCAACAAGCACAGACAGAATATATCCCTGCCAGTAGTTCTGATAAACAGGTCACAGACAATTCTGTGGTTTTTTGATTGTTTGTATATACACGAGTGAAACAACAGGTGACAAGGAACAGACTCTTGTACAGTGTAAGTTTAAGTTGATGGGACTACTAAAATTAAGGGTAACTGATGAAATATTTCTGTGTCCACAGCCACACGAATTATTGTAACTCGTAGTGAGTCACGACATTTTGTTTTCTTTTAAATGGCAAACACCTAATATCTCCTCTAAAACTCATTAAGCCAACCTCCCCAACGGGTAATGCACCTTCAGTGAGAGCTGATTAAATCGCCCAGCGCCTGCTCTTTAAAGCAGCGTCTTTCCTCAGCCTTTTACATGCACAGCCTGCTTGTTTCAGAGCATGACCTGCTCCAGGTCTACGCCTCCAGCCTTGCCACTCCCTTCATGCATCTGTACCTTTAGACTCTCATCACCCTTCTCCACAGCTTGAATGACAAGGCAGCATCTCTAGGCCACCAGTCTGCCAACCCCTCCCTTCTGCAGCTCCCCTTCTTGCCCACTCCCCACTACACACATCTGGGGTCTCTGCCAGACTCACCGCAGCCTTAACCGTAGCAAATTCCACGACTGCGCTCCCAGTCTTTCGACTCGACATCAACAAATTGAGCACATCACCATACTGTTAAGACAAAGAAAGAAAGAAAAGTTAATTACAGACCCAGGAGAAAAGTAAGGTTCACCTATGGAACAAATGCAAAGAGAAAACGTGTTGTCACAGACACGAGCCTTGAGCCGTCACCCTTTGTTGCATCACGCTCCCACTGATCCCAACCTGTCACAGTTTCTGGACCCCCAGGAAATAATGCTGGGCAGGCATGGAGCTACACACTGCTTCTAGCAAGCCCCAGTGCAAGAGGGCTGCTCAGCTCAGAGCCAGAGCTGCAGGAGATACTTGCATGAGGGGAAAATAAAGATCACATGCTGGGATTAATCAGATCAAAGGCTTGTCGAATCCCGTCTCGGCACTTCCCACGGCAGCTAACGTACAGTGCTTTAAGCGAAGGTAGAAGCGGCACCATGACCACACAGCCGGGCTAACTGCAGCAGCTCCGTTTCAGCAGGAGGCCCTGCGGGAGCGAGACGGAGCTGCAGCTGGGGAACAGTTCACAGCTAATGGAGCATGGCCATGAGCTCTGAAAACTGCATGAGTAGCTGGGCAGCAAAGCAGAACGTGAGCCACTCCAGCTGATACGCAGCTCCCAGAATTTACCACCCTTTCTTCTACCCTGGAGAGCAGGGGAAGATCAAGCAGTACCAAGCGTCAGACAGGACCTTTTGCAGGATCCGCAACAGAACGTCTTTCGAGTATCCCCCTCTCGTCTCATCTTCTTTCCCGCATTTCCATTTTAGCTGGGAAATAAACACGACAAGTTAATTTTGTCCACTGGAACTCACGTTGCCACATTCCATGCAGCTCCTGCCACCTGCACAATAACCAAGTCTGTTATTTACAGCTACAGACGGCGATTTCAACATCAGAATGTGCAAAGGGAACAAATTATGTGGGGAACGGGGAGAAACAATGCTCACTGACGTAAAAAAAGATACCACCTGAAAGCACACGAATGGCTGTACCAGGGTAATAAGCAGATGCTTCCCTGTGCCTAAAGCAGGGACAACTCAATTTCAGGCTGAAAAATCTAGACCAGACAGTTGAGAAGGGCGAGGGAGGAACGGCAGTGACAGGAGCCGTCTGTATGCGTGACACATGTCAGTCAGAGGAACTTCACCTCCACTGTACGAAGGGACATGCCAGTTCAGCAGAGTTGAAGTGTCCCTTCTGATTTCCAAAGCTCCACAACGTTCTACCAGTTTTCATCAAAGCCCAGCTTTATCAGGATGTCTTACTTTGAGTTTGGGAGTTATTTTGCCTTCTGCTCCAGTTCTCTCTTGTTTGCCTAAAGAAAGAGAGGAAAGGAAAAAAGATGGAAAGAACGTGGGTGAAAACTCCTTGGCTAAAGAGCATTTAGCACAAAATTCGCTGTGAGAATCTATGTATGTCGTTAGATTCTGTGACATTTTTTCCTGCAGGAGGGTTGTGCTGGTGCGAACAAGCGTCGAAACACTACGGGTACACATAAAAAAAGAGGATAGCATAGCCTAAGAATTTAATCCAGCCCTGCAAGTATACTTAATAATGACGTGCTCTCCTTGCAAGGATCTCAAAGTGTCAAAGTGTTTGACACTAAGCAAATGCTCAACATCCTCCCCAATTCCTGATACGGGAAATTAAGTTAACAAAGGCTAGGGTGGGCTGAACGGCCTACATGCAGTCATACTGGAAAACCCTGGTGACCCAAAAAAGTTTCTACATCTGGATGTCTGGTGGGTTTATTTTTTTCTTTTTTTTTAAAACTCATTAGATCAGTATTTTTCCTGCAAGAAAGCAACAGATCTTATACTACAGCCTTTGTCAGAATGAAAGGGGTAGGAAGAGACAAGAACCAACAAGAACCATTATTTTTTGCAAACTCGAATCATTCCCTATTCTGAGTCTGCCACGCCGACTGCTTTCATTGCGACAGATCAGCAGGACTCTAGGCTCCCTGCAGTGTAACTGTGGGGCTCCACACCAGACCACCAAGATTCAATGCTTTAGAATATTTATTGAAAAGGAGCAGCACGCCATGTATAAGAAAGCAACCCCCCAGAAATACAGTATTATGACTTCTCCCTGAAAAAGGTGCTAAGGAGAGTCGTATATACGGCAACGTGACCAAGCCAGAAGGCTGCACCCGTATGTGAGCTCTGCCTAGAGAGGAGCCGGAGTCCCACGTGCATCTCGCTTGGCTGAGGGCTCCAACCTCATCTGTTCTCACCTTGGACGTGCTGCTCCCTTTCGAGCCGGATCTGTTCTCGAATGAGTCTCTGCTGCTCCTCAAGCTGACGGGAGCCTTCTTCACGCAGGCGTATTATCTACAGCAGAGGTAAGAGAGCACGGGTATCTGAGGGCACAGTTCCACCGCTGGTTCATGCCAGCTAAAGACTGCCAAGGAGAGCTTTCGTCTTCTACCCAGCTCCTGGGGCAACCCTTCTCCTAGTTCCCCTGTGACAGCTCCAGCGCTCATAAAATCGGACCCCTCATGCTCTTAGCGACACGTTCCCTATCAGCCAGCATACACCCAACTAGCTGTTGTTACTGTCTGCTATGCAAAAGGAAAAGGGCAGGCAAAAAATAAGCCCCCAAGACTGACACATCTGCTGGACTGCTGCAAGATTCCTTCTACAGGCTTCTCTTTCACGGAGCGCCTTCATCCAACAGGCTGAAGGACGGCTATACATAAATTTACTGCATCTCATCACGTGGTTTTCATTAGGATTGCAAAGACTTTCAGCAATTCTTCTCAAAAGAAGCAGAGAAATCTAAGAATGTATCATTACTTCTTGATCTAATGATCTCGTTATCCTGATGTCCTCCTCTTCACTCTCATGGGTCTGGGCTTCTCGTTCTCTGGCTTCAAGATCTGCGCAGAACAAAATAAAATCAAACCAATCCAGAGAGAATTTTCCCTGCTGACCAGAGGTGCATGGAAAGATCACAAACTCGGTTACAGCTACACCAATTTCAAAGCAGAGTCCTGACAGCTCTGCTACCTCTCCTCTGCCCAGGCACAGCAATGTGTCAGCAGCCCTAACAGTCAGCAACCCCCTGCCTCCTGCCAGAGCAGGACCATCCCCAGCTACGGCTGTGGGAGGAGATGTCAGGCAGCTGCTGTACGGGCATAAAGAGACCACAGCCACCACAAACGCACAGCAGATTCACCAGCGGTGAATTCCAGCGGCAGAAGAAATGCAAACTCCCAGCTAATGAAGACTTCAAGCCAAGAGAAAATGAAGCGTTCATTTTATTACCAAGCTTTACTTTCTTTCGCTTCTCATCAAGCTTTTGCGTCCTTTCTGCTGCTTGCTTCTTAGCCTTCCTCACTTTGTCATACGCCGCCTGCCGAAGAACCAACACAACAGTGTGAAACTCTGTAAAGCAGAAGAGATAAAATGGAAAGCAAGCGAGTAAAGGTGAGATCAGATATTGAAACTCTGTAGGCGGAGGTCAAGCATCTTCTGCTTCTTGCTAACATTCCTCCTAAAAGTGTTGGAAGTTAACACAAATTTCCTGAAAACATGAGAAGAGGCCCAAGGATCTCCAGATGGAGCCTGAAAGGGTGAGGAAGTCCAGGAATAACTGCAGAGTGCACTGGAGAGAAAGCCTGACCCATCTTCAGAGCCGGGAAGAATATTTTGGTTTCCCAAATGTGCCAAAAGCATCTTATGGGGCACTGGTAACAGACCAGCTTTGGTTCAGAGCAAAATTTTACAATCAAAAACGTCTATTTTATATGAAAGGTTTATTCACAAGACAGATGTTTGACTCACACAACCACAGCAGATCAAAGAACATCAGAACTCTTCAGCAGCAATAACACATCAACATTCGCTGAGCACTACAGAGACTTCAGAACTGGAGTAAAGTGGCAATTTCACCGGCACCTTTAAACCTTTTTGGTTTAAAACAGCTGATAATCTGTTCTTCAACCTACACAGAACCTTTCTGTAGTAGGTAAAGCATAGGCTGGCAAAAATACTCAAATATTACTTGCAGAATAATGGTACAGGAAGGCACCGCTCTTGTTTTATAAGCTAGCAAAGCTGATCTTTCTCCTTCCTGCATGGGAAGGGTCTGCTAAACACTTTTGCCTTTTTAAAATGTAGAGGCCAAGAAGTTCTTGGGTGCCAAAAGCTTAACTGCCCCTTGGAGGGAAAATTACAAGCTTTGCCAGCGTTTGAAAAGAGAGGAGTCGTTTCATGTTTTAAATCTCATCAGCAGAAATTTTAATCTGCTTTCTCTCCTGAGTTTATCTGGATAGAGTTACTTGCTCATTTTTATTTTGTTTTTATTCTTTCCCTTCACACGTCCAGATTACTTTCAGGCCTTGAGCAGCAGGCACTCAAACGTGTCCTCACAGCAAGAACAGGGCCCAGGCTACATCTGGCAACCTGCAAAGCTCTTGCAGCAAAAGGACAGAGACCGTGACTGCGATTCCTCTCTTCTGTTTACGAGTCTCATGCACCCCATGGAAAGCATGGCTTTGGGGCTCGGCAATCCCATCCAGATACCGTTTATTTGTCAGCCCTTGACTTCAAGGGAACTGCAAATGCACCACTGCCATGCAAATTGAATGCATCCCTGAAACAGTGGTCATTATAACTTATTTTCTAAATGGGACACGCCCCAGCCTAACACCTTATTAAAGACAGTATCTCACCCTTGCAGCAAGTGGACAGAGCTACTCTCAGCACTTCAAATCAGCAAGAGAACATCTGTCCAAGTTGTCATCTGGCACCCACTGTTCGATCTCATGGAGAACCGCAGGGAGTAACAGATGAGACTCGCATTCGTGCAGTCACAGTCAGAGAAGAGGGGTTCCAACACTTGCCCAGCACGCTTGCAGAGAGCAACACCACACAACCCGACGTCGCCAAGCCACCGGCACCCTTACCCTTGCTGCTGCATCTGTCAGCACAGCTAAGGCCTGAGACAGCTGGTGGAAGACTTCCGCTGGGAATTAGAAGAAAAAAGGGTAAGATGCAGAAAACCACGCTAGCGGCCTGGAGACGAACCAGAAAAGACAATTCCTTATGGAAGAGACCTGCAGAACATCAGAAAGAAGAATAACCTTTCCAAAGCATTTGCAAGCCAACCTATAGATGGTCATCTCAACTCAGAAGACACCATTTGTTATATGAACTTCCATGTAAACTACGAAACAAAAACTGGGACCATTTCACTTTAACAGCAACCTTGAAAACGTGAATTCAGCAGGACCCTTCCACAGAGACGTACGACTCCACGCGCAGTCAGCCTGAAGCACACTGCTACAAACAAACCCTGCCTTTCACACCAGCAGCTTTTCAGCCCGGGATTCAGACTTTGCATTTTGCACTGACACTGCTGACTCTCCTCCTGGAGGGTTACACGGATAAGCAGGAGACATCCCCCCCACACACACTTAAACCACTCCTCAACCTTCTGCAGATATCAAAGCCCTCAGCTTTCTTCTCGTTGCTGCTAAAATCTTTCCCCCCCCACCCCAGTGAAAAAATTTTCTCCGTACTACAGCTACAAATTTTCAGTCTGTAAGACTGCACCCTATCAAAGTGGAAAATGCCAGATACAGTACAATGTTTATTTTGAGATATCCCGACGAACAGCATCTTTCTAGTTACCACTACTTTTCACTGCTACCTGTAGCTACAGAACTTAAACAGAATAGCTGCAGAAGGCAGACCTCACTAACAGTTTAGGTATTCTCAGCCCCACAGAGTCAGGGCCTTGCCTCTAACAGGCAAAACCAGGCATTACTCATCCACAACATGATTTACAAGCTTGCTATTGAAGTTTTGACTGAGGGAGGTATCATTTAACATAGTGACCAGCCAGTAAACACTGGGGACAGCACGGCCAAAGCTCCAGGATTCCCATGTGGGAAGAGTTTGAGAGGTGCAAATAAAATTTCAGCACTGACTTAACACTGATGTTTCTAAACCAACACGTACGCATTCAACCTTAAAAAACAGAGCTCTCCAACAGCGATGACAGTAACCCTTCGTCCTGCACACGCGTACTTCACGTGACGTATGCCCAGGCATTCCCTTCGTTCCATGCAAAACCAGACCTGAAGCAGAGGCACTTCTACTCTGCAGATGTGAAAACAAACACGCAGAGTTGCTTGCGTCCGCACAGCCCCATCGTACCTGCTCTGGGATCATCCGGGTTCTTATCTGGGTGGCAAGTCAGTGCCTTCTGCCGATACGCCTTCTTGACCTGCAAGAGCCAGAACCGAGATTTACTGCTTGGTGCTGTTCAGTCTGTGTTGAGAAAAGCAACTTGGAGAAAAAAAAAAACAACACCACAACCAAAAACCGCTGCAGAAACAACAAATTACTACTGGGAGGGTTTCTTTTGGTTTCTTTTGTTGTTGGATTTGTTGGGACAGAGAAAGTTCCATTTACTGTGCAACAGTTGTTAAGCTGAGTTCGGTAAGGTGAAAAAATTCTCAAAGACCGTTTAATCTCACCTATCCTACAAAAAAAGACTGACAGCTTTTGGAGCTAAGCTACTCTGAGCAATCCTATGCTCCCTTTCGCCAGGGACACCCCTACGTGCAAGAGCAAAGGAAGAAACGCTGCTCTGCCCCGCTGCCAAGCCACCCTCTGCTAAACCGAGCGGAGAGAGCGGGGGCCCGGCACCACCTGGTGGACAAAGCCCTGGGAAGGAATCGTGCAGCTCGAGCCTTGCAGAACAATCCCATCCCCGGCCTAAACTCGAGGAGCAGCGAAGCTTTGCTCTCACGCTTCACTCTGCTCAGCTACTAACGGTTTCACCCAGGGCTTCCCTTCCCTCGGAGGCAATGCTTCCCCAGCTCAGCGGCTCCAACCCCCGCCTCAGCGCCGACTCGTCAGTTCAAACCGAACACCAACGCGCCATCCCAACCCCGGACCGGCCAGAGGCCTCGGGGGACCCGCC
>Ga0065711_1005786_pt1 | contig 19834 bp, 16 predicted proteins | sample Hoacrofraction12_FD_59098 | JGI IMG/M metagenome (GOLD analysis project Ga0065711, IMG submission 59098) | Hoatzin crop microbial communities from Cojedes, Venezuela - Epithelial fraction 12 v2 (version 2) | ecosystem: Host-associated > Birds > Digestive system > Esophagus > Crop | place... | reverse complement strand
GTGGTAGAATAATCGTAGTCCATGGGTTTGTCTCCTTGATGAATTTGGTTTAGCGATTAAATTCTATCAAAGATAAGCTCCATGGGCTATTCTTATATTCAACTGTCCAACTTCATTTTACAATCGGCCACCATTTTATATATTCTGTAGGATTCTCATCTGATTTATGCCATTCGGCAACAATTGCAAGAGCCGGCATATTATTATCATTCGCCAGCCTTACCATCTCTGTTTCCTGTTCTTTTGCGGAAAGAATCGGAGAATGAATATTTTCCATACTCCACCTCAAACATATGCTTCTTCGTCACTGTCTCAGAACAAACTCCCTGAACCTCGGCAACACAAATTCTACAAATCCATATCCCGATGAGCAAATAATTCCCTTCCTCATAAGACGGCTGCGATACACGGTAAATTCATCTGAGGTAAGCCCCGCCGACTCACGTATCTCCTGAACCTTGGCAGTATCTGATCCGGCAATTGCCGCAAGTACATTCCTATCCGTATTGGATACCTCACTCCAGATTTTCTCATAGACATACTCTTCAAGGATTGCATCAAACTGAGGCACTTCCTCTTCCCAGGATTTGCCGTCTCTGAAGCATAGATAACCGAGTGCCTGGTACGCAAATGAATATCCGGCCGTTGCTTTCGCCATACCTAAGCTTTCCTCATCAGTAAGCTTGAATACCCTCTTATATGATTCGGCAATCAATCCTATATTCAGAGGCTTTAGCTCTATCTTCGGTGCTCTGTATAGAAACGTCAGCGACTTAACATTTTGCAGCTCGTAAATGTTTTCGTACAGCCCTGTCATAATAAGATATACATTTAGATTTTTCCTCAGATATATCTGAAACTGGCTTGCAAACTGCCTCACATGGATGTTGGACACTGTCTCATCAACAGTTACGAGAACATGCTTTCCCTTTTCCGTAAGTCTTGTAAGCATCCTCTCTAATGCTACACCAATATCAGTTATCGGCGGAACTCCGTCTATCTCAAGTCCGAGTCCGAGAAACGAAAGATTAATCTTTGCATTCCTGAATATCTGCAGCAGTTCCATACGATTGCTGAGTTCAGCTGCAAGAGCCTTAAGCATATCTCGTTCCGGACTGAGATCCACAACTATCCAGTCCTTATCGGTTCTGAATTCATTTGCAATAGTAGTGAGCGATACCGTTTTTCCACTTCCCCTGACTCCGGTAATCATGCAAACCTGAAATGTCGGTGGCTCATCTCTAAAGCCTTCAATAATTTCAGAGTTCTGATACCCGCGTATTATCAGGCTTTGCGGTTTTTTTCCAAATGTAAGTGAAAATGGATTCTTCATATATACCCCTTTTACAATCCTCTAAGTCTTTTACAACTCTTTACAACCTTACACTTATTTTACAGTTCTTTACAACTCTTTACAACTTTTAATTTCTTTTACAACTTTTTTGCAGCAGCACTACCGTCTCTACGTTAAGTGTATTCGGGAACATATCCACGGAACAGCCCTTTACTGCCTTGTAGCCTGCCTCTCCCAGCACTGCCAGGTCTCTTGCGAGTGAGGTTGGCTTGCAGCTGACGTATACTATATACGGAACTCCGTAGTTCATTATCTTCCTAAGCGCCTTGGGATTTACTCCATCACGGGGCGGGTCGAGGATTATAAGGTCAGGTCTGTCCTCCACCTCATCTAACTTCTTCAACACGTCACCGGCGATAAACTCGCAGTTACGAAGTCTGTTAAGCTTCGCATTCTCGCGTGCGGCAATAACCGCCTCCTCCACGATTTCTATACCGTAAACCTTATCAGCAACCGCAGCCATCAGCTGCGCTATCGTACCTGTGCCGCTGTAGAGATCATATATGACGCCGGTGTGGATGTCAGATTTCTCGCTCTTCATCCCGCTCAGTGCCTCATATGCATACTCACGCACCTTCGAGTACAGCACCTCTGCCCCCTTCGTATTCGTCTGGAAGAACGAGAAGGGCGATATCTTAAACTTCAGCCCCAGCACCTCATCTATCAGGAAGTCATCGCCGTACAGTGTCACGACCTTCTGTGGCACTATGGCATCCGCAAATGAATCATTCTCCGTATATAGAACTCCCGTTATCTTACTGAAGTGTGACAGTGTATTGAATCTGCCATGTCCGTCTCCAAGTGAGAGAAGCCCCTCTACATATTCAGGAAGATTCAGACCTTCTACATTCTCATTCTCGCCCTGTGCTTTAAGCAAATCCTGCTTCGTAGTAGTCACAAGGTTTACCAGTATGGAGCCATCCATCGCAGACTCTCTGACTACGAGATTTCTCAGCACACCGCGGTGCTGCATCTTATGATAGAAGTCAACTCCCTGACTTCGATAGAACCTCTGTGTATACTTCAATATTTCGTTCCATGCCGGATCCACTATGGCACAGCTGTCTATCCCGAGTATGTCATAGCTGGAGTACTGCCTGTGCAGTCCTACCATCAGAGGACCGTCCTTCTCGGAGTCTCCAAATGTAAACTCCATCTTGTTACGATATCTAAACTGTGAGGGCGAGGGGAGTATACCCTCCCACATGAACTCTCCGGCAAACAATTTATCCTCTGCTGCAGCCTCTATCACCGGCATTATCAGCTTCCGGACCATATTCTCCTTAAGACTCAGCTGCTCCTCATACGCTACAGTCTGGTACGAGCATCCTCCACACTCGTAGAAGTGTGCACACACAGGCTTCGCCGTCTCAAGAGGCGAATCCTCTATCACTTCAAGCAGCCGTCCCTCCAGATGCCCCTGCCGCTTCTTTATGATGCGGACACGCACCTTCTGTCCCGGCAGCACGCCCTTGACTGACACCCTGTAGCTTCTGGTCTCACCGTCCACCCCGGTCTCACTATAGATAAAGCTTCCCTTATTCGGAAAGCTTATATCCTCTATTACTCCTGTTATCTCCTCACCCTTCTTCAAGTGTCATCTCCTTTTACTGTCAAATATGTTGCGAAGCACTGTCATAATTTCTTGAAGACAGCCTCATACTCCCCATCTTCCTTCATATTTATCACTATATAGCTGCGACTGCTTCCGCCTCTCGGGTTAGTCACACTGCCCGGATTCATAACTCTGACCTTGCCGAAGCTTCCATCAAACTCCGCATCATGCGGCACATGCGTATGCCCGTGCAGCACTATGTCACACTTGTTTTCATCAGCCAGATACAGCAGTCTGTCATAGCCGTAGTCCACGCCCTGCAAATGTCCGTGAACACAGAGAAACCTATGGCCATACAGTCCGAATACCGCCGCATTCTTCTGCTGAGGTCTGTAGCCGTCACAGTTCCCCTTCACAAATATACAAGGCTTCTCGGGGACATGCATCCAGCTCTCCAGCTCCGACAGATCATCACATACATCACCCAGATGTATCAGCATGTCCGGAGTCTCTGCATCTATCGCCTTCTTAACCTGCTCATTATGTCCATGTGAATCACTCACAACAAGTATCTTCATATCTTTCCTCATCTCTGCCGCAGCTTATCTCCGACCGCCGCAGTCCTTCTTACCATACCGGCATCCCACTCTTCTGTTACTACAGCAGCTGCTTACTCGTCATATCTGCCTCACTGCAGTCTCTCCACACTCATCGGCTCTCTCGTCCTGTCCACGAGTCTCTCCTCGCAGGCTCCGCACCTGTCATAGCTTCTTCTTGCCTCACCGAGTGTCTTACGATTTGCCTCCGAGTACACATCATCATCCGTGTAGCCTGTCTCATCCTCCCACAGGCACACAGGACATATATCGAATTTGCCATCAGGATATCTGCCAAATGTATAGTATCCGCAGCATGGACACTTATACCTCTTCACTCCGTCACTCATCACAGCAGCGTCGCCCCACCTGAGGAACCTTGCCATCTCACGCATAGCCTTACCTCTGTGACTTATAGAGTTCTTCTCATTAGGGCTTATCTCTGCAGATGTCTTACCGAACCCGGGCAGATAAAATATCGGGTCATAGCCGAAGCCGTTCTCACCGGCTATCTCATAGCCTATACGTCCCTCCATGGTCCTGACAAAGGTTTCCTCCCTACCATCCGAGAATACCGCCGCCACGGCACACACGAATCTTGCTGTTCTCTCCTCATCCGGAACACCCTCCATACGTCTAAGCAGGTCAGTATTCTTGATATCATACGATGTATCATGTCCCAGATATCTCGCCGAGTATATGCCCGGCTCACCGCCAAGTGCATCTATCTCAAGGCCCGAATCATCAGCCACAACGATTATCTCATCGTACTGCCTGCTCATACCGTCAGCCGAACCGATTCCACCCACATTATCACAACCAGAGGTACTGTCAACATCCTCACATCCGACCGTGCCTGCACTCTTCAGTGCCTCCATGACAGCCCTTGCCTTAATCAGCGAGTTCTCCGCAAATGTACTCCCTGTCTCATCGGCATCAACCTCACAGCCTGCCTCTCTCATAGACACAACCTCTATATCCATACCCGCAGTTATCTCACGAATCTCTCTCATCTTATTCTTGTTGCCTGTCGCAAATATCAGCTTCTTCATAATCATCCTCCATACCGTCCCGAAACATCTGCCACGAAACACATTTCCGCCGCATCCCATATCCGAAGCGTCACATACTTCCGCCTATCTCACTGCGCCACGCATATCAGTCATCACCGTATACATCACCTATCAGCTCCTCCTCCCTGTTCACAGTAAATGCCTTCAGGCACAGGTTACAGTCAGAGCTCTCCGCACGGTGCCATATCTCACCCATCAGGCTCACATATCCCTCACCGTCCGATATATCCACATCCTCGGTACGTCCCTCAGCGTAGCACTCTATAGCTATCGGTTTCGTACTGCCTGGCGTATATACATAAACCACTACAGCAAACCTCTGTCCCTCATACAGCACCATCCTCTGATTCAGATCAACCGTATAGTAGCCGGCATACCTGGTCTGGCCCTCGCCGACCTTTATCCTGTTACTCAACGACTCCTTGCTTTCATACTCCGGTACCACGTACACACTGAAGGTCGTGTTTTCGTCCGTCGCATAAAATGATACCGCAGCCAGATTCTCATCACTCTCGGCAGTATATACATTTGCGAAGTAGGCCTGAGGCTTGCTGAAGCCTATCTGTCCAACCCACCCCAGCATATCGCACTGATAGATATTATCATAGTTATCGGCATCAGCCAGTACCGTATACACAACCACCTGTGAACATACGTACACATCCTCGTAGGATATGTAGAAGTAGCCATCCTCACCGAACTCTGTGCCCCAGCTGTTCTTACAGATAAATGCACCGTCACTCTCAGGTGTGATGGCAAAGTTTTGCTTCGGATAGTTATCATTCCATCCGACTATAACCACCGCATGATTCGGCGTCTCATCGCCGTTATAGAAGTAGCTGTTGGTTCCCGAGTTGTAGTACTCAGAGTTCTGTGAGCCGTAGGACAGAGCCATATATATCGAGCTCTCCACTCCGCCATACTTATAGATTGCACTCTTTATAGTCTCCGGGGATGCATCATTTATAACTATAGCCTCCTCCAGATGCTTCACAGCCGTGAGTGTACTGTCTGTCACCCCATCACCATAGGGATCATCCTTCTCAAGCACCGGTCCCTTCCACGACGCAAGGTATGCCATGCTCATGGTATGCTCACCACCCTCGCTGAGAGTCAGTGAGTAACCGTTGTTCTGAGACATATGGTCAACCGAGTATATATTCTCCTCTGCCGGAAGCAGTATAGTCTCGAGTGACCCCAGCGCCGCAAACGCCCAGCAGGTACCGAACTTACCCTGGTCTCTCACCTCAGTGACTCTGCCATCTGTACGTAGATCATAGATATTCGGCAGGTTATCTCCACCGTCATTATTGGTAAAGTTAACCGAGTTATCCTTCAGAACATACTCGACGCTGTAGCCGAGATCTCCTATGACATCACTCACCGGGATAAATGTTCCGTCAGCATCTACCATAAGCTCCGATCCGCTGTAGTATATTTCCTTCTTATTACGCTCGACCTTCACATCGCCGTCAGCATAGTCAAGCACGCAGCAGCCCATGACATCCTCAAGGAAGTCCTCACTGCAGTATATCTCCATATTCTCTCCGAACTTCGCACCATAGTCAAAGCCCGCCATACTTCGTCCGTTTACAAGCAGCTCAGCAGGAGTCATCTGAGCATACTCAGCTATTTCACTTATAAGTGTATCGACGGTATCCTCGTAGCTTCCGTTTTTAGACACACTAATCTGTCTGTCACTCGTTGAGTAGAGTATGACAGACACCGCCGCCATTATGAATATCAATACGGCTATAAGCTTCTTCACTTACTTTCCTCTCTTCGGAGGCTTCCCTCCCATGAACTGATAGAAGTATGAACGTATCATACCGTTATAGAGCTTCCTGTTCTTGTCGGCCTTCCTGCCGATATGTGCCTCTGCATCTTCGTACGAGGTTATCACATACATAGACCAGTTATCGAGCCTTCTGTACACCTCACCCAGCGTTTCGTACAGGACGCCTACCGCCTCTTTATCATCAAGTCTCTCACCATAGGGCGGATTGGTTATGATAAAGCCGTAGGGCTTACTGCTGGACATATCAGCAACATCCCTCGCCTGGAAATGTATATACTCCTCCACACCGGCATCACGTGCGTTCTTCATGGCACACTTAACTATCTCTGGGTCCTTGTCGTAGCCCTGCAGGTGCATCTCCGCCGGTCGTCTCTCCATGTCACGTGCCTCATCGTAGGCATCGTACCAGACCTTCCTGGGTATCAGCTTCTCCCACGTTGACGAAGTGAAATCCCTGTTTACACCCGGGGCTATATTAGCACCTATAAGTGCCGCCTCTATCGGAAATGTACCGCTGCCGCAGAAGGGATCCACGAGCAGTCTGTCTGCACGCCACGGCGTCAGCATGATAAGTGCTGCAGCCAGTGTCTCTGATATAGGAGCCTTACCGACAAGCGTACGATAGCCTCTCTTATGAAGTGATACACCGGTTGTATCAAGTCCCACCGTCACGATATCCTTCTTGATAAATATCCTGACAGGATACTCATCACCATCCTCAGAGAAGTGGTCTATATGGTAGGTACGGCTCATGGACTCAACCATAGCCTTCTTCGCTATCGACTGTATAGTACTTGTAGCGTAGAGCTTACTGTTTACGACTGTTGCCTTCGTCACCCAGAACTTAGCATCTCTCGGCAGCACGCGTGCCCACCTGATGTCCCGGATTCCGTCATAGAGCTCATCGAAGGTTTCAGCTCTAAACTCGCCCATCTTGATGAGGATTCTCTCGGCCGTCCTGATATTTATGTTGGCACGTGCCACTATATCCACGTCCCCCTTAAATGTAACTCTGCCATCCTCAACTGATACTATCTCATATCCGAGATTTGTGATTTCTCTCTTAAGCACTGCCTCGAGGCCGAAGTGGCAGGGTGCTATAACCTCTATCATATTGTTCCTGTTATCATCTGATATCATACTCTCTTACCCTACAGCCGCGATACAGCCGCTCTTTTCCTATACTCCAATCCATGCTCTGATAGCCGGTTGACTCTTATCAGCCGACCTCGGTTAAAAAAAGGCCGGTGTTTCCACCGGCCCAGGGTTCTGATTACTCGCCGAGTCTGAGTCTCAGCTCAGCAGTCCTCTCCTCATATCCGGGCTTTCCGAGAAGAGCAAACATGTTCTTCTTATAGCTCTCTACTCCCGGCTGATTGAAGGGATTAACACCGAGCACGTAGCCGCTGATGCCGCATGCGAACTCGAACTTGTAAAAGAGCTCACCGAGTGACAGCTCATCTATATCTGTTACATCCACTCTGATATTCGGAACTCCGCCATCCACATGAGCGAGGATAGTTCCGTTCATAGCACACTTATTTATATAGTCAACCTCCTTGCCTGCAAGGTAGTTGAGTCCGTCAAGGTCTGTCTCCTCCATCTGCATAACCACAGACTTACGGGGATTTACCACATTTATAACTGTCTCGAAGTGATTCTTTGTACCGTCCTGTATGAACTGTCCGAGTGAGTGAAGGTCTGTTGTGAAATCAACGCTTGCAGGGAAGATACCCTTACCGTCCTTACCCTCGCTCTCACCGAAGAGCTGCTTCCACCACTCTGATACATAGTGAAGTGAAGGCTCGAAGTTAGCGAGAATCTCCATACCGAGTCCCTTGTTATAGATAGCATTTCTGACTGCTGCGTACTTCATCGCATCGTTATCGTTCCAGTCATGGCTTATGCAGTACTCACGTGCTATGGCAGCGCCCTCCATAAGCTTGTCTATATCAGCACCTGATGCTGCTATGGGAAGAAGTCCTACAGCCGTAAGCACTGAGAAGCGTCCTCCTACATCGTCGGGAACTACAAATGTCTCATAGCCCTCTGCATCTGCAAGGGTCTTGAGTGCTCCCTTCTGCTTATCTGTTGTTGCGTATATTCTCTTCGCAGCCTCCTCACGTCCGTACTTCTTTATGAGCATCTCCTTGAAGAGACGGAAGCTTACCGAACATTCTGTTGTTGTTCCGGACTTTGAGATAACATTTATAGAGAAATCCTTGTCACCGATTACATCTACGAGCTCGCTTATATATGTGGAGCTGAGATTGTTTCCGCAGTAGTATATCTCGGGAGTCTTGCGAACCGACTTATCTACTACATTATAGAAGCTGTGGCGAAGTGCCTCGATTGCTGCTCTTGCACCGAGGTATGAACCACCGATACCAATCACAAGCAGCACATCCGAATCCTGCTGTATCTTCGCAGCAGCCTTCTTTATACGTGCAAACTCATCCTTATCATAGTCTACGGGCAGGTCTATCCATCCGAGGAAGTCGCTTCCCTCACCGCTGCGGGAGAGGAGTGTTTCCTTAGCTGCAACTACCTTATCACGCATCATGCTTACTTCTTCATCCGATACGAAGAATCCTGTATTCTTAAAATCAAATGAAACCTTACTCATCACTATATCTCCTTCTTATTACACAGGTCTCACCTAAGACCGATATTCCCAACCCAAATGCATAATAATTTTGCATACGCGGTTATTCTATCATTTCAAATCAGCATTTGCAAGAGCAGTGTCATAGCGTATAACACTTATCCTGTATTCACCTAACATTTGTCATAACATCCGTCCACTGTCTTTGACACATCCACGGTCTTCGAGTATCATATTTAAGTGTGCATCTGCACACTATAACGCCGGCCACAGCCGGCATGATGATTGGAGGATTTACTTATGTGGTACGAAGAGGCAGTATTTTATCAGATATATCCGCTCGGCTTCTGCGGAGCTCCCTTCGAAAATGACGGCATCCCCGAGTCACGCATCCTCAAGGTGCTCGACTGGATTCCTCATATGAAGCGTCTCGGCATAACGGCTATCTACTTTTCGCCGGTGTTTGAGTCAGACACTCATGGCTACAACACCCGTGACTACGGCATGATAGATGTAAGGCTCGGAACGAATGAAGATTTCAAGAAGGTTGTGGATGTGCTCCACGCCGAGGGTATCAGGGTTGTGCTGGACGGAGTATTTAATCATGTAGGTCGCGGCTTCTGGGCATTTAAGGATGTACTCGAGAAGAGATGGGACTCTCCCTACAAGGACTGGTTTAACATATCATTTGACGGGAACTCGAACTATAATGACGGTCTGTGGTACGAGGGCTGGGAGGGTAACTACGACCTGGTAAAGCTTAATCTCCACAATCCCGCGGTTGTTGATCATATATTCGATAAGGTTAAGTACTGGATAGACTACTTCGATATAGACGGACTGAGACTTGATGTTGCCTACTGTCTCGACAAGGGCTTCATCCATAATCTCCGTGAGTATACTCGCAGACTGAAGGACGAGTTTCTGCTGCTGGGTGAGCTGCTGCACGGCGACTACAACCAGTTCGTCGGTGACGGCATGCTGGACAGCTGCACAAACTACGCCTGCTACAAGGGGCTGTACTCGAGCTTTAACTCTATGAATATGTTTGAGATTATACATACCCTGCTGCAGCAGTTCGGTCCGGAGAACTGGACCTGGTACAGAGGCAAACACTTCCTGTCCTTTGTGGATAATCATGATGTCACCCGTGTTGCAAGTATACTGAATAACCCGGCACATCTGCCGCTGATATATACTCTGATGTATACCATGCCCGGTATCCCCTGTGTCTACTACGGAAGTGAGTGGGGCGCAAAGGCTCGTAAGGAGGAGGGAGACCCGGCGCTCCGTGCATGCTTCGATAAGCCCGAGTGGAACACACTTACCGACCACATTGCGAAGCTGAGTGAGATAAAGGCATCGAGCGAGGCTCTGAACTACGGTTCCTTCAGAAGTGTGGTACTCACGAACCAGCAGTGTATATTTGAGAGATGCTCTGAGCACGAGAGAATCCTCATTACCATAAATGCATCCGACCAGCCCTACACAGCTCACTTCGATGCAGGCTGCGGACAGGCGGACGAGCTTCTCACCGGCACACTCCACGATTTCGGAGGCGGCTCGGAGCTGGCACCTTACTCATCAGAGATATGGAGGATGGAGAGATAAACACAATGTGCAGGGAATATCATCGCTATAATCATTAGATGCGCATTATCACCGAGCAGTGAGGTCGATACAAGTATCTTCACTTGGCTCATTGCTATCGCGTACAAACCGAGTAGGGAAGACTCCGTCTACCCTACTCGTTGTCGCGGCATTCGCCAAATGTCCCGAAACACTCCGTGTTTCTGTCCACTTGGCTCATTGCTATCGCGTACAATCAAACAAAAAAGCGGGCATCGCCCGCTTTTTTCGTGTTAACACATACTATATCATCATCTCATAAACACATCCAAATCCACCTGTGTGGATATACCGTTTACATATCCCTCCTTCGAGTACTGATAGCCCTCGGTATGATACGGGAATCTCGGTGTGTCATACGCTGCAAGCCACAGCTCGAACTCTCCGACTCTGTCTATATCGAGGTTTCTGATGAACCAGTCGAAGTTTGCATAAACCATCGGCGTGTAGCCAGCGTCACGTATAGTCTCGCAAAATGCCACAACTGCATCGGTTCTTGTTTCGACAGAAAGTTCATTTGCTCTGGCGCCGCCATCAGTATATATGTACTCTGTATCTATAACTATCGGATAGGTTATGTCATAGCCCTCTACCTGCGACAGTACATACTTTGCTTCCTCTACTCCCTCCTCGGCACTTATAGCCTCCGTGAAGAAGTAAACTCCAACCTCAAGTCCGGCTGCAAGAGCACCACTGACATTTGTGGAGTAGTAGGAGTCTGCCACTATATCTCCCGTCTCACCATATCCTCTGTAGCCGACACGCACCATAGCCACATCAACTCCCGCCGACTTCACGGCTGTCCAGTCTATACTGCCCTGATACTCGGACACATCTATGCCAACCTTACCGCTCGCTACACCATCCTTGTAGTAGTTATAGTAGAGCTCACCGTCACCTACGTAGAAGTCCTCTGACCAGTTGTAGTCATTTCTCTCTACATTCGCACTTATCTTCACATACTCACACTCCGGATAGGTACCGAAGAGTATATAGGCCATGTTGAGATATCCTACATAACTCTCCTGCATGAGAGTCTTGAAGTCAGTACCTCCGTTAAAGGCTCTTCCCTCAGTGTATACCTGAAATGTATCCACCGGCGCAGGGTCCTCGGCACTATCCTTCTTTATCAGATAGCTGAGAACTATTCCACCTACCACCACTATAAATACCAGCCACATGACTATCAACTGTCTTATACGCTGTTTCTTTCTTTTCTTCATATCCTACCTATATCCTGTCTGTAATTTGTATCCGGCACTTTATCAATTCGCCCTTGACCTATATCTAAGCTTAATTCTCCTCAGCCTGTACCGACAGATTTTTCCTGTTCAGTGTCTCAAACATATAAACTCCCGCTACCATAAGTGTTATACCTAAAGCCGTTATAACTATCAGCCCCAGAACTGAATCCATGCTTCCGGATAGCAGAGGGAACGCATCCATCACCACATCCGGATAGTACATCTCGAGTACTGCTATCAGATTGTTCATGAAGTGCATCGTCATCGATATAAATATACTTCCGGTACGGTGAACCATATACGCAAGCGAAGCACCAAGCAGTGCCGTCGTGAAGAATCTCACTATGCTCATATGATACACGCCAAATATAACCGCAACAAGCAGTATTGACGTAGCAGCCTTATACTTACTCTTGAAGGCGCTAAGCACGAAGCCTCTGAACATCATTTCCTCGCAGATGGCAGGAGCCAGTGCCACTATAAATATTGTCTCCCATATATTGTCACCGAGCAGCATGGAGTATAGCTCTGTCGACACGGTCTCGGCACTCTGAGGGAATATAGCACTCACTATACTTGTCAGCACTATTCCAAGAACTATCGTTCCTATCATCAGCACCAGTGCTGCGAGCATCGCGTAGGGTCTCGGTGCCTTGACAGAGTAGGTCCTCTTCAGGTCACGCTTCGTATATATGGCAAAGAGCAGCGGTATCAGAAGTATAATCATCTGTATGCCGAACACTCCCCATGTACCGTACTTCAGCTCGAGTACACTACCGAGATAGAGATAGACTATCATGGTGAAGAGTATCACAAACCATGCATCACCCGTCGTAGGCACGCCGCCCTTCTTCATATTCGAGCGTCTCTCGAAGAGCTGTATACCGCTCCTTCCCTCATCAAAGAGGATGCCCTCACTGTCATATATTCTGCTGAGCAGCATCGTGGCCGCCGCAGCATAGATGACGTTACTGAGCAGCACTATCGCTATAATCTTCAGACTCACGTTAAAGTTCAGCAGCTCCTTAATCAGCAGGCATATATTTGCCACCGGTATGAGCGCCATAGTCTCGGTCAGCTCTACATTTGGCAGGAAACCGATATATCCCGTAAACATCACAACAAGTGTAAGCGGCGTGATGTAGTTGTTAGCTTCCTTATATGACTTTGCCAGTGCACATACACACATCGATATCGCACTTATAAATAGTGAAAATGCAAGCACTGCCAGTACCGTAACTATCATAGCCGGCACGAAGGATGCCACATTAAAGTTCGACATATCAAAAGACCCGGAGGTCGAACCGGCAAGCAGCTTCACCATATATATGACCATGATTACTATGGATATAATATTCAGAAATGTAGATATGATACCCATCATGGCAACCGTCAGGAACTTAGCAACTATAACCTCGCGGTTTGTAACCGGCAGCATGAAGAGTGTCTCCATAGTGCCTCGCTCCTTCTCCCCCGCAGTTGTATCTATAGCCGGATACATCGTACCCATCAGCAGGCTCACCACCAGCATGAAGGGAAGTATTGTACCGAGCATATTTCCTGCGGACTGCTCGCTGGTTGCCTCGTCTTTATAAGAAACTTCAATAGGATTCATCACTGCATCAGCATCGAGTCCGGCATCGCTTATAAGCTTATACGTAACGTTATCGCTCATATCAGCCATTATCTCTTCGATGATTTCCTCAGCATATGAGGAATCTGTTATAGATGATACATAGTATATATCATACGAATCATTACCGTTACATACGACTATCGCATCCACAGTTTCATCCTGAAGCACAGTGTTGATTGCATCCTCAAATGTGATGACAGTACTCTCTGTGTCATCAGCCGCAGCTGTCCCATCGACCACAGCACCATCTGTATCGCCTCCGGAAACGGAATCTGCCGCATCACTTATATCAGCTGATACATTCTCTATGTCATATCCCGCCTCACTCAGCAGCTTGCCTCCGTCATACAGCTTTATCTGCTCAGTTGTGTTGGTTGATGAGATAGTACCATCAGTCGCGTCAGAATCCTCCGATTCAACCATATGGTCCTCGTTGTAGCTGTCAACCGCTGCGATAAACTCATCATCATTGCCGATTGTTGCGATGCTATATACGCTCTCCTCAGCCGATGTCTCAATCATGGTCATCACCATGAGTGTTCCCATAAAGATCAGCGGATACATCAGCACCGGCACAAGAATCATCATGAGAACAGCCTTCTTATCCCTGAATACATCGAGGAGTTCCTTCTTGAGGAGAATTTTCAGAACATCTATTCTCATAGCATCTTCTCCTCCTCATTTATCTTATAGAACGCCTCACGCATGCTCGAGGTACCGGTCTCGGTCATCAGGTTCTCCGGTGTATCATTGCATATAATATGTCCCTTATTAATCATAATGATTCGGTCGCAGAGATACTGTGCCTCCTCCATATAGTGTGTCGAATAAATAATCGTCTTGCCGCGCTGCTTCTCACTCTTCATAAACTCGATTATCGAGGTACTGCTGATTATATCGAGTCCGAGCGTCGGCTCATCGAAAATATATATGTCCGGATCATGCACTATGCACCTGGATATAAGACTCCTCTGTGTCTGTCCTGTGGACAGCTTCTCTATACGGTTATCTATAAACTCCGACATATCCAGCATATCGCAGATTTCTTCCACACGACTCTCTGCCTCCTCCTTGGAAATGCCATATACGCCCGCAAACATAACAAGAAGCTCACGCACCGTGAGCCTCCTGTAGAGCTTGGTATTGTTTGACAGATATCCTATATTCTTCTTTATCTCCATATCGCTTCCGAGAACCGTACCGTCACTCAGGCTTACTATAACCCTGCCGCTTGTCGGCTTCATCAGGGTTGCAAGCATACGAAGAAGAGTAGTCTTGCCCGCACCGTTCGGTCCGAGTATTCCGACTATCTCGCCGGGATTTGCACTAAATGTTATCCCGTCAACCGCATTAAACTCAGTCTTCTTACCCTTCTTTTCAGTTCTGTAGAAACTCTTAACGAGACTGTCTGCCTTTATCATATAAAACCGCCGTTTTCTTATAATTGCTTAAAATTCTATCATTGCACGTCTGTTATGTCAAAATTAATGTCCCCTCCACGCATTTCCCCAAAATTTTAATAATGTATTCACAGCATAAGCCACAGATTTTCACAATGCATTTACAGCATAAGGATTTTTCCTGTAAACGATTTCGAGCCACAGATTTCTCTGTGGCTCATTTAGGGTATATGCGAAACACCAAATTAAATGGAGGATTTGGTCACTACCTGTTGTTCTTAACTATCTCAGCAGCTTCCTTTACAAGTGCGGTAATCTTCTCGAAATCACCGGCCTTGATAAGGTCGCCCTTTACCATCCAGCTTCCGCCGCAGCAGAAGATACGTGATGACTTCAGATAGTCAACAACATTTGTTGCGTTGATGCCGCCTGTGGGCATAAACTTAACATTCGGGAATGCAGCTCCGACTGCATTTATCATACCGAGACCGCCTGCAGGCTCAGCCGGGAAGAACTTAACATGGTCAAGTCCAAGCTTTACAGCTGCCGTAAGCTCTGTGGGTGTCTGGATACCGGGACATACGGGGATGTCTCTCTCGAGGCAGTAGTTTACGATATCTGCATCGAGTCCGGGTGCTACTATGAACTTAGCTCCTGCCTTAACCGCTCTCTCAGCCTGGTCAACTGTAAGTACAGTACCTGCTCCGACGAGCATGTCAGGGAAGCTCTCACTCATTATCTTGATTGACTCCTCAGCTGCATCTGTTCTAAATGTTACCTCTGCTGCGGGAAGTCCACCCTCCATAAGAGCTCTTCCGAGAGGTTCTGCATCCTTTGCATCATTAAGAACTACAACCGGGATTATTCCTATCTCACTGAATCTATCCAGTGTCTTCTGTGTATTTTCACTATTCATCTTATTTGCCTTTCGTATATATTTCTACTGCAGCAAAACGCTTAGCTGCTGCCGCACATCACATGGCAACCTTCTGTCGCAAGTCGCATACCCACTATCTGTTACACATTTGCCATGCACTTTCTGCTGCGATTACATTTCTGTATATTAGATCTGCTCCTCTACCTCATCCTGGAACTTGCTCTCATCGAGGTTGCTGGGATCCTGACCGATATATGCAAGAATACCGCCGTCAATGTAGATAACCTGTCCGTTGATGAAGTCAGATGCTTCGGATGCAAGGAATACTGCAAGCCCCTGAAGGTCCTCTGTTCTTCCCCATCTCTGTGCGGGTGTCTTCGAACGGATGAAGCGGTCGAAGGGATGCATAGAACCGTCAGCCTGCTTCTCACGAAGAGGTGCTGTCTGAGGTGTAGCTATATAGCCGGGTCCGATAGCATTACACTGGATGTTATACATACCGTACTCTGAGCAAATGTTCTTTGTAAGCATCTTGAGACCACCCTTTGCAGCAGCGTATGCTGAAACTGTCTCTCGTCCGAGCTCACTCATCATAGAGCATGCATTTATTATCTTACCTGAACGTCTCTCAATCATTCCGGGAAGTACAGCCTTTGAGCAGATGAAGGGACCTGTAAGGTCGATATCGATAACCTGATTCCACTCATCAACTGACATATCACACATAGGGATTCTCTTGATGATACCTGCGTTGTTTACGAGGATGTCGATAGGTCCGACCTTCTCCTCTACATCCTTAACAAATGCCTGTACCTGATCTTCCTTTGTTACGTCACATACTGCACCGTATACATTCTCGATGCCGGCCTTCTTATACTCCTCAAGGCCTCTGTCTACAAGCTCCTGCTTGATATCGTTGAAAACAACCTTTGCGCCTACCTCTGCAAATGCCTTCGCATAAGCAAATCCAAGTCCGTAGGATGCTCCTGTTACCCATGCTACCTTACCTGTTAATGCAAACTTCTGAAGAAAATCTGACATTTTTTAGTCCTCCTCTATTTTTATCAAACTACAGTAAATCCTGGTTACGTACATCATCCATATCATCGAAGTCCTGATTCTCACCGACCATACCCCAGATAAATGTATAGTTCTGAGTTCCGGCTCCTGAGTGTATGGACCAGCTGGGTGATATAACAGCCTGCTCATTTCTCATAACGATGTGACGTGTCTGCTGAGGCTCGCCCATGAAGTGCATAACGAATGCATCCTCGGGAAGGTCGAAGTAAAGATAAACCTCCATACGTCTGTCATGTGTATGGCAGGGCATCGTGTTCCAAACACTGCCCGGCTCCAGATGAGTCATCCCCATCTCCAGCTGACAGCTCTCTACCTGTCCGGGAAGGATGTACTTGTTGATTGTTCGATGGTTCGAATCCTCAAGTCTTCCAAGCTCCTTCTTATTCTCAGGCTTGATGAAGACTACATCCTCACGGCTGAGCCCTGCTGCCGTAAGTTCTGACTCCAGCTCCTCGAAGCTGCCGTCCTTCTTGATAAGAACTGTGGGATATGTCATATGTGCGGGTGCACTGTTGATGTAGAACTTAGCAGGATTAGACTTATCGTCACTCTTAAATGATATGTCCTTCTTTCCCATACCGATATACATACCGTCTCTCGGTCCTACCTTGTAGTCACGTCCGTCAACCGTTACAGTTCCGGCACCGCCGATATTTATAATGCCCATCTCTCTTCTCTGAAGGAAGTACTCAGCTCTCAGCTCGTCTCCGGCCTCAAGCACAAGAGTCTTCTCAACGGGAGTTGCTGCTCCTGTGATGATTCTGTCGATATGGCTGTATACAAGTCTTATCTCATCCTCGAAGAAAACCTTCTCTATAAGGAACTCTTCTCTGAGTCTCTCTGTTGTGTAGTGCTTCACATCTCTGGGTGAAGCTGCTGTACGAAGTTCCATTTCAAATCCTCCTGAATTATTACCCGTTCTTGTCTGTTATTTCTCACCTGTACCCATACCGGATACATAGTGTTATCTCTTTACTCTTGCTCCGGCACCGCTCATGACAGCCTCAACCTCGTTCTTTGAAGCCATTGTGGTATCACCGGGTGTTGTCATGGCAAGTGCACCGTGTGCTGCGCCGTAGTTAACAGCCTTCTCAGCATCACCTGTCTCCATGAGTCCGTAGATAAGTCCCGATGCAAATGAATCGCCGCCACCGACTCTGTCCATGATCTCAAGTCCGTTATAGTCGCTTGCCTTGTAGATCTCACCATCTGCCCAGCAGATAGCACTCCAGTCATTTACTGTAGCCGTCTTAACTGTACGAAGTGTTGTAGCAACTACCTTGAAGTTGGGATATGTCTTGGCAGCCTCATTTATCATCTTCTTGTAGCCGTCAAGATTAAGTGTCTTGAGGTTTTCATCATTTCCCTCAATCTCGAAGCCGAGACATGCTGTGAAGTCTTCCTCGTTACCGATCATTACATCGACATACTTAGCTATCTCCTTATTAACCTCCTGAGCCTTAGCCTGTCCGCCGATTGCACTCCACATCGAAGGTCTGTAGTTAAGGTCGTAGGATACGACTGTTCCATACTTCTTAGCTGTCTTTATAGCCTCGATAACTGTCTCGCATGACTGCTCTGAAAGTGCTGCATAGATACCGCCTGTATGGAACCATCTTGCACCGAGCTCACCGAATATATAGTCGAAGTCGAAGTCCTCGGGTGTAGCCTTTGATATAGCTGTGTTAGCTCTGTCTGAGCATCCGAGTGCTCCTCTTATACCGAAGCCTCTCTCTGTGAAGTTGATACCGTTACGGCAGGTTCTGCCGATACCGTCTGTCTTCATCCACTTGATAAGTGATGTATCTACTCCGCCCTGAAGGATGAAGTCCTCCATAAGCTTACCTACCTCATTATCTGCAAATGCAGTGAGAACACCTGTTCTCATACCGAAGCATCTTCTGAGTCCGCGGATAACGTTGTACTCTCCGCCGCCTTCCCATGCTCTGAAGCTTCTTGCTGTTCTGATTCTTCCCTCGCCCGGATCCAGTCTAAGCATAACCTCTCCAAGACTCAGTGCGTCATACTTACACTCATCCTTACTCTTAAGATTTAACTCCATGGTATAATCCCTCCGAATTTCAATTACGAATTTTTAGATAAAACTGCGCAAATACGCGCTAATCTCCTAACCTGAAATCATTCTAATGTAAGCGCTTACATTTGTCAAGATTTTTTATGAGCGAATTTATATAAAATCCGCTCATAAATCATAAACAATATTGTTGCCAATTTCATGAGCTGTCACAGCCTTGCTCTCACTCGCTGTCACAATCTCATTCATTTTCCTGTCATAGATGTTCCGGGGCTTTCGCCCCGGTCACCTTATTCTGTTACCTTTAACATCTCATGATCTGCTACATACCTGACCATGTGACTGTCAATCAAACGCTTCTGATTTTGATACGCATACATCAGACTCTTTTCACACACTCTGTTTATCATCCTCGGAATCCCGCACGAAACCTTAAATATTTCTTCCTCGGCATCTGATGTAAACAGCTCCTTGTCTGTTCCTGAATACGCCAAGTGCGCCGCTATGTACCTTGCCGTTTCAGCCCTATCGAGTCTATCAAGAACAATGCTCATATCAATTCTTTGACGGATTGCTGCATACCGTTGCAGTCTCAGCTTCTGATCCCACAGTTCCATCTGTCCCACAAGTATTAGACTCATCGGACTCTCAGAGTCGTACTGATAGTTAAGTAAGAACCGAAACTCCTCCAGCGTCTCCTTCTCCAGAAGGTGTGCTTCATCCAGGACACATATCACCTTCTTCTTGGTTGTCTTTATCTGCTCTATGGCTTTCTGCAGATTCCTCTTCGAGTCCCCTCTGTAGAATCTTGCCTCAAGTCCCATTTGGTCAAGCAGACCTGCATACAGCCATCTCGGTGTCAACTTTGAATCTGACAGGTACAGCAGCATGTACTTATCCTTTGGAAGTGTATCGTCAAACATCCTAATCAATGTCGACTTCCACATCCCGG
>Ga0065711_1037443_pt1 | contig 19835 bp, 8 predicted proteins | sample Hoacrofraction12_FD_59098 | JGI IMG/M metagenome (GOLD analysis project Ga0065711, IMG submission 59098) | Hoatzin crop microbial communities from Cojedes, Venezuela - Epithelial fraction 12 v2 (version 2) | ecosystem: Host-associated > Birds > Digestive system > Esophagus > Crop | place... | reverse complement strand
CTCTCCTCTCCTCTCCTCTCCTCTCCTCTCCTCTCCTCTCCTCTCCTCATGCCACTTTCTATCAAGTTGTATCGATATTGCATTTAAGAGAAATTTTCCAGAAAAGTGACGTAACTATCCACAGTGGGTTTAATTAATTGAATCTGGGCTTCAGCACTGGTAGTTTGTGTACTGACTGGTAGCTGTGGCTGCTTATGAACACGCTGTGCCTTACTGATTCTGCTCTGAAATAGTTTTGTAACCACTGCGGCATTAGTCACACATACCAGGAACCCCATACGTACTTCCCCCCGAAAAAGAAGGGGAGGCGTGCTTCCGTATACGATGTGGACAAATATAAAATTTACATTTTATGATGTCTGGCAGCTCTTGTGCATCCAGCCCCCGCTGTATCCTTGACATCAACAGTGATTTATGAATTCATGCAGTGTCTGCGGCTTAAACCCTTTCCTAATCTTATACCAGCAGAGCTGTCGTGATAAAGATGCTTATCAGTAGTAGTGCACTGTCTTGTAAATTGGTTTTTCTGTGAAATAGTGCTATCCCATCAACATTATTAATCGGTCAGAGTTCAGCAGCACAATTTCCATGAAAACTTACAAGCTCAGGTGCAAAAGGGGCCAGTTTTATAACCTTTCCGGTGGATAATGAGCAAAGTAATGATGTTTTATTTGCCTGTCAGAAAGGATTGCTTGCCCAGGAGGAGTGGTCAAGTATAATTTGCCACGGTTGCAGTGGTGCTACTTCAGACTCTTGGAAATGTGGTCCTCTGTTAGTATTCCACGTAAATCATTAGACCGGGCCTATAGAAGTCTAATACTTGTGCAGATCTCCCTGTTTACTTCGGTTTTCCCAGATAAAGAGCTCTTGGGTGAGACTGTATCAAACTGCTGCCTTGTCCCTAAATTTATTAACCATGAAATTAGTCTGTCTTGGATGTTGGAAAGTTTGTGCTCATGCTCGTGCGCTGGCGTTGGCATGCAGCTCACAAAGGAAACTTGCGCTATTTAAACAAATACACCGAAACACTCCACCTTCTATTTTCAGCTCAGAATGAATCATATTATCATGAGTTTGTTCGGAGGCTCTCAGTACATTTGCCAGTACTAGTGCTGAGCTTGAATGTTAACCAAATGTCAGCTCCAGGCTTGCTGAGTTTTAAAAATTGATTGAAACCAGCCTTTATTAGGCTTTCGTAGCTTTCTCGTGACTGTGCTGACCTCTGAATGGGCCTGTGGTGGCTTAGAATCCTATGCCAGCAGTGACAGAAGTTGAGGATCTTTCTTGCCTTTGCCATATCAGTGCCAGGATAGTTCAGGAGACTAGTCCAGCATCACTTTGTGTTTCTAGGAACAGGATGGATCATGTTTATTTGGAAAAGAAAAGTGGCTTGCATCTTGGCTCAGAAATGAGGACTGGAGCAGGCTGTTCTCTCTTGAGCCTTTGCAAGCGAAAGCTGAACTGTATTTCTTTGATTCGGAGTTGTCTCTTCTTGACATTAGCAAATTAAAGCTACTGATGGTTGGTCAGGTCAGGCTTACTTCTGTGGGTTGAATTTTAAATCTGCCTTATGAAGAGCTTTCCCTGCGTCAGTAAGGATTTGATTTTGCCATTGAGTGAGATACAGCAGAGCAGCAAAGTTTGTAACTGTCTGTTATTGTATCAATCCTCTCTCTGTAGAAAATACTAGTTAAAGAGTGCTTGCTGTACCATGTGTCTCTGTCAAAAAAAAAGTCCACTTAGATCTCATTGACACTGTAGATTCCTTTTCAGCCTGTTGCTGACTGTCAATTTTTTTAATTTGTGTTCCCCCGCTCAGGATATCGACATTAAGAAAGTGAACGGTGTTCCACAGTATGCATTCCTGCAGTACTGTGATATTGCAAGTGTGTGTAAAGCAATTAAGAAGATGGATGGAGAGTATCTTGGAAATAACCGGCTCAAGGTAAAGAAATCCTCCTGTGGACTGTATCCTTCTCCTTGTTAACTTTTGTTCACAGCATCATAGGATATTTTGCAGCAGCGTAGTTGACAGAAGTAAGATGTTTTTTAATGCGTAGGTCAGATTAAAGCATGATGCTTTCAACCACCACAATAGTTGGGATTATTCAGCATTTTTATTGGCTGTCCCAGCCAGGAGCCCCAGGATTGAGTAGACTTGGAGACTGGATGTTCCCTGGCCTTGAAGGCCCGCGGCTGGCGAGGCCGTGCTGGGAAGCTGTGCCTGTGCTGATGATAAACAGAGGCCATCAGTCCCCAGAGCTGTCAACCTGTCACTTTCCAGATGCATTCAAATCGTACAAGAACCAAATGTTGTCAAACACTATATTTGTTTAAGCATGCAGAATTATTTTCATTAATTGGTATTTGATTTTTGTCTTGCTTGCACCTGCGCGAGATGCTAATTTTAGAAAATCTGTACAAATGCCTAGCTTTCTTCAAGTAACCCTTTAGTTATGCGTGCTCTGTTCAGTTAGTTCAACGCTTGTGAATTGTACTGATGGAAGTTCTGCCCTTTTGTGTTCAGCTGGGCTTTGGAAAGAGCATGCCTACAAACTGCGTGTGGTTAGATGGTCTTTCTACAAACGTTACGGATCAGTATTTAACTCGACATTTCTGCCGATACGGGCCTGTGGTAAAGGTAGGTGGGAGGCTTTGGCGTGTGGTTTGAAGTTGTTACTGTCTGCCTTTCTTCCCATCCTGTCCTTTCAACCCCGACTGTCCAGGGCTTTATAGCTCAGGTAGAGAAATTCTCTCTGGGGCGTAATTTGGCCGACAGGGCTCTGTAGCTTTGCATGCTGTTGATCCAATACCTAGAGCAGTCGCTTCTGGTGCTTTGAAAGCAAAGCAAAAAAAAAAAAAAAGTATTTTGAATGAGCCGAGATAATGAGTATTGGAAACTATTTGTTGCTCTTGTGCAGTACAGTCTCTCCCCAACAAAATTTCTTTAGAAGGCTAACACTGGAGGAAGAGCAGTCTAATTATGTAGTTGAACTGATGCATGATAATTACATAATTAGCCTTAACTGTTGTTGGTTTTTTTTTTCATTAGACCAAAAAACGACTTTGTAAAAGCAGATAGGATAGTCACACTGGCAAAAGTACGTGAAAGAGAATGTCAGTGATGGTGCAGCATACCCATGTCACACAGTGGGAATGCGTTACCTGCCCTGCTGTGGGTCGGTGCCAGAGATTTATGCACGTGCTTAAACTTAAGCACGTGAGTTGTCCCGAGTATTTGTTGGATGTTGATGCGCTTAAAGTTAAGCAACGTGTGTAAATCTGCGTGGGATCAGGGTCTTGCCTCCATAAAGGATTTTTGTGGGTTTGTGTTGCAGCTTTGACTTTCTTTATTGTAGCTGTTGTTGCCTGAATAATAAGTTTGTGTTGCTAAAGGAAGCTAATATTTGGAAATTGGGCATTTAGCAACTGACGAGTGGTACTGCAGACTGTGATAACAAAAACCGTTTCCATTTTGGGATTCAATGTTCCCGTTACCTTTTTTCCCCCCTAAAACACATTGGGAATTTTTCAAAAAACTGTAACAAAGAGAAACTACAAAACTCAGTCACCAAAGGAAAAAAAAGAAAAAGTAAAATACAGAAAAACAAAATAAAGGCATAATATACCTCAAGCCACAATATCCACATTTCAAAGCAGTCCCGTGTCCTTTTATTGTCTCTTCATTACAATATGCCTCATCAGAAAAGCCTGGAAATTTACCTTGCTAAAAATTATTTTCTTACTGGTATCCTCATGACTTAGGATTTTGTTGGGACTGACATTAAGTCCTGTGGATGAGGCTCTTATTTGGTTTTTGTTTTGTTTTTTTGTTTTTTACAGGTGGTGTTTGACCGCTTAAAAGGCATGGCCCTGGTTCTCTACAATGAGATTGAATATGCACAAGCAGCTGTAAAAGAGACCAAGGGGAGGAAAATCGGTGGGAATAAAATTAAGGTGTGCAGAATGACCTCCAAAACAAAACAAAAAAAGAGAAACAAATTGTATTTAGGCCTTACCCTTTCAATGCTGGCATTTGCAGACTGCCAGTCAAAAGGAGTACTTAGCGGGACACGTACGTCCCAGATCTGAAAGGCTTAAACTATTTTTTTATACTCGGCTTATCAAGATGTTAGGGTGCCTGGAACTGTTACTTACAAAGCCTTTTCCAGTATTCTGCCGTTTGTTTCGCTGAACTTGTCTCTCTAAGCTCCTGAGTGTTGGTGTCCGTGTTACTACCTCACTTACCCGAATCCAAGGCAAGGTTTTGTCCGTTTTCATGTTAGAAAAGTGAAATCTGAGGGTGTGAGTTCCTCCAGCGTAACACGTGGCTGCATTTCAGCTGCTCACTGCAGGTGTCCGGGCTCGGCCTGGCTGAGGCGATCAGCAGTGGCTTGCACGCCGTGGTCGTGGGGTACGGCAACCCAAGCATGCAGTCTGCTCTAGCAGTGGCAGCTCCTTCCTTGTAACAGATTTAAACATTTACTAATTAAAACCACTACTTAAAAAATAGATAGAAAGTACTTTTTCCTGGAGCGACACTTCACATTTACAGGGATGCCTTGGATTTGGGTGAATGTGGTAATACCTGTTAACGACTGTCCCATCAGTTCCACTAGTTTGGGACGTGAGGTGTCAGCCAACCCTCTGAATTATCTTCCTCCTCCTCCTTTCTTCTCTGCTAAAGAGTGGGTAATGATTTCCAGCATGATCTCTCATCTGATGTATTAACCGAGCAACTTCACACCCGTTGGGGTTAGGAGTTGGATATACTGTAGAGTCTGAGCATGGTGGTTGAGTATAAGTAACCTTTATATGCAGTAAAATGTGTGGTCATTTAAAAGTTTCATATCTTGTGTTTGTGGGTTTTGCTACTTAGCGACTTGGAAAAAACAACACCCTAAAGGGTGTATGTCTGCGCTCCACTGCTGTGGTTATACAAAGGTCGAAGATGATTTAAAAAAAAAAAAAAAGGAAATAGAATGTTAAAAATACTGCATTATGTGGCATACATGTGGTTAAATCCATTCTAATCCTTAATTTTTGGCATCAGCTATGCCATTAGCTGCTTAATATTGTCACCCTTGCCTAGAAAGCATGAACTCTTCGCGTAGCTAGAATAGGGAGCTGCAGTTCCAGAGGCTTGGTGCCTTTCCCGTCCCTGCTGTTGCCTTGCTGTATAATCCTGGGCAAGTAACGTGGAGTCTGAAATAGGCTAGTAATACTGCCCTGCTGTAGCACTGCATTGAGATGAAAGGGACTTCGGAACTTAATTGGAGTTGTAGTATTGAAAATGTCAATACCACGATAATAATGTGTATTTTACTGCTGGTTTACTGAACAGAAGCCTCTGGTCTGGTAGCTACAGCAGCATACCCTGGTAAGGCATGGTTACATAGCTCCATGCAGCTACGCCGAGTTGAGAGAAAGGTTTTTATTCCTGGGGATGTCCTGAGGAGCGTTTGACCTTCTTTTGTTAAATATTATCATCCCCATTTTCAGTTCTGCTCCCCTGTTCAGACTGCCACAGACAGTGAAATGTTGTCAAAATGGGAGGTTTCTCTTGCTGAATGTGATTTACCCTTTATTTTTCAGGTGGATTTTGCAAATCGAGAAAGTCAGTTGGCATTTTACCATTCCATGGAGAAAACGGGTCAAGATATCAGAGACTTCTATGAAATGCTGGCAGAAAGAAGGCATGTGCTAATACCTTTATTACAGTCTTTTACTTTTCCGGCATCATCTTAAGTGCAATTAGGTTTTCTTCAGGCTGTAATTATTAAATGAACACTTGTTTTTGTTCTTCTCAACTTTATCCCCCTTCTTAAAGTTTTTTAAACCACATTTTAGCAGATTTTTAATGTCTTTTACCTTTTTAGTATTTTTTTAAAAACAAATTTAGGTGCTCAGGCTTAAACCATGCAGATTAAAGCAGACAGGATATCACACATCTGAAGCGTATGGTTACTGAAATTCATACTGAGGTGGAGGCTTTGGCTGTCTGCGTGATCTATGGTGTTTGGTATCCAGTTACTGTGGTGGGTCACCGGGACACAGTTGTGAGTCATTTGTCATTTCTTCGGAATGTGGAGAGTGGCTTATCTGTAATGCCTCCCCTACCCTCAAGAGAAATCTGTGTGTTCACAGGTGTGTATGCAGTCTGATAAACGACTGCTGCTCATCTGCTGAGCAGAGAGTAGAACTGGGTCTTTCACCTACCCCTTTTCAACAGTTTAGTTTATTAACTTGATAACAAAACACAAACGAGGCTGCAATTTATTTTTTTCCCCTGCTATTTGACATGAAAAATGTGTTTTACCTTGATACCCTTCTGCAGCGTCTGTCGTGACGGTGCCTGGCCCTTTTGCACGGGCTGCACAGGCTGGTGTGCCCCTGGCACGGCCACCAAGCTCTGCAGACCTGGCTGAAAACAGCTGGGCTCAGAAGCACTCCACATTTTGTGCTTTTTTTTACTCCAGTGGCTGAATAAACATCCGTGTTTTTATTACTGATGGCTGTGGTGAAGGCTGAAAAGGGAAGTGCTTTTGTGTGGGTGCATTTTTATTACCTTCAGAGGCTGGCTTAATTGTTAGGGTTCTGGTTTATCTATGAATAAGCCCAGCGTGACACTGATTGTACCTGTGCACTAGATAAGTTTAATGTTTTTTTGTAGCAAAATGTATTGGTCTAACGTACATGCAAAACAGCCAGATATAAAAGCAAGGAAGGTTTGGAAATTGGCAATCAGGATTTGCATAATAGAAATAAATGTGTGCATTCCCCAGCCCTTGCCAGATGTTGTGATGTGCCAGCAGCAGTCAGTAGTAATTTCCTCTGAACTACACCAAATTCAGAAAAGAGAAGTGCATTATCAGATGTCCTTGAACGCACAGGCGTCAGCTGGGCTCGTCTTCACCATGAAATAATTCTGAGTAGAACACTGATTTCTGGAACAGCATGATTCTTGGGTACATGTTAGTCTTGTTTTTCCTTTTCTGTCGTGATGCTTACAGAGTCATTACGAGATACTTAGGAATAATGAATCACGGGGTGATTGAGTGAGCTCTGCAGCGAGTCTTGTAATTCTGCATCTTCTAGTCAGCCTCCGAGCTCCTCCTGCCAGCTCGCGGTCCCTTGCAGTGATGCTAAGATCTGCGTTAACCAGGTTCTCTTAGCTGTAGCCAGTCTAAATAGGACCCAAAGGAAAAAAAACTGAACAAAAAATGCGATTCATTTTTTTAACTTCACAGCTGCCTTTCACAATGATCCACTTCACTTGCAGAATGAGGTTTTTGTTTTCCATCTTTTGTTTCTTTGTGTTCTTTTTCAATTTTGTACATTTCTTAAAATGTGGAGCCTGTCGGCTTTTAACATAAAACACAAACTGTGACGCCAAATAACTGTATGTGAAATAGAGTGTGCAAAGCACCCTGTAATGGTGGAGAATCAGAGTGCCAGCTCTGTGCCACCCCTCTGCCACAGAGGCAAGTCCAGTGTTACAAATGGCTTATGTTTGCCATGTGGAGGTATTGAGATCATAACATTAATTGCTTGACTTCCTTTGCTGAATGCTTCCCGTGAATTCACCTGCTCTCATAAACAACCTGATTTTTTTGTTGACTGGGTCTGTAAACAGACAATGTCAGCACATCACATGCAGTGAAAGAGCCAATTTTGGAATGAAATGATCACTTACAGGGTTTAGCGTTTTTAAAGAAATCTTATTACCACTTTACTGCTTAGTAATGGAGAGGTTCCAGCCTTGAGCCTTGATCTGCCTCGTGTTTTCAGAGGTCGATTTCAGATTCCTGAGATGGGGTGGTCTCCACCGTGGCAGACTGTGCGTGGGTGCACAGGTGCTGTGTGGGTTTTACCTGAATTTAATGCGATACTTGAATTTGGCAAAAACAAAGCAGTGAGGCTGATGAAAAGATAGTTGGCAGAGCTGTCGCAAAATGACCAATTAACGGCATATGGTAATTGATAAGGTAATAAAGCATTTAACCACTGCGCACCGATTCATTGTTGTTAAATCTCTGTGTGCAGCTGTGTACGGTTGCCTTGATGTGCGCATAAAGAAATTATCACGAATTGATTCCGCTACATAGCAAAGAACGTGGTAGCGCAGTACGTTGGTTGAGAAGGAAAACTAATTTGTTTATTCGTATATTTAGTAGAGATGAAAGAAGAGGATCTTACGAATATGCCCCTGATCGTACTTACTACGAGACTGTTCGGACTCCAGGGACGTATCCAGAAGATCCTCGGCGCGAATACCCAGCTCGAGGCAGAGAATTTTATGCGGAGTGGGATCCCTACCAAGGAGACTACTATGACCCACGATACTACGACGACCCACGCGAGTACAGGGATTACCGAGGCGATCCATACGAGCAGGACATAAGGGAGTACAGTTACAGGCAGCGGGAGAGGGAGAGGGAGCGGGAACGGTTCGAATCCGATCGGGACAGAGACCACGAACGGAGACCCATTGAGCGGAGCCAGAGTCCGACGCACTCCAGGCGTCCACAGAGCCCTGGAGCCTCTCCCTCCCAGTCGGAAAGGCTGCAGAGCGATTCGGAGAGGAGGATTTATAGCAGGTCATCGGATCGCAGCGGCAGCTGCAGCTCTCTGTCTCCTCCACGATACGACAAGCTCGACAAAGCCCGCGTGGAACGTTACGCAAAAAACGAAAAAACGGAGAAGGAGCGTGCTTTCGACCAAGAGAGGGTCGACAAGGAGAAACGCTTGGTGAGAAAGGAAAAGCCGGAAAAACTAGAAAAGGAGAAAACCGATAAGCAAAAACGAAAAGCAAAAATCCATTCGCCCAGCTCTCAGTCTTCTGAAACAGATCAAGAGAATGAGAGAGAGCCTAGCCCTGAAAAATTGAAGGGCAACAGTAAACAAAGCAAAGAGAGAGGTGACAAAGAAGGGACAGCTAAAAACCGCCTGGAACTGATGCCCTGTGTCGTGTTGACCCGAGTGAAAGAAAAGGAAGGGAAAGTTATTGATCAGCCCGCTTTGGAGAAACTGAGAGCAAAGCTTGATAATGACACTATGAAGTCCCCACTTCTTGAACAAAAAACACAGACATCTCAAGCTGAGCAAACCAAGTCTGATCAGTCCAAACTGGAACCTGTCAGAACCAAGGTACAAAAAGAGAAGGCTCTTGCCAGTCACATAGAAGTGGTGGATAAGGAGGGAAAACTGAAACCCAAAAAGCACTTGAAGACAGAGCAAGCTTCCGAAGGGGCCAACGCGGTAGATTTAGACAAGTTGGAGGCTCGTAAAAGACGTTTTGCCGATGCAAATCTGAAGCCTGACAGGCAAAAACTGGAAGTAAAAAGAAGCAGCCAGGATGAGGAAGATGCACGCACGGTTTTGAAAAAGCAGCTTGATGCAACGGCTTCGTCTAGAGAAGCGACGGTGTTAAGGGAAGGAGAATTGGAGAGGAAACCCCTGAGGAAGGAGATGCTTAAAAGGGAATCTAAAAAACTCAAACTGGAAAGACTTATTCCTGTTACTAGTCCCAAAGAAATTCAGGAGACTCTTAATGTTGGTGGCATTGGCATGCGTCCCACCCTAGATCTGCAGGCGAGGCTAATGGAGGCAACCGATGAACCAGCGGAAGTTCAGGAACTTGCTTCTAAAAAACTGAACCCAGTAAAACCCCAGCACAAACAGGTACAGCTACTAGATGACCAAGGAACAGAAAGAGAGGACACAAGGAAGAATTACTCTGGTGTTTCTGAAGACACACCTGACCATAAACTTGGCCAAGAGAAACCTCAGTCAGCTGATACGGAGGAGAAAATTGGCATTGACATAGACCACACGCAAAGTTACAGGAAACAAATGGAGCAAAGTCGCAGGCTGAAACAGCAGCTGGAAATGGAGATTGCAAAGTCTGAGAAGTTTGGCAGTCCAAAGAAGGATGTGGATGAATATGAAAGACGGAGCTTGGTCCATGAGGTGGGAAAACCTCCGCAAGACGTCACTGATGACTCTCCACCGAGTAAAAGGAAAAAAACTGACCAGTTTGACTTTGAAATTAGCACTAAAAGAGAAAGAAATTACAGAAGTTCTCGTCAGGTGAGTGAGGACTCCGAAAGGACGTCCTGTTCCCCTAGTATCAGACACTTCCCTTTCCACGAAGATGACGACACGCTCGATTCTCCAAGGCTAATGCCGTTAAAGGAAACCAAAGAGTCGCCTAAAATAGAAGAAAAGGGTCTTTCGTACTCCAGCATGACTGTGAGGGAGGAGTCGCTGAAATTCAATCCTTACGATTCCAGCAGAAGGGAGCAGATGGCAGAAATGGCTAAAATAAAACTATCTGTACTGAGTGCTGAAGATGACTCGAGTAGATGGGAAACCCAAGTGAAGCAGGAGCCTGGCAGAGTAGATATCAGCTTTCCAAGCAGCATTGTCAAAAGAGACAGCATACGCAAGAGGTCTGTCCGAGACCTGGAACCCGGGGAGGTGCCTTCAGATTCGGATGATGACAGTGAAAACAAACCCCACTCTCCGAAAGCCTCATCCTTGTTAGAGAGTTCCAGGTTGTCTTTTTTATTAAGGGACAGAGAAGAGAAGTTACGTGAAAGAGAGGAAAGACTGTCAAGTTCCTTAGAACGAAACAAATTTTACTCTTTTGCGTTGGACAAGACAATCACACCAGACACAAAGGCCTTGCTTGAAAGAGCTAAATCTCTCTCTTCCTCCAGAGAAGAAAACTGGTCCTTTCTAGACTGGGATTCAAGATTTGCTAGTTTTAGGAACAATAAAGACAAAGAGAAGGTTGATTCGGCTCCAAGACCTATTCCATCTTGGTATATGAAAAAGAAAAAAATCAGGACCGATTCAGAAGGTGGAAAACTGGATGATAAGAAAGAAGATCATAAAGAGGAGGAACAGGAGAGACAGGAACTGTTTGCTTCTCGGTTTTTGCATAGTTCAATCTTTGAACAGGACTCCAAGCGCCTGCAGCATTTAGAGAGAAAAGACGATGATCTCGACTTCATTTCTGGTAGGTTGTACGGGAGACAGTCTTCCTCCGATGGGACTAACAGCGCAGCTGATTTGGTGCAAGAACCGGTGGTTCTCTTCCACAGTAGATTTATTGAACTAACGCGAATGCAGCAGAAAGAAAAGGAGAAAGATCAGAAACCTAAAGAAGTGGAAAAACAGGAAGATAAAGAAAACCGGCCAAAAACACCAGAAACAGTTCCTGAGAGTAAAGAACCAGAACATAAAACTTCCTCAGTAGTCGGTCCCTCTTCGGTCGCTGTCCTGCCACAGGAGCCAGTGTCAGTTGCTTCCGAGAAAGTAGCGAATGAGAAGGTAGTGGTGGAAACAGCTACTGTAAAAGAAGAAAAATCATCTGAACCTGCTTCTACAGCAGAGGAGCAAAAACCTTTTCCTGAACTTGCTGCTTCTGTCAAAATTGAACCACCCGAGCAAACCGAATCCCCGCCAGTTGTAGAAGCTAGTAAAGAAGTTGTTGCTACAACCCTGGCACCGGAGGAAGACGCTGTAGCAACTGAGCATCCTTCATACTTGGATACCAAGCCTCCTACTCCCGGAGCTTCGTTTTCCGAAGCAGACGTAGGTGTAGAAACAGAACCCGAAACTGCCCCATTGATTCCACCTCCGCCCAAGCTAGTTCAGAAGTCCGATGAGGCTGCTGAACCTAAAGAAGAAAATCCTCTGCCTTCTGCCAGCACTGATGCTAGCGCGGGTCAAAAGGTGGAGGCGGCTGCTGAGGTCCTGCCGCCCGTTTCCGACAATGATATGGAAGTCGAACCTCCGGTTGTTGTAAAAGACAAAAAGTCCTACAAGAGTAAACGGTCCAAGACTCCCGTGCAATCGGCTACAGCTAATGTCACGGAAAAGCCCGTCACGAGAAAGAGTGAAAGAATTGACCGTGAAAAACTCAAAAGGTCGAGCTCGCCTCGTGGGGAGACGCAGAAGGTTTCCGAGTTGAAAGTGGAGGCGGAGAAGGTGTCAAGGAATGCTGCTAAATCCCCTAGTTCTGCTGCAGAGCCAGAAAACGTGGAGCCAAGCTTGCCGATAGGCCGGACTAGGCGCAGAAACGTAAGGTCAGTCTATGCTACCACGGGGGACAATGAAGGCCCATCTCCGGTGAAGGACTCTGTGGAGGTCACTAGATCCACCAGGAAGAGAGGGGAAAAGGAACCACAGGAAGCAGTGACAACTGTTCCTACGACCCCGAGGAGGGGAAGACCTCCGAAAACCCGCCGTAAGCCGGAGGAGGACATATCTCCAATAAAGACAGAACCAGTACAGCAAGAGGTGGAGGAGGCTGAAAGTAAAGATGCTGTGGAAGCTCCTAAGCCTACAGAAGGTTGGAGGTCTCCTAGGTCCCAGAAGCTGACACACAGTCACTCGTCAGCTGCTACCAGCCAACAGGGGAAGAAAGGGAAGAACGAACCGAAAGCCGACACCTCGACTGAATCTGAAGATGCTGCTGAAAGAAGCGGTCAGGAATCGAGCGTTGGTGACAACGGTAGTAAAGCAAAAGCCACTGAGAAAGAACCGGCAGTGAGTGAGCAGAAACGTGATAGGAAAGAACTGGATGTGGAGAAAAACCAGCTAGAAATCCCCACGATTGAGATCATTGAGAAGAAGCCAGTGCCAGAAAAGGTTACGAAATCCAAAAGAGGAAGGTATAAAAATACCAAAACTGTCGTAGATAAAGCATCCGTGTGTCTCAAAAATGTAGAAATACGCCTCAACGTGGACGAAGTCAAGGGCGCCTTGCGGCCAACTGAGGAGGAGGCAGAGCCGGTGGCGGTGTCACCAGCCAAAATGAAGAGCCCCCCAAAAGATGACATCTTGCCACCCCATTTTGCGAAGAATGAGGTAGAAGATTCATTCCCCGAAACAGAAAAAGAGGTGGTGCGGGAGCCAAAGCAGTCCCCCGAAGCAGCCCAATTAGCAAAGCAGATCGAACTCGAGCAGGCCGTGGAGAATATTGCAAAACTCACCGAAACTCCTCCGTCGATTGCTGCCTACAAAGAGCCGACGGCAGACGTGCCTGAAGTTCGTCAGGAGGAGGACGGAGATAAACCTGCGCATCAGGCTAGTGAAACAGAGCTGGCAGCGGCTATCGGCTCCATCATCAATGATATTTCTGGGGAGACGGAGAGCTTTCCTGCGCCCCCGACGTATCCCGCTGAATCGGAAGCAGAAATCCCCGCAGAGCCCTTGGTGTTACCGTTGCCTCGGGAGGAGATGGAGCCCGAGACGGATCAGGCGGTGAACAATATCCTAGAAACTGAGGCTGCCGTTGAGCCTGCGGTGCAGCCGGTTCCTGGCTCTGCCCCATCGGTGGTAGAGACGGAGAGCAAGGAGGCCGAAGTCAGCTTCAGCGAATCTTCCAACTCTGCGCAGGAGGCCGAGACCTTGCAGGAGGCTGAAGTTGCTCGGAAGGAAAAGGGCCGTCAGAAAACCACGCGGCAGAGACGCAAAAGGAGCACAGGTAGGAAGGGCGATGCTGCTGAAGTCAACGCCTTCGAGCCAGAGAGGGTGCAGAGCAAGTCACCCCCTGCCAGCGAAGTTAAGGTGAAACCCGAAGAAGCCCCCAAGGAGGAAAAGCAAACTAAAACTGCTGCTCAGGCATCTGCGGAGCCAAGCGCTTCCGACACCAGCAAGGCTGCAGGCCCTGACATTGTCGTGGCCACTCACGAAGCCATCGCCGAGAGCAGCACGTCTCCGAAAGCGCCCGCTCCGGCTCCTCTGGACCTGGCTGCCCCGCCAGTTCCCCTCGATGAGGGAAGTCAAAGCGGGTTCAAGATACGGTCGCCCATAGAGAACGCGCCCATCACGCCACCAAGCGCCCCAAATGCAGCCGTTCCTGCTGTCCCTCCGGCTGCAGCAGTGGCCAAGCTGCCCACCCCGGTGCCCGCCGCGATCGTCCCCCTTCACTCTGGCTCTGCCAAGGTGCCGGAGTGGATGGTAAGGCATGAGGAACCCCGTACCCGCTCCACACCACCTCCCGCTCTCCCCCCGGACACGAAGGCGTCGGATATCGATACGAACTCCAGCACTTTGAGGAAGATCCTCATGGAGCCCAAGTACGTCTCTGCGACGAGCATAACCTCCACGCACGTGACGACGACGCACGTCGAGCCGGTGAGTGCGCCTCGTTTGGAGGAGGCACCTCTCCACCCTGCGGTAGAGGCCATAAAACCGGTTTCGGAGGAGAAACCGGCAGTTCCCACCACCAACACCTTGGACCCACCGGTGGCCGAAGCACCGGTGTTCAGTGAGAAGGAGAAGATAAGTACGGTGATTGCTCCCAAAGCTACTTCTGTTATAAGCAGGATGCCCCACAGCATGGATCTGGAGGAGGCTCCGAGGATCACCTTGGTGAAGCAAGCTCCCCAGACGCAGACGTGTCTCGTCAACGCCCCCTCGCCGAAATTCAAGCAGAGGTCGAGCACAAATGATAACAGTAGGTTTCATCCAGGATCGATGTCCATTATCGAGGAGAGGCCTGTAGAGACTGGGTCCAGTCCGGGGCTGCGGGTGAACACCTCAGAAGGCGTAGTGCTGCTGAGTTACTCGGGGCAGAAGACGGAAGGCCCTCAGCGAATCAGTGCCAAGATCAGCCAGATTCCGCCAGCCAGTGCTGTTGACATAGAGTTTCAGCAGTCTGTATCCAAGTCTCAGATTAAACAGGAGCCGATCACGCCATCTCAGCCAACGCCGAAAGGCTCCCAGACCTCGACGGGCTACGGGACTGTTTCCACCCATTCCTCTTTGGTACTAGGAACACAGCCCTACAACACGTCGCCCGTCATCTCCTCCGTTAAACAAGAGCGCACTGCACTGGAGAAGTCCGACTCGTCCCACCTTTCTGTCCAGACGCCAGCGTCTCAGCCCAGTAAAGTCCTCACGCAGACTGTAAACACTCCGCCTGTACTCGTCCACAACCAGATGGTTGTGAACAAAAAACTGTCCGATCCAGCTGCTCTGAAAGTGGAGACCAAGACTCTGCAACCCTCCAGCTTGAGTCCTGGAGTCAGTCCTCACCACCCTTCCCTCTCTGGGAAAATACATTCGGAAGCAAACCACGTCAGCTCGGGGCCCAGCACCCCAACCGACCGGGCTATTTCCCACTTGGGGGTCACCAAACAGGAGCCGCACTCACCGCGTACTAGTGGGCACTCGCCGTCACCATTCCCCCGGGCTTGTCATCCCGGCAGTACCTCGTCTCCGGCTTTATCGAGCAGTACCCCAGTCATGCTGGCGCCGGGAATTCCCGTTCCTCAGTACATATCCAGCATGCATCCCGAGCAATCTGTTATCATGCCCCCTCACAGCGTAACGCAGACTGTATCCCTGGGCCATCTGTCCCAAGGCGAGGTGAGAATGAACACCCCTCCCCTCTCCAGCATCCCCTACGGCATGCGCCCGGAAGCGCTCCACTCCCCCAGAGCTGCTCTGCAACCCCAGATAGAGATCAAACCTCAGCGATCCAGCACGCCCCAGCCGGCTCCCATACGAGACATAGTCATGCCTCCTCTGTCTTCCCAGCATGGCCCCGAGGAGGAGATGCACTACCACCACACCACGGTGTGCAGGGGGCCAGCCCCCGTTCAGTCCGACGTGCTGGTGATGCAGCCGGATTACCGCATGCACCCCACCAGCATCCGGCTCGACCAGTACAACGTCCCGCGGGACGTCAGGATGATCATGCACCCGCACATGGCCGCCGTGGGCGAGCACCACTCGGAAACGAGACAATCCCGAACGCCTGAAGGGGCTGTGAAAACTCCCCCTGTCAGTAAGACCCCGCAGCCGGGGAAAGAGACGCCAAAATCCTCCGACGGCAAGATGGCACACTCTCCTCACAGCGAGCCCCGGCTCCTCAGCGTCCCCTCCAGCAGCCAGCTGCCTGGACTGCCTTTGACGCAGCCGGTGGTGGTACCGCACGGGGTGCAGATCATGCACCCTGCGGGGAGCTCCTTTCACGATTATCGGTCTGTGTATGGCGACATGAGGAATTACCATACGGCGGCACAGCTCGGGCATCCTCAGTTCCCGGGTGCCTCGCCAATTGGGTTGCCTTCCCGGAGCATGACCCCATCTCAGGTGAGAAATAAGAGCCTTTCTTCTTCTACCTGAAATTTGGAGCGCTTTGAGCTAATTACAGCCCTGGCGCGGCGCTGCATGGCCACAGGAGCTGAGTTTAGCTCTCTGTGGTTAGTCTCCAAGCCTTGCCTAAGTTCATATCACAAGAGGAGTGATTTTTATTTGGGAAATGGGGTTTGAACACTGCTTAGCATTAAAGAAGGCTAAAAAAAGCCCATTTTCTGAACTACTCCAGGACTCCAACCAGCAAGTGTGAAGCTGCCTACAGGTTTCTAGACATAGAGGTGTCAGGGGGGGAGAATCATCAGCATCGAGGTGGCGCGTGGGTCAGACATCCTCGGACGGATGGCGTGGCTGAGGATGGGGTCGGGGTGGGGTCCAGGGGATGCGATTTCAGTTCCTGGGTGGGAGAGGCTGCTGGGGTGGATTTGGAAGGGGAGGCTGGTGCAGGCACCGCCGCAGCAGGGCTGGTCTGGTGGTTTGGAGACGGACTCAGATTTCTCCACCAGCAATCTGGTGGTGTCCTGGCAGCCTTAACGTTGAATTAGCAAGTTCTGGTACGTCCATGGCCTAAAATCCTCCCTTTTACCCCCGCTGCCTGCTTCCCAGGGTCTGTCGGAGGGCGAACACTCGCACCCCACCCAGCCAGTACGCAGCAAGACCCCTCAGATCCCCCAGGATCCCAAGGGCCCAGCGGCAGCAGGACCTGAACAGAGTCACCACCCCACTGTAAATAGGCATGCGGCACCGATAGACCCTCACGTTCACCTTCAGAGGGCACAAGCAGACACGGGCCAGACCTCCTACCCTTCGCCCGTCGCCATTTCGATGAAACAGGAGCTTCCGTCACCGCACCAACCTCAGGCGGTTCCCAAGCAATCCTTGTTTATCCCCACGACGTCGGGTCCCGGAGCCCCGCCGGGGCTGCCCCTCAATCGCCCCGAGCCCCAGTCTGCTCTCAAACAAGAGCCGTCTCCTCACCCCGTTTCGCAGAGACCTGTGGATATGGTTCAGCTTCTGACGGTAAGCATCGCTCCGTCGTCTTCTCCTGGCCAAGCAGCCTCACGCTCCTCGTCGGGGAGAGATGATCAAGTTCTGTATCGCTCGGCTCGCTTGTGGCACCAGACCTGACCTCTCTTGTGTCAAATGCTTCAGATGTGGAGGAGGCGATCGATTGTCTCCTTTCTGGGCTGTTTCTGTCCCCCGTGAATTTTAGCCGTGTTCACGTTTACACGGCGTTTCCTGGAGTCTCAAAATTAAGGTGCTGGTAGTGCCGAGCAGCCGCGTTTTCTCTCCCTGTTGTTTAATACAGCCTGCAGGTGCAGGCAGGCGGTGCTGCATCGTTCTTAGAGCCCGCTGTTTCTTGGGAAGGTTTTCTTCAGGGGCAGGAAACAGAGATACGATGCATTTAATTTAAAGAAAAAGAAAAAAAACTCTCCCAAAGCGTGCAGGCTGAGGAAGAGGAGGCAGATAGCGAGTAACAGGCACTGATGAGCAACGGAGAGTTGCGTTCAGCGCCGAGTGTTTCCCGCATAACCTTGAGCAGCCCTCCTGCCGCTGCTGTTCCTCGATTCTCCCATTTGTAAAAGAGAAAAATACCGTTTTGGTAACGGCCCTGCTTGCCTCGTGCTGTGTGGGAGGCTGAAAGATCGGGAAGTGCTCTGACGCTGCGATGGAGGGAGCCACCCAGGCGCCTCAGCCAGCTGGAAGAACAAGGGCTGAATTACTGCTTTGGCAGGAGCGGTGCGTACGGGGGGTGACGAGATGTTAGATCTGTGCTGAGTCCTTAAAGCAGTGCGGCGGTGTCTGCATTACCTGTGAAAGCACCAGAGCCAAACGGGGTTTCAGACCCCCCTCTCCTTCATCTACATTTAATATGTCTTCTCCCTCTCTTGGCAGAAATACCCGATTGTCTGGCAGGGCCTTTTGGCTCTAAAGAACGACACGGCCGCCGTTCAGCTCCACTTCGTCTCCGGTAACAACGTCTTGGCGCACCGGTCCCTGCCGGCGCCGGAGGGAGGGCCGCCGCTGAGGATCGCCCAGCGCATGCGGCTGGAGGCGTCGCAGCTGGAGGGGGTCGCGCGGAGAATGATGGTGAGGGGCTGGGACCGGGTGAGGATGCGCCGCTGGGGAGAGCCGAGGTCTGCGTGCTGAAAGCTGCTCCCGGAAACTTCACCTCTCGTTGCTTCGGTCACTTTATCTGGGGAGTCGGGTGAAAGCCGTGCCATTCCTGCGTCCCGGAGAGCGTGAGACACGGATTGCGAGTCGCGAGCGATAGGTGTGCTGTGTTCGTGGAACAGGGAATGGCGGAGTTGGGAAGCCTTTGGAGTCACCCATCCCTGGAACGAATTCCTGCTGGCTCTGACACGTCGGGGTGAGGCGGAGAGCGGGATCCAGGCGGCCGTGGAGATCAGTAGCTGTCACCGTCTCCCGGCCGAGCTTTCAGCACGTCTTTTGTAACTTTGAAGGGGTTCAAAGAGAGGATTTTCCACTGCGGGTAACGAATGCGTGTCAGGAGCGAGCCTGTTCCCAGCAATCCTCTGACTGAACTGCTGTGTTTGCTTTCCAGGTGGAGAGCGATTACTGCCTGTTGCTGGCCTTGCCGTGCGGCCGCGACCAGGAGGATGTCGTGAGTCAGACGGAGTCGCTGAAGGCTGCCTTCATCAGCTACCTGCAGGCTAAGCAAGCCGCAGGAATCATCAACGTTCCCAACCCCGGCTCTAATCAGGTATTGGCGGGGAAAGCCCTGAAACGCCGTGGATAAATGGATAGATAACGGGACCTGCCGCCTTCCACCCTAGGGCTGTGCTTAAGGTTGTAGCTGAGCTGCCTGGTTTTATTACTGAAACAAAACCCCCACGTGTACCGTGCTGGCTTCTGACGTCGCCGATCGAAACGCACCGATACGATCGATACCGTGACTGGAGATGAACTGCAAAGCCAAAAAAACCCCCCAAGCGTGTGCTCAGTCTGTTCACAGCCCTACGTCTTCGGCTGAAGACAAACCAGACCCATTTTCCAGATCTTTTTCTGCGCTGGAAGTAGTCTTCTGGTTTCTTCCTCATGGCAGATCTGGATTTTTCCAGGACCCCTGGTGTTTTCTTGCTCTTTGCCACATAAAGACAAAACGTTTGGCTTTGGTGATGGGGAGCGTTTATTCCAGCTGTGTTGCTGCCTCGGATCAAACGGAATCTGTTCCCTGGGTGTGAACAGCCCGCAGCGAGCCGTCAGCGCTCGCAGCAACCGCTGGAATGAGAATTCGTGGGAGGGGTTTTGTGTTTTGCAATAAAACCAGCCAGCTCTTGCGTCCCTGGTGTGGAAAAACTCCCCGCCTCGGGAGCCGCACCTGCACTGCTGAGCAGCCTCTCCTTTCTCATACGAGCGCGCCGGGTTACGAGCCTTTAAGCTCCCAAAAAATCCTCCAAACGTCCCATTTTAGGACATTTCGGGCCAGCCCTGGCCCTGCTGTGTCTCTCACCCGCCTGTCTTTTCTCCCTCGCAGCCTGCCTATGTTCTGCAGATCTTCCCACCCTGCGAGTTTTCGGAAAGCCACCTGTCCCGCCTCGCCCCGGACCTCCTCGCCAGCATCTCCAACATCTCTCCTCACCTGATGATTGTCATCGCGTCGGTATGAGCTGTTTACCGGTTACTGACTTTTATTATTATTTCTTTTTTTTTTTTTTTTCCAAGGCCCTGCAGCAAAAAAAAAAAAAAAA
>Ga0065711_1037442_pt1 | contig 19835 bp, 10 predicted proteins | sample Hoacrofraction12_FD_59098 | JGI IMG/M metagenome (GOLD analysis project Ga0065711, IMG submission 59098) | Hoatzin crop microbial communities from Cojedes, Venezuela - Epithelial fraction 12 v2 (version 2) | ecosystem: Host-associated > Birds > Digestive system > Esophagus > Crop | place... | reverse complement strand
AAGCTGGGCTGAAGACAAGCTTCCACTTTTAAAACAAATAGATTGGTCTGTGATCTCCAAAGAGAGTGATCAGAGTGAGGCACAGACACTTTTTCAGATGCTGTATTATGCAGCTGAACTCACCATCCTCTAGACCACGTAGCGTCCACTGGCTAGGGAGGAGCAGCCAGAGCTAGTAGCCTTGCCAGGTCAGATGACACCACCTCTGCTACTCTTTGGTGTCCCCCCCACCCAATCTTCTTAGCTCAGACTTGCAGAACAGTTTCAGGTCAGATTCACTTATTGGCACTCTACAGGACTCCTACCTGCAGAGGTGTTGCCTCTCCTACAGGCATTTACAATGATATTTCCCACTCTATCAGCAACAATTAGCAACTAGGTTGGGCTCTCCTTCCCTCACGCAAAAATCTTATTTTTACATAACTGTAAGAAGGCTTTCTACGCCTAAGCCTTTGTGTAATCTGGAAGACAGAGATCAGACAAGAGCCATACATTGCAATAAAACTGACCCACATTCAAGCCTAAGCATTGGTCTGCTACAACACAAGCCTTAATAGCATCTTCTTAGGGTGTGATGTTATTTTCTTAATTCTAAAGCTTTTGATAATGTAGCACACAACTCCAAATACACACACCACTGCTCCTTCAAAATCCTCCACAAACTCAATTTTGTCCCATTACATTAACACCTCTGGCACATCACCTCAGTTTGTTCCTCGTTTTATTGCGAGCATCTGCCACCAGGAAGGGAGCAAGTCATTGGTACGCTGACTGCGTGTACCAGGTAACACAGACTGCTTGTTGTAACACCTCTTGGCACAGGGTAAGGACACCAGTGGTGTAAATTCAGGTCACACAGGGTTATGGTTATCTTCACTGCTGAATTCGTTGAATGCCTTCACCAGCTACTTAAGAGCTTTCTTTGCCTTAGTATAAAATTTTCTAACCCTCTCAACTGTTCGAGTGATTTATATTTAACTTTTAACCTGACACATGGCATGGATGAAGGCTCTATCCTAGCCTAATTGTGACTGAAATAAATGTAACGCCTCTGAGTTATTTGTAGCAGTTGTCCTCATTCTTACAGGGATGACACAGATCTGTCAGCTTCAAGAAACAGAAAAAAAGATTCTTCTTGGTTTGTGTTAACAACGCCCTTAGCCAGATGAAACGAACTGGGCGAGTAAAGGGAGAAAAGAGGGGGAAGCAACACACAGTGCAAGTTAGCAAAGACCCACGGTCAAGCATTTTACTCTACCTTCCTGCAATCAGAGATCAAAACCACAGAGTTTAAAAATGCCATGATATCTTAAGTACCTTTTAGCACATTATATACTCTACCATGACACCAGTTGTCCCAGACTGTCTGAAATCGAAGATTTTATTTAAAAAAGTTTAAATGTTGCCTCAGAACAAAACCACTCTCTAGTGCTTCTACTGTCATTGGGTTTGAATGAAGTTTTTTGGCACTGCAGTGGACATAACACCTATGTTACAACTTTTGCTTTTCTTATCACCTAAATAAACAATACATTTTTCTTAAACCTACACAAATACAAAAGAATTCTTTTTGTCTTTTTAAGGACTTCATTCCCTTCCTTTCTCTGGGGAAAGAAGATTCCTCATTCTCTGCCATAGGATGTCTCTATTCTCCTTGCTGTCTTGGATGTCCACTGCTTCACCTTCTAACCCTCAGGATTACTAAGACTGCTGATCTTTGAAGAGCTCCAAGTCAACACTGATTGCCACAGGCCCTGTTGCTTGCCCAGAGAACAGCTGGGGGCACTTCCACCCCCCATCTTATTTGGGAGGAGGGGATGGGATCCACCAAACACCAGGGCAAATGAGGAAGACCAGACCAGGCCTCTTCAGTACAAATATACGCATTAAAAGAGAAACGGGGGGTGGATCTGATTGCCTCCTCACACTTCTCTTGGGTTTGTCATATCACTTGCACTTTTGTCCTTAAAAACCACCTACATCTTCATATTAGCTGAGACTGTCTCAACTTTTGCCAAGCAATCCCAAATTTTATGACAAGAACGTGAAGATGATTCACTATTGCTAATGATACTGTTTAGTGCATGGACTTTAAGTCAATATGAATGTCAACACACACGTATTTTCCTTCAAATCAAGTAGCATAGCTCAGAAGGCAGCAGATTTGCCATAAGACAACCAGGCCCTATTTATATGTTCTCATCTTTATTTTCTTTCACCTTTTTATTGCCTGGTATCTTCCTGGTATTACCTGCATTATGTTTTAGTGTCATTTTTCCAATAGCATGCCCCATTTGACAGCATCCAGGTCTCCAGCAGAAAAATCTTTCACTGGAGTATCAGAATTGAGGCCCCTGAGCTCATGCTCGATGTTGACAGTGCGCAGGGAGTGAATTACCAGACTGCTGGTCTAAGACTGCCAAAACTGAAGCTCCTCTAACCTAGTGCTTCCTCTGTGGATACAGCAAGAGGAGCTGATACTGCAGGAACTTCTGAGAAGAGAAAGTGTAACTGCAGTACCACAGTCTGTAAATATTAGCACCAGAACTACGAGTTCACTCCACAGGCTTATAGTATATGCATTTTCTTTCAAAGTCTGCTCTCGGATCAGAGAGCTCAGTCAGAGCATGGCCAAGCATCACGCTGTTACATTGGCTATCAGCCTAGGAACGCATTTTGAAAGCTGAGAGACCATTAATCTCTCATCATTATTAGGTCGTCCTCTCTGCCTCCCCTTTGAGCTACTTGTTCAATATTTATTACATAGTTTCCCTCACTTTGTCATTTTGATAAATGATCTTTTTTAAACTTCATAAATTAGAGAGTTCTCATTCCTGAGATCAATTTAATTTTCTCCCCCACCCCCCAACATAGATTCCTTATTTGCTTAAATTATGGAATTTGCATTAGAAAACTAGATTTCTGGAATAGGGTTGTAGTCTTCCTCAACACCATTTAGATACTATTCATTCACTACACAGGAAATAAACATGTTTTATCATCGTGATCTACACAGGAATGAACTTTTATTTGCTGATTTATCCATTTTTCTTTTTTTTTTTTAATAATTGACAAGAACCAACAACTGAATGCAGCAGAATACACAGGCGTAAGTGAAAACTCGAAGTCTTTTGCAAGACGTAGTACAAATTATGGTTAAAGATTATTACCCATTTTAAAGAATAATTCAGCATTTTCCTCTCTTTCACTGCAAAAAGCTGGGTCATGTTCATCATGAGCCTTAACAGACTTTTTAGCAGTTGTCAAAGCTACTCCAAGATGTCATTTCAGCCAAAGGCATTCAGCTATTCCTAGATGTTATTTAAATTTACATGACTGGAGGGCTTTCCATGAGGTTGTCTAAAGTAATTTGTTTTGTAACCGCCCCCCCCAACATATACCCTCACAATTTTTAACACACATATAAGAATACTGGAAGCTTTATTCTCAAGCATGTTCACGCAGTTAATGCTGTAACAGTGAAGGTTTTTAATGTTACAGTATTAGCTCAGCTAATGTGCTATTTTCCAGAAATTTCTGGACAATTTTTAGTTCCAACAAAATCCAGATTATTAAGAACCACCTAACAAAAAGATTCTCTTCTTTTTCTAGTTTAACAGCACTACATGACCATGCTATTCCATCACTATTTCTCAACAAATTTTGGAAGGCAGTATTCGAAATACATACACTGGGAAAACACTAAGAGTAGGGGTTTTTTTACTAGCAACCTAATTTTCATTTAAGCAAAAGTCACAATGCTGAAGTCTTCCTATGGTTTTCGCTCACCACTCGAGAGAGTTTTTAATACAGATTATTTTTCCTCAAAGCAGTTCTGTGATCTGCATTGTCTTTCCAATTCATTTGTTCCCAAGCACGTCTGGAACCAGCTTCAGTAAGATTTTTGAGAGACTAATCTTTAATCACGCTTCAATTACTCTAAGTGTAAAACATCTCTGCTGTATATAGTTACATAAACTTGCTAAATCTTTTGCTGAAGTATTTTATCTATTCCACAGCATTTAAAGTTAAAAACTAAGGATTTCTGGAATTACAAAGGGTCTTGGATTATGAATCCAAGAGTCAATCACTCCTTTACTTCTGCTAACCTTGTATTTGGTGCCACCTAACATTTACTAGTTTCAAGAAGGAATTGGAGAGTACATTCGGCCCAAATGGCTCATAAGACATAATGTTCAACAAAAATTTGTAACAGCAATATGTGATGATTCTCACATGAACAAGAACTAAAGCATATCAGATCACAAACTCCAACCCAGGGCTATGTTTCATTCTGTAGGTAGCTATCAATTCAGCTCAGACGTTTGTTCTGAACCACTGGAATATCACACGTGAACACACAAATATTTGACCCCATCCCTTTATGTTAATATGCCTCAGGTAACAGTTCTGGATTATCTTTGTGACTTCTTGTAGTTGGATTAAAGTCAACTCCATTTGCTATTTAGTTCAAACCCAAACCCAACTGATTTTAGTGGAAAGTAACTTCTTCACAGTCAAAACTTTCTGCATTGCAGAAGCCATAGAATGAAGTACCCAAGACATTATTCCCCCAAATTAACTTTAATTATACATACTGAACTAACAGTTGCTTCTGGTAAAACTTGCTGTAGCAGATTTTCAGATTTCTATTTAATCTAATAGATAATCAATAGCTAAGTAGCTTTTAAAACCAATAATTACAGATTATATTGTTAGGTTTGTTTAAGTTACAAAATTTAAGTTACCTAACACAGCAGAGCAACATAGGAGAATTCACAAAGCTAAGTCAACTCTTCAGTGACTCAGCTACAAATTCTTCTACGGATGTAACAAGACAGTCTAGTATATAGCTTCATTCATAAATTTCAATGTAAATATTTTCTTACAAATATTAGGAAAGCACTGTCTTTTAAGGTTGCTGCTTCCTAAGTGGAAGTGACCTGGGACACTGGTGTTCGGACAGATGAAACAGTAATTGAGAAACATGCTCTTTCATAGTTACACACACAAACCTGGGTGAAATGTCTTTTTTTACTGGTCATCTTACTATGTAGGATTGAACAAACATCCCCATAGCAGGACATATGTGTGCAACTACATTATGACAAATGTACTACAGTTTTTTCAAAGTGAAAATGAGAATTAAATAGTATCAGGTACATCCTCAGACTACCAACTGTCCCTAGCTCTGCCACTTTCCCACAAATTCCTATTTTCATTTCAAAATTAATAAACACCAGAACACACTTATGGTGAAACTGTGTCATCCTCAAAGATACCACAAAACTCTGCTGAAACGTTTGTTTTTCAACACCTGTCTGTAAAAGCATTTTGGAGGGAACTAAAAATAGACTACAGTTTCTTAGGAACATTCAGCAGTGAAAAAAAACCGAATTCTTTTTTCCTACAGAGGTTTTCTTTATCACAGCAAAGTCACAGACATTATTCTGCAGCTTTGGATGAAAAGCTCAGTTCAGCAAAGACACAAGATTTTCTCTGACATCTGCATAGTTACATACATCCATTTTTCATGTCCTCGAGGATATTTTTTTCTCTTCACAACCAGAAATTCCACAAAAACGCAAGAAATAACCAAGCGCAACATATACATCCTCTTGTTGTGAATAACTCCCATTAAAGGCCCCACAGAACATTTATTGAGGAGGAAGGGAAAGCCCCAAGTTGTCAAAGTTTCTTTTCCAGGTCACTCACCTTAGGTAACTCCCACTCTGATCGGGAACCATCAGCACTGTAGTAGTATGGTCTACCTTGTTCATCTGCGTGTTTTATCCACTGTAGAAAGAAATGTGGTGATTGGAAATGTAATCAGAGTGGCAGTCGTAACATAGTAAGTCTCTGGCAATTGGGATTTAAAGTTAATTTTTAATGAAGTGCCATCCATTTCAGCAGTGTCTAGTGCACAGCCTCCGTTAACTAATCAAGGTTAGTCAACAACGCCAGCAACACAGTTTTGAGATTCCTGAATTGGGTTCACTAGTATTTTTTTTCCTTCTGTAACTCCTCAGAAAACAGTCCTGCAATATCACACACGAGATTGTGACAAACAGATATTTTTGGAGATGGCAGATCTTGCTGTTCTCAATGTTACGGTGTCAGTTTACGGAGGCACAGTCTTTGCATCAGATCTGTGTAAGGATTTTATACATAAAATTAAAGAATTACAAGAAGCTCAACCGGCAACTGCTGATAATTTAAGACACAATCGCACTTGAACAACTCTGTTTTTAAAACGTCAATAGGAACATGAGATGTAGTTCCTAAATAAATCATGAAGACGACAGTATAATTTCTGAAACCTCTATAAGCAGCTCCTACAATGAAAGGGGTAGAACTGACAACTGCGAGTAGGTATGCAGAAAGGAAAGAACCATAATGAGCAAAAGTCTACAAGACGACGCACAGAAACACTCATGGCAAAGCTCTTAAGTGAAGCAGGTTTCACAAAAGTGATAGCAAACGCTGTTTTCTATCAATCCCAGTGCAATTTAAAGAAAAAGTTTGTGTATTTGCCATAACATAGGCATGCGCTCTACAGATGTTTAACAGAAAGAGATTAAGCAGGAAAAAATTCCAAAACTGACATAAAACTCAATTATTTAAAAACTTCTTTCAAAAAAACCTTGCATACATCAACCAGAGAAGAGGTGGTGTTATAATACCAAACACTGACCACTGTTTCAATGAACACTTTTTGAAGTCAAAAAAACTAAAATGCAACTTCAGTGAACAATTACAAAAATGGACTGCTTTACAAATATAAGCAAATACTGTCATTTATCCTACTTGGGAGAAATTTTTATGACGTGCCCAGAATCACACTGAGTTGTCAGTAGCAATTACATACTTAGAACAGAACTTAAATCTGCTGATACGGCTGTAGTCTAATTAAGAAGTTTGTCTACATCTGAAAGCAGCAGTGAAAAATCTCTAGTAAAGTAAAAGATGAAACTGATAAACCAGCATTATTTTCAGTTCGAAATCATCCTAACTGAAAGGCCTATACAGACAAGGGCAGCTCTTAACAGGCAGTAAGAAAAACATTATACTGGTATGGAGTTCATTACTGAAGTGTAACCAAGAGGATGGGGAAGGCATGAATTTAAAAAGTTATACATATATTCATTTAATATAATCTGATACCCAACTGGAAATAAGAAAGCTTTTTTTAAATAGTAAAGAACATACATAAGGAAAAGTCAGTTCAGTTGCTAAAGTTTCACGCATATTTAAAAACCAAAAGGAGATACTGCTGAGGTATGCTCTTCACATCTAGAAACGAAATCTGCATTTCTAACAGTGAATTAGTGGAAAAGATTTAGAACACGCAACGAGAAGAAGGAAAAAGTACCTTTTCATTAGTATAGTCATTGGTATATAAGGTTTGACCATGTTCATCCAACTCTTCTGACCAACCCTTTGGAGGAGAACCATACTGACTATCTGACTGGCTGTAACAAGAACTGTGGTCGTTTTCTTCTGATGAAAGATGCTACAAGTAGTCAGAAACATACAAGGCAGTTTTGAGAATGAAAGTGCTTTAAAATCTGAAAGATCAAAGATTATTTGACTAGAAAGAGAATAGTAATAAATTCAGGGAGTTCACATTAATATATCTTACATCAGAGAATAAGAGATGCATTTTTACAGTACAGAAATATTCGATAATCGCTAGGCAATTCAAAGTATTTTCAGAACAATTTCAGCTACTCAAATTTAAACTCCGATTTTTTTGCCAATCTAAGTTTTATTTCCACAAATTTACTTTACTGAACGATGAAGAGTTACCTTTAGTAACCCACATTGCCTCCAAAAACTTGGCAGACCTGCTACCTTGGTTTTCTGGCAACATCCCAACTTTCATATCTAAATCCTTTTCTTCCCTTCCCAAATAGTATCTGGAAACACAATAATCATTAGGACAACTTGAAACTCCAGTTTCATAGGTCCTAGCACTTTACGGTACCGTGCAACGCATCCTACAATATTAGGAATTTCCATTCTTCTCCTTCCAACTCTGGTGCGTGTGACAAAGAGCAATGCAAAAACAAGGCTTTCTACCAGGCACAGCTAGCTGAGGTGTAAGATTATAATTGACCTCCACCTTCAGAAAATAATGTAAGGAATAAATTCGACGTGTAAAGTAGAAAAAAGATTTTGCACACACACATTAAACAATCGCTGTTCCCTTGTACACCTGGTTCATCTCCTTGCTAAGGTATTGTAGTATTATTCAAAGCATCCATCCCATACACCAAAGAAAAAAATCTGCCTGCATTCATCTCCCACAACAATATCTCCGTGCCACAGTCTCCCGAGGAACTCGGGGCAGGTTTCCTTTCACAATCTCTTGGATCCTTGGCTAACAGGAGGCATAGCACTTCAGGAGGGAACACAACCTGCTATTCAGAAATGATAATAGTTAAATATTGACTAAGGTTCTATAACACAAGCATAAGGGTTTTGAGGAAAACTATAAAGCAGGAGACAGGCAGAATTTCAATTTTAAACTAGAAAAAAAACCTCTCCTGAAAAACTGAAATCTTACCAAAAAATATCCAGGCATCAGAAACTCACCAGTTTTTAAAAGTCAATGCTTTCAGAGACTACGTATTTATGACATTTTCAAATGATTATTACACAGGTTTTTGGTGTTACCTTTCCGAGTGCCTCACCACTTGTGTGACACAAACTCCCTACACTGACACGAGCCAGCTTACCAAGCACAGCAAAACCCATTGGAAATTTTAATGTCTATTAATAAAGTAACACAAAAAAAAAAAATGTAAGTGTCCTCCACAGCCTACAGGATACAAACATGTAAACTATGGATTAAACAATGCTACCTCTCTTGCATGTAACATGAAATTCTGAGGTGCTAATTTCTAACCACTGTGGGAAAAATGTCTTCAGTCCCATTTTTACACTTGAAGAATTAAGACTGAGGAGTTGATAGGAGTGCTATTGGCCCTACCTGAACTACTGTTTTATAAGATAGTTACACTGTAGAAAAGTATTTAAGTTCACATTATGTTTTAATGGTTAAATATTAAGTTCATTGACATATGTCCAAGGTCTACTACTTTGAACATATTTCTTATATTAACGGGAATTATGGCTGAATAACAATGCATTTGTATTTGCCTCTTCCAAGCAACTACTGATACTGAGGACACTGTACACATGTAAAACTAAACAGAAGTCTTAAAAATGAAAATTCTCCTGGGAAAAAAACTGTTGTTCAGCAAGAATGACTGCGAACGTGTCTGCCTGTAAGGTGCCCATATAATAATAGTCTTGATGCTTCGAGGCTTAACTAAACTCATGTACCTTTGCAGACCTAAACTTAAATGAAATTGCCAAGTCATTACTGAGTTTACCAAGCCAAGGCATTCCTTGTGCCTCAGCTAGCAGGAACAACCGCTAAAGCTGCATCAACAGGGGTCAGAGAACACTAGCCAAACCGTTTTCTATTTAACTATCAACACTTTTTCAGTATTAACTGCCTCTACACTTTTTACATATCGCCCACGCTTCTTCTCAGAGTCCCATCCTAAATTATACCATACCACATTTAAATAAAGCCATCTTAAGCAGACAGCTGCCCAACCTTACACCTTGTAAGAACTTTGGTGTGACACTATAGGGAACTACAGGAAAGGTCGCTGACACCACCACTTCTACTGTCCTTCTTGGCGTTTTGCCATTTACATGGAAGATTCTTGAGGGCAGAGACCAGTTCATCACCACGCATTCAATAAAAGAAGGAACAGTTACAGTCTCTCTTCTCTCACTTAACCAGTCTAGTTTTGAGAATTACTACTACCTCTAAAATTCAAAACAATAAGAAAGAATACTGACTAATAAAGAAGCTAGCATCTCTTTACTACCCTTTGTTAACTTTGAAACAAAAAAAAAAAACAGAGAATGACATTGCATCTTGGCCACATGTTTTAAATGCAGTTTGCAATTTAAATAAAATCCTGTTGCTTTTCTACAGCTTGCTGGTTAATTTGTTGGTCTCTACATCACATTCTGGTCTCCCAGCTAGGTATTAGAGGTTTGCCTTTCTCTGAAATGACGACATCTCTTTCCTTTTACAGTCCACCTTAATTAAATCTCTTTATTATCTGCCATATTGCTCCCAGTTACTGTTAAGCACTCCTTCCTCAAATACACTAACAAGTCACTACCTCTGATAAATTTTATCTGTAATTCCAAAATCTTCTTACACTTTCTAGAGTCCCTGTCAACAGGGCTTTACTGCTTCCCCCACCCCATCTAAATAACTGTCATAACCTACAATTCTTTTCTTTTTGCCATATCCGTTACCAAGTTCTTTCACAAATTAGGTACAATTTTGCCCCTTCTTAATTATCCAATAAAGTTCAATTTCCTAATCACAAAGTTCCAAGAGCAACTATAAGCTATTTCATGTTCTAATACATTACAGACACATTAGAATATATGAACATTCACAGATCTTATTTTTTACGTCACCTTGCCATTTTGTTACCTAATACAATACAAGCTGCTCTGAAGACAAACGAGTAGAGATATAACTAGCATTTAACCTTCCTGTATATGCTCTTTTATTACTAAATCTGAAGGGAATGACCATAACTAAAACTAGTGAATAAGGGCAACTTCATTATAATAAAATTAAATCTGGTTTTGATATTTATTAGGACATACTTGCTCTAAGTCTTCATAATCAGACAAAATTTGGGATATCCTATATTTCTCTGTAACTTCGGCTTGGATGTCAATCTTTACGCGAAGTATTTTAGTTCAAGTACTCAGAGGTCATAAATGAAAATGTGAATGTGAACAATGGAGTGTGAAGTACACTCCCAAATGCAGAACGGGGGAGGGTGCAGCAGCTTCAAAATCAACACACAACTGCTGGAAAGCACACAAACATGACCTTGCAACATGTATCTCCCTAGACTCAAACTTTGATAACCCAGAGAGGACACAAATTACTTAAAGAACTTGTGCTACTGGAAATATAAACTTGTGTCTAGTTAAAAATTAATCAAAACATGCATCATCCATTGGTCTTACAAAGACTGAAAACTTGATCGATGTAACTGTCTGATGGCTCATCTGTGATACCTCAGGCATCACAAATGAACAGAAGGACTGAGCTGAACTAAGTTATAGGCAATAAAAAAAAAAAAAATTTAACCATGCAGTGAAGTCATGGTACAGAGGTACAAGTAAGAGTCAGAGGGATCATTTCCAGATGGGGAGGGAGAAAGAATTACTGGAAGTCCTTCCATGAAAAGAAGGAAGAATGATGGCAACAGAAAACCAGTTACCCTTACTACAAGGAGAGTTACTAGTCAAAAAAGCAACCACCTTATCCAGACTAAAAACAGAGTCCTATCCAGCAAAAGGACAGTCAGTGAGAAATTAATAGGCCATTGCGAGATACCAAACAGCCAGCCACAAACATTTCAGCAGTTTACCTGTTGCTGGCACTAGCTTGTGGCAAGAAAAATTGTGCAGGTGTCACAGCTGCTACAAAGGCCATTGCCAAAGGCAATCATGGTCCCTTTCACCTTTCTCTCCTGTTTCTGGCCCTGCTGTCCCCGAGGTAGACTGCTACAACAGGGCTTCCAGCAGTCTAAAATTTTTGAGCAGTCTACTATTAAATTTTAAAACTAAACATTGTAATAGGCTCAGGAAGAAATCCACCTGAACTATACATATTTGAAAAGGGTATATTAATGTGAAATATGTAGAACATTTCTTGATAAATGTTTGCTTTTTCTTTCCGTCTGGAAACTGATTAACCTCAGTACTGTTTGAACACAAGCACTATTTTAAGCATATTTAAATAGTAATATCCATCTCCCAGCTATTTCTTTGCTTTATCTGAACCACTGCAGTTCAGATAAACACACACCACTGTCTGGCTCTCCCTAGCAACTGGCTGCACAGAATGTATCTGCACCTCAAATATTAGCCCAGATCATCTTTTAACATAAATAGCTACATGGTAAGCTTCAACTCTCTTAAGCAAGGTCTGCAGCACAGCTTCACATAATGACAAAAATCCACTGAAATATCTAAAGAATACGTTTATGCATGAATGTAATCTAGCCAAAAGCTCCTACGGCTAACTGCCAAAAGCTGGGGTGGATTTCCTCCCCTCATCAGCATTTGCTACCCTTGGAACTGGACACTTGGTCCAAGGGAGAGCTTCTGGCATGGTAATTTTAATGGTCTTGCCTTCTGTTCTCTAGGATATCATTCACAGAATGAAGAAAAGGATTTTCTCAAAGTTAACACAATTTGACAACAAAATATAGCTCCTTTAACTGCCCTTTCTCCTAGTTTATTCTACAGCTGCCTAAGGCAGAAATCATTGACAAGTGTGCAGATTCAAATCTCCTAGGCAAATGATTAAATAAAATGCTGCAACAAGTTACCCACCTAAACTTGCTTTTTATATTCACTATGATTATTCCACCTCTAAGAACTCACAAATTAAATAAAATTCGAGTTTGAACAGTCACATATAACCCTTCAAAAAAATAAACATTTTAAAAGCATTGTAGACTATATAAAATTATTAAAAGTACGTATAAATCTAACCATGAAAATAAAAATCAATATATTTTAATTTGATAGAAGCTTCAATTATGGCAGTATTTTTGATGCGGGCGGAAGGTGCTGTGGAACTCCATTAAGTCTGGTTTTGACTCCAGAACTCTGGAATTCTCTACATCCATCTTTATCTCTAAATCCATCTCAATTCCTCTCTACTGAAATATTTTCCTTTATAGGAAAAACATCTCATTTAAATTTACTGCCATGGCATTAACCAAGCAGTAGCAAACACCTGTATAGCCCCATCTTTGTTTCACTGTGTATTTAACTGATATTGACAAAAAAAAATAATGCGCCTTGCCTCTTTCAATGCACCCCCATAAATTCTACTTCTAGAAGCGCTGTCACACTCTTCCTGCTTTCCCCTCTTCTTACCCAAAAATGTTCCCAATACACCGGGAAAGAGAACACACTCCATGTCAGAGAAGTTACAACAGTTGTCTCATTCTGTTATCATTTATAGTCATATTAGTTTCAAAATACCTTAGCTTTCTTTTACCTCTAAAAGAAAAGCTGCAATACATGCAGAGGGACTGTAAGGCATTTTTACCACTTACTGCTCTTGTACAAAGCTCATGTACACATTCTTACACATCGAAGGAACTGAAGAGCTAAATTTACCAAGACACATGACCGAAAAGACAAAACGAAGACCGTCCTTGACACCTTGAAACCCAGTGATACTGAATTCCGTAGCAAAACAGCATTTACATGCATTACAATCTCATTGCTCGTGATCTCGGAAGAAACTACCTCATGATCTGCATGGCTCTGAGAATCCCCTTTATTAATGCTTGCATCTCGGGCCCACCGCGGAGGTTTCCAGGTTCGCTCCTGTGATCCTCTGTTGTAGTAATAACAGCGTCCTGTTGTATCTTTATGGGTTTCCCATTCCCCATTTATTTGGACCGGAGCACTTGTAGGCAGTGGTGGAAGTGCAGACTGAGATATTTTCAGTTCTTGTAAATTAGCATAAACTGGTGAATCAGGCCTCCCTTGGCTTGGTGGAGTAGTTGGCTATTGAGAGAAAAAATGTATTGTTAAAGAGCAAACAAATTTTAGAATGCTCCCTTATAAATCAGAATATATTACAGCAGTGAAACAAACCAACAAACTCCCTTTTCTTTCTTGTTGAATATAAAAGCACAAAGGACAGCCACAAGATGCTGGGGCGTGAAAATGTCACATTGTTAACTATAAGGTAAATGTCACAAGCTATATTTATTTAATACTAAAAAAAATTTAGCATTTCTCCAGATGACAGCTGATAATTACATATCACAGTGGATTTGAAATACACTGGAATCAAAGTAATTATATGCTTGCCTTGTTGAAAAACTTCAGCTTTCCAGCTCAAGTATTGCTCCAGAAGTTAAAGTAGCATGATCTTGTTCAAAACAAAACGCAGCATTTCTAAGATGCCACTTGTTAGGCAAAGATGGTTCCCCAACCTTTCCCCCTCACTGCTAATACAGGTGATGGCAAATGTAACACAGGCCTTCTCAGCAAGATCTAAACACATAGCGCAGTTGGAAAGATGAGCACAGTGTTTTGACTAAGAAACTCTGGAGAACACCTGGATGGTTTACCTGCACACCTTTCCAAACAGATGCTTACTCAAAAATATTTTAGGTAATATCACTGCGTGTTCCAAATTACCACTCCCTTTTCACAGAAATTATGTGGATATTCTTTCCTATCCAACTAATTTTATTCACACAAGTAGAACAACAAATATCTACAAGAAAACAAAACTCTAATGAGAATTTCTCATTAATAGTTTGCTAGCACAAAGGTCAGCAGAAAGCATGGTTAAAAGTCCATGGCACTCACTGAAACCATGAGTACTTTCAAACAAGGCACCAAAGTGTTTAAGAAATGCTGTTAAAATTGAGCATCTGGAAGTGTATAACGCAAATATATAAAACACACCACGCAGAATGTAAGAGCATGTGTTTTTTCACAAGAGGTGTGATTATGAGATTGTGAAAACAGCTTGTTATTAAACCAAATGGAATAGTTTCCTGGTAATGCACTGCCATCTCTGTGTTTTAGGGCACATCATTTAGGCAAGGAACTATACCATTTACACCATCCCTTCCCTCTGCTCAGTTTTAACTCGGAAGCTTTGCTGGAGGCAAGTCCTTGTGCCTCTTGTTGCATCTTTCACAGGAAAAAAAATAACACACTGCATTACATAAAAGACCTTTTATAATGTACTTTTAGACACTAAAATCATAATCTGCTAATCTAAGCCACATCTAATCATAAATGATTGGTGTTTGCTCAAGCAAGACAGCATATCATACCACACAATCAGATATAAACTGATTGCACCACAGCTAGAACCAAATATGGGCAGTATCTACAACCAAAAGGGGAAACAGCTAGAGAGGAACTTAATGAGATTAAAACGGGCATGGACTTGTTTTGTGTGCCTTTAGCAGAGAAAACACAGCTCATTCGATCCAGCAAGTACAGTATGTTTAAGGCAAACCACAAGGCGCGGGGGGAATTGCAGTACTAGAAAAATCAGAGAGCCAAAACCAATTAGTATCCTCCTGTACCTAGTTCAGAGGAAAAACAAGTCTGTTACAAAACTTGATGAAGAGTAAAAGACTGGTTTTCTACTAAGTATCCAAGTCTCCCATCCCCCCACCTTTTTCTTTCACAGGGGCAGAATGGCTGCCTTCAGTAATGCTGCTCCCGAGAGCACTAACAGCATACAGAAGGCTATTATGAACAAAGCATCACCCCGCTGTCTTCAGGGACACACTCGACTCCCCGCATCCTGGGAGAGTAACCTGGACCAGCTCCCAGGTGCCGCTCACACCTCGCCGAGGCCGCCTCGCTCAAGAACAGTTTCTGCCCGGCTGCTGTGGTGGAGGGTCGAGCCTTGCACAACACCCCCGTCCCTGCAGCACCGCTCCTACGCGCCAGACAGTGAGAAGGCTCTGCTGGCTGGCCTGCATCTGCCAGTTGCATTTTTGTTTTAATTAAAACAATGAAGTGCCATTATTAAAAGAACAGTTCATAGAATCATAGAAGCATTAAAGTTGGAAAAGACCTCCAAGATCATGAAGTCCAACCATCAACCCAACACCACCACGCCTGCTAAACAATGTCCTGAAAGTTCTGCGTATTAATAAACGTTTTCCAAACAGAAAGCCTATGACATAGAATGCTTGATACAGTTCTTAGAACATTTTCTCAAGCAACACATAGGAATACGGCTCCGGGGTTTCACACTGAGGTTTTCAACACTTTCAGCATTATAACCAGAATAACTCCAGATGAAGCTGCAGCAAATGTTTGTGCTAAGCCAATACTGGAAGCTCACAGCCAACGCACTGCCACATAACTTGGGCAGCATACTAGTTAAGTTCAAAACAGTAACATGGTATGAAAGCGTAACAAAGAGTTTTCTTCCAAACGCTTAGTACTTCCAAACTCAATACACCAATTTCTGGTTTTCAAGGCAAAGCCAGAACTTCTGTCCTCAACAACAAACAAGACAGCTAATTGTCCTGCCAACCAAGCCTCCAGCCACTTCCACTGCCTGTTGCTCTCTCTTCCAACAGATTTTTCAGGGAGAACTGCAAGATTTTTGAGATACACCTCTAAGTTACTGCTTTCAGTGAAGCATAGTAAAAATGCAAAGCCATCAATCTAACTACAACACACAGCTTAGCTCACACATATGTCTCTGAGGGATACAACCTTCCTACCAGGAGCTATTTTAAATAACCACGTAGCATACACTAATACTTCCTCATACCTCGAGCCACCCAGTAAGGTATTTTGTTGTCTCTACAATAATGCTCAGTTCAACAGCACCCAGACTTATCAAGGCTAACTTTGCGAAGAATTTCTCATTTAATCGATGAGAAAGCAGCTTTTAGAAAGCTCAAAATTTCCTGAAGTTAACCCTGGTGTACTTTAGGAAGGCCAGTCCTCTCCCCGGACCCTGGGAAGCGGAGGCCTGCGGCGAGGCAGGTCCCACTGCACAGTCCTGCAGAGCTCCCACGCCCCGCACCGCCTTGCAGGTTCAGGGCAGATGACTGCTTTGAGTTCAAGACTGTATTCTGCAAAAATCTTTCATAGATTCAAGCAAAAAACATACTATTTTAAATGTATTCCTTTCATTTACCAAACCCATTACTCATCATCAATGTATAAATCCAAACAGATAAAGCACTACCTAGATCAAAATAGTTTCTGACCACTTCCATGGCTGTTTTCCCAAAACCAGACATAAGGGAAACAAATACGCACTAAATACTAAGCAGCTCTGCATGTACATGAGGACTTCCAGCCAAAACTTCATTCCCTGAGCTTTGGTTTTGCACTAACAAGCTCCAAATGCTCATAAACATGGAATTCAAACTACCGAAGGAGATGCCTTGTCTTCTCATTATCAGCATCACAAGAACATGTCCTTCAACATGCCCACGCACGCACACACAAAATGCCTTATACTCAAAACATTTCAACATTCATTTGCTGTTTGATATGGATTTCAGACTTTTTTGTGTTGCTTTCTCCTGCTAAGAACAGTGAAGGACTTTTGCTAGAAAAGTGATAAAGAAAAATTAGAAAGCAGAAATACTTCGACAATGTCACAACTTGAATGAAAACTGTACAGCCCTTTAAGCAGTATGACAATTTCATGAATAGAAGCACCTCTCCCTGATCTCAGCAATGCTCAGTATTCTAACACTTTAGAAGTCTGACATCTTTAAGTTGTCACATGGAGAAGTCTGCTAGCAGTAAATCCTTGCAAATTGATACGGAAGAGTTTTGTGCAGGCAGGACAAAGTCTCCAGGATCAACACGCAACATTCTTCAAATAAGGACTGTACACACAGCTTTTTTCAGACCATGGTTTTTACACAGACATAGTAGGAAGCAGATACATGCCTTTAAATAAAACAACCTGTTAATCATTTATGAATGAACAGTCAACATCTTCAACAAAGGCCGCAGATACACCATCAGGCCTCTGAACACTTGAACTCAGTGCAATGAAAAGCAAACTTACTATACTTCACAAGGTACTTTTCATTACCAAAATGCATATCAGCTTCTCAGAGGATCCCTTAAATTTTAATGTTATCGTATACAAATGGTTTTTTTTCAGATGGCAGTGTTTAAGCATTCAAAATTGAAGCAAACTTAAACAAAAAGGTTCAGTGCACTCCAGGGAAGACTGCAGTTCTGGGAGAAGCAAGGAATACAGATATCATCCCTATGCATCAACTAAAAATGCTTTTGGTTTATTTTCATGCAATGAGAACATACTGCATTGAGGATGCCAGCAATTAAAAGACAGAAAACAGTTTCCTTGAAACCAGCAATTATCTTTTTCCTGTTACAGCACTTAAATCCAAGACAAAAACTTGTAGAACGTAACAACTGCATAAAGAATGACTGCAACGCTAGCCTGCAATACACGACCTACCACATTTTCTCTCCTTTACAGACAAATTGCTTTAGCTGTGCCTCTGTTTGCAGCTTTTCTTCGTGTTATAAACTTGAAATTAAAGGCTTCCATTTCAGTAGCAACATTTGGATTGCTGAAGCTAGCTGCTAAAAGTGAAAAAAGAAAATTTTTAAAAAAGCAAATCTCATCTTATTCTTTCTAAAGCGACAAGCCACAGATCGCTCATGCGAAAGAGCAGCATTACACTGAAGTGAGGGAACAGCAGCTCTTTGCAGCAGCAAGCCAAAGAAAGGAGAACAGGCACATCCCACAGCATCCCGAGACAGGGAGCGAAACATCCCAGTTCCCTCAACAACTGAGCTTCTTGCCAAGGAATTGCCACTGTCCTTTTAGGAAGGTCTGGGACTTCAATACCAGCTTTATTCAACAGGAACAATATAAAAGAAATCTCAAAAACCCTACAGTTTCATTTTCACGAAGCGACAGCTTCAACTGGAATAATTAGCTCATCTCCTTCCTCTTTCTGCTCTTGGCTTATGTTTTCACAAACATCTTCTGGACCCTACTTTCTAACATTCAGGCATGTTCAAGGGCGATTTTTCAGCAAGTCCTCTACTACCTCTGAGGTGAAGACTGCAAACTAGTTTAACAAGACAAATTGAAATGGAAACCCAGTCAATTTTTTATATGCTAACCTTCTCCAACTTTAACTGGATAATTCACTCTAAGTTTAAGGAATGCATAAAAAGATGACAGTAAATATTATATGCCTGGTAACAGACAGCTATAAGTTTCAGACAAGCTATAGTAGTGCAAATATTATTTAACTGCACTGAAGTTCTCATGTTCAGTTGATTTGCCATTATAAAGTGATAAGAAAAAAACAAATGACATTGCAAAGCAATGCAGAATTAAAATCACCCCATACAAATCATTCAAATGTGTTTGCCTAGTAAAGGCCATTCAACAGTTAAATGTTTAAAGTGACCCATTTAAAAATGAAACAGATACACCTGAAGTAATTCTTTTTAAGTGGCTAGCCAATAACTTTCCATCAGAATGAGAACAGTAAAATAAAGCATCTGATATACTTTTGCCAATTCTATCTTTCAGTCAATTTTGCATCTTACTAACACTGAATTACAGGCTGAGATGCTACTTTCTTGTATTTCTGGAGATATTTACATGCAATTAATTTTAATATATCAATATTTGGTTTATGAAACTTCATTATGAAACAAAGAGTCTTCGTACATAGGACATAGTGTTCTGCCAGAATGCACTAGTGTTATTTTAGCCATTTAAGTTCCCTTCTGTTTTAGCTCTCCCATAACACACACAAAAAAAAAAATCCCAAAGTTGCCAAAAATAGAAGTCTTTATCTGGCAATATTGTAATGCCTTATCAATCAAAAAAATTAAAATCTAGATGTGTAGCAAAAAGCCTCTAAAGCTAAATACAATCCTTTTTCTTGGTATCCCAGAACTTACTTCAATTATTTCCACACTCATCAATTCATTAAACTGTACTGCAAAACTCCTGGAGCATAGAAAGCCAAGAGGTAGCTTCTTCCACCACATTCAGAAGCACTTTGGAAGAGACAAGGCCAGTGGCTGCAGCAGGAGGGCTCGCTGGTACGCCATGGCCTGCTACGGAGGGGAGCAGCTGGCTGTGGCTGAGTCCCAGCGACAACGCTCCCAGATCATCCATCGTAAGTCACCAATGAAATAAAAAAAAAAAAAAAAAAAAA
>Ga0065711_1037441_pt1 | contig 19835 bp, 15 predicted proteins | sample Hoacrofraction12_FD_59098 | JGI IMG/M metagenome (GOLD analysis project Ga0065711, IMG submission 59098) | Hoatzin crop microbial communities from Cojedes, Venezuela - Epithelial fraction 12 v2 (version 2) | ecosystem: Host-associated > Birds > Digestive system > Esophagus > Crop | place... | reverse complement strand
TTTTTTTTTTTTTTTTTTTTTTTTTATAATGTAAATAAGCAGTGGTATGATGGGGCAAAGTCAAACTTCCTAACATGATTATTGCCTCCAGTTGCCAACCTGGAGGTATGTGTATCTGCAATACTGGCAGCTGGGGGAATTGGGTCTCAAGTATTGTGAAAGGGGAATCTACCCCTTCTTGTATGGCCTCTTCCCTCCCTGCGGCGTTACCTGCCTGTGGGTGACTCAGACTGACGGCGCTCAGTGGGGTGACAGCAGTGCCTGCTGATGGCAGTCCCTGTCGTGGGTGTCCTTGCTGGTGTGCTTCCTTTCCCACTCCACTTGCTGAGAAACAGGGGAGCCTTCCTGCTCGGCAGGAGTCGTGATTGTTAAAGCAGTTCAGCTCTAACTTCATAGGTGTGTTCAATGTCCTCCTGCTCTGAGGTCAGACGAGCTGTTTTTGATATTATTTGTCTTAGAAACCCTCAAGTCTGTGATACTGTTTATCTGCAGAGGCAGTTGGAGCGGACTTGGTGTAGCTCCCAGTGCCGTGCTCATGGGCTGCCATAGCCCTTCACGCCAGCCCGCCCATGGGGATTTGGTTTGTGCTGCCCTGCCGAAGTATGCCCTCCCGTATCAGTACAGTGGGTTAACCTATTGCAAGCATTTGTTGCAGTATTTCATTTTTATGTTATCAGCCACCTGTATATCAATTCAGACTTGAGATTTGGGTTATTTTGTGAATATTTTGACCTCTGTGTGTGTGTGTGATTCTGTTTTCAGTTAAAGGAAGAAGTCTTCTGAAAAATAGTGAGTCATTTTAATTATGCTGTGTTCCTGAATATTTTTTTTTTTTTTCTGCAATGGGAGTTGGACACCTTAGTTCTTTTATTGTCCTATTCAAAGGACTTTAAATGTCATAGGATGGGAAATGAGCATTGGGATTGGTAGATGGATTTGAAATCATGGGCCACAATGTGTTCTTTTCTTCTGCTCTTTTTGCTCATATTTTGATTCATGCGATACAGCTTTTTAGTAAAAAGCCCTAAGTGTTTGTTTCTAGTCCCAGCTCCATAATATGAGGTTCTCATTCTCTACAGTTCTTAACAACTGCAAGATCTTTCTTGGGACGGATAAAAGTGTTGGTGAAAACAGAAATTTTGTTTCTTGTTCCTGAGAGCTAAGTTGGTTGCAGCTTCTGGACTTGCATGGTTCAAACCATGCAAGTCTAGCAGCTAGAGGGACAGAGGTATTGTAAATGTGAGTAGTGTTTACGTCCCCATCAAGCATAGGTTTGCAGTTGGTTATGTTTAGCTGAGTAGTTCTATAGGACTTGTGCTCATGGATACTTTTTCCATGTTGCTTTTAATATATCTTTGGTTGATGAAGGTTTGGGCTTCTGGAGGTTAGTGTTGCTGTTGGAACAGTGATGTTCCCTTCCCAGATCAAAACTGTTGCTTGCTTTTTTTCTCCTGGAGGAGGTGGGCAGGGAAGGCTTTTATAAGCCACCAGACAAGTCCTGAGGCTGTGGGAACTAAGGTCACTCGTGGAACTTTGTCTTGTGTGTTGCAATCAGCTTTTCAGCTGGGAGAGAAACTTACATTTATTGCTGTTGTGCTTCTGAAACAAAGATTGAAAGCACAGAGCTATTTACAAGTGAACTTGGAAGAATAGTTGGTTGGTTTCAGGAACTTCTCCCAGAAGAAGTCTATAAACAGAAGGAGGAAGAAAAGATGCACTAGCACTGGAGGAGGTTTTTGAAGATCCCGACTTGTGTACCCACACATCATCATTGGCTGTGACATCTGTGAGGTCTCAGACTGAGCCCCCGAGCAGCTTTTCCCACGGAAAGAGTGGCAAAAGCCCTTTGGAGCCAACCTGCTCTGCTAGGCTGCTTTCTCTCTCCCTCTTTCTCCTGCTCCCCTCTGCCCGCCCGGTTCTGCTACAGGTTGCCTCACATGAAGAAAAGCTTTTGGTCAGTCAAGTCTGCTGTAGTGGTCTTGTTCCCTTGATGTCAGTGGTGTTGCAGGTCCTTGCCTCCATTCTGAATTTCAGCTGTTGCATAGCTCACTTCAGATATACATGGACAACAGGGTTTAGTGTATCTGTGAGCTTAGCACTGTGAAAGGTCCTGCACTCTCTGGCTGTTGAACGTGCTTTGATGCTTTTGACTAATGGGAAGAATAAGAGAATAGCAACAGAATAGCTTTTTGCTCCTTAGAGATCTGCCATCATTTTCGTCTGTCCTCTATAGAGCAAAGGTATGTTCCAAGCTCCTAGAGGAGAGAGAGAATGTGCTATTGATTGCCTAGATTGCTTGTGTCGGTTTTATGCTGCTGCTGCTACTACTAGTATTTAGAAAATTGCCCCTCCTGGCTTTATGTTAACCCCCCTCGTGGACCTTATGCACATTGCTGTTCAGCAAATGTCCTGGCTGTGTGTTTTTACTGCCTTTGCCAGATTTACTGTTTTCAGAACAGTTTCCCACACGCGTACAGTAGCTGACCAAATGTGAATAGCTGTGTTAGGAATAAATAGGACTCATAAAATTCAAAGTTGTAAATAAATGTCTTTCTGGTTTTATGTCTCTTGCTTTACTGTCTGACCTGTAAATTCTGACTTGTCGTGTACTTGAGAAGCAAGAGGCCACTGAGGTGTTGAAACCATAGTGGTAGATAAAATATAATAGCAAAGAAAATGTAGATTTCCAGCTATGCTCCAGCTAATACAAACTGCTTTATTTTTCGGTATCTTACGTATTTGATGACAAGACACCGATTTTGTATATTGCAATGTAGTGGAAGATTTAATTAGCTCTTATAGCTCTTACTAGTTTAAAAGCATTCTGTTCTCACCTGTTACTAACAGAAAGAGAGGGCATGGATGTCAGTTCAAGGTGGCTGATGGTCTCTGAGCTCACACAGGAATAATACCGGGCAAAACGCTTACCTGTTCTTAAAGCATCCTCCCTCAGGCAGGTCTGTTCTCTTTTGTGTCTCCCATAAAGTATCAGTGGCTGCATTTTGTTGCTTGCTGGGCTGTAGGACATCCCTCTTTTGATGAATTTACATTCAGGTTGGTTTGTAAATCTGTCCAGGATTCCCTAATTCTTGGTCATCTAAATTAAGGAATTTCTGGGTAGGGGATTGCAGAGTGTCTTTGCAAAACCATGGTGGCAATGCTGGAGGTGCTGGCTCTGTAGCAGGCCCATGGTTGTTTTTTTTTGGGAGTAGAAGAGTATAATGTATTCATGCGTGTTCAGGAGGTCCGTGTATAACTGAATCCTGATGTTGGTGACTCCATTTGTAATCCTCTAGTTTGGTTTCCATCTGTGAAAAGTAGCTGTGGCTTGATATTTATTTACCTTTTTTTTATTTTCTTTAAGAGTCAGTCTAACATGGGTCAAGACTTGAAGTAATTACAATTTTACTGTCCAGAAGAAAGAACCATTGAACCATTGCTGACAAAAAAAAAAAAGTTTACAGATGCAGGGATTTTTTCTCCCCCCACCTTGCAAATGCGTTAGATAAGAAATTCAAGTAGAAGTAGGTCTGCTTAATACATGAGTGTTGCCAGAGTTAGCCATAGTAATGTTAGTGCCAACTGATCAAAGGAAGGACTTTGATATTTAGAAGGCAGGAGTGTAGATAAATTCACCGATAAAAATACTGTAGAATTTATTATTTTGGATGTTACTAAGCGTTAGTTTTAGAGAATGTACGTGTGGCTAACATTTGATGTGAGGAAGATGTGCTGAGTCAGAAAGAAGTAAATCGTAATTATAATTGCACATCTTTAAACAAGGCTGCAAGTGAATGACAGAAAATGGGGTGGATGTTGTTGTAAGGAGAATGGTAACTGTTTGTCTTTTTAGATACATAGTTTCCATAAAAGCTGGTGTAATGGTGGAACAGGAAAAGAATTCATCCTGACAGCTTTAGGAGCTTGCATGTTGAATAAGAAATGGGTCTGGCTGAAAAACAAATGCTGTGCTAGATTGGATGATGAAGCTCTTTTCAGTTTCCCAAAATAAAGATGTGTTTTAAAATACTGAGCTTTTACATGTCTGTGCATTGTTCTGTTCCTGAAGCTGCTCTATTCTCTGTCTGTGCTCAAGAAGGTGAGTGTATGAACTGCTTGCCCCAGCATTCCCATGCACTCCTCCCTGCACATGTGGGTGTTGAGCCAGGCTCCGGGTCTGGGCTCCAGCTCTGGTGCGGCGTGCCAGCAGCCCTCCGAGCCAGCTGCACTGCTGGGCTGATGAAGCTTTGCTTTGAGCGGGCTCGTTTGGTTCCCTCGGAGCATCTTTGGGATGCTCTGTAGATCTGGCTATCAGCATCTTTGCTGTCTGCAAAATAAAGAAATAATAAAGGCAGTGAAGAAGGCCTTAAATGTTAGTATCTTAAAGCGTGGGAAATTTTTTTTTTTTTTTCCTTAGCCCTTGTATGCCTACTGCATTTAAGTGTGGATTGCAACAGTTGATGGGATCCTTCTGGGTGCCTACCTAGCTTGTTCTCCTTATTTAGAGCTTCTATTTTCCATGCTTTATTTCCTTTGAGGCCTGTCTTGGCTGGCCTGGCTTGCTCCAGGACCTGTCATTGAAGAAGTGAAATTTTAAATGAGCTTGCTGCAGGAAGGAAGGAAAGATGAACGATTCCAGGAACACTCCAGACTTGCCACTGGACTTCACACCTAGCTCTCCATGCAGCAGTGCACACCGGCTGACTTCCAAATCAGCTGTGCTTACTTGTTTTCTTTGCCTTGGACTATCAGCTTCAGATATCAAGGAAAAGCTATGTGACTGAAGAGAAAATAAAAAGCATTCAGATTTCCCACACTTCTGTATCTGATTTCCTTGCCAGTGGCTGTCGCGTGAGATGTTGATACCGCTACACCCAGTCCTGCACAGTTGTGCCGGTGCTGGATGTACTCCAGCTCGTTGAAGGAAATATTATTCTTTTTATCCCTTCCCTGAGGGCAAAAGTCCTTCCGTGGTCCATTTAATTACTGCAGGTTATTGTGATTGAAATTTCCACTATAGCAATGGGTGCCAGGAATTGCGGTGTGGTTTCTGCTAGAGCCTGACCCTATGCTTACTGATTTTGCTGGTGTATTTGGGTTGGTCAGGAAGCCATTTCCCCCCCCTCCACTCTTAACAGCATAATTCTGTCAACAGAAGCCCAGGTGTAGTTGCGCTTATTCCAAGCATGAAAGTCCTCTTGGTGCTGTTGCTAATCCTGCTGCAGAGTCTTCTGCCAAAGTAAGCTGTGTCTTGGCTAGGCAATGGCCTTTACCGGTATGGCAAAAGTAAGCCATCAAACCCTTTCCAAGACCCTGAAGCAGGCACCCAGCACTTTCCCGGTGAGCGGATGAGATGGCATGGTGGTGTTGGGTGGATGGTTGGACTTGATGATCTTACAGGTCTTTTCCAACCTATAATTGTATGACTGCGGAGTGTGCTCCAGCCTGGCTGGAGTTTGTTAGCTGGAGTCTTAGCTTGAGAAGTGCTTCGCCATTGCAGCTGGGTGAAGTGTCATGAAGCGGCTGTAAAATCCCTGTAGCGGATCTGGGTGAAATTGTGGAATCTGCATCACAGCTTCTGAAAGTTCAGTTTGCATCTCCCTCGCCCTGAGCAGGTTGGGAGTAGAAGACCAGTCTGCTGAGATGGTTGTATGCAAGAGAGGTTTTACCCTGGAGAGGTATGCAGACTCCGCGGGGCTGGCAGGACGTGTTAGCCTCTGTTGTGTTGGCATTGTCATGGGCTTGCTGTTATCGGTTCCTGAGCTAGCCAGTCACGTCTAGACGGTGGTGTAACAATATACCGTAAATCATGCTCAGGATCTTTCCAGCCTTGCACAGGAAACCTGGGGCTCTGCACAAAGCAAATGTCCATAGGCGTAATCACAACAAGGCTGCGTTCCCGTGTGCTGTGATGGGTAATGAGTTCAGCGCCTACAGCATCTCAGCAGGTTATTGCGTGGAAGAAAGTTGAATATTTTTATTTTTGCACTGAGTCAGTAACTTCTTTCTGAAAGTTGGGACTTTGCAATTTACAGAAGTGGATTTACAAGTGAGGGGGATGGGTTGGGGACTCCAGCACCTTCATCCACTACTGTGGTATTGGTATTGCTCTGTTTTCCAGTGTAGTGTTACAGTGTGTCCCTAATTTCCAGAGAGAGATCAGGTCTGCAGCGGGTAGCCTGTACCTGCACTGGCATTGCCATTCCTTGATCTTGCGGGTCCTAGAAATGTCTTGTGGATTAGAAGAAGAGAAAACTTTTGCCCAACTGGTTTTCTAGTTAGTAAAAGATCTGTGATTTGGGTAATACTCAAAGTAATTTCATAATTAGCACAAAACTCCAGTGCTTTTTCTTTCTGTCTGAGTTGCAAACGTGACAGTGTAATCCACTTCTGCAGGAAAAATGACGTAAAAATGTGTTTTTTCTACTCTGATTCATCCTTCTTTCACATATGCCTAAAAGGTTTTGAAATCTGATAAGGGTTCAGGTCCTCTTTGGTGGCAGCAAACAATTGCAAATAATACAGCCATGTGTACGTGTGTTGACTTTTTGTTTACGCTTCTAAGCTCTCTTTGATCTTGTCGTGGCTTCTGGCAAGAGAAGCCATCAGCCCTTACTAGAGTGCTCTGATTTTTTTGGTGCACCCTGGCACGCCTGCCTTGACGGGAGGCTCTGCAGCATCCTTGGTGCAGGGACTGCTGCAGGGAACCCGTGCTGATACCGGCAGATTTCTGGAGACCGACATGGCAGAGGCCAAGAAGACTGTCCCAGCTGTCTGTGTTCCAGCACAGTTTTTTCTTACCACTTCTTGGTTTATTTTATCTGGTTTTCTGCTGCTCTCTTTATAAAAATCTGCAGCTTTGAGAAGGGAGAGTTTATTCCACAGCCCGTAAGTGTTTTCATGAGGTGTAGGACCCTATTGTCCCTTTGATGGGATCCCAGGTGGAATTTTCAAATTTCCTGTAATCCTGTTCTTGGGGAAACTCTTCTGATCTCCAGCAAAATCTCTTCTCCCTGCACACACTCCTTCCTTTTCTTACTTCTGTACCACTATGCAGTCCCTCCTGCTGCTCTAACACTGCCATAGGACCCCCTCATTCCCCCTTCTTTTTTGGGTTCCCTGTGCCACACATACTTTCCTGGCGAGGTAATTTTACAGGGGAGATAATGTCTCACCTTCGGTCTGTGGTGTGGCAAGTGCTGATTAAGACACTAAGCTCTAGTGACTTGACGATGTTCCAGTATTTGTACATAGGTTTGCACAAGTGCAATTCTCTGTGTGTGTGTACATTCCTTTATTTTTTAGTCTTCCTGGAAATAAATTATAAATGGCTTTCCAAGTAAAAATGGCTACATATTTATAATTTTTCCCCTCTTCTGTATGCCAAGTGTATCTTGGCTCTACCCAGCGACTTGATTAAAAATGTTAAAACACACTTACCAGTGTGCAATGGCTACATTTATAGCATCTGACTTGAATGTTTGTTTCATAGCCTGGGATGTAACAATCTGATTCTCAGACTGCTATTGACGTCAGTTTAATAGGAAAATTCAAACAGAACCTGTATTAGATTTTCACTATTAAGTTAACAGTAAAAACTTTCTGCAGATGCCTTACGTAGACAAGGCTGTTAACAGAAATATTACATTAATGAAAATCAGGCCTCCAGAAACACAAAGACTAGCTTATTTTTTTAAAATAAATAATTTTGTTTTTGGTGTTCTAGTTCACAAAAATATTTCATTTTTAATAGTGCTAGTGGTTTAGAAATGAAGTATTGGGATGAGGCAGCTCTTGGCCATTTGCGGTCATGTTGCAAATCTCCTAGCTTTTCCAGAGCAGGAGAGCCCTTCCAAAAGTCTTCATTTGATTGATTTCATTGCTCTTAACCTCAGATTTCCCTCTCAGTTTCTGTGGCACAGCATATTTATCAGTTCTTTCTTAACCTACTCAGTCATAGTGCTCACTGTGTTAAATTACAAGATACTGATATAACCAGAAAAACTCTGGAGGTACTAGCTCAGGTCAAGAAAACATCTGTTGGCGTTTGCACTACTTGTGGTGGTCAGTAGTCCCTGCCTTGAGGACTGTGCAGTGTCCTGTAAGCAGATGTTGTAGAGAGGAAATCATCTCATTGTCCTTTTAGAGGTGGATAAATTCTGATGTAGAGCAGGTAGGTGATTTGCCTGTACTTAAATCAGGAAATCCAGGCATGTGCTTATAAAGGGAGTCATAGAACATTTTGCTTCCCCTGTTAGCATTAATTAGTGCTTCTGTGAGACATGACGTGATAAAACCTTCTGTTTTAGTCTTTAGTAAAACAGACTATTTTCCTCATCATGGAAAATCAGCCTGGAAGGGACTTCCGAAAGCTTGTTTAGTCTTTTCTCATCCCAACGGCAAGACTGACTCTACCCAGCGTGTTCCCAACTGGTGGTTGGCTTGGTTACGCTGGGGAAGCTCTAGCAATGAGCGTTATTTGGAGAATCTGTTCTAGCACTTCAGCACTTTTCCTCCACAATGGCTCTCTGCATGGGCAGGCAAAATCTCCCAGCCTGCAAGCTTCCAGTGGGCATGCAGGGCTGTTTGTTCCATCTTTTTAATGTCTGTGAAGGCTGTTGCCATGTCACTTCTTGGTTTCGTCTTTCCTGAATTGGTACTTCCAGCTTCCACAGTTTTCTAGACTTACGCAATCAGTTCTTAGAGTTTGCAAAGTCTTGGGAAAGTTGCTTGCAGGGAAGTACTACATAAGTGTAGGCCACTTCGTTGCATTTTGGCACAACCTTAGATAGTGGCATGGCCTTAACTGCATTTCACAGCAGCAAAACATGGTAAGCAAGAAGGGTTTCTGGGCTGCAGTTCTGTGACCAGTGTGCACCATCTGATTTCTGAACTGCACTTCGGGTGTGTGGGGGGAAACAGCTTTCTCATTATTTATTGTCTCTGACAGGGTGGTGAATCCTGTTCAAAGTTAGAGCCTCATAAAAGGCCTGGAGGGTTTGTCTTAGGCTTAAGGAATTGAAATTACTCCAGAAATACCCAAGTCATGGTTTATTAGCTTCACAGTTCAGTTGCTGCCCAAAGAAAATTAGTTATACCATCTTACCAAGTTACAATTTTTTTGCAGGACAGCAGCTAGTTAAAATCAGATGACTTTGTTTTGACAATTTAGCATCTGTGCAAGACTGGCCAATACTTAACATTCCTGTGGGTGAAATGATCCAGACTTATCTGGGCACCTGCTCTTTGAAAACTGAATCTCCTGATGGCCAGGGCTTTAGTGACCTCAATTTTTGTGTTGAACACTGCATGTGGATGGAAGCAGAGCAATGACCAGGTCTGGGCACATCATGTAAAATGAGAACGTATTTCTGTATCTTCTCTTAAACCTTTTAAAGAAAAAATGAGTATTTTGGGGGGAGAGGTAAAGGTGAACAAAAAAGGTTGCAAGAAACTGAACAGGGAGAAGGCTTGGAAGAAGAGATGGGGCTTAGCTAATGACTGCGCGCATGTGTCTTACTACTTGAGTTCTCCCTTTATAGATAAAACAACTCCTCTTTTACCAATGCATTTACCTAATGTGGATGTAATCATATCGGGGTGATTAAGCTGCTCTTGTGCAAGGTAAGTGCATTTGTGGTAAGCATCTTTTACACCAGGGGAACTGCATCTGTCTGAATTTTCTCATGATTTAACTGTTTGAAGAGAAGAATTGTACTTCCGGAAGAAATGTGTAAGGCCCATATGTGTTTTTCTCTCTAAGGATACATAGTCTTGATCCTGCAGATAAAGTGGCTGCTAAAATGGATGAGGGTGGTGAATGAACATCGTGTGCTGGGTTGCAGGGGCTGGTGTAACGTGGTGAAATCTGAGCAGTTTCTTTCTCTAAGAATGAGGGGGAGGGCTCTCTGATGTCTCTTCTCCTTGCGGGCAGTGTAGCACAGTCACAGGACACCCGTTCCTGATGATCCTGTTGGATCCCCGGAGCTCGTTTCCCTATAGCCTGGAGTAGATTTAGTGAAGCCTCTGCACTCATGCTCCTCTCCGTGGGTAGAGGAGCAAGGGAGGTGTCCTGAAGGGGCCAGTCATGGTCCTCAGCAGAGATAGCAGGGGTCCCTGCGTCAGCTTCAAGCACGCAGGTACATCTGTGCTGTTGCCCTGGGGCATAAAACTGGCTGGCATTCCCATACTCGGATGCAGACCCACTGAAGTGCCCAAGAAGTCCATATTACAAACTAACAGAGTAGTGCCACACTGGCAACAGCTCTGTTTCCATTCCATGATGCGCTTTGAATCTTCTCCATCCCATAACCAAAATGTGGACCCAGCCTGGTCTGCCTGTGGAGCTGAGGCTCTGTATGCAGGAGTGTATTTCTATTTTGATTTCATTTGTCTTTGCCAGCTGAAATAACACGGCCTTTAAGACACGGCCATGTTGCGCTACTGTGGTTTCAGGATTTGTATGACTTCAGCAGTGGCAGGCAGGTAGGCTGCACAAACAGGCACAAAAGGTGGTGTTAAGGGCTTTGTCATGAACTTTCAGTGCGTGGTAAGGGCAAATGAAGGGTGCTTTCTGTCTGTCCTCTCTCCACTCCCACTTGAGAGCCTCGGATTTCATGAGGTGTGTTTTGGATGAACGTAGACTTGCATAAACACAGTTATTTTGCTTGTCTGCTGCTGTGATGACAATGTTCCATTGAAATGTTTGACAGCCTGAAGTAACTGACAGTTATTTCACATGTGCAATGTTTATCTCCATGGTATGCCGTGTGACAGCTCAGAAGTGACACCAACATTCAGAGTGAATCTCTCTGTTCTTCCCATCAACTGTCCTGGTAGCCTGCAACATTTTGAAAACACTCCCTGTTTTTTACATCCCGACAGAGGCTCTCTGTTTGAAGTCACATTAGGAAACTTTGTGTTTCCTTACCCTTTTTCATGCCCCAGTAGGACAGTATGCAGAAGTGCATTGGGAAGAGGGGACTGTGCTTATAAATATCTTAAGGGTGGGTGTCAGGAGGACGGGGCCAGACTCTTTTCAGTGGTGCCCAGCAACAGGACAAGGGGCAGCGGGCACAAACTGAAGCAGAGGAAGTTCCGTCTGAACATGAGGAAGAACTTCTTTACTCTGAGGGTGACGGAGCCCTGGAACAGGCTGCCCAGGGAGGTGGTGGGGTCTCCTTCTCTGGAGATATTCAAGACCCGCCTGGACAAGGTCCTGTGCAGCCTGCTGTAGGTGCCCCTGCTTCAGCGGGGGTCTTGGACTAGATGACCCACAGAGGTCCCTTCCAACCCCCTAACATTCTGTGATACTGTGATTCTCTGACTAGGGTTTTATATATTAGTAACAATTGAAACTAATGTTCTTAATTTTTACCACATTGATTTACTGAAGATCTTGTGAAAGCTCATACATATTTATTTGAGGATTTGAAAGGACTGACAGCATCTGTTAATGTGGGGGGTAAATACAGCACAGGTCTTGCGACACAGCCCTGCTGGGGTAGCTGAGTACTGTCATCTTGGTGTTTGTTTTTATTCCGTTTGCAGATTCCCATATAACCGTGAAGATCAGTGTCCTAACCTAAAACAACGTGGGCTTGAAATTGTTTTGAACCTTAGTTATGAATGTATAATCGTCTGTGGTGGATCTTCTGATGATTTCTTTTGCCTACATAGTTACAGCATCAAACTCTAGTTGTGCTGTGATGAACTGTCTCGGGCAGGTAATGCATGTGTTGCACAGACTCTTTAAATATAAACTGGCTACACAATTACTGGGAAGGCATGGAATGCTTATTAGGGAAGTGATTAATAGTGTATTTGCTTTAAAAGGCACAAATATCAAAAGGCAGATAGTCAGTTTGATGGCAGGTGGGACAAATTGCTTTTTGTCTGTTATATTATACTTTAAAAAAAGCCTCAAAACCCCTTTTTCCTGTTTACTTCTGACAGTAAAATGCAGACTGATCTGTTTTCAAGTCAGATTGACGTTCTGATTTTCATGGTTAAGCACAGTGCTTTGTGTTATAAAGTCAGAGGCAAGCTGTAATATGTTCAGTATCTCTCTTTCTTTTTAAAAAGTTAATTCTTAGAATTTTTGGCAAATTGACTGTTCAGTTGTCAGTGTCACCTTAATCTACAAAACAGATAGTAAGCAGCTCCTTCGTCTACTTTTTCTCTTTGTTTAAAAAAACAGAAGAAAAAAGTAAAGTTCAGTTTACTGAGATCTTTTCTGAATTTATCAATATTGTCGCTATTACAAATGTTTTTTGTGTCTATAAGGTGGTATTAAGTTTTTACCATCAAAGGAATTTGTTAGGGCTGTAGGCAATGCCATGGTGAGATTTTCCTCTGTACTGACACTTAGGTAGAGTTCAAAATGCAGAGTTTTTATTAGTAAGCCAGATGCCTATTTCGAATGTGACTGTGGATTTAACTTCCTGTGCTTGGCGTAACAGGACTCTTCTAGGTCTGAATTATTCCAACATTTAAAAAAAAAAAAATCCTAAGAAATGTTACAGCTATTTAGACTGAAAAATCACTTCTCTCCCATTAGCAGCTGAGATTTATTTTTCTGTTTAACTAGCTGGATCTTTTGTTCGTGAGAATTGGCATCCTGCTGTGGCATGGTACGAGTCCAGTAGTGAATGTGAACCTACATTGTAATGTCGGGGCAGAGACGGCAGCGTGATTTATTGTTGGACCAGGCAACTGTTGAGCTTTGTGAAACTCGGGCAGCCCACAGAGGTTCGGGGGTGGGTGGCCTTGGGTTTCCCTCTCCTCCTGCAGAAGCGAAACCCGGGGCCGAGCCAGGTGGTGGGGGGCTGTGTTGGGGCCTGGGGCAGCTCCAGGCTGCACTGGGGGGCTGCCATGGCACGATGCACGCGTGCCCTCGCGGCTACCGTCAAGCCTAACTGACACCATAGGTGTTTTATTAGCAAATTATTTTAATAATGGCATTTTTCTTTTGCGGTGTGGGGAATGACGCAGTTACAGGGTTATAATATTATCTGCAGCAAGCATATTGAGAGCATTGTGTTTTTCTTCTTTTGCTAATCCAACCGGTTGACGACAGTGCTGTTTAGTTCGGTGTTGAAATGCAAACCGAGGGCGATCCGGCTTGGCGGTTCGGGCTCCCCAGCTGCCGACTGCCGCCTCAGAGCCGTCGGGGAGGGCTGTTGCGGCCGCAAGCCTCCGAGCAGCGGCAGCAGGCCGGGCTGCGGTGACTTCTGCCTCTGCCCAGGTGGATTCCCCTCCGCTCAGCCGCTGCCGCAGAGCCCCAGCCAGCGCGAGGACCCATTTCGTCGGCTCGGGGTGTGGGAGCAAGGCCAAGCGCGTTGTCAAAAGCGACGAGGCGTGAGCTGACGCTATGTGAAAACTTTGGAGGAACAAAATCCGTAGTGCTGGGAATACCTGAGGTAGCCAGAGGCTCTGTTGCCTGGGATAATCACAGTAAACCACGACCTACCATCATGGAGATCGCTCTGCTTTATTCCCTGTTTTTCAGGCCGGTAGTGTGCTTGCAGTAATTCCTAGGTGGTCTCTGTATGTGTGTGGTGATGTCAGCAGCTTGGGGAATTAGCTTTGCGGAAGTTTACATCTGCTGACTCATCTGTTTAAAGAAGTTGATTCTTAATTTTCAGTGGGTAATAATTTTTCTCCCCTCCTACAACAGCTGAGGAGAAAGAGATGGTTATGAGGTTTAGCAGGGGCTACCACAGTACAGGGTTTCCTTGCAGTCATTTAACTTACTGCATATTTTAATGGCTGCAATATACAGAAAGCCTCAGTTTCATGGTTCTGCTTGGACCTGGTCCAGCTTTTGCTGTGAAAGTACAATTCAGCAGAAGGCCTTTTAGAATATTTATTTATTTTTTGTATCCAGGAGTTCTGCATGTGGTATTCTGCATCCTCACGAGAAGAGTCGTAGCAGTGGTGCCTTGGCACTAACGAATGCCTTGGTATCGCTGTTTATTTTTTTCCCACTGTTTTTTCCATTGGGTCACGGAAAGTAAAATCACCCTCTGCTTCCCTGCTCTTAAAATCCAGTTTTGCTCTTCTTCTATTCCTCCTCCCAACACCCCTTTGGGAACAAGAAGGAATGATGTCTCTGGCAAAGAAACAGGTAGGGTTTGGTTGGTAAGTGGAACTGATTTAATTAAATCTCCTTTTCAGCCTCATAATGGATTCATTCAAGAAGTCAAAGAAGTAGGAATGTGGCTTCTGATTCTTTTTCTTTTTTCCTCCTTTCTCTTTCCTTTTTCCCTCCTTGCAGTTAATGGGAGTAAAATGGCCTTCTAAATAGAATGTTTTTCCTCCTGACAGTTTAAAAAATAGGCTACGTTAAAATTTATTTTATGTCTGAATTTGATTAACTCATCTTTGCGCTCCTGAAAACATTAGAGCAATTTTACTGCGTGCATAGCATTTGCTCTAGATGCATGCCAGTGTAACAGTGAAGACTACAGAGCTATCTAACACCACCTGAAACCTTACAAGCACTGAGCAATACAAACTTAATACTACAGAAGTCTGTTTCCCATCCTAATTAGCTCATGGTCTTGTATTATTAGTTTTACTCTGCCAGTGCACTTTGGTTTTGTTATCTGGGCAATTGCTGACGATAGTAGCGTTACTCAGAAAACTTGAATTTGAAATTTTGTTGAAATGTTTTTTCTTTTTGGAGCCAGAGTGTTTTGCACGACTCGTCAGTCTTGGTAGTGTTTTCCTGGGGGAATATGTTTGGAAGAGAGAGTTCTGAAGGCATTCAGAGAGGAAGTGTGTGTACGTGAGTGTGCAGATGTGTGGTGGGCAGTTAAGGGACTGGCTTGAGATGTGGAAGACTTGGTTCAGCTTCCTGGTCTGCGTGGTACAGAATAATGTAGGATGGAAAACTACTCTCTGACCTTTGAATTGGGTGGAGTACAAACTCAATCAGTGGTTTCTTACCGCCAGGAGATTGCTCTGACTAATGGTTTGCTTTCTTGAACTGGAAAGCAGGGATTTTTGGTTTGCAGAATGAAGTTACCACACTGGGATCAGCTGTAAATGTTCGGCAGAAAACCTGGTCTTGCAACAGATAGGATGACTTGAGTGAATAAATCTGAAGGAGCTAAACACAGGAGTAGAATAGTTGTTCATGGTGCTTGTACAGTGCCAAGAAATGTATGTGCACACTGAGACATGGGTAAATCTAAGCTGGTTTCCTTACCGGAAGCAATAGGATTGTTCTCTGGCTGAGCGAATGAACCCTGGCTCACTCTTCAGCTATATAGTTTTAGGTATTTAAACTCGCTCTGTCCTGCACAACATCAGGCTGAGAAGATGTAGTCTTGGGTCTTAAAAGACGATGTCCTTAGCTATGTGTTTCTATATGCTCATCTTCAGAGTTGGAATATGGATGCCAATGTCTTGTGCTGTCATGTTAGCTGGAGAAGATGACTTCCCACTTAATTTGCTGCTGTTTTGGTTGTTTCTTGTTGCCGAGAAGAGAGCTGCACTGCCTATGGATTCAACATGATTGAGTTCAATGGAGAACAGTGCTCTCTGACTTAATATAGTTTAAATGGAACAACCCTATGGCTGTGTTTATGGCTCTGCTCCATCAGTATGCTGTACCTCATCCATTTCTTACATATTTGCTTTTCTGGACATCTTTTAATGCCAGCATAATTGTTATTTAACTTCTTGTCTTCACATCTCCGTGCAGGAATGGGTAGGTCAACAGATTACACGTACACATAGTCAATACACATGCCGAACATGGATGAGAAGTGCAGAGCAAAGTGGAAAATCTTGTTCTCTATTTTTGAATTGAGCAAGGGCAATGATTTACTCAGTCTCTGCAGTTTATAACAGTCTGTTCTCTAATTCACATAACTGCTTCAAAGAGGTAACATTTGTTGTGCATAGGTAGATATCTGGCACGGTAAGTTGAATGTTGATGGTGTAAGAATCCTGACTCCAGAGCAATCATCTTGCAAACCCTCTGATAGCATCAGGTTGGTTGTTTGCTTGGAATTGTTTTAGATTGATGATCTACAGCAACACCACATTCAGGGCTTTCATGACTCATTTGCAGTTGGAATACCTACTGGGGCAGTATGAGGGGCTTGGATGCAATAAAACGAATCACAATGACAAGCTCTAAGAGCTGTTTCGTAAATCTTCCGATACAAGAGAATGCCAAATGAAACAGTTCCTTCCTTCTTTCCTTCCTTTGGTCTGAGAAGTCACTGCCCTGAAGACGAAAGTAATTGATCATTAATTCCTTCGACATGTTAAAAAAAATAATAAAAAATTGAGGATGCTATGAGACTAGGTACTTCTTTTTTTCCATACTGGTTCTTGCATTATGCTGTGGTATTGCAATCTGTGTAGAAAAGTCTGGGCTTAATCGCTGGTTTTAGCATTCAGGCTAAGATCTGCGTTGACAATAATTTTTTTGGGGGGAGTCACTACTTGTTCTTGTGGGTGAAATGGAGAAAGTATTCTTTTTAATAAGTTCTCATAAGAGGTTTATACTGTTAGAAGCCAGGGCTCCATCCCATTCTGTATCACTTTTCCAGCTGTGGTCAGTAGCATTTGATGCCACAGAGAAGGGAGAGGAAACCTAGCAACACATTAGAAAATGGCTGGATCTTTCTTGAAGCAGCTCTGGGAACTGAATAGATCCACTTCAGCCCATCAGACTGCCTGGGACTGCAGCAGAACAGTGAGACGGCAGTGCACCCCTCTGCTCTCTTCTCCAGTAGTTAACCCATTTAGCTAGCACAGTGGTCTGAGTGAATTTCGGTAAATGTTTCCATTACTGTTACATAGCTGTAGTATGCTTTACTCAGTGAGCATCATTAGAAGGTATTTTTTAATTAACTGCAAGTAATCTGTTTCAGTAATGGGAGTTTAACTGAAAAATTAATTTGGCCAAGCTGTGCTTATGCATAGCTTAATATAATAATACACACACGCGTGCACGCTCTCTGGCTTGCACTTCGTTCTGTCTCTCTCTCTCTCTCTGATCTTTATTACTGATGATGCTGTGTTGTTTATTGGGCTTCAATTCTGTAACTGGAGACCTTGAAGCTGGAAACTGTTTAGCAAAAAAATGTTACTTTCTTTTGTCAATGAAAACATAAACACATTAGAGCTGGACAAAGTGTATCTCAATTTCTTTCATAACAGCTAGGAAGAAAATGAGTTCAGACAACTAATTTTACTCTTCTGGTGGAGGGGATACAGCTGGCTGTCTTGCTAGCATGCTGCGTGGTTGTGGTGCTTGTATTGTCATTTAGTGCTACCATGTAAAACACATTGCATCATTAGGCTACTATTCCAGCTCTAAAGGGCATTTTCAAAACCACATAAACCCTGTGGACCAGCTAAGGAGACTTAAAGCATAGTCAGAAAATAATTTTAAATCGCCATTATAAAGTAATGAAGGAATTTTTAAGGCAAAGTGTTGCGTTTTTTTCCTTGAAATTAATAGTATTGGTATTGCAGATAAGGCTTTCTAGTGAATTCCCACAGAGAGGCTAATGGAGAGTGAAGTAGCTTAATTCTGTGCTTGCCCAGGCATTTGTTTATTGGTGGTGTTGATTAGGTGATAGGTACAAACCTGAAGATGAAATGTGGCCTGGTTCCTTTGTTCTGAGGCTACATAAATGTCTTCTTACCTTTTTTATATTTTGTCTAAAAAGCCTTGGGACAGCAGATCCATGTCTCTCCCCCTCACCTCCTGCACCGTGGTCTAAACTAACATGTGAAGTAGTTTTACAGCTCCTTACATGCATAGAAGAGAAAGAACTTTGGACTCATCAAATAGATGATCACCTTCAGTAAAGCTACAGAAGGAGTGGGCCCTGTAATCTGTTAGTTTCATCAGGAATAGTTTGATTCTGCAAAAATTGCTGTTGCAGAGAAAATATTGTAGAATAAAAACCACCAAGGATTTAGCAGTTAGGAAACTAGCTTTAAATGATCATGAGCCTTATTTAAAAATGGAAAGTATTTTTTATCCTCTTCTGGTTTCTGAGCCTTTAAGGAACTTGCAAGTCATGTTGTCAAGCTTTATACAATTTTTTTTTTTTCTTCACAAGCATGGGAACTTGAGAACTTGAGATATCTTTTAAAATAAACAAAACAAAAATTCTGCAACTGAGACCCTTGGATTCTCACGGACTCTTACAGTTCCAGCAGCTGGAGTTTTAGGAAAAACACGAAGCTTGTAATGATAGTCACCCCACCCAAATGGGTTAAAGTCTGGACTTCCATGGGATTACACATTTCAATTAAATGCAAGATATGGTAATGTGAGCAAGGTCGTGAGCTGAGTTCCCATTACACATGCTTATTCAGACGGACAAAAATTCAATTAAGGGAGTGCAAGGGAAGTGGCCAACATAAGGACGTGTGAAGTTCGGAGAAATGCTTTCTTTGGTTATCATTCCCTTCCTGTCATCTTAGTGTCTTTGCTTTTACATCAGCATTGCACCTCTGATTCATCATGTTGCATTTGCCTTTCCTTGCTTTTGGGAATAGAAAAGTTCATTGATTCCCTAGCCTCTGAACTAAAGGGTCTTTTCTTTCTACATCTGTTCTGTGTTCTGCAAATCAAGCCTGTTACTGTGATCGTCAGGAAACTGAGGGAGTGGGGTGGGACAAGATGCCAGGTATGCCAAAGGGTCTGCAGAGCTAAACGTGGTTGGGGTGCAGAAGGAAACTGGAGAATAGTTTCTTCCTGCAGTGGTGCCGGTTCCCTTGTTTGTCATCTGGGGTGTTTTGTTTGGTTTGTTTCTGTTTGGTTTTTTGGCCTATGTTAGGAGCAGCTGGAGAACTGATTCTGAAGTATCTGATGATGAGCACACTTCTGCAGGTGAATTTCCATTCAGTTCATAAGCCACAGCTCTTCTCCCTCCCAGCACCCAGGACTGCCTCAAGCCACTGCTGTGAGGTGGCTCAGCTCTCTTGAACACATTTTGGAATAGATGCAAACACATGAGGCGTAACATGCTTTTCAGTAAGAAATAGTCTTTAGACCCATGTTATCTTGGGCAAAAATTTGGTTAATTGTAGAGAAGCAGAACAGACCACTTCCCAAGCACAGCGTAGCATTTCTCCCTCTTTTGCTGGAGGGAATGATTGCTGTGCAGTCAAGCTCTCACTTCTCCAGTCTTTAATGAGTGACTGGTATAATGACCTTCTGTCTTAGAGGCACAGATCAGTGTCTAACAGTAACTCATGAAGGCTGACTTAAGCACTTGGGCTGGTGGAGATTGATCTATGGCAGAGCTAATTGTTGGAGTTGTGTGATGAAGTTGGTACATGTAATATACCCTGCCATGCCTGTTTGAACAGATGCCAGTAACTTTGTAGTCTTCCTTTCACTCAGGAATTCAGTAAAGGACTTTTTGTATACATGACGTGAGCTGTCTTGTTTTCTAAGATGTGGGAGTTCTTCCTAAAAATTGGAAGGAGCAGTATGCTTGCAATGAATGCTCAGAACATCAGAAAAATCAAGCCCAACCAAAAAATGCTTTGTGTTTCCTACACAGATGCTATTGCTTTGGGAAAACATGGTCATTTGCAAGAGTCCTTCTGTCCAATCCATCCTGGTAGTTTGGGAGTTTCTATTTTTTTGTGTATCTTTCAGTTTCTCTTTGCTCTCTACCTTTTTGCTGGTGTGTGTGACAGACACTTCCCAAATCTTTGTGTACCCCTGACGAGGACCAGCTGCTTAGTCGGTGGAAGATAATCTTGTGCATAAAGCTGCTTTTCCTTGTGGGAAAAGAATTTTCTGTGTTTTTTGGAGCTTTATGTTCCCCCCTCCTTCCCCC